>Ga0187846_10002041_pt1 | contig 11231 bp, 8 predicted proteins | sample TC_taG_FD_161473 | JGI IMG/M metagenome (GOLD analysis project Ga0187846, IMG submission 161473) | Biofilm microbial communities from the roof of an iron ore cave, State of Minas Gerais, Brazil - TC_06 Biofilm (v2) | ecosystem: Environmental > Terrestrial > Deep subsurface > Cave > Wall biofilm ... | reverse complement strand
CAGGGGGCTGATTGGCCAGCACCTGCAACCGGGAATTAATTTCGCGACCTTGGTTGCCAGCAGCTTCTCGAAGCAGCTCCGCGTCCTCTATGGACCGCCCCGTGTGTACGAGGTCGCCCTGCCCTTCAAGCTGGGGGCGCCGGGCATGCAAGTGCCGTTTGGCGAGGTTCGCGTATCCGTGCAGGAAGCCCTCTTGCGTCAGGAGATTTGGCCATCTTTTAGGTTCTCTGCGCTGCTAGCCCTTGCCTCTGTGGGGATATCCGTGCTGCTGGCGGCGCTAGTCAGCAGCCTGGCCCTGGCGCCCTTCCAGCGGCTCAAAATGCAGTTGGACCAAATTTCACGCGGCCAATACGACCAGAAACCTCTCGAGGGAACCGATGAATTCGGCCAAGTCAGTACGAAGATCAACCAAATCGGACAGCAACTGAGCGGGGTGCGTGAAATCTTCAGCGCGTTTCGAGAAAACGTGGACCAGGTCCTGGGCACTCTCGACGACGGGCTGCTGCTGTTTACCAGCGATGGCCGCGCTGTGATGGTGAGTCCGGCCGTGCAGCGCTTCCTCGGCGTGCCCCCCGACAAGCTTCTCGGGCGCCGCGCGGAAGAGATTTTTCCTCCGGACCATCCTGTGCGGCGGGCGGTCAAGCTCACCGAGGGCGAGTTTGCACCGGTCGAGGCGGCGGAGCTCATCCTGGCGGGACTGGATTCGGCCGCGCGGCATGTGGGCGTGAGCGTGGACGTCATTCAAGAGGGCGGCACGCGGATGGGCGCGCTGGTAAAATTCACCGACCTGGAATCCCGCGAACGCTTGAGCACCCAATTGCAAGTGTCGGAGAGGTTAGCGCAGCTCGGCCGAATTACTGCCGGCGTGGCGCACGAAGTGAAGAACCCCTTGAACTCGATGCGCCTGTGGCTGGAGAATTTGAAGGCGCACATCTCCAAGGCCGATGAAATGCCGCAGCAAGCCGTGCGGGTCCTGGACAGCGAAATCGACCGGCTGGACACGGTCGTGAAACGCTTCCTCGATTTCACGCGTCCCCCGGATATGCATCGGGAAGAAACCAGCCTGAAAAGCTTACTGGAGGAAACTTTGCGTGTTGCGCGGCAGCAATTCAGCCGCGCCGGCATCACGGTCGAGACCCATCTTGACTCCGATGTGCCGCCCGTGCTCGCGGACCAACAATTGCTCAAGCAAGCGCTTTTGAATCTGGTGCTGAACGCCGTGGACGCCATGCCCAAAGGGGGGCGGCTGACCGTTTCCCTGGACCGCCAGGGGGAGCAAGCCGAAATCAAGATCGCGGACACAGGTGTGGGCATTGCTCCCGAACACCGCCCTCGCATTTTTCAGCTATTTTTTACGACGCGGCCCGGCGGCAGCGGTATCGGACTGGCGAGCACCTTTCAAACCGTTCAATTCCACAACGGCTCGATTGAGTTCGAATCGGAAGTGGGCCGGGGGACTACATTTCGGATCGAGTTGCCCTTGGCCCGGCAAATAGAGCCGGCGATGCTGCGGCCAAGTGAGCCGGGTGCGGCTGTGGAGCGAGGTACCTAGATGCGGCATTACGAACTCCTTCTGCTGGGGGCCGCTGCCACACTGCTGGCCGCGGGATGCGCCCGGCATATCGTGAGCGCTGCACCGCCCTCCGTCATCGCTCCGCCGCCGGCGGAGAGGCCGCTGCCCCCTGTCGAACCCACGCCGCCCCCAATGGTAGAGCCGGCTCCCGAGCCTGCTCCCGAGCCGCCTCCTCCGGAGCCTGCGCCTGAGCCCGCCAAGCGGCCGGCGCCGCGCCCGCGCCCCGCCCAACCGGAAACCCCAGACGCGCAACCCGCTCCTCCCAAGCCCACGCCGCCGCAGATTTCGCCGCAGCTTTCCGCAGAAAATCTCGAGGCGGCGAAGAGCCGTACAACCTCACAAATCACGACGGCCGAGAAAAATCTGCAATTGGCCAATGGAAAGTCGCTCAACGCCGCTCAGAAGGACCTGGTGGAAAAGATCCGCGGGTTCCTCGACCAATCGCATGAGGCCATTGTTGCCGACGACTGGGTCCGCGCGGAAAACCTCGCCGAAAAAGCGCGTGTACTTTCCCTCGAACTCGCCAAATCGTTCTAGGCCGCCCCATTGCTCAGCATCGCGGTCCCCGGAATCCTGCTAAGATAATTTCATGAACACGTGCGATGTGTTGATCGTCGGCGGGGGCATTATCGGCGGCTCGATCGCGTTTGAGCTAGCGTGCCGCAAGCTCAATGTTGTCGTGTTGGACCGCCAGCAGCCTGGGCAGGAGGCATCGTGGGCCGCCGCGGGCATGCTTTCCCCCGCGCCGGACACGCCTGCGGCAATTCCGCTGGTGCCGCTGGCCCGCGCCAGCCTCGCGCTCTATCCCCAGTTCATCTCTGCCGTGGAAGAAGCATCCGGCTTCGAGACGGGCTATCGAGCCGAAGGCACGCTGGAGGCTCTCTTTCACGGTGATGCGGAACGTGAATTGAGCACGTTGGTCGCGCTGCACCACGGCCTGGGACTGGCGTGCGAGCCTTTGCCGCTGGAAGAGGCACGGGAGATGGAGCCAATGCTGGGGCGGGAAATGAACGCAGCGGCATTCCTGCCTGACGAAGCATCGGTGGACAATCGCGCGCTGACGAGTGCAGTTCTCGCCGCGGCGCAGGCGGCTGGCGTGACGCTGCGCGCCGGCGCCGAAGTGGCTTCGCTGCTTCGCGACGGCGCTAGTTGCGTGGGCGTGAAAACTTCAGCGGGAGAAGCGATTTCCGCGCCGCGGGTGGTGCTGGCGGCGGGTTGCTGGAGCGCGCTGCTCCCCGAGGCGGCGCAGTTTGCGCCAACCTTGCCTGTGCGCGGTCAAATGATCGCGCTGCGGCACACGGGGAAAACGATTCGCCGCGTCTTGCGCTCCGCGTACGTGTATCTAGTGCCGCGCGACGACGGCAGGCCGCAGAAAATCGTGGCGGGGAGCACTCTGGAGAACGCCGGGTACGAAAAGCGCGTGACCTCCGGCGGGCTCGGGAAGATTCTGAGCGCGGTGAATGAACTAGCGCCCGGACTTGCTGATGCGGAAGTGGTCGAGACGTGGTGCGGCTTGCGTCCCGGCACGCCGGACCAATTACCGATTCTGGGCCCCACAGAGATAGAAGGGTTGGTGATTGCGACCGGCCACTATCGCAATGGCATCCTGCTGGCGCCGGTCACTGCCAAACTGATCGCCGAGTGGATTGTCGAACGAAGAACTTCTTTGGATTGGACACGTTTCAGCCCCTTGCGTTTCGGCCGGAGCGGCTCGGGACGCGTCGCTACCGCGCCTTAGCACTAAAGCAACCGCCTCTGTACTACGCGATGACAAAGGAGTTCCGTCACAACGGAGACCGGCTGCGCGTAGCCTCGCGATTCGGCGGGCCCGGCATGGAGGAGGCGCGGCCCGGGTCGGTGAAATTGATGCGGCTGGCATCGAGATAAAGCGGGCGGTCCAGGACCCCGTTGAGCGTTGTCCCGCGGGGCAATTCCAGCTCCGGCCCGCGCGTCAGCAACACGGTGGCGAGCCCCACAGCCGCTCCGGCTCCCGCGCCGATCCCCGCGCCTTTGCCGCTTCCGGTTGCGATGGCGCCGATGCCTGCTCCCGCGGCTGTCGTCTTGACGACGGTTCCAATGTCTCCCACCTTGTCGTCGCCGCCCTTGATTTTCCCTTCGTTATCGGTAGATTCATCGCCGCCGGTTCCCGCGTTGGAGGGAACACCGTTGAAATCTACGGTATAGCCATTCGGAAGGATCATCGTGTTCAACCGGATGCGGATTTCCCCCCGGCCTTTCACCTTGCCGGGGCGCTTGGCCTCCTGGATCTCGCCTTGCACGTAGGAGCCGGCAGGGATCACGATTTTTTCGTTCTGTACGACCGGGAAAACCGTTTCGAGGTAAACCGGGTCACCCGCATGGGCATTGCGTGTCGTGATGGCGCTGTGAAGGATCAGGGCCAAGCGCGTCCCTGCGGGCAAGATCAGCCGTGCTGGGGAAGAGGAGTCCTGCGCTATAGACGGCGCGGGTTGTGGTTCCTGCTGTTGCGCCACCACCACGCCGCCCCCCGCGAAAAATAGGGTGATGGCTAGCACTAGCTGCCGTCGGGTCATGGCGTTCCTCACTGCGCGAGTTCGATGCGCTCGTTTCTCCGGGGGATGCCACCATTGTACGCCTTCACCGCTCGGATGACACCTCCCGTTCCGGCAGATGGTTTACTTGTGTTTGACCTAAGGGCCAAGCCAGCTTAGGCTACGCTGTCCCAAGGAGGACCGATGGCAAAATTGGCGCTGGTCTATGGCATGCGGCTATTTCCAGCCGATGATTTGGGGGAACTGCGCGACGCAGAGATCGTGTTGCGGGACGGCCGCACCGCGCGCGTAACTATGCACTTGATCGAAGGCTCGAAGAAGCAGGTCGAGGACACCCTTCGCCAGTCCCTCGAAGCGTTTTTCGACCTGTACCCGGAGATCTGAACCCGCGAATCGAGCGCCGCAGAGCGTAGCCTCAGCGATTCCCAAACGTCTCCGGATCGTAATTCGCATCCCCTTGCGCGGCGGCGTCCGAAGAAACCAGCACGACGCTCTGCCCGGTCAGCTCGAACCGCTTCCTGCACTTGCGGCACGCCACCAACTCATCCACCCGGACCATGTAGGAGCGCGCCTGCGCGAAATGCTTCTTGTCCTCCTCGCCCGCGCCGCGGGGCAATTCGCTCTTTTTTGTGCGCACAATCCAGCGAATCGGGTAATTATCCTCTTTGCGGCACGAGGGGCACACGAGCTTGACGGTTTTGGTCTCTTGCTTTTCGGTATAGAACTGGCGCTCGTCCATGAGGTTTCCGGGCCTGGGTTCAACGTGCCGCTTCCGCTGCGGCTGGCTCGAGCGAATCCATTGTAACAAATTTCAAGCCTGCGTCCCGCCAGCGGGGGAGCCAGCGCTCAAGCGCCGCGACGACATGACGGCGGTCTCCCCCGAGTTCGCGATGATCGCCGTCGTGCAACAGGACAATATCGCCGCGCGAGCGGCCTGGCGCCGCCACGCGCGAAAGTCTTTCGATGAGGCGCTCGGGAGGCTGCGGCTTCCAGTCGTAGCAAATCACGGACCACATCACGACGCCGCGCAGACCGGTCCGGCGAACTTCTCCGTCCAGCAGCGGGCTGCGAAAGCCATAAGGCGGACGCAACCACCGTGGCGGGGCTGCACCGGACGCGCCGGCGATGGCGCTCTGGCACCGCGAAAGTTCCTCGCGAATCCGGGCGCGCGATTGGAAGACGAGGCTTCGGTGGGTGTGCGTGTGATTTCCGAGCGCGTGGCCGCGGGCGGCAATTTCCCGGACCAGCTCTGGACACGCCTGGGCGAATCTGCCGATCAAAAAGAATGTGGCGCGCACCGAGTGGCGTTCGAGCAGCTCAAGCAGCCGCGGGGTGACGGCTGGGTTGGGGCCATCATCGAACGTCAGGGCGAGCGTCCTGGGGCTCGGCGTCCGCCGAACCGTCGGACCAAACAACTCCGCCGAGGGCCCCACGGCCCCCCAGGTGGCAGTCCCGGCGGCCGTGACCGCCGCGGCGGTTACCCCTATAGCCCACGGATTCAAGGGACTTGAATGAATCTCCGGGGGTAGATTCTCGCACTCCCTCGGGCTGTTTACCACCAGGCAACGCGCCCAGGTAACCCTTCCCAATCTATCCACGTCTAAGAGCTAAAGAACGCGTGCGGCATCTGGAAACGTCCCTTCCTGAGTGCCGGAATTGATGGAACCCAGAGACCCCAGCAGGGGTATTGTGGATAGAGACTAAGGGGATTAAGGTGCTGCTAAAGCGCTTAGGTTTATTGTTCGTGTTCATAGCCGCTTGCGGAATCGCGTGTGCGGCGCAAGAAAATGCAGATACCAGTTCGTCTGGCTCGGTTCAGCTGACCGGGTCTGTCCGCACCACGTCCAATATCCCCGTTCCCGCCGCCACCCTTCGCATGGTCCACGCCTCCACTGGTAAGGCCTGGATCAGCTGGACCGATGAAACCGGTAAATTTGAGTTCCCAAACCTACCTTCAGGTCATTTTCGGCTGGAAGTGAGTCAACTCGGGTTTGTTCCATTCACGAAAGAATTCGACCTCTCGGGAACAACTGCGACGCCAATCGAGCTCAAATTAGATGTCGCCACGCTCGCAAGTTTGCCCTCGCCTTCGACCACCGCCGAAAATGCAGCGAAAGCGCCCGAAGCAACACCTCAGAACGGACCTGCCCAGCCTCCATCCGCATCCGCTCCAACCCAGCAGGCCCCTGGCAACTTGGGAGCACAACCGCCGACGGAGGCCAGCGCTGCCGGAAATCCAGGCGGCGGTGATCGCCGCGGAGCCGGTGGAGGAAGATTCGGCGGGGGTGGTGGACGAATGAGCCGACAAGGAGGGGAGCAGCTCGGTGGCGCTGGTGGTGGCGGGCGCGGGTTTCAACAAGTGGATCTGGGCGCCAACAACAACGGCAACGGTAATGGCAACACGGAGGATATCAATCCACCAGAGGCCGACTCGGCAGGAAATGCGCCCGAGGAGGGAGCACTCGGCCAGTCTGCGTCCTCTGACGCCATGGTGATTTCAGGCACGGTAGCGCGCGCTGCCTCGCCGGATTTTTCCATGATGGCGATGGTCGTTACGCCCGGCCAGGGGGACGCGAATCCCAACTTACCTCCGGGTCTCGGCGCGCAGGGTGGAGCTGGCGGCGGTTTTGGCGGGCCTGGGGGTGGGCCAGGAGGGCCGGATGGGGGGCCAGTTATTTTCCAACGTTTCGGCGGCGGTGGAGGCGGGCCTAGAGCACCCAGGGGCCGCGGGGCCAGGCAAGGGCCGGGAGGTTCTCAGAGCGTTGCCTCGCTGTGGGGCGCCGAGCGTGTGACGAAACAACGAATCAATCGGGTGCATTTCAGCTTGTATGACACTTTCGGCGACACCGCACTCAATGCCAGACCGTATTCTTTAACGGTCGCCAACCCCCCGAAGGTAAACGGATGGAACGACACTGCCGGTTTCAACATGGGCGGGCCACTCAAAATTCCGCACATCTACGACGGGACCGAAAAAACCTTCTTCTTCATTAATTTCAACGGAAGCTGGTCGCGCAACCCCGTGGATTCTTTCGCGACGGTGCCGACTTTAGCGGAGCGGGCGGGCGACTTTAGCGCCGACAACGTGCAACTCTTCAATCCGCTTTCAAACCCCTCCGGTCCCAGGACCCTATTGCCGAACGCAGGGTGCTTGCAAGACGCCGCGAACGCCGCCGGCACCTGCATTCCCCAAGGGATGCTGAATCAGACCGCGCTCAGCCTCCTCAATTATGTCCCCGCACCTAATCTTCCCGGCCGAACCTTGAATTTCCATCTCCAAACCAATCTGCCGGGATTGAACAACCGCTTGAATGTGAATCTGAATCACCAAATTTCATCCAAGCTCAGTCTGCTGGTGAACTACAATCTCAGCAACTCCATTTCTCATTCGCTGAACAGCTTTCCGGGCATCGAGGGTAATACCTCCACCCGAGGGCAGAGCATCATGCTGGGCTTGATCCAGAATTACTCCCGGTCGTTTCTCCACATGTCTCAGTTTTTCTTCTCCCGCAACCGCACACTGGGACTCAACGAGTTTTCCAATTTGACGGACATTAGTGCGCAACTCGGAGTGACCGGCGTGTCGCCGTCGCCTTTTGACTTCGGCCTGCCGCAAATCAACCTCACCAACTTTACCGGGTTGGGCGACCCGAATCCCTCGCGGAACCGCAGCCAAACCTACCGCTATGTGGACAGCATTCGGTGGATGAAAGCGAAGCACACGATCAGCGTCGGCGGCGAAATCCGGAAGATGGATATCAACCGGGAAACCGATCCCACGCCGAATGGACAGTTTTCGTTTACGGGGCTGCTCACCAGCCAGTTGACCTCTGCGGGCGCGCCCGTCCCATCACCTGCGAATTGCGGCCCTGCCAATCCGGCGGTTCCTTGTATTGGAAACGATTTTGCCGATTTCCTGCTGGGCTACCCGGCCAACACGAAAGTCCAGTTCGGCGGCTCCAGCACGTATTTCCGCAACTGGGGCTACGCCGGATACGCCAGCGACGACTGGCACGTGGTCCCGAAGTTCACCGTAACATTCGGGATGCGGTACGAAGCCTTCACGCCCCCCACGGAAATCAACAATCACATCGCGAACCTCGCAGTGAGTCCGGACTTCACGCAGGTACAGTGCGTTACACCCGTCGCCTTTGCGAATTGCGCGGCGGGGCCCACGGCCTCGCTGTTCCACGGGCACTACAACAACTGGGCGCCTAGGATCGGAATTGCCTGGCAGCCGCCGGGGAAATGGTTCACCGGGAATCATCAGATGACGGTGCGCGCCGGATACAGCATGTTTTACGTCGAGTCGTACTTAAACACGCTGGCGGCCGAAATGGCCAATCAGCCTCCCTTCGCCGTGGCAAACACTTTGGTCAATACCGCCAACTCGAGCAATACCGCGCCTTCGCTGACGCTTCAAAATGGCTTCCTTCCGGGTGCAGCCAACACACTGACCAATACGATCGCGGTCAACCCCAACTATCAGGTTCCGTACGCCATGATTTGGAACGCATCCGTCGAATACAACTTAATGAGAAACACATTCGTGGAGGTGATGTACACGGGAACGCGTGGCGTCCATCTGGACGAGCTCCTTGGGTTCAGCCTGGCCAATCCGGCGCAGGCAGGCACTGTTCGTAACGCTTCCGGATTCACCTATGACACCACGGGCGCGTTCTCCAATTTCAACGCCTTGCAACTCCGCCTGCAAAGGCGGATGACACGCGGCCTAACGTTCACGGCGCGATACACGTACTCGAAATCGCTGGACGACGCCAGTTCGATCGGCGGTGGCGGCCAGACCGTGATTCAAAACAATGCCGACCCGCGCGGAGATTACGGACTGTCGTCGTTCAACATGCGCCACCAATTTCTCGCCAATTTTACTTATCAACTTCCCTTCGGCGAGCGCCGCCGCTTTGCCACCAAGGGTTGGGAGAAAACGGTGTTCGGCGCCTGGCGCGTCAACTCGAGTTTTACTGCGCATTCCGGAACGCCCTATACGGTCCGGATATTTTCGACCAACCCGGCTTGCCAGAATGTGCCGGGCGTAAACTCCGAGCGCGCCGACCAAACCGGCAGCGCGGCGCTGGGGAATCCCAGTGTGCAGGAGTGGTTCAATACGGCGGCATTCGGCGCTCCGGCGGGATGCCTCGGGGATGCCCCGCGCAATTCGGTCGAGGGCCCCGGCGCGTTTACCATGAATTCGGGGGTGACAAAAACATTTCAATTCGGGCGCGATGGTTTGCGGCGGCTGGACTTTAGCTGGAACACCAGCAACCTGCTCAACCACGTAAATTACACCGGGCTTTCCACCGTGTTTGGGTCCACCACGTTTGGCCAGATCACGGGCGCCGGCCCCACGCGCACCATGACCTTCACGACGCGAGTGAATTTCTGATGGGCCGGCGAACTTCCATGCTCCGGCGGCTTTGGACTGCAGTGACCGCGGCGTCTCTGATGGGCGCGCCATTGGGCGCGCAAAACTCGCCCGCGCAGCCGGCTCCCCCGCAAGGACCTGCCGTGAATCCCCGTCAAGCGCCTGCCCCGCCTCGGGTGGCGACGACCACTGGCAAGGGCGCCATTCGCACCACGGTGGATTTGGTCGAGATTGATGTCCAGGTGACCGGGCGAGACGGCAAGCCCATCAAGGGGCTGACGCAGGAACAATTCACCATCAACGAGGACGGCAAGGCGCAGAAGATCTCGACCTTTGAATACAACGATGTGGAAAAGATGGAAGTCGCCGGCGCCCGTGACGAAGCGCCCGTGACCATCCCGCTGGGCGCGGTGTCCTCGCCGGAGGAAGTCAAAGCCGTAGTCCACGACCACCGGATGATTGTGCTGTTCTTCGACCTGACGTCCCTGCAGCCCGAGGACTTGCTGCGCTCCACGCGCGCCGCCCAAAAATATCTCCGCGAGCAGATGACGCCGGCGGATCTCGTCGGCGTGGTCGCCTTCGGGAACACATTGAAGGTGATCGCGAATTTCACTAACGACCGCGGCTTGCTGCAGCAAGCTGTGGACGCCCTTGTGCCTGGACACGAAGCAGCGCTGGCGGCTCTGGCGGACGCCGCCACCGCCGCAAATGGTGAAACGGCAGTCACTGAAGACACCGGCGCAGCGTTCACCGCCGACGACACCGAATTCAACGTCTTCAACACGGACCGGAAACTCGCCGCCATGGAAGCCGTCTGCGAAATCCTGGACGGCATCCCCGGGAAGAAGTCGGTGATTCAGTTCACCAGCGGCATCACGCAAACGGGAGAGGAAAACCGCTCGCAACTGATTGCCGCCACCAATTCCGCGAACCGCTCCAATGTTTCGATTTACGCGGTGGACTCGCGCGGCCTGCTGACAGCGACGCCGGGAGGCGACGCCAGCATGGGCGCTTCGAGTGGCAACGCCATGTTTACCGGAGCGACGGTCATTTCGCAGAGCCAGTCGCGCCAAGATGCCCGCGACACGCTGGCGACGTTGGCGGGCGACACGGGCGGCAGAACCTTCTTCGACGTCGGCGATTTCGGCAAGGTGTTTCAGAGCGTGCAGCAAGATAACACCGGCTACTATCTGCTCGGCTACTACAGCACCGACCCTACTCGCGACGGCCGCTGGCGCCGTATTAGCGTGAAGGTAGGCAACCTTCCTTCCGGGGCGCATTTGCACTTCCGCGAAGGCTACTATGCGCCAAAGAATTTCGGCATTTTCACGACGGAAGACCGCGAGCGGCAGCTCGAAGAGGCCATGCGTTCGCCCGAGCCGGAAGTCGAGCTTCCGGTTGCTGTCGAGACGGCGCAGTTCCGCGTCGCCAAGGACCAGGTGTTCGTTCCCATCGCCGCCAAGTTGGCGCCGAGCGCGCTGCAGTGGGCCCAGAAGCGGGGCAGCCGCGAAACGGCGTTCGACTTCGCCGTTGAAGTGCGCGATGCCCGGTCGAACCGGGCCGTGGGGGCTCTGCGCGACACAATCACGGTGAAGCTGGACGCCGAGCGCTACGACCAGATTTTGCAGCGCGCCTTAGTGTATCAGGGCGGCATGCTGCTCGCTCCGGGCGTCTATAAACTGAAATTCCTGGCGCGGGAAAATGAATCCGGGCGCATCGGCACGTTCGAGGAATTAATCACACT
>Ga0187846_10002040_pt1 | contig 11234 bp, 13 predicted proteins | sample TC_taG_FD_161473 | JGI IMG/M metagenome (GOLD analysis project Ga0187846, IMG submission 161473) | Biofilm microbial communities from the roof of an iron ore cave, State of Minas Gerais, Brazil - TC_06 Biofilm (v2) | ecosystem: Environmental > Terrestrial > Deep subsurface > Cave > Wall biofilm... | reverse complement strand
GCTCGCCATGCCCCACCAACAACCGCTACCCCAACCCGTTTATCCAGCAATGACCGGACTTGACCGCCGCTAAAACCCGTCGCCCAGGAAGCCAGCGGCGATGCGGTCAGCGAGGCCTACATCCAAGCGCTCGTTCATGAGCACCCGGCGTGCTTGCCGATCGAGGAGATCGACGCGATGTTTTCACGCCCGGTGCCGATTTGCACCGAACTGAACACGCCCGCCGGCCCGATCGACAATTTCATGGTCACGCCGTCCGGCCTGCCGGTGCTCGTCGAGTGCAAGCTCTGGCGCAATCCGGAAGCGCGGCGCGAGGTCGTGAGCCAAATTCTCGACCACGCCAAAGAACTCAGCCGCTGGTCTTCATCCGATGTGCAGCGCGAGGTGAGCCGTCGCCTCAAGCGTGACGGCAACCCGTTGCTCGATTTGGTGCGAGCGGCTGATTCTAGGATCGACGAACAGCAGTTCAACGATGCACTCACGGCAAATCTCCGGCGTGGGCGTTTCCTCCTGCTCATCGTCGGCGACGGGATCCGGGAGGGGGTGGAAGCAATAGCCGAGTACCTGCAACTTCACGCTGGGCTGCATTTCTCGCTGGGTCTCGTCGAGCTGCCCATCTACGCTATGCCGACCGGTGACCGCTTGGTAGCGCCGCGGGTGCTTGCGCGAACCGCCCTCGTCACCCGGAATGTCGTGGCGGTGCCCGATGGGTATGCGATCGACGAGGTGGAAGACCCCACGGATGTCGCAGAAATCGACCCTGAGCGCACCGCGCTCGGAGACCAGTCTCAGCGATTTTGGACGGAGTTCCTAGACAACTACCTCAAGCTCGATGATCCGGAACAACCGAAGCCAAAGCCAGCGCGGCTAGGCTACATCAGCTTCCCACTTCCGGCGCGCACCAGCTGGCTTACAGTCTATCGCGGGTTTCGGCCCGACAGGGTCGGGATCTTTCTGTCGTGTCACCGGAACACTGCTGGGGCTTACGCGATGCAGGCAATTATTGATGAGTGGAAAGCGGAGGGTGCGGTCAAGGACGAGCTGGGCGAGACTGTTAGGCTGGATAAACCTGCGAGGGGCAGCGTAGATACCATCATCGACTCGTTGCAGGTCGAGTCGCTCGAACAGCCGGAGGCGTTTTCCTGGCTCGCCGAGCGGGTGAACGCCTTCGTGAACGTTCTGCGTCCTCGGATGCGATCGGCGGCGGCCGACTATCAGTCACGAAGCGAATAGAACCATAACCCAAAGTCCGCTGCCCACGGGTGCGGCGGCTTCGACCGGATCGCGCAGGGAATGGGCGGGATAATGCATGTGACCGGCGAGCCCGATGGCCCGCCGTCCGCGTGCCGCGGGCCCGGTCTACGACCACCCACCGACGGATCCCCTGCATTGCCCACATCCCGATACCGAGATCGCAGATCGGCGGGCCAACCGAGGTCACCACAAATTTTCGGTACCCTCGCCGCGGGTTAGCGAATCACGCAAGTCATGCCAACACGAAAACTTCATCAGTTCATTGACGGCAGCGAAGACTTGTTGCCCGTTGGAAGGTCCCGCGGTAGCCCCACTCGATGCGCGATGGGGAACGGGCAAAACGACGTTCGGTCGTGAGCGCCGGTCGGCCTTGACTTTCTTGAGCCGAACGCACTTGGCGCGTCGAGGTTGCGAGCCAAGGGCGTGGTCTGAGTTGAAGGGCAATGGGGCGCTCGATCGAAATCGCAGATTCCGGAGTTGACGTAAGGTAATTTGAGCCTTACGTGTTTTCGCGATTACAACGTATCTCGACTGTTTCTATGGCGCTCGAACTGACAGTCACCGCCAAGGGGCAAGTCACCCTGCGGCGTGCCGTGCTGGACCATCTCGGCGTCATGCCCGGCGCCAAGGTAAGCGTCTCTTTGTTGGAGAACGGACGGATCGAACTGGTCGCCGCCAAAACCGGCAATGACATTACAGGCCTGCGCGGCTCGCTACGGCGATCGGGACAGCGGCCGGTTTCGCTCGAAGAGATGCAGGAGGCGATCGAGGCAGGGCGCGGTCGGTGAGGATCGCTGTCGATACGAACGTCCTCGTTCGCTATCTGACCTGGGATGACGAGCGACAGGCCAGCGAAGCCGCCAAGGCGATCGAAGAGGCGGAAGCGATTGTCGTGCCGACGATCGTCTTGTGCGAATTGGTGTGGGTACTGAAGCGAGCGTACCGATACGCCGGCCCGGAGATTATCCGCATCCTCCGACGGTTGGTTGCCGTCCGTGCGGTCGATATCGAGCGTCCCGCAGCCCAGGCCGGGATCGCGATGCTCGCGCGCGGCGGTGACTTTGCCGACGGTGTCGTCCGCCATGAAGCCGATCGTGCAAAATGTGATCGGCTCGTCACATTCGATCGGGGTTTCGCGCGACTCCTCGATCCCGATAAGGTCGCGCTCTTGGGAGCTCGGCCCTCGCCCTAAGCAGAGCTGCGACTGCAGAGCATCGCGAGATGGACGCCGCGGCGGAGTAAACTGAAGGCTACTGGAGGGGGATTCGCTCCTGGGGCGACGGCAGCGAGCGCAACCCCTACTTCCGCTACGTCAACCGCAACAAGAAGGGCATCACCCTCGGCTACAAGCGGCCCTAAGGAAAGGCGCTGTTCCTGCGGCTCGTCGCAGGCATGGATGTGCTGGTCGAGAACTATCGCCCGACCGTGATGCCGCGCGCCGGGCTCGCGTTCGAGGCATTGCACGCGGTCAACCCGCGCCTGATCTACGCCCAGCTCTCGGGCCTCGGTTATGACGGCCCCTATGCCGGACGCGGCGGTTTCGACCTGATCGCGCAGGGCATGGGCGGGATAATGCACGTGACCGGCGAGCCCGACGGGCCGCCGACCTCGGTCGGCCTGCCGATCTGCGATGCTAGGCGGCGGTTGAAAGCGGTGGTTCGAGCGCTCGACGTTCGAACCGCCGGAGCGAACTAAACAACGCAGCGACGTCGATTGCCTTGCGTACTCGATAAGCTGTCATCACTGTGAGGTTGACGCTGGCGAGCAGCATGCGCTCGGGTATGAAGCTTTGGTCGATCATAGCAAGCAGCGGGACCACGAGTAACGCCAGTCCAATCCCAACCGACGCTTGGAACGGGGAACCAACGGCCGTTATTGCAATCCCAAGAACGATGGCGAACAGTTCGAGAGGTTGCCCTACCATTTGATTATCCGCCGATCTTGCGCTTTTCTGACGTTACCGGGTAATCCCAACGAAAATCCGGCGAGGGCATTTCATGCTGCGCATCTTAATTGCCGATGGCACGCCGGCCGCGATGCAGGCGGAGCGCGAAACGTTCGGGATTCCCTCGAACGCGTCGCTCTTCGAAGCTGCGCTCAGGTCGCAACAGCCTCATATCCGCTGCTCGTCGATTAATGTTGCCGATGGCCAAGACCTGCCGAGCGGCGTGTCGCTCGGAGATTTTGACGGTTTAATGTTGAGCGGTTCGCCGCTGCATATTTACGACCAGACGCCTGAGGTGAGGCGGCAAATCGATTTTGCGCAGGCAGCGTTTACGGCGGGCGTCCCTACATGGGGAAGCTGCTGGGGCCTACAGCTCGCGATAGTAGCACTGGGAGGAGCTGTCCGCCGCAATCCCCGTGGTCGCGAGCTCGGGGTGGCGAGAGCGATTACCGTCACGGCGGCCGGCCGCTCCCACCCGCTTCTGGCTAAGCGGCCTTACGTTTTTGACGCTCTCTGCTCTCATATCGACGAACTCGATCAGCTGCCGCCAGGCGCGGAGGTGCTGGCTCAGAACGAGCTTTGTCCAATTCAGGCGCTGGCAGTGGAACTGCCGTCGGGAAGCATTTTCTTTGGGACGCAGTACCATCCCGAGTTCACGTTATCGGTCTCAGCCGGGTTGATCGAGATGCGGGCTGCAAGTCTCGTAGCGGAGGGATTCGGTCGCGATTGTGCCGAGCTGGTTGCTATGGCTCGCGATTTCCGCGCACTGCACGCCGAGCCGCAACGCCGCGACCTCGCCTGGCGCTACGGCATCGGCCCCGAGATCTCGAATCCTGTCCGCCGGACAGCCGAAATCGGCAACTGGTTGCGGGAAGCTGCGAAGATTTCAAGCTCATGACATCACAGACCCGGGACCACGCTCCGCCAAATCAGTACGCCGCCTGACGCGCAGAGCACGGAACCCCTTGGCTATACCCTTGGGCGCTGCACCCTTACAGTCCGGCCCCGCAAGCAGATAAAAGGCGGGATGCATCGCATACATCTCGCCGACATCGGCGAACGAATCGGTGCGCTGATCAATCTGGTGGACGGCAAGTCTTTGCTTGGGGCTCATTCGTGCACCAACGCGCGCCATACCGATCATGCCGGACATCACTAATCTCGGCAGCTTTGCTGGCCCGCCCATGCACTCTGTTGACTCTGTCCGAACTGTCTTTCACCGTCGGCGAGGTATTTTCAGCTTCGGACCCCACACGCACCATGAGCCCATTGGACGCAGCGTGGCGACAATTGATCTCCGCATTACACGCATCCGGCCGCAAGGCTGCACTCGCGATCACCGGCGGTGGTAGTGGGGCGATCGGCGAGTTGCTTCGCGTTCCCGGCGGCTCTCGGCTGCTGATCGAGGCGCAGGTTCCCTACGACGCGGCGGCGCTTGCGACCTTTCTCGGCTTTGCGCCGGCACAGGCGTGCAGCTCTGACACCGCAATCGCGATGGCGCAAAGCATACGGGCCCGCGCAGCCAGGCTGGTGCCGGCGGGCACCGATCTGGTGGGCCTCGGCGCGACGGCGGCACTGGTGAGCGATCGCCCGCGCAGAGGCGAGCATCGATTTCACATCGCATTCGCCAACTCCGCCGGCACCGCGCATTGCACCTGCGTGATGGCCAAGGGCCGACGTGATCGCGCCGCTGAAGAAGACCTCGTTGCGCGCGCGATCGTAATGTGGCTGGCCCGCGCCTGCGGGATTGCCGCACCGTCGCCGAAGAGCCTGCTCGATGCGGATGAACATTATGCGGAGACGGTGGTGACGGCCGGGGCGGCCGTGGATACGATCGATCAGCTCCTGGCGGCCGAACTCGATCGCGTCACCGTCCAGCCCGATGGCCAAATGATGCTGTCGGCGCCGCAGCCCTTTGTGCTGTTCCCAGGTTCTTTCAACCCGGTGCACGACGGGCATGTGTTGCTGGCGCGGGTCGCCGAAGAGCTCAGGCAGCAGCCCTTGGCGTTCGAAATCTCTGTCACAAACGTCGACAAGCCGCCGCTGGCAGGCGAGACGGTGAGATACCGGCTCGCCCAATTCGCCTGGAAATCGCCGGTCGAACTCACGAGAGCGCCCACCTTCGTCGAAAAGTCGCGCTTGTTTCCGGGGACGACGTTTGTGGTCGGCGCGGATACAGCAGAGCGGCTGTTTGGGCCGAAGTATTATGGCGATGATGAGGTTCGAATGCACGTGGCGCTCGAGGAAATCGCTAATTCCGGGGGCAGCTTTCTGGTGGCCGTGCGCATCGACGCGGCGGGGCGCGTACGCGCGCTGAACGACATCCCGGTGCCGCGGCGCTATGCCGATCTATTCACCGAAATCCCCGAACACCGCTTCCGCGTTGACACCTCCTCATCCGAGATCCGCGCGCGACGCGCAGCTGGTAATTTATAGCGAGCCCCAAAGACAATCCGCGTCTTTGCTACGGCAGGTGCACCCGAAATAGCTGCTCAAGTGGCTCGGCAAGGGCCGGCGGACGGGAGGAGACAGACATGGCAGATGGCAAGATTAGCCGCGTTGCAGCAATCGGCACGGGAACGATCGGCGCCAGCTGGACCGCGGTGTTCTTGGCCCGCGGGCTGACAGTGGCGGCTAGCGACCCGGCGCCCGGAGCGGAGACATTTCTGCGTGAATTTGTCGCCGCGGCTTGGCCGAGCCTCGCTCGACTGTCTCCGCTACCTGCCGAGCCGCCCTGGGCGGCGCTGACCTTCCACACCGAGCCTGAAGCGGCCCTCGCCGGGGCCGAGTTCGTCCAGGAAAGTGCTCCCGAGCGCGAGGAGTTGAAGCGCGCCTTGTTAGCCCAGTTGGATGCTGTCCTCGATCCGGAGATCGTCATCGCGTCGAGTTCGTCGGGGCTGTTGATGAGCCGACTGCAAAATGATTGCCGCCACCCCGAACGCTGCGCCATCGGCCACCCCTTCAATCCACCGCATCTGGTGCCGTTGGTCGAGGTCGTTGGCGGCGAGAAGACTGTTCCTGAGGCTATCGAACGGGCGCTCGCCTTCTACACCGCAATTGGGAAGCGGCCGATCCACATCCGGCGCGAGGTGCCGGGACATGTCGCCAATCGGCTGCAAGCGGCGTTGTGGCGAGAGGCTCTGCATCTGGTGGCCGAGGGGGTGGCAAGCGTCGCCGATGTCGATACGGCGATCAGTGCCGGGCCCGGGCTGCGCTGGGCCTTGATGGGGCCGCATCTGACGTTTCACCTTGCCGGCGGGGTCGGCGGTATCGATCACTTCTTCGACCAATTCGCCACGCCGATGGCGAACTGGTGGAAGACCTTGGGCAATCCGACGTTGGCTCCCGAGCTGAAAGAGCGTCTCGCCGCGGGCATTACTGCCGAAACCGCCGGGCGCGGCATCGCTGAATTGGCAGCTTGGCGCGACCGCTTCCTCGTCGATTTGCTGGCGCTGAGGGCAGGACAGAAATAGCCAACTGCAGCTTAGCTGTAAGTTAGATGGCGGCCTTGCGCCGATACAATACGTTCACTAGGACGCAATCAGGATGTGAGGGCCGCCTCAGTAACCGATTTCTGCGAGAGGTAGGGTTATTTCACGAGCAGCCCGACACCGCTGAGCAAAATGAGCCCTCCCACAAGCCAACTAAACATTTGGGGATCGAGTCTCCGGATCACCCTGTCGCCCAGCCAGGAGCCGACGACCATGAGCGGCAAGCCGATGGCGATCAACGCGATGCTCGAACGTTCGTAGAACCCGAAGCTCGCATATCCGGCTATCCGAGCCGCTCCGCCGAGCAGCACGACGGTGCTCATGGTTACCCGGAAAATTTCCCTCTCCATTCGTAAGGCGTTGAAATAAACGACGTATATAGGCCCTACACCGGCTCCGAACAGTGTGCCGAGGAGGCCTCCGGCGATGCCCGTGCCCGCCGCCAACGCGCCGCGCCAGCGCGCAGAAACCGTACGGGAAGCCTTGGCTGTCGCTAAAGCATAGATGGAATAAAGAATTAAAAACACGCCCAGACAGCGCCGAAGCGCGTGCTCGTCGAGCATTTTGATAAAGTAAAATCCCAAGCCGATGCCGATGGCTGAATAAAGCGCCATGATCGCGAAGTGCCGCCAGGCGACCTGACGCCAGTCGCGGCTTACCTGATGTACCGAGGTGATCGCTGTCAACGCAGTCGTCACTGACACGGCCGTCGATACCGGCATGACGAAGGCCAGCATCGGCATGGCGATCAGCACCGCGCCAAATCCCGCCGCGCTCCGAACCGCGAACGCGCCGATCATCACCAGCATAAAAAAGACAAGGCCAAGCGGAGACAAAGACGACACGTTGCGATTTTTCCGCCCTTCGGCCCATTTGGGGCAATGTTCGGTCCTGGAAAGCCGGTGGCGACGAAAGGCAATCCCCAGTCAACCGCCGCCGCAGAGCCCCATGACGGGAACGCCGGAAGCGCCTGGCCTCCTTGCGGTGAGCAGACGCTGCGCTTCCTCCAGCCGATCGGCGTTGATATAGGCCTTCAATAATGTGAACTCGATCAGATCGTGCTGCGCGCGGCTACCGCCAATGCGTTCGTTTTCTCCTGCGAGCGGGGCAAGCGCCTCGATCGCCGCGGAAAAATCCCCGTGTTCGAAGGCCGCGAAGCCACGCGCCAGGGCCGGAAGGTAAGAGCCGGACGGGTAACGCCCTTCGCGCGCCAGTTCCTCCATCTGGCGCGCACGGACGTCGAGCGCGGCATCATCGCCCATGACGGCCTGTGCCAGGATGACGTGCAGGTCGGCGAGTCCGCTGCCCGGCCGCGGCAATGCGCTGTTTGCGTACCCGTACAATGCGCGCCAAGCCGCAATGTCGCGCGGCTGGCCGGCGAGTTCGGACCGCCACAAAAACGCCGCCCCATCCGACACTTTCTGTTGCGGGCCGCCGCTGTGCCGGTCGAGCGCGATGGCGTCCCGATACAACCGCAACGCCTTTGTCCGGTCGCCGGCCTGGATTTCACAGAGCGAGAGATGCCAGCTCAGATGCCCATAGAAAAAGCCCTCGCGCGGATAGGCGGCGAGCCACGTGGAGAGGAAGGTCCGGGCCGCGTCCAGTTCGCCGCTCTCGTAACAGACATGGGCGAAGCCATGCGCGCCGTGCGCGTTGTTTGGGTTCGCGGCGAGCGATTGTTCGATCTTCGCCTGGGCCGCCCCAAGCCGCCCGTCCTCGGACAGCCCCATCGCATGATAGGAAAGGAACCAGAAATCGTCGCCGTAATGCGGGGCGAGGCTGTCCATCAACGCCGCGATCTGATGCTTCTGTCCGATGCGGCCGGAGCCGCCGATCACGCCATTGGGGTTCGCGGCACTGGCGACGACCAGCGCATCGCGCGGCCATGCCGCCAGATGTGCGTACAGGGCGGAGATTGCGGCGTTGGTCCGGCCCGCGAACACAAGGTCGAAGAATGCGATGTGACTGGCCTCGCGGTCGGACAGACCGGCGGCCGCGTCCTTGGCTGCGGCCAGGGCCGCCCGAGCCGCCGCAACGTTGCCTTCCCTCATCAGCACTTGGGCCTTGCCGGCGTAGGCCAAGGCAAAACCGGAATCGGCGGCGATGGCGCGGTCATAGGCGTGCGCCGCGCCGGGGTAGAAGGTCAACGCCAGATCGCAGCCCTCGACATAGGCGTCGCGCGCGCCAGCCGACGCGGTGGACAGGAAGAGGCCGTATCGATCCGTCAGCATCAGAAACCCTCGCCGCCGATGTTCACGCAATATTTACCCTGCCCCGGGCGAGGAGGGTACCGCGATGGCTGCCGGCTTCTGGTTGTCGCCGCACAATTCCGACCTCGCGCGCCGCATGGCAAAGGCGGCAGGGTAAGGGCCCACGACAAGTGGGGCCTGCCGGGCTTGAAGTCGGGTCTTGGGAGGTGGCTTATTGGCGCAAATGTGGTGAGCGCGGTGAGCCCCTGATGCATCTTCAGCCTTCCTCCCGGCAGGGCGAGTTGATCGCCCTTGCCCGCCGTCTGGCCTGCGAGCGCTTCGCCCCGCGCGCCGACCGCCACGACCGCGCCGCATCCTTTCCTTTCGACGACTATACCGACCTCCGCGCCGAGGGACTCCTCGGCCTGTGCGTGCCGGAGCACTACGGCGGGCTCGGGGCCGACTACGAAACCTACTGCCTGGTGGCGGAGCAGCTGGCGCAGGGCAATGCCTCCACGGCGCTCACCTTCAACATGCATTGTCTGACGATGCTGATGATGGGCCCGATCGCCGACAGCATGCCGATATCGACGACGGTGCGCGAACGCCATGAGAAGCTGCGGGCCGCCAAGTTCCGCGAGGTCGTGGAGGACGGCGCCTTCTATGGACAGCCGCACAGCGAGCCGGTGGAGCAGGGCGAGACCGACACCAGGCTCGGTGTGGGCGGCCGGCGCTTCGGCACCACCGCGCACAAGGTGGATGGCGGCTATGTGGTGAACGGGCGGAAGTTTTTCGTCTCGCTGGCGGACTGCGCCCCGTATTACGCCACCCCCGCCATCCGGCTCGGCGAGGAGCCCTGGATCGAGCGCACCCTCTATCTCCAGGTTCCCAAGGACGCGCCGGGTGTGTCCTTCCCCGGCGAGTGGGATCCGATGGGGATGCGCGCCACGGTCAGTCGCGACATGTTGCTCCAGGACGTGTTTGTCCCCGACGACGCGGAGGTGCTGCCACCTGGCCTGTTCGGGGCGATGTACAACGCCTTCCCCCACCTCTTCCTGAGCTTCTCCGCGACGTTCCTCGGGCTCATGCAAGCGGCCTGGGACGGTGCGCTGGCCTACCTGACCGGCCGGATGCCGGGGGCACCCATCCCGCACACCGAGATCGCGGCAAAGGGTCATGCGATAGCCGAAATGCTCTTTGCGATCGAGGCCGCCCGCGCGCTCTACTATCGAGCAATCTCGGAGGCCGAGGTCGATCCTCCGCTGGAGGCGGTTCAGCGCGCCCGGGCGGCGCACGTAACCGTGCAACGCGCGGTCGTCACGGTCACCCAGGAGGCGATCCGTGTCTGTGGCGGACGGGCCTTCCTCAGGCGCTATCCGCTCGAGCGCTACGCACGCGACGCCCGGGCCGCAGCACTGATGCGCCCATGGACTCAGGAGATCGCGACACAGCAGACCTGGGAGGCAGCACTCGGCTTGGACGGGCAGCGGGGCGCTGCTGCAGGGGCGTGACGGTACTTCCGTCGGTTGCGAGAAAGACGGCGATCCTTTCTGGAACATTCGGCGCCGCGGTATGAAATCGAGACGTCTGCAACACCCGGACCTTCCAGAGAATGTCGGTTTGGAAACAGCGACAAGCTGTTCCAGCCTTTCGCGGCGATGAAGCTGGCGGGCCTGAGTTTCGCGCTCTCGATTTGACGCTCGATCAAACGCAAGATTATCGGCGCCGGCGGAAATGTGCTTACTCTTGGGCCTCTCTTGAAGGGAGATCAAAACGATGGCGCGGTTGCTCTCAGTAAATGTGGGCCTGCCGCGCGACATCGAGTGGCAAGGGAAAACCGTCCACACCGCCATCTGGAAAACGCCGGTTCAAGGCCGACGGATGACACGACGGCTCAACATCAATGGTGACGGCCAAGGAGATTTGGCAGGGCATGGCGGCGAACACCGGGCCGTCTTTGTCTATCAGATCGAATCTTATCATTACTGGCAAAACCGGCTCGGCCGAAACGACTGTACCTATGGCCAGTTCGGAGAGAATTTTACGGTCGAGGGACTCGTGGATACTGAAGTGTGCACTGGCGATCATTACCGGATCGGCGATGCCCTGTTCGAAGTGACGCAGCCGCGCGTCACCTGCTATCGGGTCGGCATCCGCATGCACGAGCCGCAGATGGCAGCACTGCTCGTATCACACGGCAGGCCCGGATTCTATTTCCGGGTCCTTGAGGAAGGCGAAGTCGGCCCGTCACCCAACTTAACCGAACCTGGTGCGCGTCGCCAATGACGTGCGGCAGATAAGGGATGAGCAGAAGTATCCGAGATTCGACACCTCGACGTGACGTAATGTTACCCT
>Ga0187846_10002039_pt1 | contig 11237 bp, 9 predicted proteins | sample TC_taG_FD_161473 | JGI IMG/M metagenome (GOLD analysis project Ga0187846, IMG submission 161473) | Biofilm microbial communities from the roof of an iron ore cave, State of Minas Gerais, Brazil - TC_06 Biofilm (v2) | ecosystem: Environmental > Terrestrial > Deep subsurface > Cave > Wall biofilm ... | reverse complement strand
GCCCGAAACGGTCATGGTTGTGCCCAAGACCCTACGCTGTGCGGCGGTCGCACCGCTGAGAATCAGTGATCCGCCGAACACGATCAACGCTGCCGGGATCAGATGAGGTGCATTGATTCCGACCAGCCCCAAGATCCCCAGGACGATTCCGGTCAACCCGGTTGTCATGTCGATCATGACTTCGCCGCCGAGTTCGGCTCCCCGCCCGGCCACGGTGGTCGCCGTCCCGCTCATACTGAGCTCTCGCGAAACCTCAGCGGCCGCATTGAAGGCCTGAACCATCAAGCCAACACCGATAATGATCGTGGTAATCGCAGCGAGAGCAGCTGTCGAAATCCCGGCGAGGGCGATGATTGCAAACGATCGTGGCTATTCCGGCTGCACCCTCGGTTAAGAGACCAAAAGGTTCGGCTTCGGCAATTCCCTTGCCCTCAACGTAGACAGCCATGTCACTCCTCCACTGGTTCATAGTCGTTGGCATCGCTCGCCGTCATGGCGGCTAAACGGCGGATGCGCCGCCATGCTCGACCCACTGCAATCCGTGCCGCCGCCCGCCGGCGCTTATGAAACGCCGTTAACCCTGCTAGGTTCCGTTTGGTCGGCAATCACCGTCCCTGGCGGACCTCCCGCGCCGCCACTGTGCTTTCGATTGATCCCCGCGAAGATACAGCCTGTCGGTCGGGCAGAGACGGAGGTCCAGCCGTGCGGGGACCTGGTTCATGTTGTTCGTAACGGAGCACGATGCACGCCCTCGCGACCGAGCCCGAGCACAGGGCACGCAGCGCTTGAGCAAATCCTTCCCGCCGTGGGCGACGCCTGTCCCCACCTATCATCTCGGCGATCACGTTCTCCAGCGCTGGCCGCAGTGTGCGCAGAATATCGGCGTGGGTCGTACGCGGGTCGTCATTGAAGCGTTCGATCCGCCAATAGTACTTTCCACTGACTTCTCTGACAGCACGCAAGATTATCGGCTCGAGGACTTGCCGCGCTCCCGCCACCTGCATCGCTCCGAGCAGGCAATGGCGGCCCGCGCTGTCGCGCAACTTGCCCTTGCACCAGTGTTGCTCGCTTGCCAGCAAGCTTTCGACGGCACCGAGCCTGGCGAGCGGGTGGTTTCCAAACAGCCCTAAATCTGTTCCGTCGAACGGCATTTTTTCTTCCTCCGCGGCTTTGTATTGAGCCTGCTCTTGCGTATGCGTCGGCGCCGGCTGGTGGAGGGATCCGTCCCGCGCAAGCAGTTTCAACTTATCAACCGAGCCATTTCGCCGGCGTTCCAAATTGCCCGTATGAATTGTTTTTTAAGATCATCGGTTCCGTGGAGGCTGGAGCCAGTCATTCGACGGTGCTCTGTTGCGCGTCGTGTGTACGCAGGAGCACAACCCGCTCCTTTATTTTGGGCGTTCGGACCCGGCCGTCGGGGCGGCTGTTCCCACTCGAATTGCTCGCGATCAAGCTGACAGCAGACGCAGGCTGGTTCTTCTCGCGTCTTACGATCTGCGATCGAAAGATGACCTTCGGTGCGCAAGCACAATTTCGCGAAACGTTGGGTAATAGGAAGCCTCCCGAGAGACGCGGGTAGCGGCTACAACCATTCGATACGTCGACACGGCCGATTTCCGCAATAACGCGCTTGATTCGGCCGCGTCTCACGGGGCGGTCCGTCCAGTTCAGGTGAATTGAGGCATGTCGTTCGCGGCACTGCGGGCGTATAAGCGGGTATAGACAGACTGCGTTCGGCACGGAGCGCGCAGGATGAGCACGACCCTGACCTTGATGGACCTCGCCGGTGCGATCGCGCTCCTGATTTGGGGTGTGCATATGGTCCAGACCGGGGTCACGCGTGCGTTCGGGCCGCAACTCCGGCGCACCCTGGGCTACGCGCTCGGCAACCGGTTCAAAGCCTTTCTGGCGGGCTTGGGTGTAACAGCGATACTCCAGAGCAGTACGGCGACCGGGCTGATGACGACGGCATTCGCGGCGGGGGGTCTCGTCGACCTGGTGCCCGCGTTGGCGGTCATGCTGGGCGCCAATGTCGGTACTACGCTGATCGTCCAGGTGCTGTCGTTCGATGTTTCCCGGGTGTCCTTTTTGCTGATCCTGCTCGGGGTGTTCATGTTTCGGCGCAGCGCGGTTACGCGGACGCGCGATCTCGGCCGGGTTGGAATCGGGCTCGGTCTGATGCTGATCGCGCTTCAGCACCTGATGGCGATGATCATCCCGTTCGAGGATGTACCGAGCCTGCGAATACTTCTTGGTGCAGTAACGACCGAGCCGCTGATCGACATTCTGCTTGCGGCCGGATTGACCTGGGCGGCGCATTCGAGCGTTGCTGTCGTGTTGTTGATCATGGCCTTTGCATCCCAGGGAGTCGTGCCGCCGCACGCCGCGTTTGCTCTCGTGCTTGGAGCGAATCTCGGCACAGCGCTGAACCCGCTTCTCGAAAGCGGAGTCGGCGGAGATCCCGCTGCCAAGCGTCTGCCGATCGGCAATCTGATCAACCGTGTTGTCGGCTGCGCGCTAGCGCTTGGCCTCTTGAAGTGGATCGGTCCGGCTCTGGTCACGATTGAGCCCGATGCCGGACGCGCCGTCGCTGATTTTCACACAGGCTTCAACATTGTCCTCGCAGTGCTGTTCTTTCCATTGCTGACGCCGTTCGCTCGGTTGCTCGTCCGCCTGCTACCGGCGCGCGTCGACACGGCCGATCCGTCGCAGCCGATCTATCTCGACTGGGCGGCGCGCGAGACGCCCAGCATCGCGCTCGCCGGTGCGGCGCGCGAAGCGTTGCGCATGGTCGATGTGTTCGAGGCCATGCTGCGCGGGGCGCTCGATTCACTCAATCGCGGCGACCGCAAGCGGGTCACGGAAACCGCGCGAATGGACACCGTGCTCGATCGGCTCGACACCGCGATCAAGGAATATCTGACCTCGATCGACAGCGACGCGCTCGACGACATCGATCATCGGCGTTTATCGGAAATCCTGGCATTCACGACCAATCTCGAACACGCCGGCGACATCGTCGAGAAGAGTTTGATGCCGCTTGCCGCCAAGCGCATCAAACGCGGCGTCAGCTTTTCGGAAGCCGGCCGCGAAGAGATCCGCGAGATGATTGGCCGGCTGACCAGCAACGCACGGGCGGCGGCGGCCGTGTTCATGACCGAGGATCCACGGGCCGCTCGTCAGCTGCTCGGCGAAAAGGAAGTCTTTCGCGAGTTCGAATTGCGTGCCGCCGACGAGCACTTCGGACGGGCGCGGGCCAGCCGGCCCGAGAGCATCGAGATGAGCAAGCTCCGTCTCGACATCGTACTCGATCTGAAGCGGGTCAACGCACACTTGGCCGCCGCCGCCTACCCGATTCTCGAGGGGCGCGGCGAGCTGCTGCCGAGCCGCCTCAAGCAGGACATTTGATCGGCGAGGTGCAGAGCGGTGGACCTGATCGGTTGCCGGTTCGCGCTGGTGATTTTCGACTGCGATGGGGTGCTGGTCGACAGCGAACCGATCATCAACCAAGCCCATGCGAACGTACTGACGGCTTGCGGCTATCCGATCTCGGAACAGGATCTCGTCGAACGTTTCTGCGGTATGAGCGATCCTGAAATGCTCGGCGTGATCGAGCGCGAGTGGGGCCGCGCTTTGCCCGCCTTCTATGCCGAGCGTGTCGGGGCGATGATCGAGGCCGGGTTCCGTCAATCGCTTGAAGCGATCGAGGTTGTCGCCGAGGTGCTCGATTGGCTGCCATTGCCGGTCGGCGTTGCGTCGAGCAGCAGCGCCGAGCAGATCCGTCGCAAACTGGAATTGGCCGGCCTCCTCGGACGCTTTGGCGAAAACCTGTTCAGTGCAACGATGGTCGCACGCGGTAAGCCGGCGCCCGATCTGTTTCTATATGCCGCGCAGCGTCTGGCGACCGCGCCGGACCGCTGCCTCGTCATCGAGGACAGCCCCGCAGGTGTCGATGCGGCAGTCGCCGCCGGCATGACCGCGATCGGCTTTTCCGGCGGAAGTCATTGCGGACCACAGCACGGGGCCCGACTGCGGGCACGCGGGGCGGCGCTTGTCATCGCCAACATGCGCGAATTGGCGACCGCTATCGCGAAACTCGGATAACGCGACCCCGGAAGTGTTGTTTTCTCATCAGCGGATTGCTGTCATAAACCCGTAACAATCCGGCAGGCGCCCGGGTTGTGGCAGCAGCGAGAGGCACAACAATGTCGCTAATCACGGCGACACTCGGCAGGATTGCGGCGCCGGAACGGCGGACGATGGCGGTCGCCTGTGGTGCCCACGTGCTGCATGACGGCTTCACCGACTTGCTCTACGTGCTGCTGCCGCTGTGGCAGGCCGAGTTCGGCCTGGGCTATGCCGAAATCGGGCTCTTGCGTGCGCTTTATGTCGGCTCGATGGCCGGCTTCCAGATGCCGGCGGGGGCGCTCGCCGAGCGCTTTGGCGGACCGCTAATCCTCGGATTGGGAACAGCGCTCGCCGGGATCGGCTACCTCATCGCCGGAGCAAGCGTCGGGTTCGCAGCGCTCGCCGGGGCGTTGATCCTCGGCGGCTTAGGCTCGAGCGCTCAGCATCCCATCGGAGCGCACTTGGTCTCGGAGACCTTCTCCGGCAAGCGCTCACGCACCGCCCTCGCCGGATACAATTTCTCTGGTGACCTCGGCAAGATGGCGCTGCCCGCGATGACCGCCTGGCTGCTGACCTTGATGCCGTGGCGTGCCGCGACGGCGACGATAGGAGCGGTCGGCCTTGCCGCTGCAACGGCGATCCTGGCGGTGCGCGGCTTGCCCGGAAGGGCCGCAAAGCACCGAGAGGCCGTGAGCCAACCGGGAATCGCAGGACGGGCGCCGATTGGGCGCGGTTTTTGGCTGCTGCTGGCGATCGCGATGATCGACAGCGCCACACGTATGGGGTTTCTGACGTTTCTGCCGTTTTTGCTGAAGAGCAAGGGTGCCGATCTCCCGATGATCGGCATCGCTTTGAGCCTGATCTTCGCCGGCGGCGCCGCCGGCAAGCTGGCCTGCGGTTGGCTCGGTGCCCGGCTCGGAGTCATCTGGGCAACGTTCATCACCGAAGGGCTGACTGCTGCGGGGATCTTGGTATTGCTACCGCTCCCGCTCTTCGCAGGTCTGGCGGTGTTGCCGGTGATCGGCATGGCGCTCAACGGCACGTCGTCGGTGCTATATGGCACGGTTCCCGAACTGGTGGCGTCAGCCCGCCGTCAGCGTGCCTTCAGTATTTTCTATACCGGCGGGGTCGGCGCCGGAGCGCTCGCGCCGGTGGTCTATGGCCTCGCCAGCGACCTCGCCGACGTCCCGACCATGATGGTGCTGGTCACCGTCATCGTCCTGATGACCTTGCCGCTCGTCTGGCGGCTGAGGCCGCACCTGAAGCCGACCCTTTCGTGACTATGGTCCTCGCCCAGGCGTCCGATGCGCGCTGAAACGTCTGGGCCGATGCTGTCGGAAGGCCCTCGTTTTGTCATCGCCGGTCTCATGAGCCAGGGCCGCCGGAGATGGCGCACGCTGCCAGGATGGCTTATTCCGTCACCTGGGACCAAGATCTTCTTCGTCGCCTGAGGCCTCCAAGCGGATCGGCTGCTTGGCGATCGTTAACATCTTGCGCACTTTGTCGAGCGGCATCCCGAGCTTATCCGCGAGTTCCTCAGCGGTCGGCTCGCGGCCGATTTCAGGCAGCATCTGGTACGAGGTCCGCACCACCTTGTTGACCGCCTCGATGATGTTCGCCGGGACGCGGATCGTTTCGGGCTGGGGCATTGCCGTGTTTCCTCAAAGCTGCCGTCTCGGCGGGATCCGAACGCGCTCGAAGATAGTGCGTCGCGGCGGCGGATCAACACGTTTGGGCCAATCCCGCCGCAGTCAACAACGGGAGTACGGTCATTGACCTCGGGCAGCAAAGCCTGGTTGGCGCCGGCGCAGATCGCGCGCCGGCGCCAAGCCAGCGCCGCCTAGCGCACCGGCGAGAACGCCGCCGGGATCAGCAATTTGTTTTCCTGTCGGATCGGCCGCACCCCGGCCTGCGGAGGCCACGCACCGCCGGGGCGCCGGGATTCCTCTCGGATGCGGGCGCGCTCGTTGAGGTCCTTGTAGACCCAAATGTGGGTAAATTTGTTGAGCCCGCCGAGTTCGCTCGTCCAGCAGGCCGCCAGCGGCGAGAACCTCTCGCGCGCCTCGATCGCCTTGCCCCACGCATCGAGGACCTTCGGAATGTCCCCTGGAGCATAGGTATAGGTGCGCATCTCATACACGTTCCCGGTGCCATAATTCCGGCTGCCGAGTGAGCGCATGAACGATGCCGGGATCACGATCTCGGCCTCCTGCGCCGCGATGAACTCGCCGCCGCCCGGCATCGCGTTGCGTGCGGCATCGTTCGCCATTGCTGCGCGAACCCTCGTACGGTGCTGCAGGTCGTCATAGGGATAAACGTGGATGACCTGATTGAGCGGACCGAACTCGGTGTGCCAGAACCCTCCTAGCGGCGAGTGCTTCAACCGCAGCGGCAGCCGCTTTTCGTAGCGCTCTTCGAATTCCGCCAGGGTCCCGGGTCGGAGCGTATAGGTGCGGACTTCGTAGATCATCGACGCGTCCTCCAAATGACAGGGGTTAGTGGGTGATATGCCAGCGAACCGGCGACAGCATTCTACTCCGCACGCGGAGAGAGCGGATAAAAAAATGCTCAAATCGTTGTGGCGCACCAAAAATGATGGAGAAACCAGCCGGAAAGCAGAACCCTTCTGCTCAGGGCGCAAGTTAACTGTTTGTTCTTCAATGATTATTTTAATGTCGTATAACCAGACTTAATCATTCGTTGCTGAGCGCGAGCATATTTCAATGAGCAGTTTCGTCTACGTACTGGTATTTGTAACGTGCTCCACCGCATATCACGGCTGCCTCACGACAACGAGCACCCAAACTTTTGCTAGTCGTCAGGAATGTCTGGAAGCTGCAGGGCGTATGGTAGGGATACAGTCTGCGACTTGCAAACCACGTAGAGTGTTCGTTCAATAAAGGCTCGAAGACAGCCGCAGGTCGATATTGCCCACGGGCCTGGTCGATGAGCAATCGCTATTCGGTCCGTCGCACTTGCGCGAGATCCCGCCGCGCGAGACACTCTCCGAGAGCGCGCGACATCGCGTAGCATGACTGGCGCGAACGAGCGCCAGTCGGGAGGGACGGATGCTGATCGTTGACGCGCAGGTTCACATCACTCCATCCGGGCAGCACCGGCAGATCTCTCCCTATAGAGCCGAGGAACTGCCGTGGCTCCAGGGTCGTGGCTTAAAACTCCTCATGGGCCGCGCGGTGTGTGACTCGATCGGCTGGAAATTACCCGGTTGAGAACTCGACTTTGTCAATAGGAGGGAAAACGCTATGCTGATAGTCGACGCACAAGTCCACATCTGGTCCGCCGGGCCGCCGACCAATCCGTCGCATCGCCAAGTCACCTCGTACACCGCCGAGGAGTGCATCCGCGACATGGATGCGGCCGGGGTCAACGCCTGCCTACTGCACCCGCCGGGTTGGGATCCGAACTCGGGCAAGATCTCGGAAGAGGCGGCAGCAAAGTATCCGAACCGCTTCGCCATCCTCGGCAACTTTCCGCTGGACAAGCCGGAAAACCGCGGGCTGATCGACACCTGGAAAAGCCGGCCCGGGATGCTCGGGCTGCGCTACGCCTTTACCCAGCCGCACCAAGCCAATTGGATGACCGACGGCACGATGGACTGGCTGTGGCCGGCTGCCGAAAAGGCCGGAATTCCCATTGCGCTGATGGCGTCGAACTATCTGCCGCAGGTAGGCCAGATCGCCGAGCGGCATCCCGGTTTGAAATTGCTGATCGACCATTACGCCCGCGTCCGCGACGGCAAGGACGATGCGGCGCATGGCAATCAGACCGCCTTGCTGGCATTGGCGAAGCACCCGAACGTGGCCGTCAAGTGCACCGGCGCGCCGGGCAATTCGAGCCAGCCCTACCCCTATCGCAACATCCACAAATACACGCAGCAGATCGTTGAGACCTTCGGGCCTCAGCGCAGCTTCTGGGGCACCGACATCACCCGCATGCCGTGCTCGTGGAAGCAATGCGTGACGATGTTCACCGAGGAGATGCCGTGGCTCAAAGGCCGCGACCTCGAGTTGGTGATGGGCGGCGCAGTCTGCGATTGGATCGGCTGGAAATTGCCGGGGTGATTCTGTCTGAAACGACTGCCGCGTTTTGAGTGGCAGCAAATATTGGCAGAGTTCGGTTGATTAACGCCCCTTTCCAGGATATAATGCTTATAAAGTAAAGTGGTGGGTCCTAACGGGAGGGGCTCACGCATGGCATACGTCCCAGGCTACGAGCAAGACGTCTTCGTCTCCTATGCGCAAGTCGACGACCGGTCCTACGCGAACCCTGCGGCCGGCTGGGTCGGAACAGTAGTCCGCCAGTTCGAGAACGTGCTTGGCCAGAAAATCGGGCGCAGCGACGCATGCAAGGTCTGGTTTGCCCCTCATAGCCTGCGCGGCAATGACACGCTGACGGAGGAGATCCGGGCGAAGCTCGAATGCTCGGCGACCTTTGTCGCGGTGCTGTCGCCCGGCTATTTGGCCTCGGGCTGGTGCCTCGACGAACTGCGGGTGTTCACGCGCCGCTTTGCTTCAGAGCTCGCGGGGCGCCTGTTCATTATCGAGAAGGAGCCGCTCGACCCCGACGAGCCCGCGCCGCTGGAATTGCAAGTCCGGCGCGCCTATCGGTTCTGGTACCGGGACCAAAACGAACAGGCGCGGACCTTCGCGATGCCGGTCCCTCACTCCGACGAGATCGAATATTATCGCCAGATCGAGGATCTGGCGCGCGACATCAAGGGCCAGCTCAAGGCGATGCGGCCGCCCCCGTCCGGCCCGCCCGGATCGGCGCCGGCCTCGTCCTTTCGCCCGCTGACCGGCGCTGCCGCCGATGATGCCTTGGCTGTCCTGCTCGCCGAAGTTACCGACGACCTCGAATTCAAGCGGCTCGAACTTCAGCGCTATCTCGAGCAGCACGGGCTGAAGGTGCTGCCGGAGGCGAGCTATCCCTTGGGGCGCGCGGATTTCGAGGCGGCGCTCGAGACCGATCTCGTGCGCAGCGGCGTGTTTGTCCAACTGCTGGGTCCGATCCCCGGCAAACGGCCGCGCGACATTCCCGACGGATATGGCTGGCTGCAGCTTGAAGGGGCGCTGCGCCGATCCTGCCGGGTGCTGCAATGGCGCAGCCCGGATTTCGACCCCATCGCTGTCGATTTGCCTCGCCATCGCGAGCTCCTCGAGCGTGAAACGGTGCAAGCGACCTCGCTCGAAAGCTTCAAGCAAGCGGTTTGCGCCGCTGCCCTGCCATCGCCGCCCTCCCAGCCCCGGCGCGAGACGGGTGAACGACCGCTTGTCTTTCTCAATACCGAGCCGCGTCACCGCCCCATTGCCGCGGAAATCCGCGCCGCCATCGGCGCCCGCGCGGATTGGGCCGAGCCGCTCTTCGAAGGCCGCGCTGAAGAGGTGCGCGAAGACCTCGAGCAGAACCTGATCGATTGCGACGCGATGATCATGGTCTATGCCGACAACCCCGGCTGGGCGCGAGGCCAGCTGCGGCAGTTTCACAAACTCGCGTCACGCAGGGCACAGCCGGTGCGTGCGATCCCGATCATCGATGCGCCGCCAGCAAGCAAGCCCGAGCTCGGCGTCTTTTTGCCCGAGATGATCGTAATCGACAGCCGCAACGGGATCGGGCCGGAGGCGCTGGCGCGGCTTTCAGCCTCGCTTCGACTCTAAGATCGCTACCGCTGTGGCGCAGCAGCCGTATCCTGGTCTGCGTCCGTTCGAGCCCGACGAGACCGATATCTTTTTTGGCCGCGAGACGCACGTCGACGCGATGGTCGACCGACTGGCGCAGCACCATCTGCTCGCCGTGACGGGCACATCGGGTTCCGGCAAGTCATCGTTAGTAAAGGCCGGCCTGATCGAGGCGGTCGAGATCGGACTCCTAGCCGAGGCCGGTCCCGTTTGGCGCATTGCGCAAATGCGCCCGCGTGATCACTCAATGGCAGAGCTCGCATTGGCCCTCACCACGGCTCTGGGCGGCGATCGCTACGAGAGCGATGTTGCGTTGCGCCGGGCCGCGCTCGAGCGCGGGCCGCTGGCGCTGGTCGAGGAAGTCAGCGAGCAACCGCTCGCCGACAACGGCAATCTGCTGATCGTCGCCGATCAGTTCGAAGAGCTATTTCGTTACCGCGGCCTCGCGGGACGGGAGGAAGCCGAGGCATTTGTCGCCTTGCTACTGGCGAGTGCAAATCAGCGCTCGGTCCCGATTTATGTCGTCCTGACGATACGTTCAGATTACATCGGTGAGTGTGCGCAGTTCTCGGGTCTGGCAGAGGCTATTAGCGACGCACAATATCTGTGCCCACGCCTCACTCGCGAGCAAATTGCGGCCGCAATCGAAGGCCCGGCGGCAGTATTCGGCGGCAAGGTCGAGCCGCTTTTGATCTCGCGTATTGTCAACGACATGGGCACCGACCCCGACCAGCTGCCTTTGATGCAGCATGCACTGATGCGGTTGTGGGACCAGGCAAAGGCGCATGATCCGGCGACACCAGTGCTGCGCCTCGCCGATTATCTGGCGGTCGACGGAATTAAGGGCAGCCTATCGCATCACGCCGACGAGATCCTCGCCGAGATCACCCGCTCCCGACCGGAGCGCGCCGAGACCGCGCGGCGGTTGTTCGGTTTGGTAACGGAGGGCAACGTCCGCCGGCTCGCCCGCGTCAAAGAGGTAATGGCAGTCAGCGATACGTCCCTCGCCGAGGTCTCGCTTGTCGCAGACACGTTCCGCGCCGCCGGACGCAGCTTTCTTATGCCGCCGCCGGACCGGCCGCTCGACCCCGAGACCGTGCTCGACCTTAGTCACGAAAGCCTGATCCGACAATGGGATACATTAAAAGGTTGGGTGCAGGCCGAGTCCGCCTCCGCCGAGCAATACCGCGACGCCGAGCGCCGAGCGCGGCGTTGGGAGGCCGGGACAGCCGAATTGTGGGGCGGGGTCGATCTCGACGTCGCATTGGCCTGGCGCGAGCACGAACGCCCGAACTCGGAATGGGCGACGCGCTACGGCGGCGGTTTTGCGCTGGCGATGCGCTTTCTCGACGAAAGCAAGGCGCGACGCGACGCGGCCCGCGAGGCGCGGCGCAGCGCCGCTGCAGCGGCGCG
>Ga0187846_10002038_pt1 | contig 11238 bp, 7 predicted proteins | sample TC_taG_FD_161473 | JGI IMG/M metagenome (GOLD analysis project Ga0187846, IMG submission 161473) | Biofilm microbial communities from the roof of an iron ore cave, State of Minas Gerais, Brazil - TC_06 Biofilm (v2) | ecosystem: Environmental > Terrestrial > Deep subsurface > Cave > Wall biofilm ... | reverse complement strand
GAACCCGCCGGCGTCGCTGCTCTGATCGTGAAGGATTTGCGAAACGGGGGCGGCCAGGCCCAGCTCGGAGCGATTGCCGTCGGCGCTCGCATAATACGCGAAGCGCTCCGTGTGACCGCCTATACTGAACTGATCGTCGGTGGAGTAAAAGTTGCCGCCGCTCAAAATCAATTGGGCCTCGTTGTTGCGCTCGAATCCGGAGGGAGTGACGACGTTGAAGAAGCCGTAGGTGCGGTCGCCATATTCGCTCGAATATCCGCCGCGCTGGACTTCAAGCTCCTCGACATTCTTGGGATTGATCAGCGGCGCGACGTTGGCGGCGATATTTGTGTTGATTACAGGAATGCCATCGAGAAACCAGTTGACTTGATGGCCGCCGCGCATGTGCAGCATATCGTGCGTCATGTATGCTCCCGGGGTGAAGTCTGTGATCATCGATAGGCTGTTGGTCTGATCCCCTCCCGCGGTTTGTGCGATTTCGGCCGGCGCAACCAGGGTTTGGACGGTCGAAGTTTCAGTATTGAGCTTACTGGTGGCTCCCGATACTTCGACTGTTTCGCTAATCGGCCCGAGCTCGAGTTGAAAATGGAGCACCGGTGTTTTGCCGGCGACGGCGCTCACCTGCTGTTCCAGTGGCAGGAAGCCGGGGGCGGATATCGTCAGAGTATAAGCGCCTTCAGGAATTCCGTCCAGCTCAAATGCGCCCGCGGAGTCGGACGTTACGGTCTGACTTCCATTCGCGCCACGCGCCACGATTTGAGCGCCGGGCAGTGGCCTGTGTTGTGGATCGTGCACGATTCCGCGAAGGGTGGCTGAGCTGGCGGCGTGCGTGGATAACAACAACAGCCAGCAAAGGATAAATAGTGTGACCAATCGGCGCTTCATTTCGATCTCCTGTTATGAATCACTGCCATGACTGGCTCCGCAACTGCTGGAACCTGCGGCGCCACGATTTTGCTTTTCGCCTTCGCCTACGCTTGCGCCGATTACACGGCTACCAGGCTGCTGAAAAAGCCGCTGGAATCGGGAACGACTTGGCGCGGACGCTCTGTCCCGAACACAACATCGACAGGTCTGCCAGCGGAGTGGGATAGGCCTTCCAACTTGTCTGGAGCTTTTTCAGCAGCCTGCTAAGGGAGCGGCGGCTGACCCCTAGGGTTCAACGAGCTAGCAGACTGGAAACGTCGCGCTCGCAGGAGGTCCGCGCTTTTGACGGGCGCGATTATATGATGCGCGATACCGGGCCTCGGTTTGAACTTGCCCGGTGGTGTGGCTGACTGGAGAAAACAGGATGACATGAGAGGAGATCACGGCTCCGGCGTAACGGTGCGCTCCCACCGTCCCGCTGCCAGGCACGCACGGGCATTTGTCCGGCGCCCGATCCAGGGATGCATCCGACCTCTGGTCCTGTGATGAAACAAGGTTCAGAGCGCAGCGGTGTTTGCCTGAGCGCCGGCAGCATTCGGGCAACTGCGACTGAGAACCGGCCAGTAAAGCCGGTCCCGCGACCGAAAAGGCGAACACTGCCACCAGCCAGATTGCGCAGAGACGCCGCATTCGCTTTATTCTACACCCGGGGAGGGTTTCGCGACGTCATGCTTGAAGCTACAGATGGCGCAAGCCAGCCCAAGGCTGTGCTAACGCCCCGCGACATGCTTTCGAACATTGCCGCGTGGCCGCGAATCCAGTCCGGCCTCCGCTCAAACCGAATTGCCGGCCAACCGCAATACTCTCCTGGCGTTGTCAGGCGGGTTGCTGGTATAGGCCGATCACGTTTCCTGAAGGGTCCCGGAATCTCGCTGTAATCTCAGGGGCATCCATGCCTATGGGCTGTACAATCTCGCCGCCTTGGGCGACGATGCGCTCGCAAGTCGCCGCCACGCTGTCCACCATGATGTAAAACAAAAGACCGGGCGTTGCGGCGGCCGGGCGGCCAAGCACCCACGTCCCGCTCACTTCTCCTGTAGTGTCGTCGAAAGCGATGCTGCCATCTTTGCGTTTTCGAATGTTCCAGCCGAATACCCGCTGGTAGAAATCGGACGATCTCGCTATATCGGCGGCGGGCATCTCGAAGTAGCAAATCTTGCCGTTCGCTAGTGTGGGGGGCATCAATATTTTCTCGCAGTGTTCTCGATTATAGCGGACAGTCTGTAGGATCGGCTCACTGGCTTCGAACGCGGCTGCCATGCGTCGATCTTTGTGGGGCGGCCGGCGGCGCGCGCTGGAAACAGGCTCAAGAAATTGCAGCGGCACTAGCCGTTTTACCGGTGCGCCGGATCGGGCGCGAGGTTCATCTTTAAAACAGGAGCCTTACCAAATGGGAAATTCGCTACTTTCGGTTTCTGAAGAGAACGTGCGCGCGGTAGCCCGCGCCGGCGCTTCGGTGGTGTCCGTGCACGCGCGGCCGCGTATGGATGCAAGCGGGCTGTATTGGGGAAATCATGTTGTGGTTGCAGCCGATCATACGGTCCGGCGGGACGAGGACATCCGCGTCACAGCGCCGGATGGACGGGCGCTGGCGGCGGAACTGGCGGGCCGCGACCCCGGCACGGATATCGCCGTACTGAAAGTGCCTGAGTTGGATCTTCCCGCGCTTTCGCCGGCTGCGCCCGACCGAATGTCGGCTGGCGAGCTGGCCCTGGCCGTGGGGCGCAGCGCCGATACCGGCGTGATCGCCGCAATGGGAATCGTCAGCGGCGTCGCCGGAAACTGGCGGACATGGCGCGGCGGGCGCCTGGACCAATTCATCCGGCTGGACCTCGCTATCCATCCCGCGGCCAACGGGGGCGCGGTCGTCAATGCCGAAGGCGCGCTGGTTGGAATCGCCACCATCGGACTCACCCGCATTTCGCCGCTAGCCATACCGCCCTCAAACGTTGCGCGCGTAGTGGAGGAACTGTTGCGGCGCGGCCATGTGGCCCGCGGATTCTTGGGGGTTGGAATCCAGACCGTAGCTTTGCCGGAGACCGCGCGGAAGGACTTCCAGCTCGAGCAGAACTCGGCGCTGATTGTGCTGAGCGTGCAGCCCGGCGGCCCCGCGGCGCACGCCGGCGTTCTTTTGGGCGATGTGCTGCTGCGTTTGAATGGCCAGCCGGTTACCGATCCCGGCGATCTTCAGGACCAACTCGGTCCGGATTCGCCTGGAAAGACCGTCCGCGCTTCGATTCTTCGCGGGGGCGCGCAACGGGAATTGACCTTGACCGTGGGCGAGCGGCCATCCAAGAGGAGCGACTGACATGGAGACCCAGGGCTTCGGGGAAATTGTGGAAGGTCTGCGCCGGGCTACCGTAGAAGTCAACGACGGCGGCCGCGGAGGAGGTTCGGGCATCGTTTGGAATGCCGGGGGCCTGATCGTCACGAATGCGCATGTGGCTCGCACAGAACGGGCCCGAGTCCGTCTTTGGGATGGCCGCGCGTTCGATGCAACTGTGGAGGGCCGGGACGCGCGCCGCGATTTGGCGGCGCTGCGCGTGCCGGCCGCCGGCTTGCCCGCGGCCTCGCCCGCCGATTCCGATGCCGTGCGCCCGGGCCAGGTAGTGCTGGCGGCGGGCAACCCTCTGGGATTCATCGGCGCTCTTACGACTGGCGTGGTGCATGCCCTTGGCGTGGTGCGCGGGCTCGGGCGAAAGGAATGGGTGCAGAGCGCCATCCGTCTGGCACCCGGCAATTCGGGAGGACCTCTGGCGGACGCGCTCGGCCGCATCATTGGCGTGAACACCATGATCACGGGACATGGGCTAGCCTTGGCCGTGCCGTCCAATGCCGTGTCGCGATTCCTGGAAGGAGGGCGAAGCGCAGCGCGCGCGCGGCTGGGAGTGACGGTCCGCCCGGTGCGCGCCAGGGAGACGCCAGGATTAGGTTTGCTGGTGCTCGAACTCGAACGCGGGGGGCCGGCCGCCACCGCCTCTTTGACACCCGGCGACGTGCTGATCACGGCCAATGGCGAGCCGTTCGATTCTCCCGAAGATCTGGCGGATTGGGTCGCGAATGCGGATGGAGGCGTTCTGCGTCTGGAGTTCCTGCGCCAAGGACACCAGGGCCGCCGCTCCGCGTTTGTCAGCCTCACGGCTCGGAGCACGGAGGCCGCGTGATCCGTGTGGCGCTGGCGTCGCTGCCCGCCCATCTGCGCGCGGAGCTCCTAGCCAGTCTCCGCGGGCGCGAGAATTTGGAAACCACCGAAGAGCAAGGCTTTGGGGCAGGCGACTCCACCGTAGATGTCGTTGTGGCCGAAGCCGGCAGCAGGGGCGCGGAAGAGGCAGCCGAAAAGGCGCCGGGGGCCGCTCTCGTATTGTTATCGCGCGCCGCGGAACCTCAGGCCACGATTGGCGCTTTGCGAGCCGGCGCCAGCTCCGTGCTGCCCGCCAGCGCCGCTTCCGCGCAAATCCTTGCGGCGGTGGAGGCGGCAGCGGCGGGGCTGATCGCAATGACGCCTGAAGATCTTGAGGGCCTGCTCTCGCCTGAGCCAAGGGACTCCAGCGCGCATACCCTTACTACGCGCGAAACGGAAGTGCTCACTTTGCTGGCCGAGGGCGTCAGCAACAAGGAAATTGCTTATCGCCTGGGCATCTCCGAACACACCGCCAAATTCCATGTGGCGTCCATCCTGGCCAAGCTGGATGCGGGCACGCGGACCGAGGCGGTGACCGAAGGAATCCGCCGCGGGCTGGTTTTTGTATAAAAGCCTCGCGGGGGCCAGCGGAGGCGGCATCGTCTTCTTCGGTTCCGCTGCAAGAACCGCACACTGTGGAATTACCCGATTACGGGAAGGCGCGATGACTATTTCCGCGCGGGGCGATCCGCGATCGGCACCGGCTCAACCTTGAGGCCCTCGCTGACTACGTCGCCGGGGTTGGGGATAATCAGTTGGCCCACCCTTAACCCGCGGACGACCTCCAAGCTGTCGCCATAATCCCGGCCCACCTCGATCTTTTGGAGATGGACCGTGTGATCTTCGCGAACCACGGCGACAGTTGTGCCTTCGCCGCCCACAATGAGCGCATCGCTCGGAATGCGCAAGGGCGCGTCGGGCCGGCTGCCGATCAGATCCACGCGGGCGTACAAGCCGGGCAGGAGCGCTCCGTCCGGATTCGGCACATGGACTTCCACCAGCAGCGTGCGGCTGGCTGGATCGAGCGCATTGGCGGTCCGCGCCACCGCGCCGGCGAACTGTCGCCCAGGCAGATTGGAAACGCTCAGCCGCGCCGGCTGGCCCACGCGAACCTCACTGGCATTCGTCTGAGGGACGTTGACGTATGTGCGCAGCGTATCCGTCTGGGCAATGCGAAACAGCAAGGTATTGGCGGCGTTCACCAAAGCGCCGACATCCACGTTGCGCTGCGTAATCACGCCGTCGAACGGCGCTTTCACCTGCCGGTAACTTTGTATCTGGTCCAGGCGGGCCAGATTCGCCTCGGCGGCCGCCACGTTGGTCCGCTGCACCGCGATCGCCCGCTCCAGCCCCAACGTGGTGGCGGCAAGCGAACGGTATTCAAGTTGATAGCGGTCGTTTTCCTGGCGCGACACTGCGCCTTTCTCGACCAGCGCGGACCATCGCTCCGCGGTCACCCGGGCCAGATCCTCGTCCGCTTTGCCCCTCTGGTAGTTCGCCTCCGCCTGGGCCACTCCCGCCTGCGCCTGCTGCAGATTGGCTTTTGCCTGCAGGATCTGGGCATCCATCTCGGGAGCGTCGATTTCGGCGAGCGGCTGCCCGTTCCGGACGCGATCGCCGATGTCCACCATCCGGCGCTGAATATATCCGTCGGCCCGCGCCAGAATGGGCGCCTCGGTGATCGCCTCCATATTGCCGGGAAGCTCCAGTTCGCTCCGGTCCGAAGAGCGCCCAACCTCGATCACTTCCACGCGCGGCAGAGCCCGCTGCTGCTCGCGCGCCTCGCTGGCGATAAGTTCCCGCCGCTTCCGCAGCGGGACGTACCCGGAGAGAAATCCCACGACAATCAAGGCCGTCACGGCCAGAAAAATCGCCCAAATGGTGATGGCCGAGGGATGCCACAACTTCGATAAGGGCCCGGCATGGGGCGACCCATTGCCCGCGCCTTTCAGCTCCTGAATCTGGCGCTTGAGATCCTCGTTCTCCCGGAGCAGCTTCTCTTGTTCCCGATCGGGTTCGGTGCGCCTCATCTCGTGTTCAATTCTTCCAATCTGCGCTGATGATCCACCGGCGGCCTAGTGCGCAGGTAGGTATAAATGATGGGCACCACGAACAGAGTCGTCACCGTGGCGAGCATCAACCCGCCGATCACCGCGCGTCCCAAGGGAGCATTCTGTTCGCCGCCTTCTCCCATTCCCAGCGACATGGGAACCATCCCCAGAATCATGGCGGTCGCCGTCATCAGGACCGGCCGCATTCGGGCATGGCCGGCGGAGAGCATGGCATCGCGCGCGGAAAACAGCGTTTCCCGCTCATCGTTGGCGAAGGTCACAATCAGGATGCTGTTGGCCGTCGCCACTCCAATGCACATCATGGCGCCCATCAGCGAAGGGACACTGAGCGAGGTGCCGGTGAGGAATAGCATCCACAAGATGCCCGCGGTCGCCCCCGGCAGAGCCATCAGAATGATAAAGGGGTCGACCCAGGACTGGAAGTTGACTGTCATCAGCAGATATACCAGAACCACGGCGAACACCAGACCTAGCCCCAGCCGGAAGAATGACGATTGCATCGTGTCGATTTGTCCGCGAAGGTCGAATGACGTGCCCCGCGGCAGATGGGGCTCTTCCTCGCGCATTAGCTTTCTTACTTCCGCTCCCACGCCGCCCAAATCCCGCCGGTCCACATTGGCGAACACATCGAAGACCGGCCAGACGTTGTAGTGGTTGACGATCACCGGCATATACGTCCGCTTCACCGAGACCAGATTCGAGAGAAGCTGCGTGCTGTTGGAGGCGGCCCCCGGATTTCCGTAGGCCTGCAAGGCGCCGCTCGGGGAGGCGCCGACCCAGGACGCCCCGCCCGCTGCAGCGCCCGCCTGCGAGCCTGGGGTGGTGAAGGTGACAGTATTCGTGGATGGCGAGATCGGAGTGCGTAGCAACGCATCCAGCGAATCGATGCGGTACTGAGGAGTTTGCACGCCGACGTTGTAACTGACGCCGTTTTCCCAGTTCATCCAGAAATTCGGCGCCACCGTGCCGTTGCCGCTGAGCGAGATCAGCATGCTGCTGGTCACGTCGCGCTGCGTCAAACCCATTTGCGACGCTTTGGCGCGGTCCACGTCCAGACGAATGACCGGCTGGTCGGCCACCTGGTGAACATGAACGTCGGCCGCCCCGGGAATCTGCGCGATCCTCCTGGCCAATTTCTTGGCGATCTCGTAATTGGCAGCGGCGTCCCGCCCAACCACTTGCACATCGATGGGCGCCGGGAGACCGAAGTTCAAAATCTGGCTGGTGATGTTCGCCGGCTGGAAGAAGAAAGTCATGTCCGGGAATCGCTCGCGGAGCCGCTTCCGCAGCAGGACCTCATAATCGCGGGTGGGACCGTGTTTCTCCTGGTTCAAGGAAATCAGCATCTCGCCATCGGCGCTCGAAATCGTGGGAATATCTCCCTGGGCGATAGCCGGCCAACTGTTCGGAATCCCGATGTTGTCGATCACCATCTGGATTTCGTCCGGAGGAATCGCCGCGCGGATCTCGCGTTCTATTTGGGCGAATCTCGTTTCGGTTTCCTCGATGCGCATGCCCGCCGGGCCCCGCGCATGCAGCCGCATCTGGCCCGAATCCACCGCGGGAAAGAAATCCTCGCCCACCAGCCTAGCGAGTCCAAGCGAGGCCAGGAAGAACGTTCCGAAGGCAACCAACACGCGTCCGCGATGCCGCAACGACCAATCCAGCAGTCCGACGTAGCGGAACCGAAGGGCCTCGAAGCCCGTGTTGAACAGATGGTGGCCGCGCTCGAACAGCCCTTTGCGCCGCGCCGCCTTGCCCCGCTCGGACTCCAGCAAATACGCCATCATGGTGGGCACCAGCGTGCGCGAAAGCAGATAGGAAGCGAGCATGGCGAATACCACGGCCATGGCGAGCGGGGTAAATAGGTACCGCGCCGTTCCGGTGAGCAGCAACACCGGAACGAAGACAATGCAAATGGAAAGAGTCGCCACGAAGGTGGGCACTGCGATCTGCGAGGCGCCGTCCAGGACTGCGGTCACCAGGGGCTTGTTCATGGCGATGTTGCGGTGGGTGTTTTCGATCTCCACAGTGGCGTCGTCCACCAGAATGCCGACGGCGAGAGCCAGGCCGCCAAGCGTCATGACGTTGATCGTTTGCCCCAGCAGGCTCAGCAGGCAGAGAGAAGTGAAAATGGAGAGCGGAATCGAGATACAAACAATCAGGGTGCTCCGCCAACTTCCCAGAAACAGCAGGATCATCAAGCCTGTCAGCCCGGCGGCAATCAGCGCCTCCCGCAGCACACCCTGAATGGAGGCGCGTACGAAGACGGATTGATCGGCCAGCGCGGTCACCTTCAGCTCTGGTGGAACGTTGGCGAGAATCCGCGGAAGCACAGCCTTGACGGCGTTGACAATGGAGAGCGTGGAGGCCTTCCCGTTCCTGGTCACGGTGATTAACACGCCGCGGGTTCCATTTGTGCGGACGATATTGTTCTGCACCTGGAAGCCGTCCCGCACCTGCGCCACATCTTTGATGTAGACGGTGGCGCCGTTCACCGTTTTGATGGGCAAATCGTTCAGATCCTTCAGCTCGGTGGGGCTGCTGTTGACCCGGACCTGGTATTCGGTCTCGGCCAGCTTGGCCGTGCCCGCCGGGAGAATCAGGTTCTGCAGGTTGAGAGCGTTCGATACGTCGATGGGGGAAAGTTGTTTGGCGTAAAGCTCCTCAAGGTTCAAATCCACCATCACAGCCCGCTGTTTTCCGCCGAACGGATAGGAAACCGAGGCGCCTTGCACAGTGCCAAGCGGGGTGCGGATGAAGTTGTTGCCGATATCGAAGATTTCCTGCTCGCGCAGCGTCTTGCTCGAAAGGCCCAATTGCAGAATGGGCACGCTGGCCGCGTCATATTTCAGGATATTGGCGGGAAACATGCCGGGCGGCATTTGCGGCAGCGCCCTTTGCATGGTTGCCGTCGTCTGGGCCACGGCCATGTCGATCTTGACATTCGGATGAAAGTAAATCTTGACGACCGCGTAGCCGGAGTATGACTGCGATTCGATATGCTCGATGTCGTTGACGTTCGAAGTCAGGCTTCGCTCGAAGCCCGTAACCACGCGCTTCTCCATCTCCTCCGGCGACAGCCCCTGGTACACCCAGAGGACGCTGACAACCGGAATGTCGATGTAGGGGAAGATGTCTACCGGCAGGGTAACGATGGCTGCTCCTCCGAGGATGGCGATGAGGATCGCCATGACGACAAAGGTGTACGGACGGCCAAGCGCTAGCCGGACAATCCACATATGGTTTGTTTTCGCCGCGCGCGCGGGGCTTGGTACGAGTAGTATAGCAAAACGCTTCCGGCCGCTCTGGAACCGTGCGGCTTCAGCCTGAATTTCGAACCTGTGTCTTGTATCAGGGCATGGCTTTAGCCGTGCCGCAAGCCTCGCAATCTTACCAGGGCTTTAGCCCCCGCTCGACTGACTCTTTCCGGGCGGGCCTTGTCTTTCCAGCGGCTAAAGCCATTATTCCCGACTCGATCGGCACGGCTAAAGCCATGCCCTTATACAAGACATTTTCAAAAGCTTACGTTGTGAGAATCCAACCTCGCCGAAGTCGTCTTCCGAATTCAGGTTTAGCGCTTGCGATTCATTCTGACCTTGCTAATGGAGAGCAATAGCTGTAAAAGTCAAATATGAAAGCAACATATGAGCAGATTGCGAACGAAGTGCGGCGCCTGCACGGATTCACCGTCAAGACATGCTGGATAGCAGACGTTAAGAACAGCCTTGGGTTCGCTATGCGACGTGCATGGAACCGACAAGGGACGCAAAGAGTTTGCCCGTGTCCGCCAGAAAAACGCGCGCCTATCATCGCCGCAATGAAACGCCTCGGCATGATTTAGATCCCGTTGCGTTCCGGACCTACGCAGATAAATCAGAATTCCTTCGCGGCCGCTTGCGATAGCTACGTGTCGGGCAGTCCTGCCGAAACGAAATGCCCGTTTAATACGGCATTTGCCGGTTCGTCAGCTTACGGCCTTTGTTGGTCAAAGCCTCGCTGCTGCCGTGGGTCACGTTCGTTCCTTCCGCGAAGAGCCGTTCTATGTCATCCATTCGAACGGTTTCGAGGAACCCCACATGGTTGGCCTTGAGCGCGGCCATGACCCGTGCGCGCGCCGCCGCCATGGGCGGAGGATACGGCGGATCGTGATGTTCCGGGAATCCGAGCGAAAGTCCCATATCGCCAGGACCCCATTCCGCAAAAGCGACTCCGGGCACGGCCGCCACTTTCTCCGCGTTAGCCAGCGCATATTTGTCTTCGATCTTCACCGAGAGCAGCAGCTCCCCATTCGGATTTAGCGGCCAGGGATCGGCAAGCCGCCGGTACTCGGTGGTGGAGACGCCCCAGATCCTTGCCGCGAAAGCTTCGCTCCCCTCCCCGCGCCATCCCTCTTCCAGATCGTTCTTCTGGATGTTAGGCCGCTCGATGGGATAACGGCACGCGGCGACGAGCAGTTTCACCGCCTCAGGACTGCGCGCGTGACAAAGCTGAATGCCATGAACTCCAGCGGCCAGAACCTGGTGGATCATCCAGTAATTAGCGCGGATGCTGGTTTCGTCATAGCCGAGAACCGGCAGCGTGACGATCACCGCGGGCGTCCGGTGCCCGCTCTTGGTGGGCCCTCCGGCGGCCAGGCCGACCATGAACTGCCGCAGAGCCTCCAGGTCGAAAGCGCCATGCTCCATTTCATAAATGATGAAATCGTTGTAGGTCCTGGCGAGGCGCAAACCGACGTCATAGCCATCCCCGCCCTGGGCGCTCGCATTATAGATGGGCTGGCCATCCGCAAGCAGTTCGATCGCCTTGTTTAGACGCTTCGGTTTGTAGTTTGGGTTGCCTCCCTGCGCCCACAGGCTTGAGATCAAGGCTGTCCCAAGCAAGGAAACGAACGTCACAGTCTTTTTCATATAGCCCCTTTCATCGGTGCACTCTCGAAAATTCAAGTCCTGTCAAAAACTATATTTCAACGACAATTGCAACTGCCGCATGGTTTTGGCGCTAGTCACAATCCCAAATGTTGAGGGAACCAAGTAGTTAGTCGAAGGCGTGTTGTAA
>Ga0187846_10002037_pt1 | contig 11239 bp, 7 predicted proteins | sample TC_taG_FD_161473 | JGI IMG/M metagenome (GOLD analysis project Ga0187846, IMG submission 161473) | Biofilm microbial communities from the roof of an iron ore cave, State of Minas Gerais, Brazil - TC_06 Biofilm (v2) | ecosystem: Environmental > Terrestrial > Deep subsurface > Cave > Wall biofilm ... | reverse complement strand
CGTACGGTTGGCCTGCGCGGTGAGAGAGAAGTATCCAACCTGCCCGTAGCCGCTGAGCGAGGCCATCCAGTCGCCGCCGGGAGGTACGGGCACGGGAGCGGTCCACGTTCCGGGCGCTGTCCAGGGCTGAAGTGCCTGCGCGCTGCCGGACATGAGAATGTCCTGTTGGATGTCTCCACCGAGACCCACGGTTACGATGATTGGCGCGAACGCACCCGAGGGCACGACCTGATTGGGCGCATATGGGCTGATGCCGTAGGGGCCGACCTCTGCTGACCAGGTGGGATCGACCGGTTCCACCGACAGCTGGAACTGTGCGTTGCTTGGCGGTGCTGGAATCGGGAGTCCGGCGAGATCGAAGAATCCTTCGAGCGTTGTGTCGTTCGATCCAAATTCGCTGTACGGCACTCCCTGCGGATTGTTTGGTCCAGTGACCGGATTGCCGGCGTTACCGGTGAACAGGAACCCGGAGACCGAGGTGACGACGTATTGGCGGGAAGGCAGGTTGGTCGTGGGATCGATCCAACGGGCGACCACGTTCACCCCCTGCATCGGTTGGGCGGCTGTGCCGGAGGCGCTCACGAAGTACACCGAGCCGTGAATCCTGGCCGTGTTCGCTGAGAAAATCTGTTTGCCCGGGAAGTTCGACACATTCTGCGCGGTTACTGGATACAATCGCGACAGCGCGGCCGCGTCATCGGGAGCGGGCAGGTATGGGTTTGGGTAGCACAGCGTGATGGGGATGCAGGCGGGATTGTCCGCATAGTGCATCACGGGAAAGCCCGCGAAATCGTCGGAAGTAGGAGGCGGATTGCCGGTGATGACGTTGAGGTTGGCCTGCGACCATCCCAAACCGAGCACGCCGCCGAGCACCCTCACGAGGCGGTAAGTCACGTCAGTGAGTTGGGACGACTGTACCGCGCACTGCCCGTTGATCACGACCAGGGCGTGCAAGATGTTTGCCTGGGTGCTGAAGTTGTCGGTGCCGCCGAAGGCTGCGTTCCAGAAACACTGGGAAGGATCACCGGAGCCAGACCCGAGGAAGGCGCTGGTGACCGATCCGTCGTAGTCGTACACGATGCCCACGGGCCGGTTAGTGGCGGAAGGCTGAATGTCGGCCGGCATGGTGATCGTGCCGTCGGAATTCAGAATGACGTTGCTTCCGTTGACGTCTTCGGCGAGCTCGCCCGGGCTGTCCGACGCAACCGCGGCGGTGGAGATTGCAGTCCAGCTCGCAAAGGCGTTGGCCACGAAGGCATTGGCCGCGGAGTTGGGCAGAATCGGGCTGAGCGCACCCTGGTCGGTGTAGTAGGAAACCGAGCCCTGGGCCCAGGTCAAAGGCTGGCCCATCACCGAAGGAGCGAAGTAAGTCGAGCCTGCGACTTCCCTGGGGCCACCCGCGCGGGCAGTCATGGTTACGAGAAGGACGATCACAGCCGCCAGGGCCAGCCTGAGGAGGAACGAGCGCGCTGTAAATGCCATGGCTCTCAGCATGGTCACGTCTTGCTCACTCCTCCCCACTGGCACCCCGCACGGCACGGGCGAAACCGGCAACACTCATGCTGGTTTTGCCGCCCAGCCCGGGATCCGCCCAAAAAGCTTGCAGGTGCTGCGGTTGGAACAGGACGTAGCCGCGGGAATCGACGGGAAACCGGCCCAAAGTGCCGGCCACCGGGCTGGTGAGCCCAATCCTGCTCGGCGGGTACAGAAAGAGGAGCACGCGCTCGCCGACACGGTAGCGCTCGCCGCCGGTCCAAAGGCCAGCCCATTCATGGATGGTCAGACTTTGCCCCCGGGTCACGCCGCGGAGGGCGTTTTCGACGCGAAATGTAATGGAGACGGTCGGCATTTCCTGCGCGGACGCGCGCGCGGCCGTGATCGCGGTGACTCTCCCGGAGAAGATCATGCCCGCCGCGCGGATTACCTGGGGAAAAAAGATGCCGCTGGATGGAGCGGTGCTAAAAGGCCCGGGCGGTAGTCCCGGATAGTCGCTGAGGACTGGCGGCAACGCCACGCGGGATTGTGCGAGATCGGGCGGGAGGCGCGGCTCGCGGTCTTGCGTGGCACTCTGGCCACGCAGAAGCGATTGCGCCAGCAGTACCAGCAGGAATCCGGCCAGCGAGAATGCGGCGAGCAGACGCCAGCAGCTTCTTTCATGCATAGGTTCACCTGGGTTCGTCTGCTCGAAGGGATCTGGGAAACACAAAAGGCTACGTTGGCGGGGGCAACAAAAGCAGTGACGGATGTCACATTCAGGCCGCGAAGTGGCTGTGCATAACGGAGCGAGTTCCAAGGCGGGAACGGGGTTATTGGATCTTTCTCCTTACAATAGAAGGCTCGGTCCCCGTGCAGAGCTCCTTTTTCCTTCGTTGACTTTGCTTCCGCGCCACACCTAAGATGGCTGACCAGACCTCTGGCTGCCGTGCGGGCAACGTCTCAACCGAAAACATGATTGGCCAAACTGTCTCTCACTACAAAGTGATCGAGAAGCTCGGCGGCGGGGGGATGGGCGTCGTCTACAAGGCCGAAGACACGCGCCTGCATCGCTTCGTCGCGCTCAAGTTCCTTCCCGACGATGTCACGCGCGACACGGCGGCGCTCGCCCGCTTTCGCCGCGAGGCTCAGGCTGCCTCCGCTCTCAATCATCCCAACATTTGCACGATCTACGACATCGGCGAAGAAGGCGGCCAGGCTTTCATCGTCATGGAATACCTGGAAGGCGAGACGCTGAAGCACCTCATCGACGGCCGCCCCCTGGAATTGGATAAGCTCCTCGCTATCTCCATCGATGTGGCCGATGCGCTGGACGCGGCACACTCCAAGGGTATCGTGCACCGCGACATCAAGCCGGCCAACATCTTCGTCACCCAGCGCGGATCGGCAAAGATCCTCGATTTTGGCCTAGCCAAGGTCACCCACGACGGCAGCCACGTGCTGGATCCGGCCGAGGAAACCAGGACCGTCGGCTCCACCGACCGGCATCTCACCAGCCCCGGCTCGGCGCTGGGCACCGTGGCCTACATGTCGCCGGAGCAGGTGCGCGGCAAGCCGCTCGACGCGCGCACCGATCTGTTCTCCTTCGGAATCGTTCTGTACGAGATGGCGACGGGCGCCGTGCCGTTTCGCGGCGAGACTTCCGGCGTGATCTTTGAGGCCATTATGAACCGCACGCCGGTGGCGCCGGTGCGGCTGAATCCCGAACTACCTTCCCGGCTGGAAGACATCATCAACCGCGCTCTCGAAAAGGATCGCGATCTGCGCTACCAGCATGCGGTCGACATCAAGGCGGAGCTGCTGCGCCTGAAGCGCGACCTGGAGTCCGGGCGCTCGGTGGCGGTGAGTTCCTCTTCATCGTCCGAGGCCGTCGGCGGCGGGCCTGTCCCCTCCACGCCTTCGCCCTCCTCGGCGCAGCGCGCCAGCGGGAGTTCCGCAGCAGTCTCGTCCGGTTCGTCGGGCAGCATCGGGGCGGTCACTGAAGCTCCTCGAAAGACAGCGTGGTGGAAGTTCGCGGTTCCGGCGGCGGTAGTCGTGGCGCTCGGCATCTTTGCCGTGACCGTCTACCTGCGCAGGACTCAAGCCCCAAGGCTAACGGATAAAGATCAGCTCATCCTGGCGGACTTCGCCAATCAAACCGGCGACGCAGTGTTCGACTCCACGCTGAAGGAAGCGCTGGCGATTCAGCTGGAGCAATCACCGCTGGTGCAACTGGTCAGCGATGCTGAGTTGCATAGCAACCTCCAGTATCTGGGGCAGGCGCGCGATCAAAAAATCACTCCGGAACTGGCGCAGCAACTCGGCCAGCGGCTGGGCGTGAAGGCGTATCTCGCGGGCAGCATCGCAAACCTCGGGTCGTCGTACGTGATTCAAATCAATGCGGTCAATTGCGCCACGGGAGAAATCTTCGCGCGCGAGCAGGTCACGGCTGCGGATAAGACCGGAGTGCTGCAGGCGGTTTCAAGCGCTGCCACGGCCATGCGGGCAAGACTGGGCGAGTCATTGGCGTCAATTCAGAAACTGACGACGCCTTACACCAACGTGACCACGGCTTCGCTGCAGGCCTTCCACGCGTTCTCGCTGGGCGAGGACGAACACCGCATGGGCCGCGATTTCCCACAGGCGGCATCCTTTTACGAACAGGCGATCGAACTCGATCCCAACTTCGCCATGGCTTACGCACGCCTGGGCGTAAGCTTTTCCAATCAAGGCGCGATTGCCAAGGGCTTAAGCTATCTGAAAAAAGCGTACGAGCTGCGCGAGCGGGTGACTGAGCGCGAGCGTATGTACATTGAATCGCAGTGGGCCCTGCAACGGTACGACCTGCCCAAGGCGCTGGAGTCCTATCAGCTCTATGTTGCTACCTACCCGCGCGACGCCACGGCCTTGAACAACCTGTCCCAGACCCTGGTTTTCATGGGTGATTTTGAAAAAGCGCTCGCCGGCTACGAGAAGACCTGGGAAATCGCCAAGTGGGACAACGTCGCCGCCGACAACGCCGCCGGCACTCTGCTCGGCCTCGACCGCCTGCCCGAAGCGGATCGCTACCTCTCGGAGGCTCTGGGGCAGGGCGGAGGCGACGATACCAACTACCACGGCAACGTCCTGCTGCGGGAATTTCAGGCCGGACACCCAGGGTGGGACAAAGAACTGCAGTGGGCTGCGGCTCAACCCGCCGGTTTCATGGTGGAAAGCCTGGCGGGGAACATCAATTTTTTCAGCGGAAAGATGCACACCGCCGGCCGGCAATGGGAGCACTCTGCGCTGCGGGCTGACCAGCAGCATTTCCCGGATACCGCAGGAAGCTTCTATGCAACCAAAGCCGTCCATGACGCGCTGGTTTCCAACTGCGCCTCGGCGCGCGATGCGGCCCGCCGCGGCTTGGCCCTCGATCGCTCCCTGGCCACGGTTCCCGACGCCGCCCTTGCCATGGCCCTGTGCGGCGACACGGGTCCTGCCCTCCAGGAGATCCAGCGGTTGGCTTCCGCCGAGCCCGCCAATACTTTGGTGAACGACGTCTATCTTCCCGAAGTGAAGGCGGCCGTCGCGCTGTTGGAGCATCACCCGGAGCAGGTCGCGGGACTGCTCAGCTCCGCCAGCGCTTACGCGCAGGTGTCGAAATCTCCCCAATTGTTGGGCCGTGCTTCCCTGGAAATGGGGCAATGGCAGCAGGCCGTGACTGATCTGCAGCCCGGCATCCGCTACCGGGGTCTGGCGCTGCAGGAAGGGCCCGTGGGCACGGGGCAGGCTCCGGACTACGCGCTCTGTCTGCTGGGCACCGCGCGAGCACAGGCCCACATCGACAAGGCCGCCGCCTTACGCAGCTATCAGCAGTTGCTTGAGATGTGGAAGAACGCCGATGCCGACTTCATTCCCGCTCAGGAAGCGCGGCGTGAGCTGGGAGCACTGGGAGCCGCCCCGAAGAACTGACTGCGATCAGCGTGGATCCACGTACGCCATGCGGATCAGGGTCCGCTCGGAAAACGGCAGGTACAGGAGCGCGGCGGTCGCCGCAAACGCCGCGCCCAGCCCGATCCTGGCCATCAGCAGGAACGGCGCCACCGCCCACAATTGATCGAGCGCAAGAATAAACGGAAACATCTGCCGGAATTTCTCGCCTAGCCTCCGGTAGTCGAATCCCACCGAAGAAATCAGGTAGCACCGCAGCGGGATCCCCACTCCCGCCGTGACCATGATCGCCGCAACCATCGCGGTCGCACCCCAGCCGGGAAGAGAAGAATCCGCAATGTCCTGCACGCGGTGCAGACGAAACAGCGCCGAGAGGTAGAACACCAGATACATCACCTGAATCAGCGCAAACAGGCCGCGGGTCAGGCCGCGATGCGGCATGGGAACTTCAAGTTCAGGGTGAAACGCGGCCGCTGGGGACGATTCGGCAGACGCCTGGGCGATTCCCGCCGCAGTTGCTCCTTCCCAATGCACAGGCGCAATAAACCGGTAGCCGCGCCGCGCCAGGGTTTCCACGAACCTGGGGCTCGACGCCGAATCTCCGAGCACGTCGCGCAGTTTGTTCACCGCGGTGTTCAGGCTGTGATCGAAGTCGACAAACGTGTCGGCAGGCCAAAGCTTCTGCCGCAGTTCGTCGCGCGTGATCACCTGCCCGGGATGCTCGAGCAGAAGCGCGAGCACCTGCAGGGGCTGCTCCTGCAGGCGTACCTTGGCGCCGTTCTTGCGCAATTCGCCTGCGCTCAGGTCGAGCTCGAAGATTCCGAACCGCGCTTTCCCGCTGCTGGATTGCGGCACAGGCATGGACGACGCCGTAGTGTAGCATTCGATGTCGGCCTCGGACCTCGGATCTCAGACCTGACACCTCAGACCTGACGCCTGCTACCTGGGCGCCCGCCCGGCGCTACAATATCCGCGTGCCGGACCAGCACAAATCCGATTCTTCCCACAAGCACCATCGCCACGCCGTCTACGCCACCGAGACCGCGGGCCTTTTGCTGATTGCATTTCTTCTGCTCGCGCTTACCCTGATTCGCTACTGGCACGAGATCCATTGGAGCCTGTGCTGACCGTGCACGCGGTGAGCACCGAACCGCTGCTGGTCGTGATCCTTGGCCCGACGGCCAGCGGAAAGACGGCATTGTCGCTCACGCTCGCCGGGCGATTTCACGGCGAGATCGTCAACTGCGACTCCGTCGCGTTGTACCGCGAGTTCGAGATCGGTACGGCAAAGCCCACTGCTGCCGAGCGCGCTAGCGCCCCGCACCATGTGCTTGACTGCGTTGATCCGACGCATCCGGTCTCGGCCGGAGAGTATGCCCGCCGCGCGCGGCGGGTGCTGGAAGAAATCAAAGGACGCGGTCACCTGCCCATCGTGGTTGGAGGCACCGGTCTCTACCTGCGCGCCTTGCTGGAAGGGCTGTTTGCCGGTCCCCAGCGCTCCGAGGAACTGCGGGAGCGTTTGCGGGAGCGAGCGGGCGGCCGCGGCTCGAATTATCTTCATCGGATTCTCCGACACCTTGACGGCGCCGCGGCGCAAAAGATTCACGCGAACGACACGCCAAAATTGATCCGCGCCATCGAAGTTTGCCTGGCCTCGCGCCAGAAGATGAGCGAGCTCTGGCAAAGCGGGCGCGATCCGTTGCGCGGCTTCCGCATCCTGCGCCTTGGTCTCGACCCCGACCGCAAGCTTCTCTACGAGCGCATAAACCGACGCGCGCAAGCGATGTTCGATGCCGGCCTGATCGAAGAAACGCAGCGACTTGGGGAAAAATACGGAGCGTCCGCCGGTCCACTGGGCTCCCTCGGATACAAGCAGGCAGCCCAATTCCTCCGCGGAGAGCTTACGCGCGAACAGGCCATCCAGGCCGCGCAGCAGGCCCACCGCAACTACGCCAAGCGGCAGATGACCTGGTTTCGCCGCGAGCCGGACGTGCAGTGGCTTTCCGGGTTCGGGGATGAAGCGGGAACTCAGAGGCAGGCAATGGAGCGCGTTGCTGCGGCAGGTCTCCGGTCGTAGGTCTTGGGTCTTAGGGCCTGCAAACTCTGGCCCAACACCCCAAGACTCAAGACCTAAAACCTAAAGCCTAAGCACCAACCCTTCGCACCCGATACTGAGACCTGACCCCGCCCACCTGACACCTGACTTTCGCTCTCCCGCTCTGCTATCGTTCTCTGCTATGTCGCGCATCGTTCCTGCCCTCCTCCTGTCTCTCGCCCTGACGGTTCCTATTTTCGCCAAAGACAAGTATCAGCATGCCGCTCCTGTGCGCCTCACGCACGACGGTGAGCGTTGGGCCGAGAAGACTCTGCACAAGATGTCGGTGGAGGAGAAAGTCGGCCAGCTTTTCATGATCTGGTGCCGCGCCGGCTTCCTCAACACCGAGAACCCGGAATACCTCAAGCTGCGCGAGGCGATGGAGAAGTATCACGTCGGCTCGTTTGCCATGACGGTCCACGTCGACGGCCCGGTTCTTCTCCGTAGCGAACCCTACGAAGCCGCGGAGCTGCTGAACCGCCTGCAGCGTCATTCCAGGCTGCCGCTCATCTTTGCCGCCGATTTTGAGCGCGGCGTCGCTATGCGCCTGCTCGGCACCACGGTCTTTCCCCATGCCATGGCATTCGGAGCCGTCGGCAAGGACGAGGACACGGAGACTTTCGCTCGCATCACCGCTGAAGAAGCGCGCGCCATCGGCATTCACTGGAATTTCTTTCCCGACGCCGACGTCAATTCCAATCCCGCCAACCCCATCATCAACACGCGCTCGTTCGGGGAAGATCCGAAGCAGGTCGGCGATCTCGTCGCCGCCTACATCAGGGGCGCTCACTCGGCCGGAATGCTGGTGACCGCCAAACACTTTCCCGGCCACGGCGATACTGCCACCGACTCGCATCTCGGCGTGGCCAGCGTCGGCGGTGATCGCGCTCGCCTCGACTCGATCGAACTCCCCCCCTTCCGCCAGGCCATCGACGCCGGAGTCGACTCGGTGATGGTCGCTCATGTCACCGTTCCCGCGCTCGATTCCGACCCCAATCACGTCGCCACGATTTCGCCCACCATCGTTTCGGACCTGCTCGAAAAGCAGCTCGGCTTCAAAGGGATCATCGTGACAGACGCGCTCGACATGGCTGGTCTGACCCATCTTTTCGCCGGCAACATCGGTCGGGCGGCGGTGGAGGCGTTCAAGGCCGGTAACGACATGCTGCTGATCCCCGCCGATCTGCCTGCGTCTTACGCGGCAATGGTGCAAGCCGTGCGCTCGGGCGAAATCTCCCGCGACCGCCTCGACCACTCCGTCCTCAAGATCTTGAAAACAAAGGCCGCTCTCGGCCTGAACGAGGCCCGTCTGGTGGATGTGGGCTCGCTTTCGACTCTCGTCGGGAAGCCGGAAAACCTGGCCTTCGGTCAGCAGGTCGCCGACGCCGCTGTCACCCTGGTTCGCGACAATGGCAAGGTTCTGCCGCTGAAGTCGAAGGGAACCGCGCGCGCCGCGCTTCCGTATACCACTGTGGAGCAAGTCCACAACGAGGTAGTGGCTGTTCTGTTTTCCGACGACCTGCGAACCGAGTCCGGGCGGGCGTTTGGGCGCGAGTTGCGTGCGCGTATTCCGGATGCGCACACCATTGCCCTCGACCCGCGGACCGCGGCCGGCATGAGCGATGAGGTGCTCAAAGCTGTGGACCAGGCCCAGACCGTGATTGCAGCGGTCTACTTGGTTCCGGTCGCCGGCAAGGTTGGAAACTCGGTTGCGATGGCGGATGCCAGTGGCGCTTTGCTGCAGCAACTGCTCGACCGCGCCGCAGCGAAGACTGCCGTCGTCGCCATGGGCAATCCCTACCTCGCCACCGACTTTCCTAAGATCGAGAATTACATGTGCACGTTCTCCAATGCGACGGTCTCCGAGGTCAGCGCGGTGAAGGCGCTGTTCGGCGAGATCCCCATCCACGGCCATCTTCCGGTCAGCATCCCCAACGTCGCCGCGCGCGGCGCCGGCCTCGAGCGCCCGGCGCAGATGGCCAGCCGAGGGTTTGAGCATGCCAAGAGATAGTTGGTCATCCCGGGCAACGATCGCGGTTGTTTTTCTCCTTCTCCTCCCTGCCTGCAGCATCAACGTGAAGAAACAAGCCAACGGCGATGACAAGCAGGTCGACATCCGCACCCCGGTGGGAGGGATTCACGTCAGCAACGACGTTGACGTGGCCGATGTTGGATTGCCCGTTTATCCCGGCGCCAAGCTGAAGCCCAAGGATGCGGAAGGCGATGAGAAAAGCGCCAACGTCAACATCTCCGGTCCTGGCTTCGGGGTGAAGGTGATTGCGCTGGAGTATGAGTCCAACGATTCGCCGGCCAAGCTGCTGTCCTTTTACCGGGACAAGCTCAGAAAGTACGGCAACGTGCTCGAATGCCACACCTCCAGCCACTTGAATATGGACATGAAGGTTCATTCGCACGACTCCTCCGAATCCAACGAGCTGACGTGTGGAAGCGATCACGGCGACAACGTCGAACTCAAGGTGGGTAAGAAAGACGACCAGCACATCGTCGCCGTGGAATCCGAGGGCAAAGGCTCGAGCTTTACGCTGGTCTACGTCCGCACGCATGGCAAAGACGCAGAGATCTAGGAAGGTCGAAAGGGTGATCATGCATCGTTCCATCTCAGCCGTACTGATTCCCGTGGCGTTGGCCCTGTCCACTTTCGCGGCCGGGCAGCAGCAACCCGACAATCAGGACAAGCACCTCGACATCCAGAGTTCCGCCGGTGACCTGCACGTGGGCACCGATGCCGACGCTCGCAAGGTCGGGCTGCCGCTCTATCCCGGCGCGCGGCCGCGGCACGACGCAGACAGTGGCAAAGCCAGCGTCAACCTCGGCATCCTTACCGAAGCTTTCGGCTTGAAACTCCTGGTGGCCAAGTACGACTCCGACGATGCTCCCGCCCGGGTAATCGGCTATTACCGCGACAAGCTGCGAAAGTACGGCAAGGTGCTCGAGTGCCACACGCACGAACACGGCGGCGATATCAACGCCGATGTAGACGACGAGAAGCCGGGATCCAAAGACCTCAAATGTGAGGACAGCGACGGTCCGGTCACCGAACTGAAGGTGGGCACGGATGACAACCAGCATATCGTCGCGGTCGAACCACGCGACAGCGGCAGCGGCTCGACTTTTGCTCTCGTCTACGTCTACACTCGCGGCAAGAAGGGCGATATTTAGGAAACGCCTCAGCAGCGATCGCCAACGGCCGTGGCGCCTTGCGTCCGCCGCACGTCGTGCTGTACTTTCATTCCCAGCCCCTCGCAGAATCCTTCATGGACTATCCGTGCCACAAATGCAGCCAGCCGGTCGAAGAAGGGACGCCGTTCTGCGCCCACTGCGGTGCGCCCCAGATTCGCGTGATGATTCCTGAGCCAGCCGCAAACTCATTGCCAAGGGATGACGCCTCCTCACCCCAGCGCCTCGCACCTGGACCCGCGACTACTGCCAACTTTCTCCCGGTGCAGTGGCCCCGGGCCGTTCAGCCTTGCTTGGTCGCGGCGCTGATCTCGTTGGGCCTGATGTTTCTGGGCCTGAAGCCCTATGTGGCTGCGCTGGGCGCGGGGTTTCTCTCGGTAGTCTTCTACCGCCAGCGCACTCCCGGAATTGTGATCCGCCTGGACGCAGGGGCCCGGCTGGGCGCACTCGGCGGCCTCATTTTTTTCGGGCTGTCCACCATTGCGGCTGCTCTGGTCCTGGCTCTTTCTCACAAAGCTCCAGACATTCGTCGCCAGGCTCTGG
>Ga0187846_10002036_pt1 | contig 11239 bp, 10 predicted proteins | sample TC_taG_FD_161473 | JGI IMG/M metagenome (GOLD analysis project Ga0187846, IMG submission 161473) | Biofilm microbial communities from the roof of an iron ore cave, State of Minas Gerais, Brazil - TC_06 Biofilm (v2) | ecosystem: Environmental > Terrestrial > Deep subsurface > Cave > Wall biofilm... | reverse complement strand
AAGGGCGCCGATCCCATATGGGATCGGCGCTTTTCCTTGGTTTGACTTGGCTCCCCGAGTTGGACTCGAACCAACGACATTCTGATTAACAGTCAGACGCTCTACCAGCTGAGCTATCGGGGAATGCTGGTGGTAGCTCTCTATTAGCCGGGCTCTTGGCCGAATCCGGCCTGGGCTATGATACCTTACTTCGAAGGCGTTTGCAAATGGTTTGCAGGGTAAAGCGTACCTCGCTCAAAGCGGTGCTGCAAACGGGGTGTTCAGCGATGAGCACGCAAACTCAAACACAGGCTCCCCTCTCACAAGCAATGCGTAACTGGGAACAGCTTACGCTGATTCCTTTCGTCGAAAAGCGCCCGGAACGGCGGCAAGTGTTCCGCACCTTCAGCGGCGTTGAACTGAAGCGGCTCTATACGCCTGCGGATCTCGGCGATCACAATTATCTCGCCGACGCCGGATTCCCAGGGCAGTTCCCTTTCACGCGCGGCCCGTACCCCACGATGTATCGCGCGCAACCATGGACGATGCGGCAGATCGCAGGTTTCGGCACGGCGGAAGATACGAATGCACGCTTTCGCTTCCTCATCGCGCAAGGCCAGACCGGCATCTCGACCGACTTCGACATGCCGACCCTGATGGGCTACGACAGCGACGACCCGCGCAGCGAAGGCGAAGTCGGTCGCGAGGGCGTTGCCATCGACACGGTCGACGACGTGCTCGAACTCTTCCGCGACATCGATCTCGAGAAGATCTCGGTCTCGATGACTATCAATCCGACAGCGTGGATTCTGCTTGCGATGTATCTCGTCGCGGCTCAAGAGCGCGGCTACGACTGGAAAAAACTCTCAGGCACCACGCAGAACGACATCATCAAAGAGTACATCTCGCAAAAGGAGTGGGTCTACCCGCCCGGGCCTTCGATCCGCATCGTGCGCGACACGATCGTCTTTGGCGCCCGCCACCTTCCGCACTACAATCCGGTGAACGTCAGCGGCTACCACACGCGCGAGGCCGGCAGCACCGCCGTCCAAGAAGTCGCGTTCACCCTCGCGGCTGGGATCGCGTACGTCGAAGAAGTGCTCAAGCTCGGCATCGACGTCGACGCGTTCGCGCCGCGGCTCTCCTTCTATTTCGTCTCGCAGATCGATTTCTTGGAAGAGGTCGCCAAATTTCGCGCGGCACGCCGGCTGTGGGCACGCATCATGAAGGATCGATTCGGCGCAAAGAAACCCGAGTCGATGCGGCTGCGCTTTCACTGCCAAACCGCGGGCGCCTCGTGCACGGCACGCGAACCGTTGAACAATATCTCGCGTACGGCGATCGAGGCGCTTGCTGCCGTGCTTGGCGGCGCGCAGTCGTTGCACACCAACGGCTATGACGAAGCCATCGCCATTCCAAGCGAAACTGCGATGAAGATCGCGCTGCGCACGCAGCAGATCATCGCCGAAGAGACGGGCGTCGCCGGCACGATCGATCCGCTGGCCGGCTCGTACGCCGTCGAGCGGCTGACGTCCGACATCGAACACGGCTGCGCAGAATACTTCAAGGAAATCGATCGCCGCGGCGGCGTGATCGCGTGCCTTGAAGCAAACTTCTTCCAATTGGAATTGGCGAATGCGGCATACGATCTCTATAGCCGCAAGGAGCGCCACGAGTTCGAGTTCGTCGGCGTGACGAAGTATCGCGACGATGCGCCCAGTCCCGCGCTTGACCTCCATCACGTCGATGAAGCTGCCGCGAATCGCCAACTGCAGCGGTTGGCAGCGACGAAATCGCGGCGCAAGCAGCCGGCGTTCGACGCGGCACTCGCCGAGCTCGTGCGGGTCGCAGACACGGACGAGAACATTATGCCTGTGACAATCGAAGCGGTGAGAGCGCGCGCAACGCTCGGCGAGATCGTGCGCGCGTTGAAGCCTGTGTTCGGCGTGTACGTCGAGAAGCCGGTCTTCTAGCCGATGCCGGTCAGGGTGCTCGTGGCGAAGCCGGGCCTCGACGGTCACGACCGGGGCGCGCGCATCGTCGCGCGCGCGCTGCGCGACGCAGGCATGGAAGTGATCTACACCGGACTGCACCAGACGCCGGAGATGATCGTCAACGCGGCGCTGCAGGAGGACGTCGACGTCATCGGCATCAGCATTCTTTCAGGCGCACATATGACGGTGTTCCCCAAGGTGATGAGCCTGCTCAAGCAGCACGGCGCAGACGACATGATCGTGATCGGCGGCGGCGTCATCCAGGCGGAGGACGAGCCGAAGCTCCAAGCGCTCGGCGTGCGCGCGCTCTACGACGCGGAGGCGACGACGCAAGAGCTGGTCGACGGCATCACGCGACTGGTTGGCGAGCGAAAGTCGAAACTGGAGAAGACACAAAAGGCATGACGGACGCGGGGTCTGCGACGCTGACGGCCTGGCCACCGGAATACGATTCCCGCTATCGTCCGCAAGCGTCAGAGCCCTACTGGGATCGCGGGCGCGAGACAATGTCGGCTGACGAGCGCGCCGCCATGATCCTTTCGAAGATCCAAGCGGTGATGCGCTGGGCCTACGAGCACGCGCCGTTTTATCGTCACCGTTGGTCGCAAATAGGGCTGCAACCGGGCGACATCCGCTCGCTCGAAGATTTCGAGCGCGTGCCGACCATCAACAAAGCGGATCTGCGCGCAGATCAAGCGGAGCATCCGCCGTTCGGCTCGTACATCTGCGTCGACCCCGGTGAAATCGCCCACATCCACGGCACCTCGGGGACGAGCGGCAGACCGACGGCGTTCGCTTGGTCGGCGGACGACATCAAGCGGATCGCAGAAGCGCATGCGCGGATCATGTGGAGTTTCGGTCTGCGGCCGAGCGACACGGTATTCATCGGCGCGATCTTCTCGCTCTATGTCGGCTCGTGGGGAGCGTTGCTCGGAGTTGAGCGCTTGGGTGCCACGGCATTTCCGTTTGGCGCCGGCATCGCGGGCCAGACGTCGCAGGCGCTGCTCTGGATCAGGCAGATGCGCCCGAGCGTTTTCTACGGCACGCCGTCCTACGCGTTGCGATTGGCGGAGGTCGCACACAAAGAAGGCGTCGATCCCAGCGCGCTCGGATTTCGCCTGATGTTCTTTTCGGGCGAGCCGGGGGCCGGCATCCCGTCCATGAAGCGCATGATCGAAACGACGTTCGGCGCGCCCTGCATCGATTCGGGCAGCATGGGTGAGATCACGCCGTGGATGAACCTGGCTGAATGTGCGCAGCGCACGGGCATGCATGTGTGGCAAGACATCGTCTACATGGAGCTGCTCGATCCGCAGACGTGGCGACGCGTTCCGAACGGCGGCGTGGGCACGCCCGTCTACACACAACTCGAGCGCCGCTGCCAGCCGATGATCCGGCTGGTGTCGGGCGATCTCGCCGAATGGACCGATGCGCCGTGCGCGTGCGGACGGACATATCCCCGCTTGCCGCGCGGCATCATCGGACGGATCGACGACATGCTGACGATCCGCGGTGAAAACGTCTACCCGAGCGCTATTGAGGATGTGGTGCGCGGTTTCGCCGAGCTTGGAACGGAGTTTGAAGTCGTCGTCACGCGCGAAAAACAACTCGATGACCTGCGAGTGCGCGTAGAAGTCGCTTCGAGCGGTGCTGCGCCACCCGACCTGGTCGAGCGCGTGACCGCTTCGCTGCGTCGCGCGCTTGGCGTCCGCCCAACCGTCGAGTTGTGCGAACCACATTCGCTCAAGCGTACAGATCTCAAATCGCGCCGCGTCCGCGACGAGCGGCATCTCGGCTGATGAGCGTCTGACTTCGGGCGGAGGTGTCTTCCTCTTGAGCGAATCGGTTCAACGCATGAAGGGCGACGCGCGACAAAGCCCAACCAGAAGGTTCTGGCGTACGGTTATCGTCGTCGGGCTTGCGGGCTTTGTGCTCGGCACAACTCTCCCGAACATACTTGCCGCGACCTCCGGAATTAGCAACGGCACGTATGGAATGTACGTCGACCTCGCGGGAATCGCGTATCAAGTCGAGCCGGGATTGCCGGCTGCCCAGGCCGGCATTGTGGACGGCGATAAGATCGAGCCCATCTCGTTTGACGACCGCGCGTACCTTTCGAACAACATCGTCATGCCGAACACGCCCGCGCGGCTCATCGTCAGACACGGCAATAGTGCGCGCGAGTTGACGCTCGTCTCCACTCAGGGCAGCGCGGCCGCGACGGTGCTCATCACTGTTATCAAGCGGCTGACGACCCTCGCGTTCATCATCGTTGGGTCCGTGCTCGTCCTGCTTCGCCCATCTCGCATGACGTGGGGCCTGTTCCTCTTCACGTTGTCGGCGACCGGGAACGCCGGGTCGCTCTACTTTCTGATTTTCGGGCCGCGAGTCTGGGTGCCGCTCAGCAGCATCCTCGGAGCGATCTACGCCGTCGGCGGCTTGGGGCTGTGGATCTTCGCCGCCAGGTTCCCGAAAGATGAGGCGCCGGGCTGGCGGGGATTCTTCGACCGTGCCGCGCCGTGGCTTGCTATTCCGCTCTTTGCCACGGTGATTCCATACTGGCTGATACTATTAACCGGCAAGACCAGCGGACCGCTGGCCATTTGGTTCGCACAGTACTTTGCGGTCGCGGTCGAGAGCGTCGGCATCTTGATCCTGGTCGCCAGCTACTTCCAGCAACGAGGCGAGGCGCGCCAGCGCGTCAAGTGGGTGGTTGCCGGGTTTGCGGTGGGGTACCTCGCTGACGGCGCGATCTCGATCCTGAGCGATCCGCACGTTCATTTGTGGCCAGTCGCATTGCTGCCGTCATTGACTCCCGACCTCCTGTACGGCCTTTGGGTGGTCGCTCCCATTTCGATCGCGTACGCGGTCATGCGCCATCATGTCATCGACGTCAGGTTTGCCGTCAGCAGAGCGATCGTTTATGCCGTGCTCACATCGTTGGGCGTGGCGGCGTTTGCGTTCATCGACTGGTTCTTCAGCAAGAGGATGTCGGCGGCTCGCCTCGGCAGCGTGGCTGAGATCGGCGCCGCGATTGCGATCGGATTTTGGTTCAATACGTTACACAAGCGCATCGACTCGTTCGTCGACGGCGTGCTCTTCCGGCGGCGTCATCTCGCCGAAAAGCGTCTCGCACTCGCGGCCTCGGCGCTGCCGCATGCCGCATCGCTGCCCGCCGCAGCGGAACTGTTGACCGCGGAGCCGGTGCACGCGTTTGAATTGACCTCGGGCGCCACGTTCATGCGGTCTGAAGACGAAAGTTTCAAGCGCATCTTTGCGATCGGCTGGGGCGAACCGTGTGCAAGCGATTTGCCGCACGACGATCTGCTGGTTGCGCGCTTGCGCGCTACCCGAGAACCGTTGACACTGCATGGAATGTACTGGCCCGCGCTGCAGCGCTGCCCCGATGGCGCGGCGGCACCGGCGCTAGCGCTGCCCATCTTCATACGCAACCAGCTTGCCGCGGTTGCGCTGTTCGGTCTGCACGCGACCGGTGAGGCGTTCGACCCGGATGAACTGCGTTCGCTGAACGCGATGTGCGTCGGTGCGAGCGCGGCGTTCGACCATCTCGAGGCCGAATTGCGCCGCATTGAGAACGAATCGCTTCGTAAGCTCGTCGATCAGCTCGGCGTGCGCGAGCAAGGCGGCATCTCGAGCGCCGCGAGCGCGTAGTCCAAGCTCAAGTCCTTGGTTCGTAAAATGCTGGAATTCCAGGCTGCCACTGAACGTCTTCGACCAGTTGATCGACCCGGTCGATGATCCGATTGAGCGCTGCGGATCTTGTCGTGCTATCAGGGGCATCAACTGTGAACGTGAAGTTGTCGTAGCGGATGACCAGCTTCGCGGCCTCAGTGTCAATCCATCGAAGCGGATAGTGCGGTTGGAGCGTCCAGAATTGTGATTCGCGTATTAGTCGCACCGCCCGAGAAAAATCCACGGACGCCGTCGCCTCGTGAACAACGGGCGACTCAGAGGCTTTGGGAAAGAGCCAGTAACGCATTCGCGCGATGCCGTCTCGTCCGAACGTCACGTCGTATCTGGGACAGCTCCCATAGCAACCGATTCGCTGCACTTCGACCGAACGCATTGCGGGATAATCCGTTAGGCGAGTCATCCATGTATGTTGTGCCCTTAGGCGATCCATGCCGACGGAAGAGTTATCAACAATATTCACCCACGTGCGGAGGCGTGGAACGTCGCTAGCCGTGGTATCGTATGTGACCGACCGCGACGTAGAATCGTACGCGACATAAATCGTTGTTTCGCGCCCCGGGTCGTTGAGCGTCGAGTAGTCAGTGCGGCCCGCGAAGAAGGATGCTTCTTCGAGCCACTTCACGGACTTGGACCAGTAGAGAAACTGCCCTCGCTCCTCGTTTCCAGGCGTGAAGTCCGAGTACGTATAGTGGCCGTCTGGAAAGAGCGATGTCTGGTGCGAAGCGCATGGTGCCAAGCAGCCAACAGATATGACGATCTTTGTGATCTGATCCGGTCGCAGCAGACGGGCGCCGCCGCATCCAAGCAGGATGAGTGCAACGACCAGCAGCCTTCCAATTCGCGCCATACCCTGCGTGCTTCAGTAGCGGGAGGTGAGCGGCCTTGGAGGGCTCAAACGGGGCGATGTATGTGGAACATCAATCCGGTCAAAGATCAGGCATTGCGCTTGGCAACCAATCGTACGGTGACGGGCCCGATGTACGACTTCGTCAGCGGTACGCTCCAGGGGCTCGCGCAGTTCCTCGCGAGCGAGCGCGCGTTGCTTGACTCGCTCGAAGCCAAGTATAGCGGAGCAGCTGCCGGGCGCGACGATTGGGAAAAGGTTCGCGGCATGTTGACGCAGCGCATCACGCAGCTCGAGACCGGCGTTGCTGAGCTCCAGCGCGTCATGGGCGCCGTTCACGGGAATCCTTGACGGCAAGCGATTCCAATATCGAGCCGCTGCGCGCGTTCGCTGCGCTCGACGTCCGCGTCGGCACGGTCCGTGCGGTCCATCCGTTTCCGCAAGCGCGCAAGCCCGCCTACCGGCTTGAGATCGACTTCGGACCTCAGCTCGGCCTCAAACATTCAAGCGCGCAGATCACGGAAAACTATTCGCCCGCTGACCTCGTCGGGCGGCAAGTCGTCGCCGTGATCAACTTGCCGCCCAAACGCATCGCCGGATTTGTAAGCGAGTGCCTCGTCACGGGCTTCGCCGATGCGAGCGGGAACGTCGTGCTGTGTCTGCCCGAACGTAGCGTCCCCGACGGCGGGCGGTTGTTCTAGCCCTTCGTGCAGGTCGTCCGAACCGAGATGACCCGGCCCGATTTCTCTTTGAATGTGTTGGCTGCGGTTGTCTTCGTGTCGCTCACTTTCGTGGTTGTTGTCGGACTGGTTGAGGCCGTGTTGTCCGCGGTCGTGATGACGATGTCAGTCCACACGATCGTGTTCCCCTTCCAGCCGGGCGATGTCGAGACGTTGTAGCTGCCTTGATCGTCTGTGTAGACATCGACCCAACGATGCATATCTGCGTCGTACGTCGTCATGTCGATGCCCTGAACGTCATAAGGAGACCACGACGTCTTGTGTCCGAAGTCTTTTTGAATCAACCAGTAGCCGGTGGAATCCAGCGAACCCGTCACGGTGGTAGTGTACGATGTCGCGCGGCGAGTATTCGTCGAGACACACGTCCACGTGCCAAGCAGGAACTTCATCGAGGAGAAGTTCGGTTTCGGCGTCAGCGGAATCGGCGTGGTCTCAATGCCGGAAGAGTCGGCAGCGAACGCCGCGACGCCGGCAGCGAGCAGTACGAACGCGGCAGCAATACCAAACAAGCGCTTTACCATGCATTTCCTCCCGAAATGGAGCGCGTGTGGTGAGAAGGTGCGCTACGCGTTCGCGTGGTGCGCTTGTTCACCTATCTGGGCCGTAGCGCGGTACGCAATGCTGATGCAGTCTGCGACGCCGGGACCGGCAAGGAAATTCCCGATGAGGTGCAGGTTCACCACGCGATCCACCGCTGCTCGAATCCTCGCGATGCGCTGTTCGTGGCCGAGGGCATATTGAGGAATCGAATTGGACCAACGGAAACCGGCGACGACGTTCGGCTTGCCTTGCGATATGTGCATGACTCGCGCCAGATCGCGATGGGCGATGCTCGCTACTTCTTCGTCGCCGCACTGTGCCGTTGACGGATCGTTCGCGCCGCCAAGAAAAGCGGTGACAAGCGCCTCTCCTTCCGGACACCTGTCCGGCATGAACACCGAATTCCACACAGCGCCGAGGACGCGCGTGCCCTCATTGGGAGCGGCCAGAAAACCTAATCCGTCGAGCGGCACGCCGACCGAGGCTTTGGGATACGCGAGCACGACCTGCGCAAGCGGCGGCGATTCGATCGCTCGCAAGTCTTCTGCCGCTCCCGGCTCGAGGGGCGCCAGAAGTTCCGCTGCGTCAGCAGTCGATGTCGCCACGATCACGCTTGCCGCCTCGATTTTCTTCTCCGGCAACCCTTCGCACTCAAGCATGAAACCGGCGCCGCGCGGGCGCAACGCAACCACACGAGCGCCCGCATATACCGCGCGTCCGAGCCGCGACACCAGCGCGTCGATCAGCACCTGATTGCCGCGTGCAAAGGCGCCGCTCTGAGGCCTGCGCGGGCTGCGCACGGGCGGTCCGAGCCTACGCATTGCAACGGTAGCATCCTTGCGCGCGCGTTCACGTGAGAGATATCCACGCACGACGCTGCCGTGCCTGCGCTCCAACTCCGCGATTGCAGGAAACGCGCTGCGCATGGAAAGCCGCTCGAGATCGCCCGCAAAGATGCCGGCGACCATCGGCGCGACGACGGCATCCAACAGTTCCGCGCCCCCACGGCGGCGTACGAACGATGCGATCGACTCATCGTCATCATTTGGAGGCGGTGAGGCGATGAACGGTTCGCGAAGGACGCGCATCTTCGCCCCAAACGTCAGCAGCGGGCTCGTAAGGAAACGCACCGGCGAGAGCGGCAGAGCGACAAGCCTGCCATGCCGGAACACGTAACGCTTGAGACCGCGTGGCGCGGCCACGAATTGCGAGCCGAGGTCGAGATCCGTCATCAGATCGCGCAGCGGCGCGGCGGCGACCAGCGTCTGCGGACCCATGTCGGCGATGTACGGGCCGCTGCGCACCGACCCGATGCAGCCGCCGAATCGCGCCGAAGCTTCCAGCAGCGCGAACCTGCGGCCAGCCTTCGCAAGCGCATGCGCCGCGGCGAGACCAGAGATGCCGCCGCCAATGACGACGGCGTCGAGATCCTCAAGCATGTCGAAGCGTGCGCTCTACTTGATCTGCGAGACAGCGGATGAAGCGCGGATGGCACTTGACGGTGCAAACGCGCTGAAATTCGACACCAGGAGTGCGCGCGGCGATGCCCGCGTATTGGATGTCGATTTCGTTCAGCGTCTCGACGTGCTCGCTCACGAACGCGACCGGCACGACGCACAGCGCCCGCGCGCCGTCCGCCACCAAGCGCTCGATGAGCCGCTCCGTCGCCGGGTCAAGCCACTTCGCCGGTCCTAACTTGCTCTGAAAGGACACGTATATCGGTCCTGGATGTTCGAGCTTCGCGGTTGCAGCGGCGACCGTCCTGTGGATCTGGTCGAGATATGGATCGCCGCGTTCGATGTAGTGTCGCGGCAAGCCGTGGGCCGAAAAGATCAGATGGACGTCCTTTGGCGCCGCGCGAAAGCTCTTCAAATACTTGCGCGTGACATCTGCCAGCGCCGCGATGAAGCTCGGGTCATCGCAATACTCTTCTACGATCTCCGTGCGCGGCGCGTAGCCGAGCTTCTCCATCGCCGCACGCAGTTCGTTCAAGCTCGAGCGCGTGGTAGAAAAGGAATATTGCGGATACAGCGGCACGACGATGAGCCGGTCCACAGCGGCATCTCTCGCCGCGCGCAGCGCGTCGCGAGAAAACGGCGACCAGTTGCGCATCGCGACGAAGACGGGCATCTGTCGCCCGCGCGCGGCGAGTTCGACCGCAAGCGCCCGCGCCTGTGCTTCGCTCTGCGCGCGCAGCGGTGATCCGCCGCCGATAGAACGATACAACTCGCGCGAGTAGGGCGCGCGCCATCGGGAGATCAGCCACGCGAGCGGTTTGACCAGCGGTTTTGGCACCGGGATGTTATCCGGGATGAGGTCAGTGAAGAAATTGTAGAGGAACGGCTGGACTTCAGAAAGCGATTGCGGGCCGCCGAGTTGCGTGAGAATGACGCCGGTGCTCATTTGGGGGCATCGACGAACGCTTGAGCGCATGCCAGCGGCGTCTGCGGCAACACGCCATGCCCGAGATTGAGGATGTGGCCGAGCGGGCCGGCCGATTCGAGCGCTGCAAAGGCGGCTTCTGTCACAAGCGCCGGGGTCGTCAGCAAAACGGTCGGGTCGACGTTTCCCTGCAACGCCACGCCGCTGCCGATGATCGCACGTGCCTGGGACAGGTCAATGCGCCAATCGATGCTGAGCACGTCCGCGCCGGCGCTCGCCATCAGCTCGAGGACGCCGGCGCAACCGTTGACGTAGAGAATCGCCGGAACGCCCGCGCCGCGGATCGCCTCGAGCACCCGCCGTTGATACGGCAGCGCGAATTGCTCGAACGCGCGCGGATCGAGTTCGCCCGCCCAGGTGTCGAAGACTTGCACCGCCTGTGCGCCGACGGCCACTTGTGCGACGGCAAGCGCCGCAACGGTATCGGCGATCTTGCACAAGAGCTCGTGGAAAACCCGAGGTTGGGTGTAGAGCAACGTCTTCGTGCGCGCGAACGATCTGGAACCGCTGCCCTCGACTGCGTACGAGGCCAACGTGAACGGCGCGCCGACGAACCCTATCAAGGCCGCGCGGTTGAGCAACGTCCGCTTGACCAACCGCAGCGCCTCCATCACGAATGGCATCGTTGCCACCGGATCCGGCACGCGCAATGCTGCGACGTCACTCGCCAGCGCGACCGGCCGCTCGATCTGCGGGCCCTCATCGCCGAACGATACGGCTAAGCCCATCGCTTCGATCGGGATCAGGATATCGGAAAAGATAATGCAGGCGTCCATTCCGAAGCGATCGATGGGCTGCAATGATGCCTGGGCAGCCAGTTCCGGCGTCTTGCACAACGTCAAGAAGTCTGTTGTCTCGCGCAACGAGCGGTACTCGGGCAAATAGCGGCCGGCCTGGCGCATCATCCAGACCGGCGTTCGATCGACCGGCTGCCGGCGGCACGCCGCGAGGAAACGCTGCGCCGAGTCCATCAGCTCAGGACGACG
>Ga0187846_10002035_pt1 | contig 11246 bp, 10 predicted proteins | sample TC_taG_FD_161473 | JGI IMG/M metagenome (GOLD analysis project Ga0187846, IMG submission 161473) | Biofilm microbial communities from the roof of an iron ore cave, State of Minas Gerais, Brazil - TC_06 Biofilm (v2) | ecosystem: Environmental > Terrestrial > Deep subsurface > Cave > Wall biofilm... | reverse complement strand
GGTTGAGCACGTTTGCCGTCTCTAGATAGCTGAGATCTCCCAAAAAGCACAGGCTGATCGCATTGCGGTAACAGGGAGCAAGTGTGGCGACCAGGGCTTCAAGTTCACGACGACGTTCGCTACTTTCAACTACCAGTTCTGGTTGATACCGCCAGTCCTCGTCTCGCTCAAGCACTTCCTCATCGTCCACCAGCTCGAGTGAGACAGCCTGCAACTTAGACCGGCTGGCGTAGTTGCGTGCGACGTTCAACGTCACCTTGTAGAGCCACGGACGAAGGATCGTGGTGCGAATAATTGCAGCGGGATAGTTACTCAGGGTAATAAATGCGCGTTCAAACGCGCCTTGCACGATGTCCTCGGCATCTGTAGGATTGCCGATCCAGCGAAGCGCAAACGCATAAAGCTGAGGCGCATATTGCAGCACGAGCAGGTCAAAATGGCCTCTCAAATCAGCCGCCAGCAATTCTGGCAATTCGTCCTCGCGCGGCTCCATATTGGCCCTTTCAGGAGCGTACTTTTGCTTCTCTCTTTACAAAAGCACAAGATTCGCACAAAAGATTGTATGCCAATCATATCACCTCTAGCATACAACTTTTTTGATCATTTTTGTGCCTGATTATCGACAGAGTCGAAAGGAGAAGCATCATGCAAACACTTCTCAGCCAACAGGCAGTCCCGCAGCTCCTCTCTCGCCGCACCGTCCTGCGTCATCTCGGCGGACTCGTTCTCGCACCTTTGCGGCCGCACCTGGCCGCACTGCTTCCCACTAGTATTGTCTGTCTCTGCCTGCTGCTGGTCAGCTGTGGAGCCGGTGAAACTGGTGGCGCCAGTGGAGCCGGCTCCACCAGTTCCATCAAGATATTCCCAGTCCTCACTGCCATGAGTCACCCTAGGCGCATCAGGGCGGGGCAAGATGGCAACCTGTGGTTCATTGAAGCGCTTGGCAACAAGATCGGGCGTATCACCTCCGCAGGGGTCATCACCGAGTTCGCAATCCCCACGGCGGCGGTCCCCACGGCGGGCACCGGCAGAGCAGCCATCACCGCCGGGCCGGATGGCAACCTCTGGTTCACCGAAGAGGCTGGCAACAAGATCGGGCGCATCACCACGAAATGAGGCCTTGCTGAAGTTGGCAGGCTCTCGCATGAAGTGCCACCTGCCTCGACTCGATACCCTGTTTGAAGTAAATCATACCAACTCACCTGTGAAGCATATCCTACACACGAACGGCCAGGCTACGCTTCGCATCACAGAGGGGTTGTGCTTGAGAACACTGGTTTGGGGAGTACGATTGAGAACACGAGGGGGTTCAATCGGGTCTCATAGTTGGTGAGAAGCCCAACTCGTTCGCGTCGCACAAAAGTGAAATTGCGTCGGTGGCGTGGTCCCCCGATGGGAAGCGCGGATAACACCGTCCAGGTCTGGGAGGCGGCTACGGGTCGCCCAATAGCAGGCGCATCGCCTCATCCAGCGCTGATACAAGCGTGCAAGTGTGGGATGCAGTCACTGGACAGACCCTTTTCACCTATCGCGGCCATGTGAAGGGTGTTAGGCCGGTCGCCTGGTCCCCCGATGGCACGCGTATCGCCTCGGCAAGCTCAGATACGACGATGCAGGGTGATTCCTTTCACATCGCTTGCCAAAGTCATTTACAAGTCCCAAACTCATCCTCTCTTAGCCTCGTCAGCCTGCATTCCACTTATTTCTTCTGTGCTTGCGTGCATAGTACCATCTGTAACGGAGGAAGAAGTAGCCGCTTCCCATTGATGCCCCAACTCAAAGCATGCAGCCACTCCACGACCCAACCAGCGATGGCAACCGGTGGGAAAGGCAGCTACCGGGAAGCGATGCTGGAAACATCAGCACCAGACCCATAGGTCGCCCTACCCACGTAGCCGGATGGCGCACCAATGCAACAGAATCCGCAGCGAGTGTTACCGCTATCGACATGGCGACCCAGGTAATTCGCCAGAAGTGGCGAAATTATGGTCATTCCACCATTACTCCTCATTTGGCATACTCCTGTATACTAAGAAAGGAATACCATTCGCTTTCCCGTCCATCATACTCCACCAGAAGGAGATGGCCTACCACCATGAATCAGCCTATTAACGCCCCGGGTCTGATAGGTATTGTAGGGGCGACCCTCGCGGTCGCCCTAGAAAAACACGAATCAACCCTTGCATTCGCCCTGGAAAAACACGAATCAACCCTCGCGGTCGCCCTGCTAAAGCTGATAAGGATCAATCAGCACGATCACAAGCAAGCAAGCAGCGTCCAAAAAATTCTGTTGCAGAATGCAACATACTTGAAACAGATCACTGCTAACGCAGCATCTGGAGCGGGATTAAGATTGTAGAGTGCGGATTTATCCAGCACGTACCCCCAATAATGAACGTTAACCACCAAGATCGGTAATGCGTAACCCTTGTAAGGGCGGGGGCGGTGTAGAGTGGGGTGGGGACCCTTGCGGTCGCCCTAGTGGGAAGCTGCGCTCATCCCCATCGGCAACGGCGGGGGCAGTGTAGAGTGTGGCAGGGACCCTTGCGGTTTTTACACGGGTAGGTTTGTTCGAAACAGGGTCCAGGGGCGCAGCCCCTGGCGGGGGTTTGGGGGCGGCAAGCCTGGGAGGCTTGCTTCCCCCAAGCTTCTCTCTCCTTCGCCGCCGCAGGGCGTGCCGAAAAAACCTACCCGTGCTAACCCTTGCGGTCGCCTTTGTTCGCTTATTGACCGCGTTTGGTCGTTAAGGCAAGGTTCAGCCCCGTCATCCTGAGTGAGCCGAAGCCCTGAGCGCAGCGAAGGGGGAGCGAAGAGGAAGCATCTCTATGCCGAGATTTGACCTTTTTCTTGCACAGGCGATACAATGAAAAAGGCATATCTTGTCGCATGCACACATCCACAATGCTGTGGATGTAGAGGCCATTGTATCTGGCCTAAAGGAGAACACTCACATGTCAGAACATACACCTGTTATCGTCGGAGCAGTACGCACCCCGACCGGCAAATTTCTTGGCAACCTTGCCAGTTTCACTGCGCCCCAACTCGGCGCTATCGTCATAAAGGAAGTTGTACGTCGCTCAGCTATCTCCCCCGACTCTATCGATGAAGTCATCATGGGCAATGTCGTCACTGCGGGTGTTGGTCAGGCCCCGGCTCGCCAGGCTGCTGTGCATGCAGGCCTTTCAGTCGATATCCCCGCCTTTACCGTCAATAAAGTATGTGGCTCTGGCCTCAAAGCTGTTATGCTTGCAGCCCAGGCTATTCGTGCCGCAGATGGGCAGGCATTTGTAGCAGGCGGCATGGAGAGCATGAGCAATGCCCCTTATCTGCTGCACAAGGCCCGCACAGGTTACCGCCTGGGCAATGGCGAGCTTATCGACGCCGTTGTGCATGACGGCCTCTGGTGTGCCTTTGAAGATATTCACATGGGCAGCGAAGCCGAAATCATTGCCGAGAAGTTTTGTGTCACACGCGATGAACAAGATCAGTTCTCGCTCCAAAGCCACCAGCGGGCCGCTGCAGCTACCGCAGCAGGGCGCTTTAAAGATGAAATCATCCCCATTGAAGTCAAACAGAAACAGGGCGTTCTCGTAATAGACACTGACGAACCCATCCGCACCGATACCTCGTTGGCCACCCTTGCAAAGCTCAAACCTGCCTTCCAGGAGGGTGGTACCGTCACGGCTGGCAATGCCCCTGGTTTGAGCGATGGGGCCTCGGCCACTGTTGTCGTAGATCAGGACTTTGCAAGAGTAAATGGCATGACCGTCCTGGCGCGCATTACCGGCTATGCCTCCGCTGCCATCACGCCCCGCTACATTTTTGCCGCGCCCACCCGCGCCGTCAATCGCCTCCTGGAGCGCACAGGCCTCAAGCTCGGCGATTTTGATCTAATCGAAGTCAACGAAGCCTTTGCCGCGCAAACCCTGGCAAACGGCAAAGAGCTTGACTGGGATTGGTCACGTGTGAACGTCAACGGCGGAGCAATTGCGCTTGGTCACCCCATCGGCTCCAGCGGTTCCCGTATCCTGACCACCCTTATCTACGAACTGCGCCGTCGCGGCGGTGGCAAAGGCCTCGCCACACTCTGCCTGGGCGGTGGCGGAGCCGTAGCCATGTCAGTCGAAGTCTAATTGTAGGGGCCGATTATGGACTTTAGGCAAGTTTCAAATGAACTTGACAGTTCTTAATCAACAGAAAAAGCCAGTTCTGTCATGCTGAGCGCGTGAGCCGAAGCCCTGAGTGCAGCGAAGGGGAAGCATCTGTGTGCCTGGCGAGATAGATCCTTCGCGGAGTTTACCCTGAGCGGAGCGAATGGGCTCAGGGTTACATGGTGTGACTGTTCAACCTGTCAACGATTATTCGTCACAATTGAACCTTGCCTTAAACAAAATAATCCGCCCATCCGTAGGGGCCCGATTTATCGCGCCCACCGCCGATTTATCGGCCTTCGCTGGATTTCCCGATATCCTCATAAAAAAAAGTTAATCTGCATTATCGTGCCCATCGCCGATTATGAAGTATAACGACCAAAACCGATAATGTCATGCTGAGCGAAGCGAAGCATCTCTTTGCCGATCGAGCTAGATCCTTCGCTTCGCTCAGCATGACAAACCTTTACCCATCTTGGTTGTTAAAAATCATTATCGGCCCTCAGGAGCTTTCACTATATCCAGAAAAATTGTCACCCTGAGTGAGCCGAAGCCCTGAGCGAAGCGAAGGGGAAGCGAAGGTCTCTTAGCGTCCCTCGATAGCATCATTGTGCTTTATCCTTGCGTATCAACAGCAGAAGCAGACCAGCGGCAACATACGAAGCCGCCATCGTCCAGAATGCCGCGCCAAACCCGAATTGGTCAATCATCCAGCCAAAAATAGCGCTCCAGGCGGACCCTACCCCAAAGGCCAGCGCAAAGTAGAGGCTGAAAGCCGTATCGCGAATTGCAGGGCTGGCCTCGTCCGCGAGATATGCTTGCAAGAGAGGACTCTCAGCATATATGGCAAAACCCATCAGGAGCAATGCCAGTGGAATGAGCCAGAAAGGCATTCCCGGACCTGCGACCACGATGAAAAATATAGTCGTTAGAGCAGAACATCCATAGAAAATCAAAATTATTAAGCGACGGCCGACCGCGTCCGAGAGGCGGCCACCTAACAATGGACCAAGCACGCTGCCGAGTAGTAGAAGAGCAAACAGCACGCTGATAATGCTGCTGTCTAAGTGCCGCACGTTCTGCAAATAAAGTGGCACATAGGTTGTCACATTCCCCAGGCCGCGTCCACCTGCCGCAATGATTGATGCCATCATGATAATTACCAGCGTCCGATTCTTTAAGGGTTGCGCCAGCGTTTTGAGACCTGCTTTCAATTTCGTCGACACGCTGCTATTCTGATCTTGCTCGCCTCTGTTCTGTTTGCGAGATACGCGTTGATCCAGGAGTCCTTTTTCATCAACCAGAATAAGAATAGCTATACCAATCAGAATCCCTGGCAGTGCTGCAAGATAGAGTACGGGACGCCAGCCCCATATACCGAGCAGTGGCCCTGCAATGAAAGGCACGGCCAGGGTCCCGATATTCCCTCCTGCCACATGCCACGCCAGTGCATAACCATGACGTTTGCGACCATAGCGGTCGGCCAGATAAGAACTTCCCATGGGATGCTGTGGCGCTCCAGCTATCCGTGAAAATATACTCCAGAACATCAACGACCAGTAGCCAGTAATCGTGCCCGTAAAGAAAGTACTTATCCCTACCAGCATGCTACCAACGCCCAGCATCGCCTTACGCAATATGTAACGACTAAGCAATCCGCAACCAATCTGGAGAAAGCCACCAACTGCGTTGGGGATAGCGATGATCAGCCCGATCTGCGTATAACTCAAGCCGTATTCTTTTTGGATCAACGGGTAAATCAGCGGCATCAACACGGCTGTCGCGTGAATGACGGCATGAGCAGCGCTTACAAGGGTAAGATCTCGGCCCGCACCGGGGATCGTTAGTATTTGTTCTTCAACATTGCTTTGAGTTACATCAGCAATATTGCTTGTTGTCTGTTCCATTCTGCCCCTTTGAGGGAGTCTATCATATATCATGCCTATCGTCGAGCGTAGAAGTGCGCTTAGCTCTTCATCCTTGCGGGTGAACACCCCTTCCTGTAGGGGCGAGGGCGGCGTAGGGGCCCGATTTATCGCGCCCTGGGTGGGCCTTTATGGTGGTCGCCCGCCATCTCCCCGAAGGATGGAGAGCCACGCACTTAAAACCCTCAAACCTGTGTGTGATACAATATTTCATAAGCAATAGGGCATGTATGTAATAGTAGGATACGTACCCATTTCTCACCTGTATCCTCAACGAGGAGGAACCATCTACCATGCTTGAGCAGAAATCACCAGAGACATATCAGCAACCTGTTGTAGAGCAAGGCACGCTGTTTGATAAAGCAGAGTTGGAACACCTGAAGGTCGAGCGGCAGCGTTGGGAAGAGACCACCGTTTCCCAATCGCTGGAGCGCTTGCCAGAACGTGATAACCTGATCACCACCTCCAGTGTCCCCATCAATCGTCTATACACGCCCCAGGATAACGAGCACCTGGACTATGCGCGCGACATCGGACTGCCTGGCGAATATCCTTTCACCCGCGGTGTGCAGCCGACCATGTACCGTGCGAAACACTGGACGATGCGCATGTTCGCGGGTTTTGGCACCGCAGAGGATACCAATGCCCGCTTCAAATATCTACTCTCGCAGGGTCAAACAGGACTCTCAACAGCTTTCGATATGCCGACACTCTACGGCTATGACACCGACCATCCACTTGCAGCGGGTGAGTTTGGCAAATGCGGAGTAGCCATATCCTCTTTGGCGGACATGGAAATCTTATTCGACGGACTTCCCCTCGACAAGATCACCACCTCCATGACCATTAATAGCCCGGCATCCGTCATCTGGGCCATGTATATCGTCAACGCCGAGAAGCGCGGCTTTCCTATGGCAACCCTGGGTGGCACACTGCAAAATGATATCCTTAAGGAATACAGCGCACAGAAAGAGTTTCTTTTCCCACCTGAGCCATCGATGCGCCTGGTAACGGACACCATCGAATTTGGCACGCGTTACATGCCGCGCTGGAACACTATCAGCATAAGCGGTTATCATATTCGCGAGGCAGGAGCAACCGCTGTCCAGGAACTGGCCTTCACAATTGCCGATGGTCTTGCCTACGTCGATGCCTCTCTTAAACGAGGTTTAAAGATCGACGAGTTCGCGCCTCGTCTCTCCTTCTTCTTCGATGTACATAACGACTTCTTCGAGGAAATCGCTAAATTCCGTGCTGGTCGCCGTCTCTGGGCAAAATTGATGCGCGAGCGCTACGGCGCCAGGGACCCCCGTTCCTGGCTCATGCGCTGTCATGCGCAGACTGCGGGTGTCTCTCTAACTGCCCAGCAGCCCGACAACAACATCATTCGCACAGCTATTCAAGCCCTGGCTGCTGTCCTCGGTGGCACCAACTCTCTACATACTAATTCCTTAGATGAAGCCCTGGCTCTCCCCACCGAAGAGGCCGCACTGATCGCCTTGCGTACCCAGCAGATCATCGCTTATGAAAGCGGCGTCGTCAACACCGTTGATCCCCTGGGTGGCTCCTACTTTATCGAAACTCTGACAGACCAGACGGAGCGCGCAGCTCTGGATTATCTGAACCGTATCGACGCGCTTGGCGGCGTTCTGGCCTGCATCCATAATGGCTTCTTCCAGCGCGAGATCGCCGAGTCTGCCTATCGTTACCAGCAAGAGATCGACCAGCAAAGGCGCACCATCGTTGGCGTAAACAACTTTATCATGGAGGAGGAGATCAAAGTCCCCACGCTCTACATCGACCGCGAGGGCGAACGAGCGCACCTCGAACGACTCAACCAGGTGCGTCGTGAGCGCGACAACGCCTCCGTCAAACGCGCATTGGAGAATCTGCACCATGTTGCCGAGGGCACAGAAAACACCATGCCCGCCATCGTCGAAGCCGTCAGAACCTACGCCACCCTGGGCGAGATCATGGATGTCTTCCGCTCCGTCTTCGGCGAATACATGGAACCCGCGGTATTCTAACATGCGTTGGCTAGAGCTAACAGTACAGGCGCATCCTGAAGCAGTAGAATCGGTCAATGAACTCTTGCATCGCTACACCAGCGGCGGCTTAGCAATCGAGGAACCAATAGAGCTGATAAATGAAGGGCAAGAGTACCGCGTGTTGACCGGGCAACCCATCAAAGTACACGTCTATCTTCCCATTGATGGTACAGAACAGGAGGTCTGCCAGCAAATAGCTGAGGGCTTATGGCACCTTTCCAGCCTGTGGCCTCAATCTATCGGCGACCTGCAAACTCGCGTTGTAGATGAAGCAGACTGGGCCAATGCCTGGAAAGACTACTATCATGTTACGCATATCGGCCAGCGTCTCGTCATACGCCCCTCGTGGCGCGACTACACTCCCAAAGATGATGAAATAGTGTTGGAGCTAGACCCCGGCATGGCCTTTGGTACTGGCCTGCATCCCAGCACACGTATGTGCCTTGAACAGATCGAGCAGCGCACGCGCCCTGGCATGAGTGTTCTCGATGTTGGCACCGGCTCCGGCATCCTAGCCCTGGCCGCCACCAAACTCGGTGCAGCCAGCGTCTATTGTATCGACAGCAGCAGCATAGCTGTCGAAAGCGCCACCATCAACTCAGCCGCTAATCACCTGAGCGACCGCATCACCGTAGTACTGGGAGAGCTTGATGAAATCGAAGTTGAGCGTATGGCTGGCCAGTACGACCTCGTACTGGCAAATATCATAGCCAGTGTCATAGGCTCAATTGCTTCCTACCTCGCCAGGGTCTTAGCACCAGGTGGCATACTCATCACTGGAGGCATCATTCAAGAGCGCCGTCACGAAGCTGAACAGCCCCTGCTGGCCGCAGGCTTAAAACTGATTGACCAGGTAATAAACGACGACTGGATCACCCTAATAATGCAAAAGAGAGAGGAGTAAAGGCTACTTTGATGAATGATGGTTCATCAACCTGACGAAAAGGTGATCACGAATCCGTAGGGGCGAGGGAGGATGATGTGGGGTCGGGTGGGCCTTTATGGTCGCCCGCCGTGGTTCATGGGTAATAATTGATACAAGTGACGCAAATGATACAACTGATACAAATCACCATTACTGGGTTTGATTGTCGATAATCGTCAGGTACAGTAATTCACCAGGAAACTTAACAGTAGCCCTCAGATACAATATGCATCGTTTTTTCATCCCACCAGAACTTTTAACCAATCTAGCACCTGCAAAGAATGCTATTATATCCCCTTCTAAGGAATCATCCAGAAATGTAGTGGCACCCCTTGCGGGTGCCAGATCCGGCTTGCCAAATATTATCCTGCTCCCAAAAGACCTTGCACACCAGGTCCGGGACGTATTGCGCCTCAATATCGGCGAACACCTGCTCCTCTGTGATAACAGCGGCGACGAAATCCTGGCAACAGTCGCCAGAGCCAGCCAGGCTGGCGTCGAAGTCCACCTGCTCGAACGCCGGCTTGGCAAAAGCGAACCCAGGGTACGTATCATCCTCTGCCAGGGCCTCCTTAAATCCGCACGTTTTGAATGGATTCTGGAAAAAGGCACCGAACTGGGTGTATCGACCTTCGCCCCTATCCTCTGCCGCCGTTCAACGGCAGGCTTAAAAGACGCAGGCCCAGCCAAGATCCAGCGCTGGCAGCGCATAATCCAGGAAGCCGCCGAACAATCCGGTCGCTCGCGCCTCCCGGAACTGCTGCCCATACGCCCGCTCCAACACGCCCTCAACGACATCCCACCTGGCGCATTCGCCATCATGCCCTGGGAAGAAGAACACAACCGCACCCTCCATGATGTTTTAAACGCTCCTGGAAATGTAGGGTCGACCCTTGCGGTCGCCCGGCCAGCACCCACCCAATCAACGCTGGCCCGACCAGCATCCGTCCAATCAACCTTTATTCACTTGCCCACCATCATCCTCTTCATCGGCCCCGAAGGCGGCCTGATGCCCGGAGAAGTTACCCTGGCACAACAATACGGCGTACAGGTTGTATCGCTAGGCTCGCGTATCCTTCGTGCTGAGACTGCCGCAATCACAGCGGTAGCGAATGTCATGTATGAATTGGAACATTAGGCCTGCTTACGCCTCAGTTTTCGCCCCTATACGCTCCCCAAAAAACGCCAGCACTCTTTCCCACGAATCCTGCGCCGCTTCCTTATCATAACTTCCTTTAAGGGTATCATTAAAGAACGCATGCTTTGTGCCTGGATAAATTTTGATATCATGCTGCACGTTATAGCGATTCAATTCAACATCCAGCTTCCGGCCCGACGACGCTGTAAAATCATTGCCGGGGTATGACCCAACGACTGGACAAAGGCGGGCAACAGCCTTCAATGGCCGCGGATTCGTTCCATAGTATGGGGCAATCGCTTTTAACCTGTCGTCCGTGCAGGCCCAGGCAATTGCTAAACTTCCACCCATACAGTAGCCAACTGCCCCCAATCTTGAATCATCAACATCAGGCTGCTCCGACAGGAAGGTCAGTGCTGCTTTCAGATCATTAATACCGCTATGATTAAGCGAGTTTAGTAACTGGCCACTCATAAAGCGAGCCATGCAGATAACCCGATTGCGGCCCGCGAATAGGTCAATTGCCAGCACAACGTAGCCCTCAGAGGCAAAGCGGCGGGCAATATCTTTCATGTTCTCATTTAGGCCATATACCTCGTGAATGACAACAATACCAGGAAACGGTCCCTCACCTTCGGGACGTGCCAGGTATCCCTCGAGCTGGCGAGCACCAGACTGAATCGAAACGGATTGTGCTGTGTGCGTCATAATTACTACTCTCCTGAATCCAAAAAGAATAAATCTAAAGCGTTGTTTCTATTGTACCTGATACTGTTGACGAACTTCATCCGTATCTGAGTAAGGGCGGGAGAGAAGCGGTGAGGAGTGGAACCCTTCTCCTTGCGTCCCGACTGACCGCGAAGCGGTAGCCGCGCAGTGAGCCGAAGCCCTGAGCGAAGCGAAGGGGGCGTTGGAGGGACGGATAGGTGCCAGTGGTCGCCCTTGTGGTTCGCCAGCGGTATCTGTACCTGGTCGCGTAGGGGCGGGAGAGGTGTGGACGTGGGGAGGGGGCGCTTGCGCCGCCCTTTGGTAGAGCATCAATTTATTCACGATTTTTTA
>Ga0187846_10002034_pt1 | contig 11248 bp, 9 predicted proteins | sample TC_taG_FD_161473 | JGI IMG/M metagenome (GOLD analysis project Ga0187846, IMG submission 161473) | Biofilm microbial communities from the roof of an iron ore cave, State of Minas Gerais, Brazil - TC_06 Biofilm (v2) | ecosystem: Environmental > Terrestrial > Deep subsurface > Cave > Wall biofilm ... | reverse complement strand
GTACGGGTCGAGCACCACGGCCATCCTCGGGTCGGGGACGTACCGCTCCATCATCCGAGCCACGAACTCCGCCGAGAACCCCTGGACGTACGGCCACCAGCGGTGGATCGGCGGCTGCGCGCTCGAACGCACCCGGGTTTCCTCGGGAAACGTTCCGATGACGGTCCCGGTCTCCTCGGCCAGGGCGGTCGCATACCACTCCGGGCTGCGAAAGCCGACCGCCGTGTCCGGTGCTCGGACCCACCGGCTCAGGACCCAGAGCCCCCGCCCGACCCGATCGATCCGGTTCCCTTCGGAAAGGGATCGGAGTTCAGCCTCGACCCGAGGTAGGGGCAGACGCGTGGTCGCAGCGATCTGTTTCGGGGTGATCCCAAGGATACCTGCCCGGGCGAGCGCGCCGGCCACGACGGAGCTCGGCTCGGGTCCGTCCATGGCGTCCGTTCGAGCAGCGCGGGGTCGTTGATAAAGGGCCCGAGGACTCCCGACCGCCGCGCGCGAAACGGGACCGAGCCCTGTCGCCTCGCGCCCTTCAGGCGACCCCGTTACCCGTGATCCAGAACCAGGGCGTGTCGCCGCCCGCTCCGATGATGGGGTTGGTGTTGAACGACCCTGGGTCGATCCAGGGTCCGAGCGCAGGAACGAGCTCTTGCTGGTACTCGTAGATGTAGAGCGCGAGCTGGTTCGCGATCGCCTCCGCCTGCGCGTAGAGCTGCACGCGCATCGCGTTGTCCGGCAACGGGGCCGCGATCGTCAACGCACGTTGCATCGCCCAGTAGGCCACTCCCTGGCACGCGTTCGACACCGGCAGTGTGAGGGCAGCGTACGTCGCGTAGTCCGTCGCGGTGCCCGGGCAGCCGCTCGTGCTGTTGAAGGGAGCGATACCGAGTTGCTCCGCGACCGCGCCGCTGTAGGTGTAGGTGGTGTCCGGCTGATACATCGGCCGCACGTAGTCGGTCGGGTCGGGGTAGTCCGGCACCCATCGGATCGCGTAGGCGGTTTCGAAGTTGGTGTACGGAGCCGAATACTGCCCGACCACGATCGCCGCTTCCTCGATATCGGCGATGGACGGCACGACACGCCCTCCCGAGGCCGTGATGATGCCGTGGATCCAGAGCGAGAGCCGCTGGTCGGTGTCCGGATCGCCCGTGACGCCGAAGAGGGGGAACTGGCACGGGGAGGAGGTCGTGCACGCGGCCGTTTCGAGGTCGTAGTACGGGCTGGACGGGTTTGTGATCTGGGCCCACCAGTACGCCGGGCACGTCGGGTTGGAGGCGTCCGCGCACGGGTCGGTCGACGGCCAGTTCACGCTGGTCGGGTAGTAGTTGCCGAGGAATTGGGGGATCGCTCCGCCGAAGGGGAAGCCGATCTGCAGGCCGACCTTGGTGTTGACCGTCGCCTGGATCGTCGCGTACGGATAGCTATGGATGAAGAACTGACGCATGCCGACGTAGCTGAACCAATCCTTCGGCACGTTGAGCGGATTACTCGAGTACTTGGTGGTCTCCGACGGACTGAATGCGAGCACGAAGGGGAAGAAGTAAATGTTGATCGTGGGGATCGAGAGCACGCTCGCTTGCCCCGCCTCGATCATCTGGAGGAGGAAGGCAAAGTCGCTCGACGGAATGCCCGCGTAGTCGGCGATGCCCGCCTGCATTGCCTGTTCGCCCTGCACCGGGCCGGGCTCCCAGTAGACACTGACTTCCGGCGCGAACTGGCTCGGCTTCGGGTAGCAGGTCGACCAGGTGCACTGGGGGTTGGCCTGGTAGGCCGGGTTCGCGCGAAGGGTGTAGCTGAGCCCGGGGATGTAGTTGTACATGTAGTACGGGCCCGAGCCGACCATATTGTTCTGCACGTTCCCGACGAACGGTGGCGTGGAGGCCGCAGACTCCCAGTTGTCCCATCCCTTCGCCGGCATCGCCGACGGGGCGACGCCGTAACCCGCGACTCCCGGCGCCTGGCACGGATGGTCGCCCGCGCCGCTCACATTGCCGAGAGTCCAGTAGGGAATCCCGGCGCCCTGAGCGGGGGCGCTGAACCAGCCGCAGGGTACGATCCCGCCACCCTCCGTATCCCCGATGAGTTGGAGGAAGTAGGGCCACGATAGTCCGGAGCCGCTCGCGTGGAACGTGACGCAGCCGTTGGCCGCGGTCATCATCGCAGCCGTGCAGACTCCGCTTTCGTTGAGCGTCATGGTATTCAGCACGTTGAGGGGCGTGTTGTTGTACGTCCCGTGGGGGCTGTCCCAGGTCGTGTTGCCGGCGCTGAGAAGGGATTGGGTCAGAATCCAACCGTTGTTGCAGGTGACGCACGGGAGCGTGGCGAACGCTTCCGTCCGAGCGATGGAGAAGAGGACATCGGTCGGGTAGACGGGCCAGCTCTTCTGGGTCGCAGGGTCGTAGAAGTGGGCGGTCGGGCTGATGACGAACGTGTAGTTGGACCCACTCACGAGCGTGTTCCCGTAGAGCGACTGGCACTGGGCACTGCCCGGTACGCACGTAGCGATCACCGGGACGAACCCACCCGAGGTGGGGCCGGTTTGGGAGCCGTTGTAGAAGACGAGGGTCTCGTAGACGTTGATCAGGATCTCGAAGCCGACGATGTCGTAGTCGATGGCCGGATCGCTGGTGTACGTGCCACCCGGCGTGTTCTCGTAGGCGATGATCTCGCCCGAGTGGGGACTGGCGCGCCCTGACCCGCCCTGGATCCCGACCGGAACTCCCGGCGGGACGACGAAGACCGTCCACACGTAGAGCTGGTGCGCGATGGCTCCGCTCGGTCCGCTCGACACCCCGACGAAGGAGACGGTGTGGGGTCCGGACGAGACGAAGCTGACCTGGGCTGTCGCCCCCACGAGCGTGCTCGAATTCTGGTGGATAGTCCCGCCCGGGGACACGATCATCTTGGGCAGCGCGAGGGTCCACGCGGGGTTCGTCGGCGCGGCGGTGTAGCTTCCGGCGACCGTGAGCGTTTCACCCGAGGTGAGCACCACGGTGGGGTTGGTCGCGCTCGAGCCGTTGGCCGTTACCGAGCCGCTGACGCCCGGCACGTTGCCCGAGCCGATCGAGGCGAACGAGGTCGTGACGGTGATCGGGACGAGTTGCTTGTAGCTGTAATGGGTGACCCCATCCACCAACGCGGTTGCGGACGCAAGGTAATTGCCGGGCGATGCGTAGCGGTGGTCGACCGTGGGGGCCCCCGAGGTCGTGTTGTTCCCATCGCCGAAGTCGAACCGGTACTGCGTTGGGTTCTCCCCGGCCGGGACGGTCGCGGTGAACGGGAGCGTGGAATTCTGCTGCGCGGACTTGAGGGGAACGAAGAGGGTTACGTCGTTCACGTTGCTGGACGGCGCGCAGGACGGGGAGCAAGTGGTCACGTTACCCGACGACGGGGTGGTGACCGAGAAAATCCCGTACGCCGCGGCCCCGCTCACGACGAGAATGACGGCGAGGATGATCCCGCCAACCATCGGTGTCAGTCCCCGTCCCGTCGTCCTGAAGGCCCCTTTGCCGCGTCGCATGGTCGCCCGAGTTTAGGGCCCCCGCCGCCTAGCAGCGAGGTATCGCCCTCGCCCTCCGACAAGCTGCTGGGATTTATACCAATGCAACCGGAATTCGCCGAGACCCGAGCCACGCCGGTGGGTCGACTCCCTACTTCGGCCCGCCCGGTGCCAGAGCGTGGGTCCCCGACATCATGCGACGCGGCTGCTCGCCCGAGACCATGTAGACGACCCGCTCTCCGATGTTTACGGCGTGGTCGGCGATCCGCTCCAGGGCACGATTCACCAGGATGTACCGAACGCCGACCGAGGGCGGAATCGCCCCGCGCTGCAGGCTCCGAACGATCTCCTGGAGAATCTCCTCGTGGAGCTCATCGACCGCATCGTCGAACCGGGTGATGTCCCGGACCGAGCGGTCCTCCCGCTCGACGAACGCCCGGATCGCGCGGTCGACCATGTGGATCGTGAGGTCGGCCGAGCGGGCGAGCTTCTCCATGCGTTTCACGGGTTGCGGGCCCTCGCGTTCCAGCTCGAGCGCGATTTCCGCGATGTCCTTCGCGTACCGACCGATGCGGTCGAGGTCGGTCGTGATCTTGAGAGAGGTCGTGATCGTTCTCAGGTCCCGTGCGACCGGGGCATGCAGCGCGATGAGGTCGATGCATTCCTTCTCGATGACCTGCTGGAGGCTGTAGATCTCCCGGTCGAGGGTGAACACCTCCCGGGCTTCGTCCTCCTCGAGCCGCTGGAGGCTGTCGACCGCCTTCTGGATGGCGAGCTCCGAGAGCTCCGCCATCGTGCGCATGTGCTCGTTGAGCTTCTCGAGCCCGAGGCCGAGCGCCTTGCGCTCCGCCTTCTCCGGCATCAACCAAACCTCCCCGAGATGTACCCTTCGGTCAGCTTCTGCTCCGGATGCTCGAAGAGGTCGCGCGTGTTCGCGAACTCGATGAGCCTGCCGAGGTAGAGGAACGCGGTCTGCTCGGCGACCCGGGCGGCTTGCTGCATGTTGTGCGTCACGATGATCAGCGTGTACTCCTTCTTGAGGTCGAAGACGAGGTCCTCGATCTTCGCGGTCGCGATCGGGTCGAGCGCCGACGCGGGCTCGTCCATGAGCAGGATCTCCGGTTCGACCGCGAGGGCGCGGGCGATGCAGAGTCGCTGCTGCTGACCCCCGGAGAGCCGGAGTCCGGGAGCCTCGAGATTATCGCGGACCTCATCGAGGAGCGCCGCTTGCTGGAGGCTCTGGATGACTCGCTCGTGGATCTTGTCTTTGTTCCGCTCCCCGTTGAGACGAAGCCCCGCCGCCACGTTGTCGTAGATGGACATCGTGGGAAACGGGTTCGCCTTCTGGAAGACCATCCCGATCCGACGACGAATTTCCACAGCGTCTTGCTCGTAGATATTCTCCCCGTCGAGGAGGACCCGTCCCTCGACTCGGGTCTTCGGCGTCGTCTCGTGGATGCGGTTCAAGCAGCGGATCAGCGTGGACTTTCCACACCCCGAAGGGCCGATGATCGCGCTCACGCTCTTCGCGGGGAACTCGAGGCTGATGTCCTCGAGGGCTTGCTTCGCCCCGTACCACGCGCTCAGGTGCTCGACCTTGAGCTTGCCCCCGTTCATACGAGACCTCCGCCCATGCGCCGCGCGGCCCGATAGAAGAGCAGCCGAGCGCCGATGCTGATGAGGAGCATGACGCCGATAAGTACGATGGCCCCGCCCCAGGCGATTGGGATCCAGTTGGAGTAGTTGCTCAGCCCGAATTGGTAGATGGTGTAGGGAAGGTTCGCCGTGGGATGGGCGAGCCCCTGGAAACCGAAAATCGAGAGCGTCCCCGCCGTGACGATGAGGGGAGCCGTCTCCCCGATGCCCCGAGCCACCCCGAGAAGTACGCCGGTGAGGACGGCGCCTCGACCGGTCGCGAGGACGATGTGAAGGGTCGTGCGATGTCGCGGGATGCCGAGCGCTAGCGCGGCCTCGCGGGTCGCCCGGGGGACAATCGCGAGTGCCTCGTCGCACGTCCGCGCGATGATCGGGATCATGATGACCGCGAGGGCTAACGCCCCCGCAAACGTGCTGGTCGCCCAGAAGCTCGAGATCCACCCGTTCATCGCCGCCAGGGTGATGGCGGTGTAGACAAAGATTCCGACCACAATCGACGGGATGCCCACCATCACCTCGACGAAGAACCGGAGGCTGCCCGAGGCCCGGCTTCCCCCGTACTCGGAGAGGTAGATCCCCGTGAGAATGCCCACCGGGATCGCAATCAGCGAGCCGACGCCGATCAGGACGATCGTTCCCTGAAGCGAGTTGAAGATCCCGCCTTTCGGACAGTCGGCGGGCAAGGTGCCGGGGCTGCAGGGAACGGGAAGGTTCGTGGTGAAGAAGCCGGGAGAGAGCACCGCCGGGAGCCCCCGGGCCAACGCCGCTCCCAGAATGGCGAAGAGCGGAATCAGCGCGGCGACGACGCAGAGAACAGCGAGGACGGCCATGAGGCGACTCTTCCACCGACGCCACCCGGTTCGTTGCGGCTTCATTCGCGGCCTCCTCCCGGAACGAGGCGTCGAATCATCAGTCGGGCCACGACGTTGATGAGCAAGGAGACGAGCAGCAGGATCAACGCGAGCTCGAGGAGGGAGCTGACCTGCAATTGGACTCCCTCGGCCTCCGCCCAACTGTTGGCGATGAGGCTCGGGATCGTCTGACCGGGCTCGAGGAGCGAGGTCGTGATCGTGTTGGAGTTGCCGATGGTCATCGTGACGGCCATCGTCTCGCCGATGGCCCGTCCTAGGCCGAGAATGGCCGCAGCGAAGATCCCGGTTCGGGCGTAGGAGAGAACCGCGACCCGAGTCGTCTCCCACTGTGTAGCCCCGAGACTCAACGCCGCTTCGCGTTGGTTCTGAGGGACCTGAGCAAAGGACTCCCGGGAAATCGCGGTCACCGTGGGGATGATCATGATGGCCAAGATCACCCCCGCCGTGAGCTTGTCCGTACCCAGCGGGACGCCAGCGAAAAGAGGCTGAAGAAAGAACAAGGGGGCGAACCCGTTCACCTGCCAGAACACCACGGTCTGGATCGCGGGTTCGATGTAGTGGGCCATCACCGGCGCGAGCACGGCGAACGCCCACAGGCCGTAGATGACGGAGGGCACCGCCGCGAGCAGTTCGACGATGAACGTGAGCGGGCTTCGGAGCCATCCGGGAGAAAGCTCGGTCAGGAAGATCGCGATCCCGAGCGAGACCGGGACCCCGAGGAGCATCGCGATGATTGCGGTGACCACCGTGCCATAGATGAACGGTAGCGCGCCGAACTTCAGGGCCACCGAGTTCCATTCACTGGAAATGAAGAATTCCCAGCCGAACGCTTGGAACGAGGGAACCGAGCCTCGGAACAAGACGTAGAGAAACAGGACGATGAGCAGGACGACGGCGATGGCTACGGCGAAAACGAGGTAGCGAAAGATACGGTCGCCCCAGATCCCGTGGTGCGCTCGGGAACGCACCGCAGGCTCTAGGGCGACCGGCCCGGAAAAGCCCATGGGCTACCGGGCAGGCAGAAGCCGTTCCCCTAAGTCAAGGCGTCTGTAGGTTAGCTCCGTGGTACTGAATCTCCCCGATCGCGGTGAGGCCATCCGCGGAGACCGATGCCGGCAGGGGGACGTACTCCAGTGCCGTCGAAAGGCTTTGGCCCGTGGAGACGCCCACCACCCAGCTCAAGAAGTTCACCAAGGCTTGTGCCTGCTCCTTGGTCACCGACGAGCCGTAGGCGGTTCCGAGGTCGGTGTAGACCATGATGTAGGACCAGGTCGAAATCGGGTAGGTGTCGGTGCCCGCCTGATTGAGCAGTGTGACGTTACCCCAATCCCCGGTCGGGGCCGGTAGGCTCGGGGCCACGGCGTTCGCCGCCACCGAGATGTTGGCCGTGGAAGGGAGGACGAACGTGCCCGCGGGGTTCTCGATCGCAGCGTATTGGATCGTGGAACCCGCGTAGTTCTGCTCGACGTAGCCGACTGCGCCCGTCGTGCCCTCGACCTCGGCGGCGACGGCCGCACTCCCCTTCTCTCCGATCCCCGTCGGCCAGGCGACACTGGTCGCGTAGCCGACCTTGGCCTTCCAGGTCGCGTTGTCTAACGACAGCCAGTGGGTGAACTGGTACGTCGTGCCGCTCGAGTCCGAGCGATGGACGACCACGATCGCGGTGCTGGGCAGCGTCTTCGTCGGGTTCAAGGCGGCGATGGTCGGATCGTTCCAGTGCGTGATCGTGCCGAGGTAGATCCCCGCGACCACCGTACCGTTGAGGTGAAGGCCCGTGCTGAGACCGTTGTTGAACATTACAACCACGCCACCCACGGTGTCGACTAGAGTCAGTGCGGGCGCCGGTAGAGCGCCCCGCTGGGCCGGACTCAGCGGAGCATCGGAGGCTCCAAACTCGACCTGTTTAGCGGTGAGCTGAGAGATCCCGGCCCCACTGCCCACGGAGTTGTAGGTCACCTGGATGCAGCTCGAGGTGTTTTGCGAGAATCCGCTCGTCCACTGGACCATCAGCGGTGCGACAAACGTCGAACCCGCACCGGCGAGGCTCTGCGTAGAGGTGATACCCGTGGTGAAACCGGTACTCCCGCCGCATGTCGTGCTGCCGCCGCCGAACCAGTGGAGGGCGTACGCTCCGTACCCCAGCACCGCCGCGATGACCACGACGACCACAATGATGGCCACGAGCAGAGGGGTGCGGCTCGTCTTCGGTCGTGGCGGCAGTGTCGATACGGTCGGGGCTCCCGCCGTGCCGGCCCCCGCGGGGGGAGTGCCGCTCATTCCGCTACCAGGGCTTGCGCTACCGGGGTTTCCGCTCATTCTTGGTTTTCCCTCCGCTGTCCACTATGGTGGAGCCATGATCTCGGCCGAACCGTACGCCCGGGAGCCGGTTGTCGCGGTCGATGCACGACTTCGCCGCTCGGTCGAGGCCGACCTGGGCGATGTCCTGCGCGTAGGCAGTGGTTCGGTCGATGGATTGCAGGATGAGGCCGATCGAGACCGCAGTCATGGGGGCGAGCGTCCCCAAGGTGCCGCGCACGAGCAGCGCCTCGGTCAGTGTCGAGTGCGTCGCGCGCAGCGCCTCGCCCGCATCCAGCACCTCGTTCGCGGCAGCGACCTCAGGGTGTTGCATGACACGGAACGACTCCGCAAGGTGCTCGAGGGCCTGCCGGTGGTAGCTCGTAAGCGCCTGGGTGACCCGGGCAGGGAGCGAGGCCCCGGCGAGCTGGGCGCCGTAGTCGCCCATGGTGACCGCATGGTCGGCGATCCGTTCCAACGCGCGGGTCACGAGGAGCAGTTCGAGCAGCTCGGGGGCGGGCAGGTGGTCCGGTCCGCTCCCTTGGGTCGCCGTTAGCTGAAGGCCGATCACCCGTTCGATCAGCCAGGCGTGCCGATCCACGTCATCGTCCCGAGACGCGAGCGACGCCGGATTCGTTGGACGGGTCGTTCCCCAAGAGAGGCCGCCATCGGTCTGAAGCTCGACGACGATCTGGTACATCCGCGGGAGCAGTTGGCGCGCGGAGAATCCGACACCGAGGGAGACATCCTTGAGGGTGAGCCGGTCCTCGGATTCCGAGGCGACCTCGGGCTGAATGGTCCGGCGGATGAACGCCCGCGTGATGCTCCGGGTTTGGGGGGAGAGCTCGGGCTCTTCGAGAACGGTGAACTCGGTCGCTCCGCCGAGATAAGCCGCAACGAGCTGTCGGAACAGGTGCTCCGGCGCCGCGCGGGGAGAGACCGAGGTGACGAACCGCTCCGCCACCGAGCCCCGGGGCTGGTGTCTCAGGATCAGGGATCCGTCCGGGAGCCTCGTGAAATGAACCGTGCTTCCCGGTGTCAGTCCGTGTTCTCCAACCCAGACCCGAGGTAGCGAGACGCCGACCGTGACCGCCCCCATCCGCTGAAGACGGCGCGGGCCATCTCCTGAGTCGGAGGCCGGAAAGGTCCCCACCGGGGCCGCCGGCACGAATTCGGAACGGGTGACTGCCTTGACACCGGACATCTCACCAAGGCACCGCGGGTCGCGAATATATAGAAACTGAATTTAGAATATAGTGACATCTATACTCTACGGTATTACCGCATATTTTCCCGCCTCAGCTCAAACCAGCCGGTGACGGAGTTCAGGACCCGATTACCGAGCCCCGCCCAAGCGCCGTAGGGACCCCCTCCTCGTGGGGGGCCCCGTGGGAAAAGCCTCTACCATGGGGCGTCCCCAGGGTGATGGCAGCCGCCTTCCGTGGAGCTGGGGCGTGATCGGTCCAGGAACTCAGGTCTGGACCACGGTGCCGCGGAAGTCGCGGCGGACGAGGAAGATGTAGATCAAGAGGAGTATGGAGACGATCAGCCCGCCCCACCGGGGCGAGCTCGAGGACAAGCTATAGGCCGCGTCCACGACCCAACCGATCGTCACGATGAACGCAATGATCCACGCCCAGAATCGAACGCGCCAGAGCCCGATCGTTAGCCCGAGGTAGATCAAGCCGACGATGAGTGTGACGATGCCCGCGAGGGCCCCGGTCAATCCGAAGATTTCGTAGTCGCTTCCGTACGACGTCCACCATGAGGTGAGGAGGAGCAGGATCCCGTTGAGGATGAGCAAAATCGCCCAAATGCCGAGGATGATCGCCAAGATGGAGACGAGCGGCCGCCGGCGTCGGATGCGGACGTCCGTCATCGTGGCGGTCACAAGACCGCGATGGGGGTGGGGTAATTAGACCCTCCGGTCAACGGCCTCCGACCCCAGGGAATCCTGCCCGCGCCGGATTTGGAGCGCGAGAGTTCCCGGAGCCTAGTGATAGGGCGGGTTTCGGCTTGACTCCGTGGCAAGAGGCCAGCGAAACGTGATGGGTTCGGCCCCTCCCGCCCGTACGTCAAATATCAAGCCGCGGTGCTCGCCCGACTCGCCCTAACGGGACTGTGGGGTAGCTTGGTCCATCCTTCGGGGTTCGGGACTCCGAGACGCCAGTTCGAATCTGGCCAGTCCCATTCGCCCCTGGATTCGCTCGCCGTCGTTCTCGAAAGATCGCGCCCGGGTTTCCGGGGTTAGAATCCGGTGTTTAGACGGGGCTACAACGCCGACACGTCTTTCAGCCGTCGGAACTCGGTCATTTCGAATCGGACTCTTCGTCGTCCTCTTCGCCCATCTTCTCGTCGTGGGAATCCTCGCCTTCGTCCCCCTCGCCCCCGGTGGGCTTTTCCGATTCGTCGTCGGAGGTCTTCTTTCCCCAGGTCCCCTCTTCGTCTTCCCAGGATGGCCATTCCGAAGCCGGTTTCGGAGGCTTTGGAGGGGCTTCGCCGGGGGGTAGTGCCGGACTCGTCGCCATCATTGCGGTCCCCGCCGCAGCGCCGGCTCCGGTAGGAGGAGGCGGCTTTGGGGAAACCGTGGCTCCCTGCGGCGGCGCAGCCTTGCCCGCCTGGGCAGCGACGGCCACGGCCGCCACCGGTACGGCGCGCACCGCCGGCTTCGGCGGCGCAGCGGCCTTTGGCGGTTGCGCGGCGGTCGCGGCGGAGGTAGGGGCGGACGGTGGCCTCGCCGGCGCAGCGGGAGCTGCCGGCGGAGGTGCAGGCGCGGTCGCCTTGTAAGCCACGGCCCCCGAAGCCACCGCGGCAGCGGGCGGGGCCGCCCTCGGGGGGGGACTGGGAGGAGGAGGAGCTGGGGCGGCCGGTGCCGCCGGGGGGCTGGGGGGTTTGGGCGGCGGGGCGGGGGCGGCGGGCGGGGGTGGGG
>Ga0187846_10002033_pt1 | contig 11251 bp, 11 predicted proteins | sample TC_taG_FD_161473 | JGI IMG/M metagenome (GOLD analysis project Ga0187846, IMG submission 161473) | Biofilm microbial communities from the roof of an iron ore cave, State of Minas Gerais, Brazil - TC_06 Biofilm (v2) | ecosystem: Environmental > Terrestrial > Deep subsurface > Cave > Wall biofilm... | reverse complement strand
CCCATATCTTGACCACTTTTGCGCTGATCGCTAGCTCCCTGGAAAAGATGGCTCAGGAGATTCGCCACCTCCAGCGCACCGAAGTCAGCGAAGCCTTTGAGCCGTTTGGCGCCGAGCAGCAAGGCTCGTCCGCTATGCCGCACAAGCGCAATCCCGAAAAATGCGAGCGCATCTGCGGACTGGCGCGGGTCATTCGGGGTCACGCGCTGACCGCGCTGGAAAACGTGACGCTCTGGCATGAGCGAGACATCAGCCACTCCTCCGCCGAGCGCATCATTCTGCCCGACAGCTCGATGCTGCTGCATTATCTGCTCCGGCTCTTTGGCGAGGTGGTCGCCAACCTTGAGGTTGATGTAGAGCGTATGCAGCGCAATCTTGCAAGCACGCGCGGCCTGATCTTCTCGCAGCGCATCATGCTGGCGCTCATCGAGAAGGGCGTCCCGCGACAAACAGCTTATAAGATGGTGCAGCACAATGCGCAGCGCATCTGGCGCGGCGAGGCCGAGGGCGCAGAGTTCTCCACCTTGCTCCAGGATGACCCAGACGTGCGCGCCTATCTCTCGGCCCAAGAATTGGCCGACCTGACCGATACACACTTTTACACGCGCTACATTGACACGGCGTTTGCACGGCTGGGACTTCTTGAGCCTGCATAACTTGAGCCTGCGTAAAAGGAGCGACATTTGGCGGCACCGGACCAGAAACGCTATGTAATTATTGGCAATGGCATTGCGGGCACCACTGCCGCGCACACGCTGCGCAAAAACGATCCTAACTGCTCCATCTCTCTCATCACCGACGAACCCTACCCACTCTACAACCGCGTCTCGCTGCCCCGCTTCCTGCAAGGGGTATTGACTGAGCAGAAAGTCATGATCCGCAGCCGCGAATGGCACGAGGAGCAGGGTATTACCCTCCTGACCGAGACGGTTGCCACTGCCATTGACAGCGCAGGCCAGACCGTGACCCTGCAGGATGGCACAGTTCTGCCCTACACCGCGCTGTTGGTAGCAACAGGCGGACGCGCCAACCCACTGAGCGTGCCCGGCGCGGCAGGCACGCGCTTCATCTTTAACTTTGTCACCCTGGATGACACCAAAGCCATCATTGCACGCGCCCTTGAATCGCGCGCCGCTGTGACTACAGGCGGCAGCTTTATTGGCTATGAGATGACCGAAGGCTTCGCGGTACGCAAACTGCATGTCACCTGGCTGATACGCGGGTCGCGCTGGCTGCGCAACACGCTCGATGAAGAGGGCGGCGCCCTAGTCGATGAGATTGCTCGCCGGCATGGCGTTGAGGTAGTGCATGGGGAAGAGATCAGCGAGGTGGTAGCCGAGAACGGCGTGCCCAAACGGGTCATCACCACCAGCGGCAAGTCCTATGCGGCGGATGTCATCGGCGTTGGCCTGGGGCTGACCCTGAGTACGGGCATTGTGCAACATACCCCTGTCGCGTGCAACGGGGGCATCAGCGTCAACGAGTACCTGGAAACCAACGTCACCGGCATCTACGCTGCCGGCGACGTGGCAAAGTTCTATGATCCCTTTCTTGGAACCCATCACACGATGGGCACCTGGGATAACGCTCAGGGGCACGGGCGCATAGCGGGAGTGAACATGGCCGGCGGCCACGAAGCCTACCTTGACGTGCCCACCTATACCAGTCCGCTCTTTGATACGAATATCGCCGTCATGGGCACTGCCGAAGTCAACAACCCGGCGCTGACCTCGATCAGCCGCACAGAAACCGACGAGCGCGGAGGGCGCAACTATCGCAAGTTTTTCTTTAAGGATGCCCGGCTGGTCGGCGCGGTTTTCATTGGCTCGCCCAAAGGTCGCAAGAAGATCATCGAACTGATGAAAACCGGCCAGGAGTTTGCCAGCCCTGCCGAGCGTGAAGGATTATTTGATGTCCGCTGAAGAGATAAAGAGCCTGCTCGATGAATTGAGCGAGCGCTTGAAAAGCCGTGATGCACAAGGCGCTGCTGACCTGTTTAACGAAAACGCGCTCTACTCCGAGCCACCGCGCCCACAACTCCAGGGACGCCCGGCCATCGCAGCGCTTTTCCGTGCCTTCTTTGCCCAGCATTATGCTGTCGAGTTCGCCTTCAGGCGTATCTTGATTGGCGAGGGAGAAGCTGCCGCTGAATGGACCTTCAGCTATGCTCGCAGCAGCGATGGCTCCAGGCGCCATCTGGACGGTATCTCCTTCATTGACACCTCCTCCGGGCGCATCCAATCCTGGCGAGGCTTTTCTGCCCAACAGAGATAATGACGGGCGCCTCCGCCGTATAATCTTTGTAGAACCGATTGGCGCTACTCTATTCAACTGTGCTTCGCTCAGGAGGAAGAGCATGCTACTCATTGCCGGAGCAACCGGATTTGTCGGCAGTCACCTGGCAAAACGCCTTGTTGCCGAGGGCGAACGGCCACGCTGCCTGGCGCGTAACCAGGAAAAAGCCCGACAAACCCTCCCTATCGATCAAGTAGACCTGGCTATTGGCGACACAACCAGACCAGAGACCCTGGCAAAGGCAATACAAGGGGTAGACACCCTGGTACACAGCGCCTTTATTACCGCTGACCTCAAACAGACCAGCACCCACACCTATAACGGGGTGAATGTCGTCGGCACCAAAAATCTTGTCGCCGCCGCAAAAAATGCGGGAGTGAAGAAGATCGTAGTCGTCAGCGGGCTGGGCACCAGACCCGACAAACCAGGCAGCTATATGCAGGGCCGCTATCTGGCCGAGCAGGAGGTCAAAGAAAGCGGGCTGGCCTGGTCGATCCTCCAACCATCCATCCAATTTGGCGAACACGCGGCCTTCTTTAAGGGGCTGGCCGACTTAATCCGTATGGCGCCCGTCGTCCCCGTTGTCGGCACGCCAAAGCGCAAATTTCAGCCAATCTGGGTAGAGGACGTGGTGAACTGCCTCATCAAGCAGGTGCGTGAGGACAGTCGGAACGGGAAAACCTACGTCGTTGGCGGCCCAGAAATCTTCACCTATGGCGAGATACTGGAGATGCTGGAGCAGAAACTAGAAAAAAAGCGGCTGAACCTTTCCGCGCCGGTGCCATTGGTCGGCATGGGCGCCGCTGTGATGCAAGCGGTGCTGCCCAAGCCCCCCATTACTACCGCCGCCTTGGCGCTCTTCAGCTTTGAGAACAGCACCGACATTGATGCGGTTGAGCGCGACTTTGGGTTTCAGCCGCGCTCCTGGCGCGCCTATCTGGCAGAGCATGGGGCAGATTAAAGCAGAGCATGGAGCAGATTGAAGTCGCCTGTGTCTAGCCGGTAACATCTGCTTGCCATGAGCGCAGCAGCCGCTCCAGGAGCGGCTGCTGCGCGTTCAGCTTGCCTACCGGACAGAATCACGGTTGTAGATCGCTCGCGCCCCCAGATAGCCGACCAGCGTGAGGCCAGCGCACCAGGCGACAGCGAGGATCGCGCTGTTGCCAATCGGGGTGCCCAACAGCAATCCCCGCAACGTGTCAATGACGGGCGTGAAGGGCTGGTACTCGGCGAACCAGCGTACCCCGACAGGCATCGAGTCCGGGCTGACAAACGCGCTGCTGGTGAATGCCAGGATTTGAAAGATCAGGGCGAGGCTGTTAGCTCCCGCCGGCGTTTTACCCACCAGGCCGAACACCGTTCCCATCCAGGTGATCGCAAGGGTGAACAGCGCGATGACGCCGAGCGCCGCGAGCCAGGCGATGGGATTCGCCGTAGGCCGGAAGCCCATGAGCAGCGCCACCCCAATGACAACGCCGCTGGTAATCAGCGTGCGGATCAGGCTGCCAAGAGCCTGTCCGGTCAGCACCGAGGTGCGGGCAATTGCCATCGCGCGAAAGCGAGCGATGATTCCTTCACTCAGGTCCATGCACAGATTGAGCGCCGTCGTTGCGCACCCGCTGCCCACCGTCATAGCGATGATGCCAGGCGCGAGGTAGTTGATGTAGCTGCCGCCGCGCGCCGCGCCGTCAAGGCCGGCGCCTATCGCGCCGCCGAACACATAATTGAACAACAGCAGCATGATGATTGGCACGAACAGGCCACTCAGCGTGATCGAAAAGCGGCGCAGCGAGTGCTGGAGATCGCGCCGCAGCATCGTCGCCGAATCGCTCAGGGTCAAGGAAAGAGTATTCATTGTACACGGCCTTTCTGTGTGTTGGAGTGGTCGGTGAGGGCAAAGAATACGTCGTCGAGGTCGGGGGTGTGAACCGAAACGCCGACGCCATCTATCTCGCTCGCTTTGTGGTCAAGTTGCTCAAGAACAGTCCGCAGGGACCGGACGCTGCCGTCAGTTGGCACCTGCAAGGTGAGCGCGTCGTCATCGCGTGCCACCTCACTCAAACTGCGAGCGGCTGCTTCGAGCGCCAGCGCGTCGGCAAATTGCAGGCGGATATGACCGCCGGGGATGCGGCGCTTGAGTTCATCGGGGGTTCCCTCTGCTACCAACTTACCGCGATCCAGCACCGCGATCCGGTTGGCGAGCAGGTCCGCCTCGTCGAGATACTGCGTCGTCAGCAAGATCGTGACGCCGCCAGCCACAAGGTCGCGGATGATCTGCCACATCGTATGGCGGCTGCGCGGGTCCAGGCCGGTGGTTGGTTCGTCAAGGAAGATCACGCGGGGGTCGCCAACCAGAGTCATCGCCAGATCGAGCCGACGCCGCATGCCGCCGGAGTAGGTGATAGGCAGCTTTTTGGCGGCGTCAACCAGCTCAAAGCGTTCGAGCAGCGCGGCTGCGCGCTTGGGGCCTTCGCGTCGACTCAGATGGTGCAGATCCGCCATCAGCAGCAGATTCTCCTCGCCGGTGAGCAGGTTGTCCACCGCCGAGAATTGGCCCGTGACGCCAATCGCGGCGCGCACCGCGTCAGGTTCGCGGGCCAGGTCGTGTCCGGCCACCCGCGCTTGGCCTCCATCGGCGCGAAGGAGCGTGGAGAGAATCTGCACCGTAGTCGTCTTGCCGGCGCCGTTGGGGCCGAGCAGCGCGAAGATCGTTCCCTCAGCCACGTTGAGGTCAATGCCATCCAGCACCACATGGTCGCCGAACGCTTTGCGCAGTCCCCGTGTTTCAATCATCGTCATGATACATGACACCTTCCTATGCTATAATGCTATTCACTTAGCAGCTCAGTGAACATTTTGGTGATTCACTTATTAACTAAGACAAATATAGTATAGACGGAAAGGCAGAAATTGTCAAGGGGTTTAAGTGAATTTTTTGATAATTCACTTAGTATCTAAGACAAATATCTCATACATGGAGGGATAGAAATGTCAAGGGGTTCTCAGGAAACACGCGCGGAGGTTCTCGCAGCGCTGGCGCGGGAGCTTCGGCAATTCCAGGGACTCGGCGCGTCCTTCTTCCGGGCGGCGGCGGGCCAGAGCGGGATGACCGTTACGGATATGCAGGTCATAGATCTTCTGGAAAACAGCGGTCCAATGACCGCCGGGCAGCTTGCCGATCTTACGGGCCTCACCACCGGCGCGATCACCGGCATGCTCAACCGCCTGGAGGAGGCCGGGCGCGTGCGCCGTGAGCGCGACCCCAGCGATGGCCGCAGGGTCATCGTCCGGCTCGAAAGCAGCCAGGACGACAGGCGCGAGATCGGCCCCATGTTCGCTGCTCTTGAGCAGGCATGGGAAGAACTGGCGACGCGCTACAACGATGAACAGATCGCTTTTCTGTTGGAGTTTCTCCAACAGAGCAACGCGCTCTCCAGAGAGGAAATTGCCCGGCTGCAAGCAGCATCGGCGGGTGAGGGGGGCATCGCCTCCGCCCCGCTGGGTGATCTGGTGAGCGGCCAGCTTGTGGTCTCCAGTGCCCCCCGACTGAGCTTGCGCGCAAACGACAGCATGACCGAACTCTACCAGGCCAGCTTTGAGGGGCCAGCGCCGGACGTGAAGGCCAAGGAGGGCGTCGTTACTCTCCGCTATCCGCGCCGTCTGTGGGGGCTGGGAGGAAAGCAGCAGGCGGCAGAGGTCTCGCTGAGTGTTGCCATCCCCTGGCGGATTCTGATCCAGGGCGGAACAGCGCAGATCACCGCCCAACTGGGAGGTCTCAATCTCGCCGGGCTGGAGATCAAAGGGGGAATGAGTGTGATCTACTTGGGACTCCCCGTGCCCGCTGGTGTAGTGCCCATACGGATCAGCGGGGGCGCCTCGGACATTGCGGTGCGGCGCCCGGCTGACGTCGCCGCACTCGTCCACCTCAAAGGCTGGGTCTCCACCTTTATTTTTGACGATCACACCTTCAGCAATGTGGGCAACGACGTGCGGCTCCAGAGCCAGGACTTTGATTCGACGGCTCCATGCTACGACATCGAAGTCGCAAGCTCCGCCAGCATGGTCACGATCACCGCCGGTTGACAACGACCCTGAGCGCCTCGTTATTGCTCTTTTGCCACAGCACCAAGGTTCTTCCGCGAACCTTGGTGCTGTGATCTCGTTCACAGTCCACAAGCAGCAGAACATGATAGGCTCTGGTTACTGGCGCCGCTGCCCAATCGTCTCACCTATGGGAACCCTGCGGGGACTTGGATGGTCTCTGCACGCAATTGAAAGGCAGGAACAAGCAATGATTTGTACCCGCTGCGGAACGGTGCAGCGGCGGGAGAATGCCAAGTTTTGCCACGTCTGTGGAGCAACGATAGAGCCAGCCCCCGCAAACACCCAGCAAACTACCGTCCCTCCTGCTACAACCGAGGCCGCTCCCCCAGAAGCGCCTGCGCTTCGGCCAATTTCACTGCTGCCCCCTGAGCAGCCCGTTCACAACAGCCTGGAGAACCAGGCGCAGGCGGCTGAGATACCTGTACCAGAGTTTTCGATGCAGGCAGCAAAAGAGCAGATCAACCCCATCGGTGATGCAGATGCGCCAGTTGGCAGCTCTGCACCTCCCGTGCTGCCTAGTCAACCGGCGCCACTTCCCTGGCAGCCGCCACAGCAGCCAGCTCTGGAAGCACCAACCTGGCAACAAGAGGCGACAGCGCTTTCACCCAACCAGCAGCCGGCCTGGCAGAACTGGCCCCCGCAGGAGATGGCAGCACCCGCTCCATCTCCAGCTTCGGCCCCTGCCGCCGTAGTATCTCCCTTGGCTGCTGGGCCGCCCATACCCTCATCCCAGCCATCGTATTATCAGCCCAGCCCGGCGCCAGCGCCGCTTGGCGAGTTAGATGACCAGTTGACTAACTGGCCTCCCGCAGCAGCGGCGCATCCACTACGTTCAGCAGCAGGCCCGGTTCCTGCCGCCCTGCCTCGCCCTCAGCGCGCCAGGGGGCGCCGGCTTTCACTCAGCATCCTGGTCTCGGTTGGGCTGCTGCTCGTCTTCATCCTTGCCGGCCTTGGCATTTATGCGGTGATAAACAGTGCAGCAGGCCCAGAGCCTGCGGCATTTATGAACTACACAGATATGAACCATCATTTTCGTATCCAATATCCCACTGTCTGGAACTACAAGCGCCTGCCCAATGGCGCGCAGTTTGCTGATGCTACCAATACCGCCTCACTCTCGGTGACCTACCTTGCCGACTCCTCCAACCTGACGGCAGACCAGTTCGCCGATCAAGAGGCAGCAAAAGAGAATCTGAATGCCTCTGATACAAAAACCTTTGCCGGACAAACATGGGTCGTCCGTTCAGGCATCGTCACCCAGACATCAGGCATCTCTCAGGACATCTTTCTCTTCGTGACCCTGTATAACAATCTCCTGTTTGAGGTGCGTGAAGTTGCACCGCTGGACGGCTTTCAAGAACCGAATCAGACAGATTTTATGCCCATGTTGCAGCACCTCACCCTCATGTAGAGGGTGCGCTGCTTGCTACAATACTGGTCGGCTCATGAAAAGTTGCAGGGCACGCCGCGCTGTGGTATACTTCAGGGCACGGGGGCTTCAGCCCCCGCTTATTACGCACGCTCCCTAACCATCGGGTTCCTGACCGTTGCTGGTCGATGCTTACCAAGCATCAACCAGGGACTTACCAACGGGAGAGCCAGGGAGTGGAGGTTTACTAAGGAGGCCCGTCGTTGGCAACTATCGTTTCTATGAAACAACTTCTGGAAGCTGGTGTCCATTTTGGGCATCAGACGCGCCGGTGGAATCCCAAGATGAAGCCTTTCATCTTTGCCGAGCGCAATGGTATCCATATCATCGATCTTCAGCAAACGGTGAGCCGTCTCAACGAAGCCTACCGCTTTGTCACGGCGCTCACTGCTGAGGGGGAGAGCATCCTCTTTGTTGGCACCAAGAAGCAGGCGCAGGAAGCAGTCGATCAGGAAGCAAAGCGTTGTGGCATGTTTTATGTGAATCAGCGCTGGCTGGGCGGCATGCTAACCAACTTCCAAACCATTCAACTGCGTATCCGCTACCTGAAAGACCTGCAAGCGCGCAAGGAGCGCGGCGAATTTGAGCGCCTGCCCAAGAAAGAGGCACAGCGTCTCGAAGAACAGATGAATCGACTGGAGCGCACACTCGGCGGCATCAAAGACATGCGGCGCCTGCCAGCAGCCATCTTCGTTGTAGACACCCGCAAGGAGCATACCGCTGTGCTGGAAGCCAGACGCCTGGAGATTCCAGTAATCGCCCTGGCAGACACCAACTGCGACCCGGATGAAATGGATTATCCCATTCCGGCGAACGATGATGCTATCCGCGCCGTGCGTCTGCTCTGCACGAAGATTGCCGACGCTGCGCTGGAGGGGCGCCGACAGCGTGAGGCACAGCAGAAAGACCAACCGAGCGAGGAAGAGGACATATTGCCTATGCCACTGGAGGCCGAGGGCGCCAGTGCGTCAGAGGTCGCACCACCAGAGCCAGAGTTAGTTTCCGAGGAGGCTTTCTAACACTGGCTTATGTAAAGAAGGGTGCCCTCCCTCGCCTGATGCTGGGTTGATGGAGGCACCCTCTCTGTGTAAAGAACTCCTCGCTTCTGGGAGAAAGAGGGGGGCCTGATACTTTTTCTGGCCCCGTATCGTTTCATGTTCAGGATACCCATGCGGCTCAGCGCCTATCGAGCGCGTGGGATCGCAAAGGAGTACAACCAGGCAATGAATTATACTGTCAAAGATATTCAGCGGCTCCGCGAAACAACTGGCGCCGGCCCGCTGGATTGCAAAAAGGCGCTGGAGGAGGCCGCCAGCTTTGACGAGGCCGTCAAGACGCTGGAAAAGAAGGGCAAGCAGCGCGCTGAGAAGATCGCCGGCCAGGAGCGCGAGACGCGCCAGGGCTATATCGCGGCCTATACTCATTTTGCCGGCAATCTAGGGGCGATAGTTGAGTTGAATTGCACAACGGACTTCGTCTCACGCAACGAAGATTTCCGTACGCTTGGTAATGAGCTGGCCTTGCAAGTAGCGGCCATGAATCCGCAATATATTTCTTTTGAGGACATTCCCGCCGAGGTCGTTGAGAAGGCCCGTCAGGAAGTGCTGAACGACCCAGAGGTGCAAGAGCGCCCAACACACATCCAGGCTCAAATTGTCGAGGGCAAAGTCCGCAAGGATCTCGAACCGCTGGCGCTCTTGACCCAGACATGGTTCAAGGATGAGAAGGTGAAGATCAGCGACCTGCTCAGCGATCTGATTCGCAAAACAGGGGAAAATATCGTGGTGCGTCGCTTTGCGCGCTTCAAGCTCGGAGAATAACCGCGAGGACGTATGGCCGATACAACAGCAGCCTTCCGACGCATCCTGTTGAAGCTCAGCGGTGAGGCGCTGATGGGCGAACAGGGCTACGGCATTGATCCGGGGATCGTGCAGCGCATCGCCCGTGAGATTCAGCGAGTGCAAGAGCTAGGAGTAGAGATCGCCATTGTCGTTGGTGGCGGCAATATCTGGCGCGGCCAGACTGCCGCCAATCGTGGTATGGACCGTGCCACAGCCGACTATATGGGCATGCTCGCCACCGTCATTAATGCCCTGGCCCTCCAGGATGCCCTGGAGCAAATTGGTTTAATTACACGAGTGCAAACTGGCATTGAAATGCCCTCGGTTGCCGAACCATTCATCCGTCGGCGCGCCACGCGCCATCTCGAAAAGGAGCGCGTGGTTATTCTGGCGGCGGGAACCGGCAACCCCTATTTTACAACGGACACAGCGGCGGCGCTGCGTGCTGTCGAGTTGAACTGCCAGGTGTTGTTAAAAGCAACCAAGGTGGATGGTGTCTATGACTCGGATCCTCTGCGCAATCCTGACGCGCAAAGATTCACGCGCCTGAGCTATATGCAAGCGCTCAATATGGGGGTGCAGGTCATGGATAGCACAGCTATCTCGCTGTGCAAAGATAACCATCTCCCGATCATCGTCTTTAACCTGAATACGCCCGGCAGCATTGAGGGGATCCTCAACGGCAAGCATCTTGGTACATTGGTTTGTGACCCGGAATCGCCAATCCATTGGTAAACAAAGGAGCTGCGCCGATGCCCACCGATCTATTCAGTGATGTTGAACATCGCATGAAAATGGCCGTCGAGACGCTGCAACGGGATCTCGCAACCGTGCGCACCGGGCGTGCCAGTCCGACACTGGTTGAAGGATTGAAGGTCGATTATTATGGCACCCCCACACCTTTAAGCCAGCTTGCCAGCATCCATGCCACTGATGCGCGCACCCTGACCATCCAACCCTGGGATCGCAAAACGCTGGGCGATATTGAAAAAGCCATCTTGAAATCTGATCTGGGTTTAAATCCCAATAACGACGGCCAGGTCATTCGCCTTGCTATTCCTCCCCTCACCGAAGAGCGCCGCAAAGAGATGGTCAAGACCGTCCATAAGAAGGTCGATGAGGGCAAAGTAGCCGTGCGCAACTGCCGGCGCGATGGTCATGATCGCCTGCGCGATCAGGAGAAACGCAAGGAAATTTCCGAAGACGAGCTCAAACGTGGCACTGATCGTCTGCAAAAACTCACGGATCGATATATTTCTGAGATGGACAACGTTGGGCACGCCAAAGAGACGGAAATCATGGCGGTCTAACACACCGGCGGGAGGATAGTGGTACGCATATGGCACTAGCAATCCAGAAACTCTTTGCTTTTATTCACTTGCGCAACGGAACAAGCAAGCAGACAGGGAAGGTGCAAGACACATCGGCGCCACGATTGGTCACGCCCCATCATGTTGCCATCATTATGGATGGCAACGGACGCTGGGCCACCAAACGACACCTGCCGCGTTCGTTCGGGCACAAAGCTGGCGTCGACGCGCTTCGACGTGTGGTAGAGTGCGCCACCGACGAACATGTCCCC
>Ga0187846_10002032_pt1 | contig 11254 bp, 13 predicted proteins | sample TC_taG_FD_161473 | JGI IMG/M metagenome (GOLD analysis project Ga0187846, IMG submission 161473) | Biofilm microbial communities from the roof of an iron ore cave, State of Minas Gerais, Brazil - TC_06 Biofilm (v2) | ecosystem: Environmental > Terrestrial > Deep subsurface > Cave > Wall biofilm... | reverse complement strand
AAAAGGCGACTTTCACCCGCTGTGGACCATCGCCTTTTCACGGCGCACCGAATAATCCAGGCTAGGATGCAAGCCAACCAGAGCCGCGCCTTTCAACTAAACCTGGGACATGCTCGCTTTCGCTTCAGTGCATACAGTTTGAATTGGGGACAAACTAGACGCCATGCCTGCACGGTGCGAAGCGTTAGGACTGTGACCTCAACTGTGGCAGAAAACACAGCCACACGCCTTCCTCAATCTCCGAAGGCGCTGTCTACTTGAATGCCCAGTTTCTCAGTATCGTTCACACCGAGGTAAAGCATCGTAGTTTCTAAATTCTTGTGCCCCAGCCACGCTTGAATTGTGCGAATCGGGACCCCGTGTTCCTGCCATCGTGTGGCGCACGCTTTTCGCAGACGGTGCAGGTAGATGGGTTCACACACGGGATCAGTCTTGCACGTCACTTCCACTTTGCACTTGCGGTCGTATTTTCCTTTGGTGACCACGGTCGTACACTGTCCGCAGTTCAGCCCGACACGCAGAGCGATTTCTTTGGGCCGCCGCTGCGCTCGGGCTCGACCCCGGCATCGGTATTTTGCACGTTGATACCGACTCTCGCGACAGCCTGGCCTGCGACCTGATGGAGCCGGTCCGTCCCGCAGTGGACGCGTATCTGCTGGATTGGATCACCCAGCAGCCGTTGCGACGAGAGTGGTTCTTCGAGAAGCGTGACGGGAACTGCCGATTGATGGGATCGTTTGCTGTGCGGCTTGCTGAAACCGCACCCATATGGGGTCGCGCCGTCGCGCCCATCGCTGAGTGGGTTTCACGAACGCTCTGGTCGAGCAGATCGAGACTGTCTCGCCAGCCCACCCCTCCAACGCGCCTCACTGAGAATCACCGGCGACAAGCGAGAGGCAGGTCATCCGGCCTTCCGGCCGAGCGCACGCCAAAGTTGCCGGTCGTGTGCAGGGTTTGCGGGGCGCTCATTAAGACTGGCCAGCGGTATTGCGCGGCGTGCGCACCTGCGATTTCAAAGGCGGAACTCGTGAAGGCTGCGCGGCGTGGGCGAGTAGCTGCGCACAGCGACGAAGCCGAGGCGCAACGGGGCAAAACACAGCGACGACAGCATGCCGCAAGGCGGGCTTGGAAATCGTCCGATTTCCCCGGTTGGCTCAACGAAGAAATCTATCGGGAGAAGATTCAGCCCAAGCTCGCGGGAGTGACAGTCTCGACGATAGCACGGGCACTCGGCGTGTCGGAGCCTCACGCTGCGGCCATTCGAGGTGGTCAACGTTTGCCGCATCCACGGCATTGGCTGAGGCTGGCAAGGCTTGTGGGTGTCTTGTTTGGCGTAACTTGAAGAATGGGGGGTGCCGTCCTAAAACACTAATCAGCCCTGGCAGGTATCCGCAGTTGGAAAAAAGAGTCAGGTGGGAGGCAATCTTGGCATCAATACTGCGTTGGTTTGTCGGCGTTCTGCCCGACCAGGATGCGGTCAATCTCTGGGCGCTTCGATTCAGGAGCGGCTCTCATCTTCTTGGCGTCGGCGCGGGCTGCAAGCTTCGCAGCGTCTTGATTGGCAAAACCGCCATCGCGCTTCAGCACGGCGTTATCGGGACTGCGAATTTCGTAGAACCAGGCCATAGGTTTTGCTCCGTTTAGGTCAGGCTTACAACGCGGTAGTCATCCGCCTTGGTTTTCTCGGGCATCTTTGCCGATCTCCAAGGTCCGCGTCCCTGACGGCAACACTTGGAGGGTCTTCAAAAACTCAATTACGCAGTCACGGTCGAACGAGGAAAGCGCCTCGAACACTTGGCGTGCTCCGAGAGCTTCCCCCGAGTGAGCCAGAATCGCATCGCGCATCGTTGTGAACTTGCCGTGATGCATGTACGGCCCTGAGTTTCCGACGCCCCACAACTTGCGCGTTATAAATTTTGTATTGCCTGCGAAGAACTTCGGCGTGCCGGTAGGCTGGTTCTGGTCGAGGGGTTCGCTATTCGGATCGCTCAGCCCGCTCGTGATGTCATGCAACTTCAAGTCCGTGAAGGCCGGTACCCACACGACTCCGTGAGCGTCCGGTTTCAGCCTGGGTCCTGGCAACTCATCGCTTGTCAGATCAACAACGAGCTGGGGCACGTCCCCTATCCGCAGATTGCCTGCCGGGTTGTAGGGATTCGGTTCCGAGTACATCCACCCTTGATTGGTCAGGGGCAGGCTGGGGATGTGGCAGGTCGCGCAGCCGATCTGGGTGAAGCGTTGCCCGCCGAGCTGAACTGCTCTCCGAACTTCTTCGTCTTCGGGAATCACACGGCCCGGAACGGGTAGCGTCGCTTGGTAGATGGTGACGGCTGTGATGTCGGCGCGCGTGAGTTCGTTGACAAAGCCGTCGCCGTCCTCGTCCACGCCGATGCCAAACCGCTCTTCCGATTGCATCCCGTGATGATGCTGAAAAGCATTGTTCGTGAACTGCCGGATCGAGATTGCGGCGCCAGCCTGATGGAAGGGCATAACGACCAAGCTCGGCGGATGGCTCGCATCGGGCGACGCCAGGCTCGGGGCGGGCAAGCCGTGGACGCTGGACGTGTCCCACATGCCGTCTAGAGTCCGCCTCAGGGTGCCAAAGGACACGCCCTTTGAGACGAGCACCTTGGATCCACCCGGAGCTAGCGAGTCGCGGATCTCTTGAATGTCTCCGGTCATCTGCCGCGCCAGCATTTCGATGAAGCCCGATCCATTCATGCCGATTGTCTTCCGCTCGTTAGCAATCGTTTGCAGCGTGACGAACTGACCGCGTTCGTCCACCGCGCCCTTGGTGGGGATCATGTCGTTGTGATCAAACGTCGCAAAGTCGAATCGCTGCCCGAGGACGAATACCTCCGTCGCGCGATCACCGCCACCTCCAACGAAAGGCTCGTTGTGGCAGCCAGAGCAAGAATTCGAGTCCGGCCCTGAAATGCGATTGAAGTTCCTCGGGAAGACAAGTGGTTCGGTGGGATCAGAGAGCGGAGGACCAGCGGCAGTGCCTTTCGTCTTGGGCCTTCCTTGGCCTTCCTCACTGGTCCACTTGGCTGTGAACAGTTTCTCGCCGAACGCGATGAGCTTCGGAATGCTGAGCTGGTACTCTTCGCCATCCTGAAGATGACGCGGAATCGAGACTTCTTTCCCGATCTGTGAGCGACTATCTTGCGCCTGCGCTGGCAGCGCGACGAAAAAGGCAAGAACAATGACACACCAAGGCACACACGTAGCGTTCATGTCATGACCTATACTTATTCGGTTGTCATTCGACGGGTGCTGGCTGTACTTGCAGCCCGCCGGATCAAGGGCCGCGACGAGGAATCCCTCTTGGTATAAAACTCAGTGAACGGTAGCGGCATCAGAGCCTCTCCCCGCCAGCGCTTCATCCAGCGCCGCCTGAAACTCCGCGTAGGGCTTCGCCCCGACGATCCTCTTCTTGATGTTCACCACGTCGCCGTTCGGATCTATAGTCCCGATGAAGAATGTGGGCGTTCCTTGGATTCCGAGCTTCTGCGCCTCGGCGATGCTTTTCTGAATGTCATCCTTGTACTTGTCGCTGGAAAAGCATTCGCCGAACTTTTGCGTATCGAGACCTAGCGTCTTCACGCGGTCCAATAAGGCCGGATCGGAGAGAGCATTCTGCCTCGCAAACAGGCTGTCGTGCATCTCCCAGTATTCGCCTTGCTCGCCCGCGCAACGCGCCGCGCGCGCCGCCTGGGTCGCGTGCGGGTGCATCGGCAACGGCAAATCGCGATAGAATAGTTTTACTTTGCCTGTTTTGATATAGTTGTCGAAGACCTGCGGATAGGTTTCTCGTTCGTATCCTCCACAGAAGGGACACTCGAAATCGTAATATTCAACAATGGCTATCGCGGCATTGCTATCTCCCTTAAATTCACCTCCACGAAGATTGAGCGAAGCTGGCAGTGGTGGAGGCTGCGGCTCCTGCCGCTTCGGGGCGCTCGCCGGTAGCAACCGGTTCAGCTCTGTGAGCTGATCTAGCATTTGCTGTTGCTGCAGAACCACAGTTTTAATATCCTTGGCTAACCCTGAAACTGCGTCCCGGAGATCAGAGTCCTTGTCGTGCTCCTGCTTCGATTGTGCCGCGCATAAAGAGGATAAACTTGCCAAAAATATGAAAAGTGAAATTCCAGTCCTCAATCGCATGAGTCTTGTCCTCCTTTCGGGATGAGAACCCTAGGCCGAAATCACCGAACCTCCCGCAAAGGGTGCCGTCTAATTTGTGTTCCGCGAAATTCTGAATAGCTAGTGTTCTGTAACCGAATTGGGTGAAATAAATAGTGCAGCGCGATCCTGGGAAGGGTCGCACGCCTAGCCCAGCCCAATGCATACACGCAGAATTCGCAACTTTCCCCACGAACCACTCTTACAGGACACTGGGGCTTTTACATCAATTCTCTCCGCAAATGATTGGGCATGGATTCATCTCTGACCCATCGATATGCCTGATCACTCCAATCGCCGAGGGGGTTCAAAATGTCGTATAGACCGGGCGGCGCGGCAGGCGTGTCAACAAGCTTGCTATTCTGCCTAACTTTGTTCGGAGGCCTGGTAAAGAGAAGATTCATCAGCGGAGGAACGTCCGTATTCTTCAGCGCGGTCACGTAAGACTTAACCCAGGGTGCCGTTCGGGGTTCACGATCAGAATCCTGAAGGCCTGTCTGCGGTACAAGCGTGGCCGCGCGGACCAGCACAAGTACCTCACCCTGTCTGGGAATTCCAGATACCGTAGAAGGATAGAAAGGAACCCGCTGTCTGACAAAATTGAGGAACCAATTTTTCAATTGGTCGTTCGCCGCCTGTAGCACTTCCACGTTGTGGGGTGAACCCCTTTGGTCAACCAGAACCTTGGCAAGCAAAAGGTCCGCGACCGGCCTATTGGTGAAAGTGAATTCAGGTCCGAGTTGAAGTTTTTCCTCAATCTGCATACTACCCGCGATGGTGACGGGAGCACGAATCGGGACGTTCCAGCGTTGCGGTGGACTCGACTGGCTAGTGATAGTCTGCTGAACTAAATAGAGCTTCACTTGACTCGGGTCAGATGCTATGAAGAGGCCAGTCGTGCTTGAAAAGAATGGTTCAATCTGCCGCGACGCTATTGGCCCTAGCCTCTCAGGGCGCTTCTCTCTGGACAAAACAAGGGAGAAGCAAAATCTTCCTTCAGCGTCGAAATACTCTGCGTAGAATACCACCCCGTCCAAGCTCTCGTTCGAGATGTTCTGAGCCTCCAGGTATCCAAGCATCCCTCCCAAATCTTCTCGGATCCCCGCTGTGTGGGGGAGCCAAAATTTCGTGAAATCCCCTTGGCCCGATGCCCGTAGCTCAACGTTAGGACCAACAATTTGACCAAGAGCCGGGCTGACAAGAGCGATGCAAAAAAGAGCAGCGATTAGGATTGTGTGTGCCGTTGGCGGCAGCAAAGTTTTGAAGAATTCAGAGCGGAAGAATCTCAACTTCGGAGCCGTGAGCGAAGGGATCGCAAGTTGTCGCATAGTATCTCTCCTCCTCTCACTATTGGCAGTACACGGTCCCGACTGAAGAAACTTGATTGTCGGCATGATTGTCGTTACTGTTGTAATAGACGGTCACTTCGACATCGATATTACCTACGTTGGTGTAATTCGGCGCTGCATTGTACACAACATTGCATTGATTGAGGCTAGCACTATAGCTATAACTGACAATCGTTAAGAGGTCCGGGTATTGAGCTGTCGCGGTGCAAGTTGTATCGGAGCTTACCGAACAATAGGGAGTCGGCGAGCTGGGGGTAGGTTGGACGCTGAAAGCCTTCGTGTGGTTCGAATTATCGCAGATGCCAGTAAAGCCGCTCGGTGGGGTTATACTCCACGCACAAACGGTCACTGGCCCGGAAATGTAGTTATCCCAGTAAAAATCAAGATGACAAGAACCGCCGCTGCCGTCGTACGAGTATTCTGGGTAGTGGTAGTCGGCCGAGATGTTGGCTCCCCCGCCCGCTATATACGTGACGGTCCCATAGCTATCCACAGTCGCCACCGAAGTATTATCGCTCGACCAAGCGCTGCCTTTGGTAGCGTAGTCTGCATAGTAATAGTTACCACAGCTGTTAAAGGCTTCATATCCTTCAAACGGGTCGCTTCCTCCCACAATTCCGGCTAGCGAAGAAGGATCGAACCAAGCCGAATAGAAACTGTAGTAATCGCAGCATCCGGAAGCACAACTAAAGCTTCTGGCGATGCCGTTTTTCACATTCGTTTGCTCGGCCCGCCCTATCATGGTGGCAGGAGTCACCTGATGCCAGGCGAGTTGGCCGTGCTCCGCATCGGCAGGGAAAGCCTGCTTGAGCAAGTCGGCTTTCTTGGAGTCCTTGAGCTTCTGGATGTCAATGGCCAGGGATTGGTGAGGCTCCAAGGCCATGTGAGGCAGGTTGTAACTCCCTCCCCCGGGGAACTCAAGCACTGCGAGCGCATCCACGCTTTTGTCCGTCGTATTCTTCAAGTGCAAGACCGTATTCGTGCCATTTTCAATGGTCCAGGGATACACGGACTCGACCATCAAGCTCGGGTCCGCCGGGTCTTTGATCGGCACCTCGAACGAATAGTCGCCGCTCTGATCGGAACTGGTAAGCTGGCCGAGGAGGGAACCTACAGGCCCATCGTACGTGATATCTACGCCCGCCTCTTCCAGCGGCCCGGTAATCCCCAGGCTGGCGAGTTCGTCAGATAGTTCGATGCGCTGTACGTCTCCTGGGGCTATCGTCAGTTGCTTCACAGTGGTGGTGCTGAACTGGTCCTCGGTGGGCGGCTCCTTTTTCGGATCGGTCGGACTGATCGGCGTCTTCTCCTGAATCGTGTAATCTACAGACACTTTCGCGTTGACCGGCTTCGTGCCGACATTGGCTAACAATAGAGGCGAACGGAACTGGGTGCCTTCCGGGAAGCCTTCGGACGTGTCCGGCTGCCCGGCCCGGAAATGCACCCCGGCCAGGCTGCTGGAACGCAGATTTCCGGGGTCGCTCACGGTGAACGCCGAAGAGTACCCGACTTTCGTGTTCAGCACGAAGCCTGTGGCAATGACATCGCCCGGCAAGCGGTCGTGTTGCAACGTAACCAACGTAGCTGTGGCAGCTTGCCCACCTCTGCCGTCGTTCAGCTTAACCAGTTCGGTCTGGCGGGGGAAAAGGATACTCGTTTTTTTTAGCGATCCAGCCATCAATTGGACCGTGGCTTTGTTCATGGATGCGTTGGTGACAGCCAAGAAACCGTCCGCGCCCTTTGGCAGCGATAGTATCCCAGCCAACCTTGAGGATGCAAAATCCATCATATCCGCCTCGCGCGATTCGAACGAGACGCGATTCTCCAACGAATAGACGCTGACTTGAGAGGTTACCGCCATATTGATCCCGTTGAAGGCGATCTCAACGTTTCCAGAATCGAATTCGTCGCTCGCTACAACATCACGCAACTCGATTTGCTTGAAGGAGTGTGGGTCCAGGGTAATGGGGTTTAACATCTGGGCCTTACCCTGAAGGTTGTAAAGCGTGACGGTCACTGGCATCTGAGAGGTCGTGAGATTGTTTAGCATCAGCGTCGAACTCAGCCCATCTCGAAGCGTGTAGTAGGGAATGTTGGTCATCTGGTTGGTCGTTGGCGGCGCTTTCTTCGGCCGCTGAGGACTTCCATTCTGTGCCGCCGCGCGTGCCATTGAGACCGCAAAAATCAACGAGACACTTAGCACAAGACCAACGATCCTGAGTTGGCGTGTCATGGGATGACCTCCGTTCGCGCTAGAAATGCGAGGCCCGAGGGCAAAGATTTTTCTCGTAACGCGCGCACGGTAGGTGGATGCAACCGGCTTGTCAAGGTTCAATTCGGCCCATGGTGAGACACTTCGGGACAATTCGGGACACTTCGAGACACAATGAGACACTTATTTTCGAGTTTTCCACAGGCGTCAGCGCGCACCTCCACGATTCCTGGCGGATTTCGTCATGACCGCTCGGAGGGCTAACAACGAGTCCTGGCAAATGACGCGGCGACCGTTCGGTAGTTCAGACCAGTGAATCCAGCCGTGCTCCATCCAACGGTAAATGGCCGACCTGGATATCGCGGCCATTCGAATCGCGGTGCTGATGGACAAAAAGATCACCTCTCTATTACAGGATGCGCAGAAAAATCTACCGCTCAGCACAAAACCCCGCGTTTCACCGGCTCGGCCCGAACTTCCACCCGAATCACAGAGCCTTTCACCGCGCGGGGTTTGCGGAGAAATGACCCCGGAGCCTACGACTGTGGCTTACAGGTCCAACTTGTACGCCTGGACGGAACTGATGTCAAGTCAATGAAGTGGCGCGAATCTTACTCAACCAAGAGTGACTAACAACAACTGACATCTCCTGCCTCTTCGCGGCGAACACGGGAACAGCTCACGAAAAATATGGCTCCGCCATCGCTCCGGCAGCGCCAACACCCCGGGTACGAGAACCGATAAGTACAGCATCGTAAAGTGGTACCATTTGATGGGCAGCGGAACAAAGCCAGGCAGAATCGGGGCTTGGGTTATTGGTACGTCGGTTGGCGAGATTTGCGGCACGCCCCCGCTCGCGCCCGCCCCCGGATCGCGCTCCCCGCCCAGCCGCGCCCACGCCCAGAGGCCGAAGTGCACCACGATAGGGCAGGCGAAGGTAAGGAGAACAATAACGAGCAGGGGGGTGGCCGGCATGTTCAGAAACACCAGCGATTATAACCGCGTGGAACCCGAATCCGAATCCGAATCCTTTTACTTTTCCCCATTTCACCAAAATTGTGCAAAACGGCAGTCCTGAAAAGACTCCGTTGGACCACAATTTTCCGCGCGATCTCTTGACGCGCACTGGAACCCGCGCACGCGACCGCACCCGCGCCTTCCGCGTTGAGAGAATCTTTGCGCAACGCACCGCCTGGAACCGATCCCACAGCGACCCACGAGCGATCCACGCAAATACCTACACGCCCCGTGCTCGAAGCAACGGTTCGGCCTGTTCGAAATCGTCAACACTTGCGGAAACGCCCATTTTATGCGGGTTCTAGGTGTAGCATTTTCCCCTCAGCGCGTAATACCCCCCCACTGCCTTGACGCCCGCTGTGAGCGTCCACTACACTCCGCGTTTTTACTCGGTTGCTGCGCGTGGCGGAAGGGGAGCTGTCTTATGTGCTGTGGCTCACTTCAGGCTGGGCGGTGGAGTATCGAGCACGCCAAGAACGCGACCGATCTTCCACGACCCATCTGGCTGCCTTTTGAGGGCGGTGACGGCCATTGACTGAAAGACCGTCCGTTCGCCACTGGGGTATCGCGTCAACTTGGTCTCTACGTCGACGATTTCGAGAGCCCATCTTCCTCGAACGACCAGTCGGGCCGGTGCCGTGCTCTGCTCAATGGAAAATGTCTTGAAGGCGGTCCGCAAGTCCGTCCGCAATTCGTCTTCCCCCCGGACACAACGGCCAGTGCCGTGGACCACGACGATGTCGTCGGTCACCAAGGCGGCGAACCGGTCAACATCACCCGCCCTGATCGCGTCGAGCCAAGCCTGTCGGACAGCAGCGATAGACGAAGCAACGGAATCGCCAGCTGGTTTTGGAATGGCGTTCATGACTGCACTTCCTTCTGGGAGCTCCTACGGTGAGAATTCTATGCGAAGGGCGGATGGCCGGAACCGTAGCGGTCAAGCAAACGATTGCCACACCACGGGCAGAAATTCAGTGCGACACCGGCTTCCGCGACGGGCTCCGATGGCGTTCTGTCCGGACTACGGTACTCCAGCAAGCAACGACATTTATTTCTCGGGCCGTAAACGAGGACGATGCCAAGCCCAGTCTCCCTTTTCCCGGGTTGATAACACCACCGCTGAAAGTCCGCGCAACACCAATGCTGGCTCATGGCAGGAATCCTACCCCACATGGCGCGAAATCTGGAGCACCGGCGGCACTCGGATGCGCCCGCTAAGCGTCGGCGAGTCCCTCAGTTCGAGAGTCGTGCGGTCTACCAGCACTGCGCGCAACGCGGCCGATTGACGTAGATTCCGATCACTTGCCAGACCAATCCCGCGCACTAGATGATCTGACCCGCCGGACGGGGGCCGAAGCGTACAGCCCGGCGCGTAGTAAAATGCCGCGCACAGGAGGTGCACGCCATATGTACAGGAAATTGCTCCTGTCTGGCGTATCTATGATTCTGCTGGTCTCCGCCGCGTTTGATGCCGCAGCCAAACCTCGGCAATGGCAGGATGCGACCGTGATTGGCGCGGGTGGGCTTTCCAACGGGGGTGTTGGCGTTGTCCATGGCTTGTACTTGATTAAGACGGAAGAAATCACCTATGTGATTCCCAACTATTCGAAGGGCCCCGTCCTGGAGCATTGGCTGGTTCTACCCGCCGATGGCCACACCAAGATTGCCGTCGACGGAAGCAAGATCCACATCCTAGATGCCGAGGGGAGAGACCGGGCAGTCCGGGTGGTTTGGACGATTGTGACGAAGCCATAACCTAGCGGGTCCGGCCCATCCTGTGAGCCACGAGCAACAATAAGTTCGAATCTCTCTCCTTCATCTTGCTGAACAAGCGCACGAACTGGGCGAGCAATCGTGCCTCTTTGCCCGACCGGCCCAAGTGACTTGTTCAACAGGCTTGTGCTTCGCGAGGTTCAGAAGCTTGGGCGGTTGTTCCCCGTCGTAGAAGAGTTTGTACATGGGAATTTCTAGAGCACGAGCGAACTTTTCCAGCGTTTCAACGGCAGGAACCATATGTCCGTGTTCCACGCGAGAAATATGGGAGCAGGCAACTCCGGTCTTGCGCTCAATGTCGCCGTGCGTGAAATGCTTTGCCTGTCGCAACTGGCGTAAGCGTTCTCCGATAAGCACGAGCAGCTCACGAAGACTGACTAGCCGAGAGAGTATCATGCCGGTTGGTATGACAGGAATTCGTGAACGGTTGCCATTTGACGGGATGCCGCCCGCCCAGATTCCTTCGGCCTAGTGCTGATTACGACAAGAGCTGCTCAGCGCCTTCATTGGCCAATCTGAATTTATTGTAGTCTCCGGCAAAGGCGGGACGCCCTCAATCAGAAACCGATACGATTCTCCCAACCCCCAAAGCGGTTCCGTCCCGATTCCTGTAGAAAATCTGAAGGCGTATTCTCCTGAGAAGGCTTGAATTGAAAAACCCGGAATCTCTTAGCAGAAGGTTTCGGGCACAGGAGGAATACGCCGTGACGAAGACTAA
>Ga0187846_10002031_pt1 | contig 11254 bp, 8 predicted proteins | sample TC_taG_FD_161473 | JGI IMG/M metagenome (GOLD analysis project Ga0187846, IMG submission 161473) | Biofilm microbial communities from the roof of an iron ore cave, State of Minas Gerais, Brazil - TC_06 Biofilm (v2) | ecosystem: Environmental > Terrestrial > Deep subsurface > Cave > Wall biofilm ... | reverse complement strand
CCATGTGGGTACGGTGGCCACGCTGTTTGGCTTGGCGACCTGGATCCCGACGTACCTCACGCAGGTCCGCGGTCTCCCCTTCAGCGCGTTGGGCGGCTGGGTTGCCTGGACGTATTGGATCCCCGTCCCCGTGGCGTTCCTGGCGGGATATTTTGCCGACCGCAGCATGCGGCCCGCGGTGGTCGGAAGTATCACGGGCGCGGTCGTCGCGGCGATGGTTCTGGCGGCTGTGCTCGTGCCGAGCACCGTTACTTCCGTGCTGCTGCTGGCCACGACGCTGGCATCTCCCGTAATTTACGGCGGTCTGAACGCCTCGATCATGCAAGGCATGGCTTTGCCCGGTCAGATTGGCCGCGCCACCGGGATTTTTGTCGGGTTGTCTAATTTAGTCGGCGGATTGTCTCCCACCGTGATTGGCTACCTGATTGGCCATTTTGGCGGGCGATACTTAGTCGCGTTCGGGTTCATCAGCGTGGTGAACTTCCTGCTCATTTTTCTCTATCTGCCGCTCGACCGGTCTAACCGCCGGGGAGCGGCATGAACCAGTGATATATGAGTTTGCGGCACGCGTCGCACGGAAAGGAGGCCGGAGATGAGCAAGGGCAGTTTGGCGGAACAAAAAGCTGAAGTGAAAAAAGACATCACCTCGCTGCGGTCCACCCTCGAGTGGCTCGAGGCGCAGGGCGACGTCTTGAAGACGGACGTCGAGGTGGACCCGGACCTCGAGATTACCGGCCTCCAAAAACATCTCGACGGCGGTCCCGTCCTGTTCTTCAACCACGTCAAGGGCAAGCCTCACGCGCGCGCGGTGACGAATCTCTTCGCGGACATCAACGTGGTGAACAAGATTTTCCGCTACTCGAGTTCGCAGGAGCGCACGCGGAAGATTGCCCACGCCATGACGCATCCGCTCGCGCCCGTTGAGGCGCCGCAACGCGGTGCGCCCTGCCAAGAAGAGGTAATCACGGACGACCTGGACGTGAACAAGTACATCGCGGCAATTCGCCACACGGCCCTGGAATCGGAGTTGACCATCGGAAGCGGAATTAGCTGCGTCGTCGGAAAATATTTCAGCGGCGGCAGCCATATCGGCTACAACCGGATGAATTTCCGTTGGGGCAATGTCGGTACGTTCCAGGCGTCTCCCGGCTCGCACATGTGGCAGATCATCACCGAGCATTACCGCGACGAGCAGCCCATTCCGCTGACCATGTGCTTCGGAGTTCCGCCCGCGTGCACCTTGGTCGCTGGGGCAGGCTTCGACTACGTAATCCTGCCAAAGGGCTGCGACGAAATCGGCGTCGCGGGTGCGATCCAGGGCGTCCCGGTGAACATTGTGAAAGCGCGCACGGTAGACGCCTTCGCCATCGCCGAATCGGAGTATGTGCTCGAAGGCCTGCTGTACCCGCGCGACAAGCGCTACGAAACCGCCGAAGCCGAAAAAGCGGGCGTGCAAGGCAAGACGCCGTTTCATCCCGAGTGGGCAGGTTACATGGGCAAGGCGTACAAGGCGCCCACGCTGCACGTCACCGCGATTACGATGCGCAACCGCAACAGCCGGCCCATCCTGTTCCCCCTTGGCGTTCACACGCTCGACGACAACAACATTGACACCACGGTGCGCGAGGCCGCCGTATTCGAGCTGTGCGAGCGCTTGCAGCCTGGGATTGTCCAGGACGTGAACATCCCCTACTGCATGACCGACTGGGGCGGCGTCATCATCCAAGTGAAGAAGCGGAACAAAATCGAAGAGGGCTGGCAACGGAATTTCCTGGCCGCCATTCTGGCGTGCAACCAGGGCATGCGCCTGGCGATTGCCGTCAGCCCCGATGTGGATATTTACAGCATGGATGACATCATGTGGTGCCTCACGACCCGCGTCAATCCGCACACCGACATCATCAACCCGCTCCCGGGCGGCATTGGGCAGACGTTTCAGCCGCAAGAGCGCATGACGGCGGGGGAGCGGGAATGGACCGCGTCGAATACGCGCTTCGAAGGCGGCATGGGCATCGACGCCACCGTGCCCTACGGCTACGAGCAGGATTTCCACCGGCCCGTCTATCCTGTGGACCGCGTCGATCCCGCAAAGTTCTTTTCGCAGTCCGAAATCGAGCGCGCCAAGCAGCGCATGCGCGGCTGGGTGGAAGTGCTGGCCCGCACGGGGCGCTGAGTTCACCCGCTCGCGCCATTCCGGTTCGCCAGAGCCAGCGTTGCTTCTCTCACCCTATCGCGTGTTGGACTTGACCGGGCCGCTCGGCTTTTTGTGCGGCAAAATCCTGGCCGACCTGGGCGCCGACGTCATCAAGGTCGAGCCTCCCGGCGGCGATCCCGCGCGAAAATCACCTCCTCTTTTGCAGCTTGGCAGCGGCGAGCCACAAAGCCTCGCCTGGCTGGCGTTCAATGTGAACAAGCGCGGAATCACGCTCAACCTGGAGAGTGCCGAGGGGCAAGAGCTGTTCGCCCGTCTCGCGAATATTTCTGATTTTGTGCTGGAAACTTTTCCGCCGGGCGCTCACGCCGGCACAGCAATCGCCTATGACCGGCTAAGGCAGCAAAATCCCGGCTTGATCTGGGTGTCTATTACGCCCTTCGGACAAGAAGGTCCGTATCGGGACTACCTGGCGTCAGATATCGAGATTATGGCGCTTGGCGGCGCGATGTCTCTTGCAGGCGAACCAGACGGCGAACCGATGCGCGTCACGGTCCCTCAGGCGCCGATGTGGGTGGGCGCGGAGGCCGCCATGGGCGCGCTGACGGCGCTCGCCAGCCGAAGCGCCGCAGGAACGGGGCAACGCGTGGATGTTTCCGCGCAAGCAGCGGTGCTGGCCGCGCTCGCTCATGCCCCCACGTTTTGGGACTTGAACCGCGTCAATCCCGAGCGCTCTGGAATTTTTCTGACCGGCCGCAGCGTCAAGGGTGCAAAGCTCCGCCTGTTCTGGCCCTGCAAAGATGGCTGGATCAATTTCAGTCTGTACGGAGGCGCAGCCGGCCGCTTCGGAAACCGCCAGCTCGCGGCCTGGATGGAAGAAAAGCAGCTTGATGCGGGGCGTTTGAAGCAGATCGACTGGGATAAGTTTGACTTGACTGCTCTCTCGCAGGGAGAAGTGGACGCGCTGGAAGCGCCCATCGGAAAATTTTTCTCAGCGCTGACGAAACGCGAGTTCTACGAAGGCGTCATCGAGAGAGAAATCCTCGGCTACCCGGTCTCCACCGTCGAAGACCTGCACAAGGACCCGCAACTCGCCGCCCGTCAATTCTGGACCGAAATAAAAGATCCCGCGTCGGGCGGCACCCTGCGCTACCCGGGGGGCTTCGCGATCATCAACGGCAAACGGTTACCAATCACGCGCCCCTCGCCCGCCGTGGGCCAGCACAACGAAGAAGTTTACGTAAACGAATTGGGACTGAGGGCCGCAGCCCTTGCCGACTTGAAGGCGGAAGGAATCGTTTGACGGTTGGTAGCACGGACCTGCCTGGCGGGCTTCAGCCTGTGCGTTTTTTCATCCGCAAAACACAAAGCTCACAGGCTGAAGCCTGTGCTACTGCCTTGACGCGTCGGCACGCGCTTGCTACCGTGATAATGGGTAAACTGGGCGCACTGTATCTACTGTGCGCCGCGCCGCCTGTAGGGGCGGCCTCTCAAATATGGGCCTCAGCAAAATCGTCATCCGCGGCGCGCGCCAGCACACAAGGGCTGGTGCGGAGCTTGGCAGTTATGTCAAGCAGTTCAGTTTGCGATGGTGCGCCAAGCTTTGATTTCTTCTGTATCATCAGGTTTCTATGTAGCGCCGCGGCCTTTAGCGCGGCACCGGCCTTGCTCGCGCGCCTAGTGACCCCTTCCACGGGGGCGCCCATTCGGCCGCCCCGCCACGCTTCAGCATCTCCATCCCAACTTCCGTAAACGATCCCAGGTAGGGATAATCCGCGGGCCTCCGGCACAGACCCTTGCGCACCGGGTTGAGCCAGATATACCAGGCGACGCTGTCCACCCTGTCGTTCGCGCGCAAAATACGGTCGTAATACTTGGATTGCCACAGGCGGCGGCCCGTTCGCCCCGAAAATTCATGCGCTGTGTCCTGCTTGAATGATTCGACGAACTTAAGGAAATTGCTTTCCTCTGCCGCAGCGCCCGCGAGAACGTGAATGTGGTCCGGCATGACGCAATAAGCGTGAACAAAGAAGCTGCATTTCGCTGCATGGTGTTTAAGGCGCACGGCCAGCCAGGACGCCACGCGCGGGTTCGCGCCGAAGCGCCGGCGGCCATTGAAGCAGAGCGTAACGAAATAGAGCCGCCGGCCGCGATAGTATTCCTCAGGCAGACGGATATTCTTGCGCTCAAATTTGACGGGTGCAGGCGTGATCATAGGGGACAAATGTGCCGCGCTAAAGGCCGCGGCGCTACATTCACACCTCAACTTGCAATGTCTTCGTCGTATCGTTTCCCAGGATGTCGATCACTTTCACTACGATCTGATACTTCCCCGGCTCCTTGTATTCGTAGCTTGTGGCCAGCTCAATTTTCGGGTCTTTGCGCGTGCGGTACGCCTGCCACTGGTTATGAAAAGTGTCGCTCTTGAAATCCCAGTCCACGGCCCAGTAGTCCACCAACTGGCTCCTATGCTTTATGGCTTTGCGGGCCTCTTCGGGAATGTCGTCGGTGGGAATGACGAAGTCGCTGAGCCGGAGCGCCACTTCCCGGCCTTTTTGCTTGAGGTCCACAGAGAGTGCGCCCAGCTCGAAGAAATTCACGTCGCCCTGTTCGACCGCTTTCTTGTCCAGAACTTCGCGCGGAATCGTCTTGAAGGAAACGTCCACACGCGATTCGGCTGCAGCTTGCTTCGCCGTTTCGTTCAATTCCAGCGCGAACTCCCACCCGAGAATGTCCACCCCCGCCGTCGTGGGAGGGTTTGGAAGGGAATGTAGCGCCGGGGCCTTCAGCCCGGCATCTTCGGCTTTGGCGCGTGCCCCGCGAGTCTTATCCGCGGCATCTTCGACCTTCCCCATCCCCAAGGCCTTCCACGCCTCGCGCGCAATCGCCCTCACGTCCGCCTGAGTGACGGGCGCATCCACAGCCGCCGAGGCATCCCGCCAGCTTTCTGCGGCCAGTGAATTTTCCCGGCTGCATCGAGCGCATCCATCTTGTCCTTCGTCATAGACTAACACCGGCCCTTGCTTCTTACCGTCCTTGTACTTCCCGTCCCAGGTGAGTTCGGTCATGAGCGGCGCGGGCAGTATATTACAGAATCAGTGAAGGTTTAATGTGACTCATACGCTGCAGCAGATTCGCGCTTGGGTAGCACAGGCTTCAGCCTGCGCGTTTTTTCATCCGCAAAACACAAAGCCCACAGGCTGAAGCCCGCCTACCGGCGGGCGGGCCTGTGGCTACTCCGCCTTGACGCGTCGGCACGCGCTTGCTACCGTGATAATGGGTAAACTGGGCGCACTGTATCTATTGTGCGCCGCGCCGCCTGTAGGGGCGGCCTCTTGAATATGGGCCTCAGCAAAATCGTCATCCGGGGCGCGCGCCAGCACAACCTGAAGAACATCAATCTGGAAATCCCGCGCAATCAACTGACGGTCATCACGGGACTTTCCGGCTCGGGCAAATCGTCGCTGGCCTTCGACACCATTTACGCCGAGGGGCAGCGGCGCTATGTCGAGTCGCTTTCGGCGTACGCGCGGCAATTCCTGGACCAGTTGGAGCGCCCTGAGGTGGACTCCATAGAAGGGCTTTCGCCTTCGATTGCCATCGAGCAAAAAACTACCACGCGGTCGCCGCGCTCAACGGTCGGAACCATCACGGAAATCTACGATTTCCTGCGCGTCGTTTACAGCTCCATTGGCACGCCGCACTGCCCGAACTGCGGCCGGCCTATCGCGCGCCAGTCCACCGAGCAAATCCTGCGCGCCATCCTGCACGGCGAGCTGGCCAAGACCGACGACCGCATCATGATCCTCGCGCCCATCGTCCGCGGGCGCAAAGGCGAATACCGGCAGGAACTCGAGAAGCTCGCCCGCGACGGCTTCGTGCGCGCACGCATTGACGGCGAGCTGTGCCCGCTCGACGACCCGCCGCGTCTCGATAAGCGCAAGAACCACACCATCGAGGTCGTCGTGGACCGCTTGCTGGTCAAGCCCGGCATCGCCCGGCGGCTCGAGCAATCCATCTCGACGGCGCTGAAGCTGGCGAAGGGGCTGGTGACCGTTGCGGTGGTGGGCGGGACCGAGCAGGTGTACTCGGAAAAAATGGCCTGCAGCGAGTGCGGGATCTCGGTGCCGCAACTCGAGCCGCGCTCGTTCAGCTTCAATTCGCCTTACGGCGCATGCCCCGCGTGCAATGGCCTGGGCTCGAAATACGAACTGGACCCGGCCAAAGTGATTGTGGACTGGTCGCGCCCGCTGTTTCAGGGCGGGCTGGGGCCCGGCGCGGGCTCCATGTTCTTGAAGCGCAACCTAGAGTTGGCCGCCGTGGCGCACGGGTTTGACCTCTCGACGCCGTTTGAAAAGTTGTCGCGCCAAGTGCAGAACCTCATCTTGTACGGGAACCCGCCGCTCGGACACAACGGCGGCGCAGGCCGGGGAACGCGCGGGCGCGGCGCGGTAAAACCTGTGCCCGGCCTGAATTTCCAGGGCGTCGCTGGATTTCTCGAGAGCAGCTTCGAGGAGTCGAACTCGGACGATTACCGCGAGTGGGTCACGCAGTACATGTCGCCCGCGCCGTGCGCCGTCTGCGGCGAACGCCGTCTGCGCCCTGAAAGCCTGGCCGTGAAGATAGACGGCCGCTCGATCGCCGACTTCACGGCTCTGGCGATCTCCGACGCGCGTCCCGCCGTGGACCAAATCCGCAAAGGCCTTACGCCGCGCCAACTGCAAATCGCGGGAAGGGCGCTGGCCGAGATCGCCTCGCGCCTGGATTTCTTGCTGGCGGTGGGGCTGGGATATCTCAGCCTGGACCGCTCTGCCGCGACGCTTTCCGGCGGCGAAGCGCAGCGCATTCGCCTGGCGACGCAAATCGGCTCGCGGCTGCGCGGCGTTCTGTACGTGTTGGACGAGCCCTCGATTGGCCTGCACGCGCGCGACAATGGACGCCTCATCTCCTCGCTGGAGCGGCTGCGCGACCTCGGGAACACCGTGCTCGTCGTCGAGCACGACGAGGAAACCATTCGCCGCGCCAATTATGTTGTGGACTTGGGCCCCGGCGCTGGAAACGCGGGCGGGCGCTTGGTGGCCACGGGCCGCCCCGAGGAAATTGCGCGCAATGCGGACTCGCTCACCGGGCGCTACCTGAGCGGAGACATGGCCATCGGCGTCCCCGCCAAGCGCCGCGCGGCCAACGGCAAGGCGCTTCGCCTGCGCGGCTGCGAAGCAAACAATCTCAAAAACCTGGATTGGGAGCTGCCGCTCGGGCTGCTCACCGTCGTGACGGGCGTTTCCGGGTCGGGGAAATCCACTCTGGTGAACGACATTCTGTACCGCGCGCTGGCCCAGAAGCTCTACCGCTCGATGGAGCGCCCCGGCGCGTTCCGCTCGATGGATGGCGCGGAGCACATCGACAAGGTCGTCGAGATTGACCAAGCACCGATTGGACGCACACCGCGCTCGAACCCGGCTACCTACACGGGCGTGTTCACGCCGATTCGCGACCTGTTTGCCATGCTGCCGGAGTCGCGCGAGCGCGGCTACCGCCCCGGCCGCTTCAGCTTCAACGTGAAGGGCGGGCGCTGCGAGGCGTGCCAGGGCGACGGGTTGCGCCGCATCGAGATGAATTTTCTGCCCGACGTGTATGTCACATGCGAAATCTGCCGGCGGCGGCGCTACAACGCGGAGACCCTGGCCGTGCGGTACAAGGGATTTTCAATCTCGGATCTGCTCGACATGCCGATTGCGGACGCCCTGAAGGTTCTCGAAAACATCCCGCAGATTCGTCAGAAGCTGGAGACCCTCGTTGACGTCGGCCTGGGCTACGTCCAGCTGGGGCAATCGGCGACCACGCTTTCCGGCGGCGAAGCGCAACGCATCAAGATTGCGCGCGAACTTTCGCGCCGTCAGACAGGCCGCACGCTGTACATCCTCGACGAGCCCACCACCGGCCTGCATTTCGACGACGTAAAGAAACTCTTGGACGTGCTGAACCGCCTGGCTGATTTGGGCAACACCGTGCTGATCATCGAGCACCACCTCGACGTCATCAAGCAAGCGGACTGGATTGTGGACTTGGGGCCGGAAGGCGGCGAAGGCGGAGGACGGATTGTCGCGCAGGGGACTCCCGAGCAAGTTGCGCGCGTGAAAAAATCCTATACCGGGCAGGTGCTCAGCCGCGTCTTGAGCGAAGCGAAGGCCCGCCATCCCTGATGCGATTTCAAATCTCAACTCCGAAATTGCAAACCTCAAATTTGATATTTCAAATTCAGATTTCAAACTCCCAATGAGCCGTGCACCTTTGAAGATAAGCGAATCGCGGTTATGCGATTACGGGGCGCCATGAGATTATGATGGAGTTAGTCGCGGCGGCCCTGGTGGAATCGCAGCGGCCCCGAAAAGAAAGCAGGTAGATGATTCACGACGAACCGAATGCGCCCGCGGCTTCCCCCGCTGCGCCCCAGTCCCACGAAACGCCGCCAGGCAATCCAGGGACTCAGGGCGCAACCCCGCCTGCGCCATACGCAACAGACGCTGGCCCGCGCGACAATCCTAGGACCGAGTCTGCTCCCGCTTCTGTGCCGTACGCACCGGACCTCGCTCCTCTAACTCGCCCGGGCGCGTTCACTCCCGAAGATCTACGCGCCCCCTGGGGATGGGCCGACCTATTGCTGTTCGTGGGTTTTGGCTTCGCAGCCTTGCTGGTCATCAGCTTGATGGTTGCGCGCATCGCAATCGGGAACTTTGGCGTGCCGCTGCGGGAGCTCGCGCCGGCCTCCACGTCAGCCACCAAGTCCGCGCTTGCCATTCTCGGTCAGGCGGTCTGGTCGGGCCTGGTCCTCCTCTATTTTTTTGCGCTGGTGCGGGTGCGGACCGCATTGCCGTTTTGGCGCACGATGGGCTGGCGTGGGCTGCGTCTCGGGGGACTTACTCCTGGCGCCTCAGCCGTCCGGTGCCTTGGGGCCGGCGCACTGCTGGCGGTATGCGCTTCTTTCGTGGGTAGATTCCTGGGCCAGCCGAACGAGTTGCCAATCGAGCAAATGTTCCGGTCGCGATCGGCGGTGTTGCTGCTGATGGCGTTCGGCTTGTTGGTGGCGCCGCTGGTCGAGGAAACGATGTTTCGAGGCTTTCTTTATCCCCTGATTGCCCGCCGGTTTGGTGTGGCTGCGGGCGTGATCGTTACCGGGGCGGCATTCGGCGCCATGCACGCGCAACAATTGTGGGGCGGCTGGGGCCAAATTGGCCTGCTGATTCTGGTCGGAATCGTACTCACTTGGGTGCGTGCGCGCACAGGCACGGTAACGGCCAGCTACTGCATGCACCTCGGTTACAATATCCTGCTGTTCTTAGGTTTTTATCTGGGGACCGGCGGGCTGCGGCATATCCCCGTCAAGTAGCCGAGCCGGCACGCGGCAGCAATTTGTTGTGCCTGCCTGCCCGCGTCTTCAGACGCAGGTCATTTGGTGGTAGCGCGCAGACATTTCCCGCCCCCATCAGCGCGGGGCGAGCAGGAACATCGGTCACCCAAGGTTTGCGGCTGAGGGTCGCTCCGAATATGAAAGTCGCGCAGCCCATTGAGTGGACCAGCCACGGCGTCGTGATGTTGGATCAACGCCGCTTGCCGGACGAAGTCGTCCACCACACTTACACCGACTACCGCGAAGTCGCTGACGCGATCCGGAACATGGTCATTCGCGGCGCGCCGGCGATTGGCGTGGCCGCTGCAATGGGCGTGGCGCTCGGCGTCGAACGCTCGCAGGCCCGCACGGTTGAAGAGCTGCGCCCGGAATTTCCAGCCATTTGCCAGACGCTGCTGCAAACGCGCCCCACCGCCGTGGATTTATCTTGGGCCATTGAGCGCATGACTCGGCGCTTCGAGCAACTTGCCGCCGCCAACACGCCCATCGCTTCCCTGCGCGGGGCGATGGTGGAGGAAGCCCGCGCGGTGCACGCGGAAAAGCGCGCCACCGACGAAGCCATCGGGCGATTCGGCGCGCAGCTCATGCCCGCAGCGGGCCTGGTGATGACACAATGCAACGCGGGCGCTCTCGCCACCGCCGGCATCGGCACCGCGCTCGGCGTGATTCGCGTGGCCGTTGAGCAAGGCCACCGCCTGCGTGTGCTGGTGCCGGAGACGCGGCCCTATCTCCAGGGCGCGCGCCTGACCGCGTGGGAGCTGCACGAGGGCGGCATCCCGCTGACGCTCATCACCGACAACATGGTGGGGCACTTCCTGAAGGCAGGCAGCGTGGGGGCGGTGGTTGTCGGCGCGGACCGCATCGCGGCCAACGGCGACACGGCCAATAAGATCGGCACGTATCAAATCGCCGTGCTGGCGCGCGAGCACAACGTCCCGTTTTATGTGGCCGCGCCCGTTTCCACGTTTGATCTAGCGATCTCCTCGGGCGAGCAAATTCCCATCGAGGAGCGCGCCGCCGAGGAAGTGACGCATCTGCGCGGCGTCCGCATCGCCCCGGACGTGAATGTGGCCAATCCCGCATTCGACGTCACGCCCGCGCGGCTGATTTCCGCCATCATCTGCGAGCGCGGCGTCGCCCGCCCGCCCTACGCCGAGTCCCTCCGCCGCCTGGCGCAAACTCACGCAGCAGCTCCAGCGAAGTAGGCCAGAGTCGATCTTTCGCATTACTGCCAGGCTCAATCCCAAGCGCCAATGCTCCGTGTTAGACTTTGGGGCTGTATCGATTGGAGGACACGATGCCGATCAACGAAGCGCTGCTGCCGGAGTTTGATCACGAGATGGCCAACACAAGAAAGACGCTCGAGCGCGTCCCGGATGACAAGCTGAGCTGGAAGCCGCATGAAAAATCGGGAACCATGGGCTGGCTCGCCAGCCATGTGGCTACTCTGCCGGGGCTGGGCGTGACCGTCCTCGAGAAGGATTCCTACGACGTGCCGCCTGATTTTCGCCCCACCATACTGGGATCGCGGAAGGAAATGCTGGAAGCGTTCGACAAAAACGTGTCGACCGCGCGCGCGGCGATCGTCAAGACCGGCGACGCGGCGATGATGAAGCCCTGGTCGCTGAGCGTGCGCGGGAAGCCGATGTTCACCTTGCCGCGGGTGGCAGTCCTGCGAAGCTTCTTCATGAACC
>Ga0187846_10002030_pt1 | contig 11257 bp, 11 predicted proteins | sample TC_taG_FD_161473 | JGI IMG/M metagenome (GOLD analysis project Ga0187846, IMG submission 161473) | Biofilm microbial communities from the roof of an iron ore cave, State of Minas Gerais, Brazil - TC_06 Biofilm (v2) | ecosystem: Environmental > Terrestrial > Deep subsurface > Cave > Wall biofilm... | reverse complement strand
CATCCCGTCGTAGAAGAGCCTGCGGAGGTCGACAGCCAACGAGGGGAGCGAAGTGTCAGGTCGTCGGACGAGGGGTGTCCACCGGAGGGTGAGCCTCGGCCGACGGGAACACCATCCCGGGCCACGCGCTGGGGGAAAGGGTGTGCATCACCCCCATCCCGACAAGAAAGCCCGCCAGCATGTCGGCCCCGGATGTTTCGCCGAACGCCATCACCGTCTCCGCGGCCGCAGCTGCCTCCGTGCTGTTTCCCGTCGAGAGCGCTTTGATCAGAGCGTGCCAGCGTTCGTTCGCCTCGCCCGCGTGAGCGGCCCGCAGATACGCCGCGCTGATCTCATGGGTGCGCGGGGCGGCCGTTTCCACGAGCAGATCGGCGATCTCGGTCAAGCCGGCGTCTGCGCGGTGTTCTTGCGTGAGTGCCAGCGCGAGAAGGAGGCCGGCAAGAAAATCGTCGCCCGAGGGCGTGAGACCCGGACCGAGCCCCGCGAGCGATGACGTGACGACCTTCAGACTCCTCCGGTTCCGTTGTCCGAGCGACTCGGTCAACCCGGCGATCAGGGCCTGGCTTCGGGGGAAATGGCCGACCGCCCGCAGCGGCTTCGGAAGGTCTTCGTCATTGAGGTGCGGCAGCAGGCGTGCCAGGCTCTGTTCCGGTGACCGGGTCGTCGCCGTTTGGTAGACCGCGGCGAGGCAATGGGAGAGCGCCTCTGGATTCGCGCCAAGCGCGGGGTAAGACTTGGGATCCCACAGCGATGCCTGTGCGAGTCCGACCGCAAGATCTGCGCCCACTATGAGGTTGATGCCGGTCGAGGTCACGGAGGATCCTTCGGTGAGGCCGGCCAGAGGATCGTCGGACAGCGGCGGAATCACCAGGCTGAGGGGGCCGTTCCCGAGCGGCTGCTGGACGACCGCGTAGACTTCCGCGTCCTCCCCGGTGATGTAGCAGCTGCGGGGATGGATCGCGAGCACTTCGCCGCTCCACCCTTCCTGGCGGATCGCTCGCGCGACACGCCAGCTCATGGAAATCGCGTCGACCTGTGTGGGTATCACTCGGTTCATCATAGCATCCGTGGCGCGCGGTTGGCGAGCAACAGGCACAGCGGGTGCGGCCGCCTCAGCGTCTCTGCGTCCGCCGCTTTTTTGTTTTGGCGATCCCCGCACGTTGGGTTCGGCGATCGCGGGAATCACCGGCTCGGATCTCGCGCCGTACCTCCTTTGCCTCCGGAACCTTCCATCCCTGCGACAGATTCGCCTCAGCTGCCGCCGCGACGGCGGTGACGATATTCTGATATCCCGTGCACCGGCAGAGATTTCCGGCGAGCGCCTCTCGAATCTCTCTATCGGTAGGATGGGGGTTCTCACGCAAAAACGCAAGCGTCGTCATGAGAAAGCCGGGCGTGCAGAATCCGCACTGCAGCGCGTGACTCTCCCAGAAGGCCTGCTGGATCGGATGGAGGTGTTCCCCATCGGCGAGCCCCTCCACCGTCCGGAGATCCGCGCCTTCCGCCTGCACGGCGAACAAGAGGCAGGACCGGACCGCCTCTCCGTTCATGAGAATCGTGCACGCGCCGCATACCCCGTGCTCGCAGCCCAGGTGCGTTCCCGTGAGCGCGCAGTCCTCCCGAATGAAGTCGGCCAGCGTCTTCCGGGTCTCCGCGCGGCCGCGATACTCCCGGTCGTTGATGCGGAGCGTGATCTCGCGAAGGGCCACTACGACGCCTCCCGGACCCGGGTGAGCGCCTCGCGTAACGCGCGGCAGGTGAGGACGGCCGCCACATGCGTCCGATACTCGGGAGAGGCGTGAATGTCTCCGTCTGGTTCGAGGGATGCGCGCACCGCCGCCCCCGCCTCTTCCCACAGTCCCTCCGAGGGCGCCTGTCCGACGAGCAACCGCTCCGCATCCTGGGCACGCACCGGCGTTGGCCCGACGCCTGTGAGGGCGATCCGAGCTTCCGCGATCACCCCATCGCGCAGAGCCAGCACGGCGCCCACGCCGACCAGCGCGAAATCGCCGTGACGGCGGGCGATCTCCATCCACGACCACCCCGCCCCGGGGGGAGGCGCGGGAAAGCGCACTTCGGTCAGCAGTTCATCGGAGGCGAGCGACGTCGTCAGGTACGTGACGAAGAAATCGGAGGCGGCGATCGCGCGCGCGCCCTTCGGCCCCTGTACCATGACCTCGCCGCCGAGAGCCGCCAGGACCGCGGTGAGTTCGGCCGCGGGATCGGCATGAGCGATGCTCCCGCCGACCGTTCCCCGATTTCGAATCTGCGTGTGACCCACGAGGCGGAGCGCATCGCGTAGCAGCGGGCACCGTGCGCCGACCTCGGCCGACTTCTCCGCCGTCCGCTGCCGGCAGAGCGCGCCGATGCGCAGCATGGGGCCGGGAGTGATGTAGTCGAGCCCTGGGATGCGGTTGATGTCCACGATGACTGAGGGGCGGGCGAGGCGCATGTTCATCAGCGGTACCAGGCTCTGGCCGCCGGCCAGAACCTTCGCCTCCGTGCCGTGCTCGGCGAGCAGGTGCACGGCCTCGCCGACGCTGCGAGGGGCGAAGTACTCGAACGGGGCCGGCTTCACCCAACCTCCCCCGAGCCCGCCGCGTCCCCACCGGCCCGCGGCCCGCCGCCTCCGGCCGGCGCCGCGCCGCCCAGGGTCTGTTCCAGGCACTTGAAGAACTGGCCGATCAGCATCTTTCCGATGCCGCCGATCATGCGCTGACCGACGCCCGCGATCAGCCCGCCGATCTGGATGTCGCCCACCCAGCGCACGAGCGTTGCATCTCCTTCACGCTCCAGGTCCACGGTCCCCTGGCCCTTCATGAACCCCGGTCCGCCGCTTCCTTCCAGCGTGATGATGTAGTGCGTGGGGGGGCGTTTATCCGTTATCGCCAGTCGGCCCGTGTACGCGCCTTTGACGGCGGCGACCCCGATCTCGAGCCTGGCCTCGTAGGTATCGGGCGCCACTTCTTTGAGTTCCTTGAGACCGGGTGTGCAGCGGCGCAGGGCCTCGGGGTCGTTGATCGTCTTCCAGACCGTGTTTACGGATGCCGGGAGCGTGTTGGTACCTTCGAGTTTCATGTGGTCCTCCTCACCTCCGCGATGAGCTGCCGCAGACGGTTGGGGCTGAGCGGCATTTCCGCGATGCGCACGTCGAAGGGCGCGAGCGCGTCTTCGACCGCCTGCGCGACGGCGGCGGCCACAGGGATCACGCCCGCTTCTCCGGCCCCCTTGACGCCCAGCGGGTTGAGGGGGGAGGGCGTTTCGACGTGGTCGATTTCGAACGGCGGGACCTCGGCAGACGTCGGAATGAGATAATCCATGAACGTCGTACTGAGCGGCTGGGCTTGGGCATCATAGGCCAGCTTCTCCCAGAAGACGCCACCCAGGCCCTGCGCCACTCCGCCGTGGATCTGGCCCTCGAGGATCGTGGGATTGATCACCCGCCCGCAGTCGTGGACGACCACGTACCGGAGGATGGTCAACATGCCCGTCTCCGGATCGACCTCGACCACGCAGGCATGGACACCGTTGCTGAACGTCCCCTGGGAGGGCGTGAAGTACCGGATCGCTTCCAGACCGGGCCCTTCCCACTCCGGCGGCATCGCAAACCGCAGCGGGTTCGCCGCGAGCGCCACCTCGCCGAGGGAGAGGGAGCGCGCAGGAACGCCGCGGACGAATACCCGTCCGCCCTCCAGTTCGATTTCCTCGGCGGGCGCTTCGAGGAGTTTGGCCGCCACCACGCGGGCCTTCTCCCGGACCGCCTGCGCGGCGAGCCCGACGGCGTTGCCGGCAACGGTGGCGGCTCGGCTCGCGAACGTGCCCGTACCCCAGTTGAAGAGTCCCGTGTCGCCGGTGTACACGGCGACATCGCGCGGGGCGACACCCAGCGCGTCCGCGGCGATCTGGGCGAACGAGGTCATGTGCCCCTGACCCTGCGTGCCGACACCGGTGGCGACGAACACCTTCCCCGACGGCTCGACGGTAATCCGGCATCCCTCGTACGGGCCGATCCCGGTGCCTTCGACGTAGCACGCCACCCCGAGCCCCAGGTACCGGCCTTGGGAGCGGGAGGTACCTTGCCGGGCCGGCCACTCCGCGTACTGGATGATCTCCAGCGCGCGGTCGAGACAGGCGGGGTAGTTTCCGCTGTCGTACCGCAGCGGCGCGTTGTCCTGGTAGATAAGCCCGACATCGTACGGGAACTGATCGGGCTGGATGAGGTTCCGGCGCCGGACCTCGGTTCGGTCCACGCGGAGCTCGCGCGCGACCCGATCGAGGAGCCGCTCCATCACGAACACACCGTGAGGCCGGCCGGCGCCGCGGTACGGGCTGACGGTCGTCTTATTCGTGAAGACGGCCGTGAACTCGCAGTGGTAATTCGGGATCCGGTACGGTCCGGGGAGCGTCGTGCTGGCGACGATCGGGACGATCAACCCGTACGGGATGTAGGCGCCGGCGTCGTACAGGAACACCGTCCGCACGCCGAGGATGCGGCCGTCCGCGTCCACGGCAATTTCCGCGTCGTGGATCTGCTCCCGCTCTTGGTTTGTGGCGACCATGTTCTCGCGGCGGTCTTCGATCCACTTTACGGGCCGCCCCAGGCGCATCGCGGCCAGGGGCACGAGGATCTCCTCGGGGTAGAACATCATGATCTTCGGCCCAAACCCTCCGCCGACGTCAGGGGCAACCACCCGGACGTTCTGCTGCGGCAGGCCGAACATCGCCGCGAGCCCGTTCCGGATCGGGATCGGCGCCTGCGTGCTGTCCCACACGTCCAACCGGCCGGCGCGCGCATCCCAGGACGCGACGACCCCGCGCGTCTCCATCGGGCAGGACGCGCCGCGGTCGATGACGAGCCGCTCCCGGAACCGGTGCGGCGCCGCTGCGAACGCCTGCTCCACATCGCCGACCCGCTGCGCGTAGCGGGCCGCGATGTTCGTGCCGATGTCCTCGTGGACGAGCGGTGCTTGGGGGGCGATCGCCTGCTCCAGCGTGGCAGCGACGGGCAAGGGTTCGTAGTCCACGGTGATGAGATCGACCGCGTCCTCGGCGGCGTACCGGCTCTCCGCCACGACACACGCGACGGGCTCGCCGGCGTACCGGACCGTGTCTGGCGCCAGCGCGTACTGGGTCTTGTGGTGTACCAGCGAGGGATGGGGGATCAGCTTCGGCAGCGGGTTGCCGAGCGCGCCGAGATCGGCGTGGGTATAGACGGCCAGCACCCCCGGCGCGTCCCGGGCGCGATCCGTGTCGATCCTCCGGATCCGGGCGTGCGCGTGGGGGCTCCGCAGCAGCGCCATGTGGGCCATTCCGGGGAGACGAACGTCGTCCACGAAGAGTCCGTGTCCCTGCAGGAGCCGAGGATCTTCGTTGCGGGGAATGCGGGCGCCCACGTACCGCGTGCTCATAGGGAGTTGACTGTTCGATGGGTTGACGGATGATTCCTATACTGCGGCACTGGAATGAAGCATCACACCGGAAACATTCCGGACCGGAACGGCGTTATGCTAGAATGCATTCATCATGGCCCGCGCGGCGGTGCGCACGGTGCTCGAGGGGTCTACGCGCCGGGCCTTCAAGGAGTGATTGCTGGCATGGCATCGGACCACCCACAGGCCTTTAGCGGCATTCCGCGGATCGTGGATGAACTGCGGCGTCAGGGCTACATTGCCGACCGCGGTCTGGCGACGTCCCTCTACCTGAGCGTGGCGCTCCGGAAGCCGCTGCTGATCGAAGGGGCGGCGGGGGTGGGTAAAACCGAGGTCGCCAAAGTCATGGCGGGGGTCTTGGGAACCGACCTGATCCGCCTGCAGTGCTATGAAGGGCTGGACGTCCACACCGCCCTGTATGAGTGGAACTATCAGCGGCAGATGCTGCGGATCAAGCTGGAGGAGACCACCGGCCGGCCCGTCGAGGAGAAGGAGCACCTGATCTTCGGCGAGCCGTTCCTGCTGAAGCGCCCGCTGCTGCAGGCCATCACCGCCGACCGCGCGCCGGTCCTATTGATCGACGAAGTGGACCGCGCGGACGAGGAGTTCGAGGCGTTCCTCATGGAGGTCCTCTCCGACTTTCAGGTCAGCATCCCCGAAATCGGCACCGTGCGGGCGCGGCATCTGCCCCACGTTGTCCTCACCAGCAATCGCACGCGGGATCTCAGCGACGGTCTCCGCCGGCGCTGTCTCTACCTGTGGATCGACTACCCGTCGTTCGAGAAAGAGCTCGTGATCGTGGAGACGAAGGTGCCGGGCATCAATGACCGGCTCGCGCACCAGATCTGCGGCTTCATGCAACTCGTGCGGGGCGTCCCACTGGCCAAGATTCCGGGGGTCGCCGAAACGCTCGATTGGAGCGCGGCGCTCATGGCCCTCCACCGCGACCACCTCGATCCCGGGGCCGTTGAGGAGACCCTGGGGTGTCTGTGCAAGGATCAGGAGGACCTCGTCCGCATCCGGACCCACTACCTCAGTCCCATTCTGAGCGCTGTGGAAACTGCCGGGGCGAGCGGCGATGGGTGGACGCCGGATCGTATCGCCCAGCTCTCCGCCCAGCTCCCCAAAGGACGCTGAGGTGCTAACGGGGCAGCCATCGCGGGGCGGGTCCGTGTGGACTCGGCCGGGGAGCCTGTCCGCCAACGTCACACTGTTCGGCCGCCGGCTCCGGGGCCGGGGTTTGCTCGTGGGCCCCGCCGAAGTCGGCCTGGCGCTCCGTGGCCTTGCGGAAACGAGCCTCTGGGACCGCGAGGAAGTGCGGCTCGCGCTGCGGACGATCTTCTGCTCCCGCGTCGAGGATCTTCCCTTGTTTGACGCGGAGTTCGCGCGATTCTGGAGCGAACCGCCGGTCGCCGGCACGCCGGGCAGCCCCGAAGCCGAAGAAGGCGCGCCGAACGCCCGAGGACCCGCCCCCGGAACGGAACAGGAGGGGCAGCTGAGCGTCACGGAGTGGTCTGGCGAAGGGATTTCCGAAGAGGACGAGCGGGCCGTTCCCGCGTACAGCCCCGTCGAGATCAAGACGCGCAAGGACTTCAGCACCTTTTCCGCCGACGACCTCCAGGCGATCTCCGAACTCATCGTGCGGATCGCCCGCCGGATCGCCACGCGTCTCTCGCGCCGGATGCGGTCGGTCCGGCGTGGATCGTTCGTGGACCTCCGCCGGACGATGCGGCGAAGCCTCCAGTTCGGCGGGGACGCCATCGATCTGATCTGGCAGCGCCGGAAGATTCGGAAAGCGCGTCTCGTGCTGTTGTGCGACGTCAGCGGGTCGATGGACATCTACAGCCGCTTCCTGATCCAGTTCATCTACGCGCTCCAGGGAACGCTGGGCCATGTCGAGTCGTTTCTCTTCAGTACATCGCTTACCCGTGTCACGGACGCGCTGGATCACCGGGACATCCGGCGGGCCCTCACCGAGGCCGCGCGATGTGTGCCGGACTGGTCGGGCGGAACGAAGATCGGCGCCAGCCTGCGGACGTTCAACGAGCTGTACGCGCCCCACCTCGTCACTCCAAGGACGGTCGTCGTGATCTGCAGCGACGGGTGGGACACGGGTGACGTCGAGATGCTGGCCACGGCGATGCGCGCGCTCCGGGCTCGGGCCGGCCGCGTGATCTGGCTGAATCCTCTGTTGGGCAGTCCCGGCTATGAGCCGGTGACGCAGGGGATGAGTGCCGCGATGCCGTTTGTCGACGTGTTCGCCTCTGCCCATAACGTCCGCAGCCTGCGGGATCTCGAGCGGCACCTCCGTGAGCCCCGCCGGCGCCGTCCGCTCGCCACCGCTCCGCGGGTGGGGGACGACCGGCAAGGAGAGACGGGATGAGAGAACTGCGAGATATCACGAGCGCGCTGGCCGCACTCCGGGGACGGAAAGACCAGGGCGCCCTCGCCACCGTCGTGCGCGTGCGTGGTTCGACCTACCGGCGGGAGGGAGCTCGTCTCCTCATTCACCCCGATGGCACCACAACGGGATCGATCAGCGGCGGCTGCCTTGAGGGAGACGCCGCCGAAGTCGCCCGCGAGGTGATCCGAACAGGGCAGCCTCGGTTGGTCACGTACGACCTCATGTCCGATGATGAGACCGTGTGGGGGCTGGGGCTCGGGTGCAACGGAATCATCGACGTATTCATCGAGTCCGTCTCCGCCGCGCCCTCTGCGGATACGGTCGACCTGGTCACGCTGTTCCGGGACGCCGTCGAACATCGCCGGACGGCAACGCTGGCGACGGTGGTCGCCGCTCCCCCAGGTGGCCCGGCGCTTGGCGCGCGCCTCGTCGTGTCCGAGCAGGGTGACATCCGCGGGTCGCTCGGCGACGCCGGGTTGGACGCGCGGGTCTTGGCCGCGGCGCGGGCCCAGGCCGGCATTGGGGAGGCGTCTACCGTACCGGTGGAGATGGCCGCCGGCCGCGGAGAGGTGTTCATTGAGGTCATCGCTCCGCCTCCGCCCTTACTCGTCTGTGGGGCCGGGCACGATGCGATTCCCCTGGTGCGGATGGCCCACGAACTGGGGTGGTGGGTGATCGTCACAGACCGGCGTCCGGCCTACGCGACCCGAGAGCGGTTCCCCGACGCCGACGAGGTGATTGTCGCCGAGGACCAGGAAATTTCGGAGAGGGTCCGCATCGACCGGCAGACCTTTGCCGTCGTGATGACGCACAACTACCTCCACGATCTCGCGATACTCCGGGGGCTTCTGGGAACGCCCGCCCGCTACGTCGGGCTTCTGGGTCCGCGGGCCCGCACCGACAAGCTCATTGCCGAACTCGAGAGTGCCGGGACGCGACTCGGGGATGCGCACCGGGCGCGGCTGTTCGGACCGGTCGGGTTGGACGTGGGCGCGGAATCACCCGAGGAGATCGCGCTCAGCATTCTGACGGAAATCCTGGCGGTGAAAAGCGGCCGGCCTGTGGCCTCCCTGCGTGACCGCCGGGGGCCGATCCACACCCCTGTCTCTTCCTGACGGATCCCTCACAGTACACGCCAGGTCGTCGGGATGATCACGGCCCTCGTCCTGGCGGCGGGCCGCTCGCAGCGGATGGGGTCCCCGAAGCTCCTCCTTACCTTGGGCGGCCAGACGCTTCTACGCCGGGTGATCGCCGCGGCGCGGGTCTCCCGGTGTGACGACGTGCTCGTTGTTCTTGGGGAGTTGGCTCGGCAAGTCGGGCAAGAGGCGAGGGCCGCGGGAGTCCGTACGGTCCTCAATCCCCGCTATCGGGAGGGGATGGGGACCTCGATCGCGGCGGGGATCGAGGCACTTGCACCCTCCTGTGACGCGGCCGTTGTTCTCCTCGGGGATCAGCCGTGTGTGGACGCCGATGCGATCAACCGCCTGATCGACGCCTACCAGGCCACAGGGAAGCCGCTCGTCGCCTCGCGGTATGGGAATGTCGTGGGAGTCCCGGCCCTTATCGCCCGCCCGCTCTTCGCCGAGGCCGCATCACTGTCAGGCGATATCGGCGCACGTCCGCTCATCGTCCGTCATCCGGAGTTGGTCGCCGAAGTCCCCCTGCGGTCGGAGGCGTCGTGGGACGTAGACACCCCGGAAGATCTGGCACGCCTCAAGAAGGTTCTCGAAGAAGCACAATCACCCAGGGGGGTACAACCGCCCCCGGGGTGAGTGTGTCCAGCCGGTACAGGCGCTACCACTCGTCGTGGTGCGCGTCCGGCTCCTCGTCATCCTCTACGATCTGCTTGCGGGGATCGTCATCGTCTTCCGTCAACCAGTCGAGATCGTCGTCGTCCTCGACGTGCAGCGCGCCGGCATCCTTTCTGCCCGCGCCAAGACGTGCGTTGCGCTCGACGTCCTCGTCTACGTCTGGGTGCATCGTGATTTCGGGTCTCCCGGCCGTGAGCCTGCGCGCCGGTGCGGATTTCCGGCTGAAGGGGGTGAGGGCCACCGGCTTCCTGACCGGCGCCTTTGTGGTCGCCGGCTTCGGAGCCGCCTGCATCGGCTCGCGTGCGCTTGCGGTTTTCTTGCCCGTGCGGGTGGCGGCGCGGGCCTTCCGCGCGCGCGTCACAGCCTTCCCGTTCATGACGTCACCTCCATCGAAACCACGGTACATATTATAACGCGCCCAGTTCGGGGATCAATCCCACGCGTCCGGTTCGCGTGGCGTCTTTCAGCACGTCTGGCGGGGCATTGGCCGCGACATTCGCGGAGAACTTCCGCATTCTCTCGTGCAACTTGTCTCGATGTTGCATTGACACCGGAATGACGCCCCGTTTATAGTGTGGAGCCACAATCGCATAGACTCTTCCGGTCGACAAAGGCAACCCCGCCTTCGGGTGGGGGCGCAAAGCCACGGGACCATCGGTCGTGGTTAGCCGGGCTACCGAAGCTGGACGCAAGCGTGTCCAGCTCTTTTCTTTCGTCCGAGAACACGGGGAGGGTCGAGGCGGGAGCGATCCTGCGATCGTCCCGACCTGTACGGTGGGAGGGAGCGAGCAGTGCGAAGTATCGTGTCAGTCGCCTTGGTGGGGGTGGCTCTGCTGTGCGGCGTGGCGCTCGCCGGCGTTGGGCGGCCCACAGGCGCTGGGGCGGAGTGGAGGTACGTGGAACCGGTAACGGTGCTGCACGTGAAGGCGACAGGCTACAACGCCAATGACGGACACGAGTGGTGCGGCCCGCAGGGCTGCGGAACGGTCGTCTATACCGGAGGCCAGCCGTGGGTGGGTACGGTGGCGGTGAGCCAGCCGCTCTCGCAGAGAATCCCGATGGGGACCCTCGTCAGGATTCGGGGGTGGCTCTACCGGGTGCGGGACCGGATGGGGCCGACGGTGCGGGGGGAGCAACTGGATATCTATTTCTCCAGCGTTGAGGAGGCGCTGCAATGGGGAGTCCGCAGCGTAGACGTGGAAGTGCTCGCTTCCGGGGGCACCGACCTCTGATCTGAGAGTGGGCGCTAATCCGGCTGGGTGATCTCCCGGCCCTTGAGTCGGATCCTGTGCGATCCCGTGTAGACGGTGAATCGCGTGCCGCGGACGAAACCGACAAGCGTCATCCCGAAGGACCGCGCGGTGTCGCACGCCAGGCTCGAAGGCGCGGACACACTCGCCACGAGGGGAATGCCGGCCGCCGCGGCTTTCTGCATGATTTCGAAACTCGCCCTCCCACTGACCATCATGAGATGATGGCGGAGGGGCAGCATCCGCCCCAGAAACGCGTACCCGATCAGCTTGTCCACGGCGTTGTGCCGCCCCACATCCTCGCGGAGTGCCTGGAGGGTCCCGCCACGGTCGAAGAGGCCCGCCGCGTGCAGGCCGCCGGTC
>Ga0187846_10002029_pt1 | contig 11258 bp, 10 predicted proteins | sample TC_taG_FD_161473 | JGI IMG/M metagenome (GOLD analysis project Ga0187846, IMG submission 161473) | Biofilm microbial communities from the roof of an iron ore cave, State of Minas Gerais, Brazil - TC_06 Biofilm (v2) | ecosystem: Environmental > Terrestrial > Deep subsurface > Cave > Wall biofilm... | reverse complement strand
GTGGGCCGACCCCGGAACCGACCGCCGCCGCGGCGGCCACGGTATTGCTCGAGGTCACATAAGGATAAGTGCCATGGTCGACGTCCAGCAGCGAGCCCTGAGCTCCTTCGAACAGCAGGCGCTGACCCGCCTTCATCGCCTGGTCGAGCCGATAGGAGACGTCGGTCACCATCGGCCGGATACGCTCGCCCAGCTTTAACGACGTATCGATGACATGGCCGGCGTCCACCGCTTGGGCGTCGAAGTAGCGGGTCAGCACGAAATTGTGGTACTCGAGCGCTTCGCGCACCCGATCGCCGAAGCGGCCCTCGTCGAACAGGTCCTGCGCGCGAACCGCCCGCCGGCCCACCTTGTCCTCGTACGCCGGGCCGATGCCGCGGCCGGTGGTGCCGATCGGATCGTTGCCGCGCCGTGCCTCGCGAGCCCGATCCAGCGCAACGTGGTAATCGAGGATCAACGCGCAGTTGCCGCTGATCGCCAGCCGCTCGCAGGCTTCGATCCCGGCTTGGGCCAGCTCGTCGATCTCGGCCAGCAACGCCTGCGGCGATAACACCACGCCGTTACCGATGTAGCAGGCAACCGACGGACGCAGAATGCCCGATGGAATCAGCCGCAGGATCGTCTTGCGCGTGCCGATCACCAGCGTGTGCCCGGCGTTGTGCCCGCCCTGGAATCGCACCACGCCGTCCGCCCGATCGGTCAGCCAGTCGACGATCTTGCCCTTGCCCTCGTCCCCCCACTGGGTGCCGACGACGACCACGTTGCCTGCCATCCGAACCGTACCTCCGCAGCCCCTTTTTAGCGCCCGCCGGGCGCGCGAGCGATCACCTGCCAGCGCTCGTCGATCCGGCGGATCTCCCGATCGAGCTCGAATCCGCCGTCAACGGCGAGTCCGTCCGCGCGGCGCACGACGACCTCACCCTGCTTCCTGAGCGTGTCGACCAGCGCATCGAGTTGCGGATCGTTCCCCTGCGGAGCGACGATCGCTCGCGGCGCCGGCGACGGCGCCGCCAGCTGCGCTGCCTCGCGCAGATCGACGATCGAGAAACCCGTGGCGGGCCTGGCACGCCCGAACATGCGTCCGATGTCGTCGTAGCGTCCTCCACGCAACAGCGCTCCTGGGGAGCCTGCCGCGTAGGCAGCGAACGTGGCACCGGTGTAGTAGCGATACCCGTGCAGATCGGCCAGGTCGATGCTGGCGGTGCCGGGTGGGCACCGGGCGGCGAGCTGCTCCAGTTCCGACAGCGCAGAGGCGAGCTGGTCACTGGCGGGCAGCTCGCGCCTGGCTCGCGCCAGCACGGCGACCCCCCCGTACGAGTCGGCCAGGCGCAGCAGAGCCTCGCGCGTGACCGGCGCGAAGGTCGCGGCAGCGGCTTTCAAGGCGGTACGGTCTTTCGAGTTCAACGCCTGCAGCACGTCATCCAGCCGCTCCGGCGACGGGTGCTCGGCCGCCAGGATCGCCCTGAGCACCCCGCTGTGGCCCAGGTCGATCCGCAACTCGGTGGCACCCGCCAGAGCCAGCGACCGCGCGGCCAGTTGCAGCACCTCGGCGTCGGCTTCGATCCCCGAATCGCCATAGATCTCGGCGCCGACCTGGATCGGCTCGCGGCTCGCGAGCGGATGCAGCGGGCGCGCATGAAGGGCCGGACCCGCGTAGCACAGCCGCACCACGCCGCTGCGGTTCAGGATGTGCGCATCGATGCGAGCCGTCTGCGGCGTGGCATCGGCCCTCACGCCGAGGCTGCGCCCGCTGGACTGATCGACCAGCTTGAAGGTGCGCAGGTTCAGGTCGGCGTCGGTTCCCGACAGCAGCGATTCGAGGTGCTCGATCAGCGGCGGGATCACATACTCGTAGCCGAAGCCGCGGTACAGGTCCAGCAGCGCGCGCCGCAACTCTTCGACCCGGCGCGCCTCCTGCGGCAGCACGTCCGAGATGTTCTCGGGAAGCAGCCAGTTCGACATCGGTGCCTCGAGCCGGCGCTCTCGCGCTCAGATCAGGATCCAGAACAGGAAGATGCCGAGCGCGATCGAGCTCAATCCGAAAAAGCGGATCTGCCCGTCGGCCAGATCGGCGATACGCCGAACTGCCAAACGCCAGGAGCTCGGCGCCAACAGCGGTGCGATGCCCTCCAGCACCAGCATCAGCGCGAAGGCGGGGCCAAGGCGCTCCAGCATCAGTGCGCCACCGCCGCACCGCCCGGGTTTTTCAAGTACTTGAAGAAATCCGACGACGGATCGACCATCAGCATGTCGGTGCGGTTGCGGAAGGTCGCCTTGTAGGCTTCCAGGCTCCGATAGAAGGCATAGAACTCGGGACTGGCGCCGTACGCCTGCGCGTAGATCGCCGACGCCTTGGCGTCTCCCTCGCCCTTGATTCGCTGGGCGTCCCGGTAGGCCTCGGCCAGCAGCACTTCCTTCTGCTTGTCGGCATTGGCGCGGATCTTCTGAGCCTCGGCCGCGCCTGTGGCCCGCTGTTCGTTGGCCACGCGCTTGCGCTCCGATTCCATCCGGTCATAGACGGACTTCAACGCATCCGCCGGGAAATCGACCCGCTTGAGCCGCACATCGACCATCGTCACGCCCAGGTCCCTGACGCGCTCCTGCACGCTGGCGCGAATTTCCTCCATCGCGAGGTTGCGTTCGCGCGAGATGATGCCGTTGACGGTGCGCTTGTTCACCGCCTGGTTCATCGCGTCGCGCACCAGCGTCGAGATCCGGTCCTCGGCTTCGCGCTCGGCCCCGTGAAAGCTGATCCAGTAGCTGCGCGCATTACTGATGCGCCACTTGACGAAGGTTTCGATCTGCAGGTTCTTGTTCTCCGAGGTCTGCACTCGGTCAGCGCCCTGCGAATCGATCGTCAGGATCCGTTTGTCCAGATACTCCACGTTCTGGAACGGCGGCGGAAACTTGAAGTGCAGGCCCGGATCGTTGATGACGCGGTTGATGTGACCGAGCTCGAAGACGATCGCGTAGTGCTTCTGGTCGACGATGAAAGCCGACAGCCGGAACAGCGCGGCCGCGATCACCACGGCAATGACGGTCCCGATGATCCGATTCACCGGGACTCCCGGTCGCGGTCACTCGTCACGTCCCGGCTGCGCAGATCGGCGCCGGAGTCCTTGACGCCGCTGGTGCCGGGCGCCAAGCCTGGCACGAGGGCGCCGCGTGCCCCCGGCTCGCCCGCCGCCTGCTGCAGCAGCTTGTCGAACGGCAGGTACAGCAGCGGACTGCCCGCTTTTGTATCGACCAGCACCTTGGTCGAGCTCGAAAAGATCTGCTGCATTGCGTCCAGGTACAGCCGCTCGCGCGTGACCGCGGGCGCTTTCACGTATTCGGCGAGAACCTGTCGGAACCGCGCCGCATCGCCCTGTGCGTTTTCGGTCGTCTTGATCCGGTAGCCCTCCGCCTCCTGGATCAGCTGGGCCGCCGCTCCGCGTGCGCGCGGCACCACGTCACGCTCGTAGGCCTGCCCCTCGTTGATCTGCTTGTCCCGGTCCTGACCGGCCAGGATCACGTCGCTGAACGCCGGCTGCACCTGCTCGGGCGGCTGCACGTTCTGCACCGGCACCGAGGTGATCACGATGCCGGTGTTGTAGCGATCCAGCATCTCCTGCATCTTGGCGCGCACGTCGTTCGCGATCTGCTGCTTGACCGCCTCGCCGCTCAAGACGGCGTCCATCTTGCGGCTGCCGACCACCTCGCGCATCGCCGATTCGGCGGTCTGCACGACAACCGAGGCTGGATCGCCGTCGGGCAGGAAGCGGCTGCCGAATACGAAGTCACGCGCGGCGCTGTCCAGCTCCGGTCCGGATTTGATCCGGTACTGAACCTTGAACTGCACGTCGACGATGTTCTCGTCGTCGGTCAGCATCAGCGCTTCCCTCAGCCGATCCTGGGTGCGCGCCTTGGTGCCGATCTCGACCTCCCGTTGCGAGAACACGTCGACGATCTCGTGCGATTGAATCGGCCACGGTGCGCGCCATTGGAAACCGGCGCCGGTGATTTTGTCGAACCGGCCGAAGGTCGAAACCACGCCGACCTGGCCCTCCTGGACGATGTAGAAGCCGGTACACATCCAGATGAACAGGATGGCTGCCAGCACGGCGGACACACCGAGCCCGGCGCGCCACAGCTCCGAGCCGCCATCGCCGCCGCCGCCGGCTCCGCCGCCGCCGAACAGGTTTCCCAGACGCCGGCTCAATTCGCGCCAGAGTTCTTCAAGATCGGGTGGACCTTCGTGGCCGTTGGAGCGGCGAGGCGGGCGCTGTCCATCCCCTCCTTCGCCCGATCCTCCGCCGCGACCCCATTGCGGGTCATTCAGCGACATGATGCATTCCAAGCTTCGGGAAGGTCGGCTGGCACTCTTGTGCGCGTTGCGCGATCGCCCCGCGCAGCAGCTCCAGACCGTCGCCCGATTGCGCACTCAGCCAAACCGTGTCGATCCTACCACAGGCCGACTGCTCAACCGCAGCGCCGCGGGCAACCCGGTCGATCTTGTTGAAGACGACGCAGCGCGGGACATCGGCCGCGCCGATTTCCTGCAGCACACCGTCGACCGCGTCCATCTGCGCTTCGCGCCAGGCTACGGAGGCATCGACCACGTGCACCAGCAGATCGGCTTGCGCCGCCTCGTCCAGCGTGGCCTTGAAGGCATCGATCAGCGCGTGCGGCAGGTCACGGATGAATCCGACCGTATCGGACAGTACGACCGGAACGTCCGGGGCGACGAAACAGCGCCGGCTGGTGGTATCGAGCGTGGCGAACAGCTGGTCCGCGCAATACGCGCTCGAGCGCGTCAGCGCGTTGAACAAAGTCGATTTGCCGGCGTTGGTGTAGCCGACCAGCGACACGCAGAACACATCACGCCGCCGGCGCGAGCGACGCTGCGTGCGTCGTTGCGAATCGAGCGTGCGCAACCGCTCGCGCAACTGCTTGACGCGCTGGCCGATCATCCGCCGGTCCAGTTCGATCTGCTTCTCGCCGGGCCCCGCGCGCAAACCGATGCCTCCGCGCTGGCGTTCCAGGTGGCTCCACCCGCGCACCAGCCGCGTCGAAAGATGCTGCAGTCGCGCCAGCTCCACCTGCAGCTTGCCCTCCCGGCTCTGGGCGCGCTGCGCGAAGATATCCAGTATCAGCGCGGTGCGGTCCATCACCGCCACGCCCAGCTCGCGCTCCAGGTTGCGCTGCTGCACCGGCGACAGCGCCACGTCCATGATCACGACGCCGGAACCGGATCCTGCCAGCTGCTCGCGGATCTGCTCGACCTTGCCACGACCCAGGTACAGCGCCGGATCGGGCCGATCGCGTCGCGCCACCACCTCGCCGGCGGCCGCAAAGCCGGCGCTCTGGGCCAGTTGTCGAAGCTCGTCAACGCCGTCGCCGTCGGTCGCCGTGCGCCGGCCGCCGCGCAGCGCGACTTCCACCAGCAGCGCCGGTGTCGGCGCCTCGGAGCGGGCCCGCTCGATCTGGAATCCGCTCAGGATTCGGACTCCGCGCTCAGATTGACGGGCCGCGCCGGCACCACCGTCGAGATCGCGTGCTTGTACACCATCTGGGTGACCGTGTTCCGTAGCAGCACCACATACTGGTCGAATGACTCGATCTGCCCCTGCAGCTTGATTCCGTTGACCAGATAGATGGACACCGGGACATGTTCCTTGCGCAACGCGTTCAAAAACGGGTCTTGTAAGAGTTGGCCCTTATTACTCATTTTCTCTCCCGGTCGGGTTGCGCATGTGGGCGGCACCGGTATGCCGGAGCCGTTCCGGCCCCACATAGCCTGTTAGATGTGTGCGGTGCGACAAAAATTCAATCTACTTGAAAAGCGGGCCGTTTGCCAGCGCGCCGCGGTGCATAAGGGTTCACCGAGCTGCGGAATTCGATGCGCAGCGGGGTTCCGTGCAGCTCGAACCGATCGCGAAACCACCCTTCCAGATAACGACGGTAGCTGTCCGGGACACGCTGCAGCGCATTGCCGTGAATCACAATCACCGGCGGGTTGGTGCCGCCTTGGTGCGCGTAGCGCAGTTTCGGCCGGACGTTGCCGGCACGGGGCGGCTCCTGCCGCTGCACCGCCGCGAGCAGCGCGCGGGTCAGGCGCGGAGTGGGCAGGCGGGTGAAGGCGGCGCGCTCGGCCGCCACCAGCGAGCGCATCAGGGCCTGCAATCCGGTGCCTTTGAGCGCCGATATGAAATGCATGCTGGCCCAGTCGAGGAAACTCAGTTTGCGCCTGAGCTCGCGTTTGATCCGCTCGCGCTGCTGTTCATCCCCGGCCGCGTCCCATTTGTTCACGGCGATCACCAGCGCGCGGCCCCGCTCCAGGATGTAGCCGGCGATGTGCGCGTCCTGCTCGGCGATCTCGGCCGACGCGTCCAGCAGCAAGGCGACCACGTTGGACTGCTCGACCGCCTGCAGGGTTTTGACCACCGAAAACTTTTCGACCGTCTCGAACACCCGTCCCTTGCGGCGGATTCCGGCCGTATCGATCAACGTGAACCGCTCGCCCGCGAATTCGAACTCGACCTCGATCGCATCGCGCGTAGTGCCGGGCTGATCCGAAGCCACCATCCGGCGCTCCCCGATCAGCGTGTTCACCAGCGTCGACTTGCCCACGTTGGGGCGGCCGACGATCGCAATGCGAGTCCCGTGCTCCGGATCGGGCGCATCGGGTTCGGGTGCGGGCTGTGGCAGACCCGCCAGCGCCGTTTCCATCAGCTCCTCCAGGCCGGTTCCGTGTGAGGCCGATATCAGCACCGGGGGCCCCAGCCCGAGCTCGTAAAACTCGTTGCCGGCAGCCGAGTCGAGACCCTCGGCTTTGTTCGCGACCAGGATCAGGCGGCGCCCGGTGGCCCGCAACCGCTCGGCGATGCGCTGATCCAGCGCCGTCAAGCCGGCGCGCACGTCGACCACCAACAGCAGCACGTCGCTTTCGGCGATCGCCGCCTCCGTTTGCTCGTTGATCGCCCGCTGCAGCGGTTCGTGCGAATCCGGGTCGAATCCTCCGGTGTCGATGGCGAGGAATTCGGCGGAACCCAGGTGGCCGTCGCCGTATTGCCGATCGCGGGTCAGGCCGGCCAGGTCGGCCACCAGCGCGGCCCGCGAGCGGGTCAGCCGGTTGAACAGCGTGGATTTACCGACGTTGGTGCGGCCGATCAGTGCAACAACGGGTTTCATGGCTGCCGCTGTGGCGAGCGGCCGCGGTCAATCCCCGGGGCGCGCGCCATTGCTCACTGGCCGATACGGACCGAAATCACCTCAACCTTGCGGCATCAGCAGCGCAACATATCCGCGCTGGGTCTGAACCAGGACGCCGCCGCCCACGTCGCGCGGCTGCGCGACGATCGGGCTGCCATCGAGCTCGATCCGGCCAACCAGGTTGCCGTTGCTCGCGTTCAGCAGATGGACGTAGCCTTCCCGATCGCCGACCGCGACCCATTTGCGGATGCCCGCCGGCGAGGACAGGCCTCGATGGGCGAGCAGTTTGGACGACCAGCGCGCGCTGCCGCCGGATCGGGCGAACGCCTCGATCGTCGATGCCGAGTCAACGCCAAGCAGCTGCTCCCCGTCGATCGCCACGCCCGCCCCGGCCGGCATCTCGCGCGCCCATTGCTGATCGCCGCTGGCCGCGTCGAAGCAGGCGATCCGCCCCTGGTAGGAGGCGGCGCACACCTGGTTGTCCTGCAGTCCAATCGGGCCGAGCACGTCGGCCAGCCGCTCGACCTCGTTGGCTCCCTTCGGCTCGGATACGGCGCTGTCCCAACGCGCGGCCCCATTGGCCAGCGCAATGTCAACCAGGCGGCCTCCCGGGAAGCCGACGACGACGCTGTCGTTGGAAAACTCCAGTTCGGTGGGCGCTCGCAGAGCCAGCGAGGGGGTCTGCCGCTTGAAGGTCCATTTCTTGTGGCCGCTCTGCGCATCGAACGCAGTGACGCCCTGATCGGTGGACCGCACGACCACCACCCCGTGGCCGACCAGCGGGGGCGTCACGACGTCGCTGGGCACCTGCGCCTGCCAGGCCGGTTTGCCGTCGGCCGAGAACGCGAAGATCTCCCCGCGCTGACCCGCCACGGCAACCACGAAACCGTCCGCCCCCACCCCGGCTCCAAGCGGCTTGGGCGCTCGAATGCGCCACACCTCCTTGCCGTCGGCTGGATTGATTCGGACCAGCTCTCCTTCAGCGCTGGCGGCGTAAATCGCATTCTCGAGCACGGCCGGCTGCAGAAAGGCGCGGCGGCCGTTACCGACCTTCACGCGCCAGGCGATCTGGATCGGCAGCGGGGATTTGATCTGCGCCAGCGCGGCCGGCTTCTCCGCCTTGGAACTCGAGCAGGCTGCCACCAGCGACGCCGCCAGCGCGAGCCATAGCGCCGGGCTACCCAACGCGCACTTTGCCGCCGTCATCCGCACCTTACGCTCCCGGCAGTGCATCCAGTTTCATCTGGATCAGCACCTTCGTTGGCTGCTGGCCCGGCTTGGACAGGGCCTCGGCATAGGCTGCGCGCGCATCGGCGACCTTGCCTTGCGCCGCATAGACATCCCCGCGCCGATCGGCGAACTGGGTCGCAAACGCAGGCGGGACGTCGGTCTTCAAGGTCTCCAGCGCGGGCTCATACGATTTCTCGTCCAGCAGCACCCCAGCCAGCCGTATCCGCGCCAGCAACGCGAGCTCTTTTGGTCTGGCGTGTTCCATCGCCCAGGTCAGCTGCGCCTTGGCGGACTTCAAGTCTGCGTTGTCGATATTGACTCTCGCCTCTCGCAGCGCGGCCAGCGCAGCGTAAGTGGTCGAGCCGTGCTGATCGATCAACGTGCCGGCCAGATCGCGTGCCTTCAGCGCATCCTTCGCGTCCTTGGAGCTTGAAACGCGATCGAACTCCTCGTACAGAACCGACGCAGCGGCCGCTTGCCGCATCTGATACAGGCCCCATCCCTGATAGCCGAGCACACCGACCAGAGCGACGGTGGCCGCCGTGGTGATCCAGTTGCCGTTGGCTTTCCACCAGGCCTTCAGTTGATCGATCTGTTCCTGTTCCTGCAGGTCGTATGACATCCCCACTGCCTCCAGCCGTTATTCGAATTCGCGCTCGAGCGCGCGCCTTCCGTTCTCGATCCCGACCGCCTCCGACAGCCTGGCCGCCAGCTGAGCCACCGCAATGGTCTGCTGCTGCGCGAACCGGGCTGACGGATCGCCGGCACGCAGCGCCTTCACGCTGGCGGTCGATTCGGCCGCTTCCCGCTCGCCGACGATCACCGCGTACAGCGCCCCGCTCGAGTCCGCCCGCTTCATCTGCGACTTCAGGCTGGCCTCGCCCGCATGCAGCACGACGGTGAGCCCGGCATCGCGCAGTCCCTCGGCCACCTGCAGCGCTGCTTCGTAGGTGGCGCCGCCCTGGTGCAGCACATAGATCTGACACTCGCCGCGTGCCGGCTGGAGCGCATTGTCGCCCATCAGCTCGACCACGCGCTCGATACCGATCGAGAAGCCGCAAGCTGGGGTCGGTTTGCCGCCGAGCAGTTCGACCAGCCCGTCATAGCGGCCGCCGCCGCAGATCGTGCCCTGCGCGCCGAGCCGGTCCGTTACCCACTCGAACACCGTCAGGTTGTAGTAATCCAGTCCTCGAACCAGCCGCGGATTGATCGTGAACGGGACAGCAGCGGCGCGCAGCAGCTGCTGCAGCCGCTCGAAGTGCGATTGCGAGGCGGGCCCCAGATAGTCGAGCAGTCGCGGCGCACCGTTGACCATGTCCTGCATGGCGGCATTCTTGCTGTCGAGGATCCGCAGCGGGTTGGAATGCAACCTGCGCCGAGCGTCGTCGTCGAGCCGGTCGTGGTGTTGCTCAAAGTAGTCGATCAGATCGGCCCGATGGCGCATGCGCTCCGGCGGCTGGCCCAGGGTATTGAGCTCCAGCCGCACGCCCGACAGACCGAGGGTCTGCCACAGGCGCCGCAGCAGCAGTATCAGCTCGGCATCGACGTCGGGGCCGGCGAAGCCGAGCGCTTCGGCCCCTGCCTGATAGAACTGCCGATAGCGTCCCCGTTGCGGCCGCTCGTGGCGGAACATCGGCCCCATGTACCACAGGCGGCAGGGACCCTCGTACAACAGGCTGTGCTCGATGGCGGCCCGCACCACTCCCGCGGTGTTTTCCGGGCGCATCGTCAGAGCCTCGTTGTTCAGGGAATCGACGAAGCTGTACATCTCCCTTTCGACGATGTCGGTGATCTCGCCCAGCCCGCGGCGAAACAGCGCGGTCGATTCCAGGATCGGAGTGCGGATCTGTGCGTAACCGTATCCACGCAGGATGCCGATCGCGGCCTGCTCGAACGCTTCCCACAGCGGGGCCTGCGCCGGCAGCAGATCGTTCATGCCGCGTACGGCGGCAATCTTCGGCGAAGCCATGCGTTCCTGACGCTTGAATCGGGCCGGGGGTTCAGGACGCCATCACGCCCGGTCGGCCGTAGCGCCGATTGACGTAATCCTCGACGATTGCCTCGAATTCCTCGCTGATGCCCTCTCCCTTCAGCGTCATGCGCCGCTCACCGTCGATGAACACCGGAGCGACCGGCTGCTCGCCGGTGCCGGGCAGGCTGATGCCGATGTCGGCATGGCGGCTCTCGCCCGGGCCGTTGACCACGCACCCCATCACGGCAACCGTCAGGTTCTCGACACCCGGATATTGGCGCTTCCATTCCGGCATCCGGTCGCGCAGAAACGACTGAACGCGCGAAGCCAGTTCCTGGAATACGGTGCTCGTGGTGCGCCCGCAGCCCGGGCAGGCGGTCACCATCGGGACGAACGCGCGCAGTCCGAGCGATTGCAGTATCTCCTGGGCCACCTGCACCTCGCGCGTGCGTGCGCCGCCCGGTTCAGGCGTCAACGAAACCCGGATCGTGTCGCCGATCCCCTCCTGCAGCAGCACCGACAGCGCCGCCGTGGAGGCTACGATTCCCTTGCTGCCCATGCCCGCCTCGGTCAGTCCCAGGTGCAGCGGGTAGTCGCAACGTCGCGCCAGATCCCGATACACCGCAATCAGCTCCTGCACGGCGCTGACCTTGGCCGACAGGCAGATCCGGTTGGGCGGCAGGCCGAGTTGCTCGGCACGATGCGCGCTGTCCAGCGCCGACCGCACCAGCGCTTCGCGCAGCACGGCAGAGGCGTCCATGGGCTCGGAGCGGCGGTTGTTTTCATCCATCAAGCGGGCCAGCAACTCCTGGTCCAGGCTGCCCCAGTTCACACCGATGCGTACCGGCCGCTCATGGCGGCA
>Ga0187846_10002028_pt1 | contig 11259 bp, 12 predicted proteins | sample TC_taG_FD_161473 | JGI IMG/M metagenome (GOLD analysis project Ga0187846, IMG submission 161473) | Biofilm microbial communities from the roof of an iron ore cave, State of Minas Gerais, Brazil - TC_06 Biofilm (v2) | ecosystem: Environmental > Terrestrial > Deep subsurface > Cave > Wall biofilm... | reverse complement strand
CCAAAGCTTGTGAGCCCCATAAAAATGACCAGCGTTTCGGCGAGGCCTACTTTGCCCCAATCAATCTCGTCCACGGCATGTCCCGTGACAAACGTCACCACCGAGGTATGCTCGCGATGGGTAAGGGGGACGCCGGTGTAAGCCGCGATGCCCAGCGGGCTGGTGACTCCCGGCACCACTTCGAAGTCAATGCCGGCGTCCGCCAGCGCCTCGGCTTCTTCGCCGCCTCGGCCGAAGATGTAGGGATCGCCGCCCTTCAACCGGACGACTGTGCCGCCTCTCCTGGCCCGCTCGATCAGCATGGCGCAAATCTCCTCCTGGCTGAATACGTGGAGAGCTTTCTTTTTGCCGACGTAGATGTGCTCGGCCTGCGGCGGAGCCAGGGCCAGCAAGGCATCGTTGGCCAGGTGATCAAAGAGGATAGCGTCGGCGCGCTCGAGAACTGCGCGGCCCTTCGCGGTAATCAACTCGGGATCGCCGGGACCGGCGCCGATGAGGTAAACTTTACCCGGCATATACCGCATCGAGGATCGCACGCGCGCCGCGGTCCAGGAGTTCGGCGCCCAGCGCGCGGCCCAGCGCCGCGGCTTCGGAGAGCGAGCCTTCGGATTGCGCGCGCACTAACTCGGAGCCCTCCGGAGATGCCACCACGGCCATCAGGCGGAGATGCCCGCCATCGGCTGTGGCGTAAGCGCCGATGGGGACTTGGCAACCGCCTCCCAGGGCGGCCAGGACGCCGCGCTCGGCCGTGATGGCTGCGCGCGTGGCGGGATCATCGAGAGCCGCGCACGCCTCCTTTCCCGCCCCGCTGTCGCGGGATTCCAAAGCCAGCGCCCCCTGGCCCACGGCCGGACACATCACCTCCGGCGGAAACACCTCGGCGACACGATCCGCCCAGCCCAAGCGCCGCAGACCCGCGGCCGCCAAAACGATGGCGTCGTAGCGGCCTTCGTCCAGCCGGCGCAGCCGCGTATCCAGATTGCCGCGTATCGATTCCACCGCCAGATCGGGACGCAAGTGGCGCAGTTGGGCGGCGCGGCGCAGCGAACTGGTACCGACCTTCGCGCCTCGGGGCAGGTCGGCGAGACAGCGCCCCACGATGGCATCCCGCGGGTCCTCGCGCACCGGCACCCCCGCCAGTACCAGGCCCGGCGGCAGTTCCGTCGGCAGGTCCTTCAGGCTATGGACCGCCAGGTCCGCCCGCTGCTCCAGCAGCGCTTCTTCAATCTCCTTGGTAAACAGGCCCTTGGTCCCCACTTTGGCCAGAGGTACGCCGGTGATTTTGTCGCCGGTGGTCCGGATGATGGCAATGCGGCTCTCGCGTCCGGCTTGCGACAATTGCCGCTCGACCCAGCGGGCTTGCCACAACGCCAGTTGCGAGCCGCGCGATGCAATCACCAGCATGCTCTAATCCTGTACGTGGAAGATTTTCTTGAGCACCGCGATGACGTGCGCGCCATCCGGCTGCGCGGCCTGATTCCGCAGCTCGGCGATAGGTCCGTGCGCGACCTTATTGAGAATGCCGCGGGTCAACGCCTCCAGCGCCTCGTCTTGCTGCGGCGTGAACGGACCGTATTTGCGGCGCACTTTTTCGATTTCAGCGGAGCCGATCAGATCAAGCTGCGCCTTCAGCCCGGTGATGATGGGAGTGACCTCGGCCACCTTGAGCCCGGCCATCATGCGCGACACTTCCTCGGCTACCAGCGCCTCGGCGCGTTCCGCTTCCTTCAGGCGCTCGCGTTTGTTGGCCTCGATGACCTCGTGCAGATCGTCGATATCGTAAAGGAAGACGTTGTCGAGATCGTTTACGGCGGGTTCGATATTGCGCGGCACGGCAATATCGATCAGGAACATGGGCCGGTTGCGGCGCGCGCTGATGACGCGGTGCATTTCGTCTTTGTGCAGGATGTAATGTGGCGCGCCGCTCGAAGTAATCAGAATGTCGACCTCCGGCAGAGTGGCCAGAAAGCGGCCGTATTCCACCGGTGTCCCTTGAAACAATTTCGCCATCTCGAAGGCGCGCTCGTGAGTCCGGTTGGTCACGAAGACATGGGAAGCTCCGGAACTGCGCAGGTGGCGCGCGGCCAACTCCGACATCTTGCCGGCGCCCGCAATCATCACGGTGCGATTGGAAAGCGATCCAAAAATTTTGCGCGCCAGCTCCACCGCCGCGTGGCTGATCGAGACGGCCATCTGGCCGATCCCGGTTTCCGAACGCACGCGTTTGGCTACTCCAAAGGAGCGCGTGAGCAAACCATCCAGCCATCCACACACAGCTCCGGCATCCTTGGCCGCCGCCCATGCTCCCTTGAGCTGCCCCAGGACTTGAGGCTCCCCTATCAGCATGGAATCCAGGCTCGCCGCCACACGAAACAAATGGTGAATGGCTTCCTTTCCTTCGTGCCGGTAGATATGCGGGGCAATGCTGGCCGGGTCGACAGTCTTCTGATCTGCCAGAAATGCATCCACGACCGCTTGCGGGTCTGAGCCGTCATCGGTGGTGACGGTGATTTCCACCCGATTGCAGGTGGAAAGGATGACGGCTTCGCTCACGCCCTCACGCGATTTCAGATCACGCAGCGCGGCGGGCAGTGCCTCTTTGGAGAAGGCCAGGCATTCCCGCACCTCGACGGGGGCGGTCTTGTGGCTCACTCCTGTCAGCAGCAGCTTCATTGCCCCAGCAGGATCGCACCCAGGCGCGCATGCGCGGCCCAGGTCAGGATGGAGAAGCCTACGACCGTTACGGTCATGATGGCCGCCTTGCGCCCGCGCCATCCAGCCGTGGTCCGCAGGAAGACCATCGCCATATAGGTTCCCCAGGTGAAAAAGGAGATCGCAATCCGCGGATCGCGAATCCAGCCGGTCCGCATTTCGATGAAAGCCCAGGTGCTGCCGGCGATCACCGCCAGGGTCACGAGCACAAATCCGATGCCCATGGATTTGGAGATCAGATCATCCAACGTACCGAGGGCGGGCAGGCGGTAGTAGAATCGGCGCGGCTTTTTGGTCTTGAGCTCGCGTTCCTGAAACAAATATATGAAGGATGCCACAGCCGTCACCAGCAACGCCGCAAGCCCGCATAAGACCAGCACAATGTGCACTGTGAGCCAGACATTGCGCACCACCGGGCTGGTCCAAACGCTGACCGGATTGCCGAGCGTGGCGGTCAGCGACATGATGAAGACTAGCGGGAAAATAAAGGCGCTCAGGCTCTCGATTTTATAGCGCCATTGCGCGAACAGGTACAGGCCGGCCACCAGGAAGGCACACATGGAGAGGGTTTCATAGAAGTTCGTGATTGGGCAGCGGTTACTGGCGATACCCTCTTCCACAATGGAAACGAAGTGGAAAACCGTTCCTAGGGCAAATGCGCCCAAGGCCACCCGGTATAACTGCTCGCGCCGCCGGACCAGCATCAGGATGGCATGCAGGAGGCCGAGCGAGTATAGCGCAGCGGCTACACGCAGCCAGATCACACTCATTTCCGCCATGGACCAGTCCTCTGGGTTCAGAGGACATTATAACGTGTGGCAGGGGTTTCGGAGGGCCGTCTCCGCTAATAGCAACTCAGCTCAGAAGCAGTTCGGGCGATGCACTCCGCGAGAAAAAGCTGTAATGTATCGCTATGGGCAATAAACTCCTTCTGTCCGTGGCGAGCGTGCTGTTTCTGGCTGCAGTGCCGGCCTCTCCGCATCACGCTTTTTCGAGCGAATTCGACACCTCCAAGCCGGTCACCTTGGAAGGGGTGGTTACGAACATCACCTGGGAGAATCCGCACGTATTCTTCTACGTGGATGTCACAGATGCCGATGGGAGCGTCGTGAACTGGAAGTGTGAGACTAGAGGCCCGAATGGCTTAGCCCGCCAGGGCTGGACGAAAAACTCCTTAAAGGCTGGCGACAAGGTTACGGTCCATGGCTATTTGGCCAGAGATGCTTCCCACTTCGTGGATGGCCGGCAGGTCACATTTGCGGATGGCCATAAAATCCCCCTTCGGCCGGAAGAGTAGCAGGACAGGCGGCGTACCCTCTGGGTCCGCCTGTCCGGGACAGGGTTGAAAGTCTATGCCAGAGGCGAGCCGACAGCGATAATCCCGGCGGGTGTGTTTTCGCCCGCCGGGCCGCGTCGTTCGGATTTGACCCCGTATTGGTAACTTCTTGGTCCCCTTCTCATCGGGGTGTTTTTTCACTATATCACTGGATGGTTGCCTTGCGAATGTAGTCGAGCTGCGGGAATTGGCTTTGCAAATAAGTGTTCCCCTGCGCCTCGATCAGCGATTGGTCCGGCCGCTCGTCGTAGCCGCCGTAGAGGTTTTCCACCACGTCCATACCGGAAATCACCTTTCCAAACGACGCAAATCCCTGACCATCCAATCTCTCATTATTTCCCAGGTTGATGAACAATTGCGTGGTGCGCGTATTCGGCCCCGCTGTAGCGTAGGTCACTGTTCCCGCGGTATTGCTTTGCTTCACCGGATCATCTGGCAGACGCATGTCCTTCCACTTGGCGGTAATGGCCGGATCACCGGCGATTCCGAACTGCACCACAAAGCCCGGCACCACACGGAAAAAGCGGTCGCCATCGTAGTAGCCCGATTTCACCAGCGTATAGAAATGATCGGCGCCAAGTGGAGCCCAATCACGGTGCACTTCGATGACGACCAATCCCTTGGACGTGTCCAGGTTTACCTTGAACGTATCCGGAGCGTTGGTTGAGGAGGAGGATGACGAGCAACCTGAAAGGACCAGGGACCCAACCGCGCACCCGAGCGCCAGAAAAGATCTTCGCATCGTCATTCAGTATGCCATGCTGGAGATGGCCGATGGCAGCTCTGCCGTGATCGGCACGGAGCATGACGGGCGAGTGATTCGGACCATGGGGGAGGAAGCCATCGGCCGGCTCAACCGGGGAAGGCACGGCCTTGCCGATTTTTGGGATGCCGATGCGAAGGGCCGTAGATCGAAGGCATCGGAATGTCGTTGAGGCGGAAGTAGACGCCAAGCTGGCCGCGATGAAGGGCTCGACTCTGCAATCGCATGCAGAAGCTGTCATCCGCGTCGGGTGGACGCGGGCCTGAAACGCTGATCGAGGGCAGCAGGGACCCCCAACGATCCACCGCGCTCGGAGGCGGTGCGGCTTCTCAAAACATTTCGGGCAGCCGGTTCATAGCCAGCGACGACCGCCCCCGCCAGCCAGTTGGTGGTTTTCATTGGATTTATGCAAGGTCTCGCTGCAGTGCTTTCACAGATCACCGATCGCGATCTGGCGCGGGATCGCACAATTCAACAAACTGCCGCCGTCGTTTTGGGCAGAGATTTGCGAGGTTGTATCAATCTGCGTTTCGAAAATTTCGTATTGGGGCGAGATGAAAAGGAACATCTTATGAACAGCCGTTCAAAGACCGCTGGCAGTGCGGCAGCGATTTTGCTGCTTCTGATTTCGGCTTCAGCACCGATGGTGTACGGGCAAGCCGATCAAACGCCCGGGCAAGCTGACTCGTCCAGTTCGAACCGGACCGCCATTTCCCCGAAAACAACCTCTGTCGGGGCATCGTCTCCGACAACTCCGACCGGTGGATCGCAACTTGCTCCTTCGACCAACCGGGTCGAATCCTCTCTTTTTTACTGGCTCAACATGTCCGGCCGCACGCAGGCGAAGTTCAGACCACTGACCCCAACCGAAAAGGTGGACTTCTACGCAAAAGGCCTTTTCGGTCCAATGATGTTCTTGAGCGCTGCGACATCGGCAGCGGTCACACAGGCAATGGATACCCCGGCAGCGTGGGGCCAGGGCGCGGAAGGCTACTTCCATCGGTTCGGAAACTATTTCGCAAAAAATGCGGTCCAACGAACACTTCGCTTGGGTGGGGAGGAACTGCTGCATGAGGACAATCGTTACTTCCAGTCTGGTGAGCACGGAGTGGGCCGGCGGATGCTCTACGCTCTGAAGAGTAGTGTCATGGCACGCGGCAATGACGGACATCAGCACATCTCCATCTCCGAAATCGGCAGCCTCGCCGGCTCGTCATTCATTTCCCGGCTGTGGCAGCCTTCGACGAACAGCTCGGCGGGCGACGGCGCGACCAGCTTCGGTATTGCCATGGGTGTGAACGCCGGCACGGATGTCTTGCGTGAATTTCTTCCCGATTTGACACGCCGGATGTTCCGGCGCAATCAGCAAGGCAGTGCGAACAGGTTGACCGCGCCTCCAAACTCGACCAACCGCTAGGGGGTTAGCGAGGAGCAAGCCTCCCGCCATTCTGACGAATCGTTTCCGCGCTCTGGCCATGACACTGAACTCCTATTGCCCAGCCGTCGCCGGAGGTGTGTGGAATGAATCGTTGCGACCACCTCGCTCTACGGTTCCGGTCCCGTTCCGTGGACCGGCACCACCTTGTCGACTTCCAAATGCCGTATGCGCCCGACATTCGCGATGAAGTTCTCACCCCACGGATGCTGCAGCCAGCCATGATCGTACTGATCGGCTTCCACCAAAAGCCGGTCGCGCGGGACCCACACCATGAGCTCGGTCGCGCAGTGAGTTGGCCCATTCGGATCGGGACGCACAGGATAAATCACGATCTCCTGGTCATTGTCCTTCATGGTGAGCATGTCATCCACCGCCTGGAACTTGAGCGGCTTCGGATTTTTCGCCAGAGCGTCCGGTTTTAGCGTATGCTTGCGTGCCGCCACTTCCCCGAAAAGAGATTTGTTGTCCTATGGCCCTGGTTACCGCAATGCTGTGACAGCGGTAGCGGGTGGTCATTCATCCTGCCCAGAACCGGCTGAACGGACTATTTCCGGAAATGCGCTTGTCCAGCAAAAGGGCATGAATTGTTAAGAGCCGATGACGACCCCATGAAACTTACATTACTGGGCTGTTTTGTTTTGGCCGGAGGTTTGGGCGTGTACCGCCGCCACGCGGGTGAAAGCATACGTTGAGAATTCAGGCACCATCTAATCATTTTTGTCTATAAATGTTTCCTCTAAACATTACGATTCCGGCAAGGAATTGTAATGGTTCTCCTGAGAGGCTGAAACAGAGGAGGGGATTCGTATGTTTCAAACCTCGGTAGAGTTCGCCTGGCGCGACTTCAAGCTAATCGAGCGGTTCCGCACAGGAGTCAGTCTTCACGGGCACACCATGCATTCCGAGGAGTGCCTTTCCTTCATCCCTCGATTGCTGCGACGAATTCCCGGGGTGGAGCCTCTCGTTCAGCGGTACCAGCACGAAGGCAAGCCCGTAGATTTCGCGAGTGCCTATTGGACTCCGCCGCTTGGTCCGGCCTCCGCGCTCCATCTCGAGCAGACACAAATCTTGGGAATGGGTTTACGGCCGCTGGTTTCGCTTACCGATCACGACAATATCGAGGCGGGTATGAGCCTTCGGGTTACGGCGGACCCGCGTGATGTTCCCGTTTCCGTCGAATGGACTGTCCCATATGAGCGGTCGGTTCTGCACCTGGGTGTTCACAACCTGCCACCCGAATCCGCCCGCGCCTGGGTGGCCAGATTTTCGGGGTATACTGCGGACCCGCGGGAAGAACGGCTGCCCGGACTGATGGAAGAGCTGGCAAGCATTCCGGACATCCTCATCGTTTTGAACCACCCGTTCTGGCTCGAAGAGGGAGTTCGGCAGGCCGATCATTGCCGGGCGCTGGATCGAGTGCTCCGCGAAGGTATTCTGTTCTTGCAGGCGTTTGAGTTGAACGGCACACGGACCTGGAACGAGAATGCAAAGGTGGTCGAGTTGGCGCGGGCGCATCGCCGCCCGCTCATCTCGGGCGGAGATCGGCACGCCTGCGAGCCCTCCGCCTGCATCAATCTTACGAATGCGGCCACCTTTTCCGAATTCGTTGCCGAAATTCGCGGAGGGGATAGTTCGATCCTGTTCCTGGCTCAATATCGCGAGCCCTTGGCCGTTCGCCTTTCGGAGGCGGCCTGGGACATCTTGCGTCGCTATCCGGAATACCCGGGCCGCGAGCGCTGGACCGATCGCATCTATTATCGTGGAGAGGACGCCGTTGCGAGGCCTCTATCGGCAGTCTGGAAAGACGAGGGCCCGTGGCCGCTCAGGGCAATTACTACAGGTCTCCAGGTCGCCGTCAGCACCAAATTGCATTTCGCGCTGCGGCTGTTTCTGGCCCAGGGCGGAGAACTTGTGCGGTGAGGCGGGCTGCCGCGCGGTTCTGGGCTGCCGTAGCGGGACTCTGTTGGCGGGAGCCGGTGCGGTGGGTGCCGGGGCTATACGCCGGCAGGCAAACCCAGTTAGTGATGGTTTGGAACTATACCATGAACTGGCGGAAGGTCCAGAAGAGAAACGCGGACAAAATGATCGAGGACGGCAAGGTCAGGACCCACGCCAACGCCAGGGAGCGCACAGTGCTCCATTGCAGGCCGGAATGGTTAGCGGCCATCGTTCCGCCTACGCCGGAAGAGAGGACGTGCGTGGTACTGACCGGCAATCCCATGTGGTCTGCCGACCAGATAGTCGCCATGGCGGTAATCTCGGCTGCGGCTCCCTGTGCGTAGGTCAGATGCTGTTTACCGATTTTCTCGCCCACTGTCACCACGATGCGCTTCCAGCCGACCATGGTGCCTAACCCAAGGGCCATCGCCACCGCCACCTTCACCCAGGTGGGAATGAACTTAGGGCCGCCGCAACAATAACAACTCACAAGTGATCGGTTATCTGTCATAATCTGCCAGATCGCATTTCGAGTTTGGCAAGAGCAGACTTCGTCCCACAAGGCCAAAACAGGACTTTGGCGCATGGGGCCGGTCGTGCAGGCACCCGTGCGATTTGTTATAGTTCCGATTAGGAGGTCTGGTTAAATCGGAACTATAACATTATGCGCCCCCTCTCCTTCCGCTCCGATGCCTTACGCACGCTACTGCTGCGCAACAAAATCGCCACTTTGGACGAGATGAAGCAGGCCCTCGGCACTGCTGTCGATGTCACTGTCTTTCGCAAACTCAAACCGCTGGATTACCTCACCAGCTATTCTCATCGCGGCCGATATTACACCCTGCGCGAAATCGCCCGCTTTGATGACCGCGGCCTATGGTCGCAGGCAGATGTCTGGTTCTCCCGCTTCGGCACCCTGCTCGCCACCTCAGAAGAATTCGTCCATCGTTCCCCGCGCGGATACTTCGCCGATGAGTTGGCCCCTCTGTTGCACGTTGCCGTGCAGGATGCCCTCCATCAATTGACCCAGCAACAACGTGTAGCGCGCCAGATCGTTTCGGGCCGATACCTATACACGGCTACGGAGCCGACCATCCAACGACGGCAACTGCTGGCGCGCCGTTCCGTGGAAGTCCTCCCCACGGTGGTGGATGCTTCGGTGTTGGAGGTCGCCCCGGAGGAAGTGAAAGCCGCCATCCTGCTGTTCTACAGCCTGCTGGACGAGCAGCAGCGCCGCCTGTATGCCGGATTGGAGTCGCTCAAGTTGGGCCGTGGCGGAGATCGTCAACTGGCCGACTTCCTCGATCTCGATCCCCACACCGTGGCCCGTGGGCGACAACAGTTATTGACCCAGGACGTGGAAGTAGACCGCGCGCGCAGAGCCGGGGCGGGGCGCAAGCCCGTGGAAAAAAAACGCCCGAAATAATCGATGCCATCGAGATTCTGCTGGAACACGACACCGCCGGAGATCCCATCACCGGGCTGAAGTGGACCCGCAAGACGACCGAGAAGATCGCCGCGATCCTCCAGCAGATCGACATCCCCGTCTCGGCCAATACGGTCGCTCGCCTTCTCTACCAGATGCATTTCTCCCTGCGCGTCAATCGCAAGCAGATCGCCACCAATTCCAGCCCCTACCGCGATCAGCAATTCCAACACATCTGCTCGCTACGGACTCGCTTTCAGCGCCAGGGCCTTCCCGTCATTAGCGTCGACAGCAAGAAACGCGAAATGATCGGCAACTTCAAAAACAGTGGCGCCAAGTGGGACCGCGCGCCGGTCTTGGTGAACGACCACGACTTCCTCTCCGATGCCAGCGGGGTGGGGATCTCCTACGGCATTTACGAGCCACCCCGCAATCGCGGCACCGTCTGCGTTGGCGTCTCTCACGATACACCCGCCTTCGCTGCTCACTCCATCGCCACCTGGTGGAAACAGGAGGGATTACATTGCTATGGCCGTACCCCCAAACTACTGGTTCTGGCCGATTCCGGGGGCAGCAACAGTTGCGCTTCTTGGGCCTGGAAGGTCGAACTCCAGAGCCAGGTCTGCAATCCCTTTGGCCTCGCCGTTACCATTGCTCACTACCCGACTGGCGCCTCCAAGTGGAATCCCATCGAGCACCGCCTGTTCTCCGAAATTTCGAAGAACTGGGCCGCCGAACCCCTCGATAGCTACGAAAAGATGCTCAAGTACATTCGCACTACCGACACTCAAACCGGATTGGTCGTAACCGCCTATCTCGACCGAAACGAGTATCCAACCCGTCGCAAGCCGGACCCGCAGTTGATCTCCTCACTCCGTCTCACTCACGACAAAGTACTTCCGCGATGGAACTATACGATTCGACCGAATCTGTGAAATTATTTTTGCGGCGGCCCTTAGTGGTGGAGGTGAACAATCCCTCGCATGATCGCGATTGTCGACGCTTGTGTCCGGTCAGCGGCACCCAGCTTTTCCAGAATGCTCTTCACGTGATTGTAAACGGTGTAGTTCGCAATCCCGACAGTATAGGCAATCTCTTTATTGCTAAGCCCTCCAACGATCAGGCGCAGAATCTCAATTTCGCGTGGGGTTAGGGATGGGCGCGCCGAGTTCTGGGTTAACGCCGAGGCTACCGAAATGGGAAGGTACTTTTGGCCGGAATACACGGCTCGGATCGCGTTGATCAAATCATCATTCGGCGCATCTTTCGTGAGAAACGATTGGGCTCCTGCCGCCAGAGCACGTCGGATGTCCTCGTCCCCGCCGAATGTACTGATGGCGACGAAGTGGGCATTCGGAAACTCCGCACGAAGAGCCGCAACCGCGTCGAAGCCGGTAACCACGGGCATACGCATGTCGATGACTGTTACGTCAGGTTCATGTTCGCGGTACAAGGCGATCGCCTCCTTGCCGTTGGTTGCTTCCGCGATGACTTTCATATCCGGTTGCGCATTGATGATCGCGCCCAGACCCTTCCTGGCGATCAGGTGATCTTCGGCGATCATGATACGGATCGAACGGGCTTTTTTCATCGTTTATTGTTTTGCGATCGGAACACTCACTTCTACGGTTTTACCCATGCCGGCT
>Ga0187846_10002027_pt1 | contig 11263 bp, 10 predicted proteins | sample TC_taG_FD_161473 | JGI IMG/M metagenome (GOLD analysis project Ga0187846, IMG submission 161473) | Biofilm microbial communities from the roof of an iron ore cave, State of Minas Gerais, Brazil - TC_06 Biofilm (v2) | ecosystem: Environmental > Terrestrial > Deep subsurface > Cave > Wall biofilm... | reverse complement strand
TTTCAGGGTCGGCGAGGCGGATGATGATGCCGGCTGAGTTGACTGCGCTTACGATACGAGAGGCCGCGCGTCTGGTCAGGGAGCGGGCGGTTTCGCCTGTCGAGCTGACCCGCGCGTGCATCGATCGCATTCACGAGCACGACGCGGACCTGCACGCGTTCATCACCGTGCTGGAAGAGCCGGCGCTCGAGCAGGCCAAGCGCGCGGAGCAGGCGGTGATGCGAAAGGAAGCGCTCGGGCCGCTGCACGGCGTTCCGCTGGCGCTGAAGGATTGTTTCGCTATCCGCGGAGTAAGAACTACGGGTGGCTCCAAGCTGCTCGCTGAAAATATAACGGATCACGATTGCACGGTGGTCGAGCGCCTACGCAATGCCGGGTGCGTGTTCCTGGGAACGCTCAACATGCACGAGTTCGCCCTCGGTGCCACGACGGCGAACCCGTTCTACGGCATCGCGCGCAATCCGTGGAAGCGCGACCGTATTCCTGGCGGATCCAGCGGCGGTTCGGCAATCGCGGTAGCCGCATCCTTGTGTCTGGGCTCGATGGGCACCGATGCAGGTGGCTCGGTGAGACTGCCGGCTGCGTTGTGCGGGATCGTGGGCCTGAAACCCACCTACGGCCGCATCAGTCGGTACGGTACGCTTCCTCTCTCCCTGTCTCTGGACCACTCGGGGCCAATGACCCGGAGCGTGGCCGACGCCGCGCTGATGCTTCAGATCGTTGCCGGCCCCGACCGGCGCGACGTTACCTGCAGTGGACATCCCGTGTCGAACTATCTCGAAGCCATTAGCGGCCAGATCAAAGGACTCAAGGTAGGCCTGCCGACTGAGTACCTGGCGGATGCCATGGACGATGAGGTACGCGGCGCTTTCCTGAAGGCGGTTGGAGTTCTTCAGAGCCAGGGCACAGTGACGCAGGAAGTCTCCCTGCCGCACAGCCGGTTGGGGCCGCCGGCGCTGGTCGCGATCGCACTGCCAGAGGCCAGTGCGCTGCATAGCGCCGATCTCAAAACGCGCCCCGAGCAGTACAGCGAGCAGATGCGCACCCTGCTTTACGCCGGGTCGTTAATTCCAGCGCGTCGCTATGTTCAGGCCGGACGGGCGCGCACTATGCTAATCGGGGACCAGCTGGCGGCACTGAAAAGCGTTGACGTTCTGGCCCTGCCGACGGTGGCGATTCCGGCGCCGCCGGTCGGCGATACGGTCGCGGCCATGGGCAACCGGCAGGTAAACGTCGACGCGGCACTACCCCGGCTGACACTACCATTCAATCTATCCGGTCTGCCGGCCATTTCGATTCCGTGCGGATTCACATCTGACGGCTTGCCGATCGGTCTTCAAATCGTCGGACGGGCTTTCGCCGAGGCCACGATTCTTAACCTCGCGCATGTTTATGAGCAGAGCACTCGATGGCACGAGAGGCGGCCGCCGCTGTAGGGAAATGGCTCTTCCAGAGCCGCTGCCGAAGCCAGGATGCGTCGCTCACTACTCTACGATGGGCACGCCCCGTTTTTCACGTTAGGTGCTAGAGCTCTGAAAAGCGTTGCGCAAGAAGAGGAGCATGAAAGGTGTCTTACCGCCTCGGGGTTGACGTAGGAGGCACTTTTACCGACCTTCTGCTGATCGATGAGAACGACGGCACCACCTTCACCGCCAAAGTGCCGTCTACACCTGCCGACCCTTCAGTCGCCGTGCTCAACGGGATCGCGCAAGTCTGCGAGCGTGCAGCGATCGACCCACGCGAGGTGACGCATGTGCTGCACGGCACGACCGTGGCGACCAATGCCATCCTCACCGGCAGCGGCGCACGGGTTGGGCTGGTGACCACGAAAGGCTATCGCCAGATTCTGCAGATCGCGCGTTCGTTCGTGCCCGGAGCGCTAACAGGGTGGGTGCTCTACAACAAGAGCATCCCGCTGGCGCCGCTGGAACTGACCGTGGAGGTTCCCGAACCTATCGACGCTCGCGGCGAAGTAGTCGAGCCGCTCGACGAGGCCGCCACACGGCAAGCCCTGCGGCGGCTCAAAAGCCGCCCATCGAAGCGCTCACCATCTCCCTCATCAACGCGTACGCGAACGGGGTTCATGAACAGCGCATCCGCGAGCTCGCCAGCGAGGAAATTGCCGGGGTGCCGATATCGCTCTCCTCCGAAGTGATTCCCGAGATGCTGGAATACGAGCGCACGATCACCACCGTCGCCAATTCCTACGTGCGCCCGGTCATGGAACGGTACGTAAGGAATCTGCGGGCCGAACTGGCGCGCAGCATGGCTGATGTGAAGCTGCACATTCTCCGCTCCGACGGCGGTCTGGCTTCGGCCGAGGCCGCCGCTCAATACCCGGTGAAGGTTCTGATGAGCGGGCCCGCCGGCGGGGTATCAGGCGCTATATGGCTGGCCCAGCAGGCCGGCTTCAGTAATCTCCTGACCTTCGACATGGGTGGCACGTCCACCGACGTCGCACTGGTTCAGAAGGGCAAGGCTCAATTGCGGCGCGAAACGACGATCGGCGATGTGATGGTGCGCGCCTCGTCCGTCGATGTCCGTTCGGTTGGCGCGGGCGGCGGTTCGATCGCTCACGTGCCAGCCTACACAACTGCACTCAGGGTCGGACCGGAGAGTGCGGGCGCCGACCCCGGTCCAGCCGCCTATGGCAAGGGAGGAGAACGGGCGACCGTAACCGATGCGAACGTGGTTCTCGGAAACCTGCCGGATATGATCCGACTGGGCGGAGCGATGCCGCTCGATCGGAGGCTCGCCGAGCTTGCAGTGCAGCGCGTCGCTGACTTGCTTGGGATGCCACTCAAACGCGCCGCCGCGGGCATAATAGAACTTGTGAACGAAAAGATGTTCGGTGCTTTGCGCTTGGTTTCAGTGCAACAGGGCGTCGATCCGCGCGAACACGCACTGATGGCGTTTGGCGGAGCGGGCCCGCTGCATGCCAACGCGCTCGCGCGGCTGCTTGGTTCCTGGCCGGTCATCGTGCCGCGCGGCCCGGGCGTGCTGTGCGCCTATGGCGACGCCACCACACGGCTGCGCGATGAGGCCTCACGGACGCTTATCCGGCCGCTTTCGCAGCTGAGCGCAGGTGAGGTGTTAGGCGTGTGCGAGGAGCTGGCGCAAAAGGCGGCGCATGCTCTCAATGCTGAGGACGTGCCGGCTGCCGAGCATACCTCCAGTTTTGAGGTCGACCTGCGCTACCATGGCCAGGGCATGGTTTTGACCTTGCCATTCGAGATCGAGGAGTTGAGGAATGGTGGGCTGCCAGCGCTCTCCAGTCGGTTCGATCTCCTGCACGAACAGCTCTACACGTTCTCGCTCGATTCCGAACGCGAGCTCGTCAACCTGCGGGCGGTGGTGCAGGGCCGGCCCGCGGTCGTCAAGGCACAGAGCGTTAAGCGCGGGGATGGCGATCCGCGGCGGGCTGCGGTCGGCGAGCAGCAGGTATTCGTGGACAACGAGGACCGCGCCGCGACGATTTATGAACGGGCGCGCCTGCGGGCCGGCGACAATCTGATCGGTCCGGCCATCGTGCTCGAAATGGACTCGACCACGCTGATTCTTCCGCAGCATGTCGGTAGCGTTGATGAGCTCGGAAATATCCTGATCCGCCCGGCTTGACGGCGGCACTGGAGGGATCCATGCCTGCGACGATCATCGAACCCAACGTCAGGTCCTTCGACAAGGTCGCAGTCGACCCGATAACGCTGGATTTGATCGAAAACGGCTTGGTCGCGGCCCGCGAGCAGATGGACGCGCTTCTGTTCCGTACGGCGATGTCGCCGATTATCCGAGACCAGCGTGATGGCTTCCCAGTGATCGCTACCCGCGAAGGCAAGCTGGTGGCGGGACAATTCGGCTCGCCGGTTCACGGCTTCATGAGAAACTATGACGGCCCTATCGAGGAAGGCGACGTCTTTCTTACTTCCGACCCGTATTCGTGCGACGGCTCGGTAAGCCATGCCAATGACTGGCTGGTCTGCATGCCGGTGTTCAAGGATGGCCGCCTGATAAATTGGGCGGCGATGTTCGGCCACATGGCGGATATCGGCGGCAAGGTGCCCGGGAGTATGCCGACCGATTCCGAACAGATCTTCGAGGAAGGAATCGTCATTCCGCCGGTCAAGATCTTCAGCAGGGGCCAACTACAAAAAGACGTGCTGAACGTGATTCTGCATAACTGCCGAATCCCGGACTGGAACCGCGGTGACTTCAGCTCCGTGGTCGCCGCCTGCCGCACCGGCGCCAATCGCTGTATCGAGATGGCGCAGCAGTTTGGCGATGACCTCTACATGTCAGCCCTGCAGGCGCTGCTGGATCGCAACTACCGCGCGATGCGCGAACTTATCTTCAATACTGTCTCCGAAAATAAACGCTATTTCGAGGATTTCATCTGCGACGACGGAATGGGCATGGGCCCGTACAAGATCGCCTGCACTATGTGGCGTGAGGGCGAGAAGGTCATCTTTGATTTCGACGGTACTGACCCTCAATCCACGGGCAGCGTCAATCTTTTGCTGAGCGAGCAGATGTTCCGCATGTTCTGCGGCCAATTCATGATCAACTTCTTTGACCCGCAGATCCTGCTCAACGACGGTTTCTTCGATCTGATCGATGTGCGAATCCCATCCGGCTCGCTGCTCAAGCCGCTCAAGCCCGCCGGGCTCACCAGCCGGACCCATGCGCTGGCGAGAATCTTCGACGTGCTGAGCGGCCTGCTTGGCCAGGCCAATCCGGAGTACATGTGCGCCGCCGGTTTTTCCGACAGCCCCCACCTGATGTACTCCGGCTACGATAGCGACGGGGAGTGGTTCCTGCTCTTTCAGATCGGCTTCGGCGGAATACCCGGAAAACCCTCGGGCGACGGGCCGGATGGGCATTCGTTGTGGCCGAAATTCATGAACGTACCCAACGAGTTCATCGAAAGCTATTTCCCGGTCCGAATCGAACGCTACGAAACCGTGCCCGACTCGGGCGGACCGGGCTTTCACAGGGGCGGCAACGGGATGCTCGTTGGCTATCGCTTTCTGGAGCCGGGGCAGATCTCGATTCACGATGATCGCTGGCTCACATATCCATGGGGCGTCGGCAACGGTCTGCCCGGCGCCCGCAGCGTCAAGTTTTTGCAGCGCGCTGACGGCAGCCGCGAGTTGTTACCATCGAAGTGCGACCGCGTAAGGGTTCAGAAGGGTGACCTGCTCCATTTCCAGACCTGGGGCGGTGGCGGGTGGGGCGATCCGCTAAAGCGCCATCCGACGCTCGTGGCGTCCGACGTCGACCGCGGGCTTGTAACACATGAGGGTGCGAGGCGCTACGGAGTCGTGCTTGACGAAAACTTGCGGGTTGACGCCACGGCGACCCAGGCGTTGCGCGAAGCGATGGCCCGCAGTCGCGGAACACATCGGATGTTCGACTTCGGCGGCACTATCGAAGAACTCAAAGCACGATGCAAGGAGGAGACGGGTTTCGATCCTCCGGTCTCTCCCACTTTTGCGACCTGGGTGCGCTCACGACAGCAGAAGCAGTCCAGGCTTCAAAACGTAAACAGATAGCGCGCGTTGGTAGGGCGATCACAATCGGTTTAGTCGACCCCTCGTCGTTTCAGGTCACGACGGTAATTTGCGCAGGAGATTTTCATGGCGGCCAACGAAGGCAACCTCCGACGAACGGCCCGCGCCTACCTGGCGGCAATTGACAAGTACAATGGCAAGACCAATGCCATCCTGACCAAGCTCGAAGAACTGGCAATGGAACAGGCAGCCAGGACGGACGCAGCTGAACAGCGAGGCGAGTGGCTGGGGCTGCTCCACGGTGTTTGCATCACGCTCAAGGACTGCCTGCACGTTGCGGGATACCGGACCACGTATGGTTCGGCGCTCTACGCCGAGCAGATTTCGAAGTCCGATTCCGCCGTGGTTGCCCGGCTACGTCAGGCGGGAGCGATCTTTCTCGGCAAGAGCAATCTCACCGAGTTCTGCTATGGCGCTACCGGTGAGAATCCCGCTTATGGCGACATAAATAATCCGTGGAGCTTGGACCGCGTCCCAGGCGGGTCGTCCAGCGGAGCGGCCGCCGCCGCCGCAACCGACGTACGCCGTCTCGCGATCGGATCCGATACGGGCGGGTCTGTGCGAATTCCCGCGGCCCTGTGTGGAGTGGTCGGTCTGCGTCCGACTTTTGGCCGGGTCTCCAATGCCAATGCACTCGGGCTAACCGTCGATTTCGACACCATCGGGCCGCTCGCGCGTTCGGTGAGCGACGTCGCGCGGGCGTTCGCGGCAATCGCCGGATACGATCCCGACGATCCAGCCAGCATCGCTACCCCGGTCGAGAATTTCCTGCCCACTCTGCACGACGGCATCGCCGGCGTGCGGGTAGGCCTGCCTAAACGCTACTTTTTCGAAAACCTACAACCGGAGATCGAACGAGCCGTGCTCGCGGCGGCTACGACGCTGGAGCGGGCGGGCGCCCGACTGGTCGACATGGTCGTGCCCAGCGCCGAACAGGCGCAGACCTACATTCACATTTGCATGGCTCGCGCCGATATGGCCGACATACATCGCGATGAGATGGAACGCCGCCCCGACGCGATCGGTCCCCAGGTGCTGCGCCGGCTGCGCCTGGGCCTGGACGTGAGCGGGCGCGATTACGCGGCGGCCCGCAGATGGCTGGCGCAGTGGCGGCGCGACTTGCGCGAGATGTTCAAGGACGTGGACCTGCTTTTGACGCCTACTACTCCCATCGTGGCGCCACTGCGAAAGGCGTCGGCGGATATGGTCGAGACGACCCAGGCGCTGGCACGCTTTACCGTGGGTATCGGATGCGCAGGGCTGCCTGCACTCACGTTGCCCTGCGGCTTTGGCGAGGCGGGTATGCCGATCGGGGTGCAGCTGGTGGCTAAGTGGCTTGATGAAGCGCTACTCTTCCGCGCGGGCTGTGCTTTCCAGGAGCGAACCGAGTTTCATCTGGCGCGGCCGCCGCTGGTTGCGCATGGCTGATCGGCCGTGCCCCGTCTTGAAGAGAAATCGTGCGCAAGCGGATTCTCCGCACCATTCTACGAATTGACGGAGCCTTGACGTTCCTGACCCGGCAAGTCAGGTTAGCGACCCGGTCAAGGAGCCGCTCAGGATAGGTTGCTCGCAAACGTCAGCGGTGTCGCTCGACGTGGACAGAACAAGCTATAACGGAGACAACAACGGGTGGAACGGGCGGCTGCCTTTGCGGAGCGGTTCGGTACCGGTACGCAGGCGAGCCGAGCGTAGTGGGGTAGTTATCTCGCCGCCGGGTGCCGTAGGCACCGAATTCCCGAACAGCACGACCGAACCAGATATCGCGGAGAAACTCCGTAAAGTCTATGAGAATGCGATTCCTGCCGATTCGTCGCGCGGGTGCTCGCCTTCGCCATCAGCTAGCCCGAGGACGTCGACGTGAATGAGATCCCGGTCCGCCCCACGCGCCAAGAACTGTAAGCTCCCTTAACTTATTAGGCCTCAGGCGAAATTCGTCCGGTGGAGCGCACGAGCCAGTCCAAGTCAAGGAACGGGTTATTTTAGAAGACGGGGCGCGAGAGATGTTACAACTCGCCGAATGGGACAGCTTCTACGTAATCGTCGGCTCGGCTGCGGGCGCCCTGATCGGACTGCAGTTCGTCGTTGTAACGCTCATTGCCGACAGGCCACCACTACGTGTGGCGGAGGCCGGCGCCGCATTTGCGACGCCGACCATCGTTCATTTCGGTTCTGCGTTACTTTTGTCAGCGCTTCTACGAGCTCCATGGCAAACGATCACCCTCGCCGCAGCTCTTTGGGGCCTAATGGGCCTGAGTGGAGCAGCCTATACGGTGATCGTAGCTCGGCGCGTGCGGCGGCAAAGCGTATACCAAGCAGAGCTCGAGGATTGGTTGTTTCATGTTGTGTTGCCTTTGGCGGCGTACGTAATACTCGCGTTGTCGCCATTAGCGGCTCCCTACCACACGCGCGAAGTCCTGTTTGGTGTTGGAGCGGCGGCGCTGCTGTTGCTCTTCGTCGGCATTCACAACGCCTGGGACAGCATCGCTTACCATGTATTCGTCAACAAGCCGGATACAAACACTGAGCGGCGCTGAGCGATGCAAGGGTGACGCTTTGACCAAGCGGATACGGCCACGGCACGGCCGAACGTGCCTATCACGAAGGCCGCTCAACACAGTGGTCGAAAGGCTGCGAGAACGGGCGGCAACGGATGCCCAGTGCACGCAGCCGATGGCGGCTGCGCACATCAGCGGGTGTTCCGAGCAGCATCACATTGCCGAATGGAATCTCATTCGCGTGCGGCAGCGTGCTGACGCGCCATCGCCGCCTGCATGGTGTTCTTTGCCGCGTGCAGCTCTTCCTCGTGGCCTCCAATATCTGCGAACACGGCAATCGCACACTGCACCAGTTGCGGATCTTCGCTGTTAGTCCATTCTCGGGCATGTTGCAGCCCTGCGGTTGGATCACGACCGATCACACGCAGAATCTTGTCCTTTTCCAGCATGAGTTCGGCCACACTATCTTGGATCTCAGGTGCTGAGACCGCCTCCTTCGAAGCTTTGGTGATTTCCTTATCGAGTCGGGGGAGTACTTGTGTATCATAGAAGGCTGGAAATTCGCGGCTTGCCTCAATGTACTTGCCGTCCTTCAGCCGATAGACCGCGGGCCATGTTGGAGTCCGCGAAGTAGGATACCAGCCCCCCAAGGTCCCTGGTGCAACTTGGGTCAAAATAATAAATTCATATTTGCCGTCTGCGTTGAGATCTTTAACCACCTTGCTCAAATCGGCACCAATCCCCCATCCTTCGATGTTTTGAAGGCCGACGTTCCCGGGGGAGCGTTGGGTATAAACCGCCAGTACGTTGAAATAGCCTCTGCCGCTGGAATCGAGAGTCAGAACTAGCTCGTATAACTCATTTCCGGCGAGATCGAACCAAGAAGAGTCGCCGATGTCCCGAGGTTTCACTTCCAAACTCGAGCCGTTAGTACCTGCAATTTGACTTACGAAATTAGCCACTGCGACCTTATCGACCGATCTTAGCGTTTGGATGTTGGACGGATTCCATGGGATCTGAGCGAGATCCTCTGCTATCAGTGGACTCGCCTGTCCGAGAATAATCGTCAAAGCGAGCGTTATAATGCATCTCATCTCATACCCTCCTACCGTCGGCATAGCTATTGCCGCAAATCCCATACACCAGTACTGCCGTTGCTAACATAATTAACACCCGCACTCTGGTTGACGGTGTTTACGATCCACTGCCATCCCGTAGAGCAGGTTAGATTCCCCTGCTTATTCGTACCCTGAACTCCCGGAGCTGGACACTGTGGCATATAGTATTGTTGTGTGAGCACCGTCGCGAGCGACTCGTTTGAAGGTACATCTCCCGCGTAAAGAACGAGCGCCATGTTCTCTAGCTGAAACCCTGTGAGTGAGACCAGCCCTACATGACCAGGAATTTTTGGGCTCTTGACGCCGTTGATTATATCGTTTTCGTACCCGGCGGCGATTGTAATCTTGTTCGGCGAGGTTGCTCCGCTGAAGAGGTTCACGGCATCGCCGGCATTCGTGGTCCAGTCCCACGCATTAGGGTCTGTCGCCTGATTCGTCGCAGTTTGAACCTGCATAAGTCCCAAATATGCGCCACGAGGCACCTGCGAGGTTGCAACATTCTCATCGGGCCATTTGGCCTCGATTCCAGTTTTGGCGTAAAGGTTAAAGAGGTCGGAATTCCCTTCTGCCGGAGTCACGAACTGGCGATAAGAGCTCTCTTTCATCGCGACACCGGTCATGAGATTTAACGTAGCCGTGCCATCATTCGGGTAACTCTTGCTGGTCTGATACGAGTTATCGAGATCGCTGGTGATAGTAGCGTTGGGGATGCCGCTTTCGGCCCCTTCAACGTAAAAGGTCACGCAATCCTGTACGGTGCCGCCGTCGGACGCACTGGTCTGCGCCGTTACTTTTACTTGGCCGCATTCCTTTTGATAAGTTTCGTCATGCTCCTGCCCGCTGCTTGTATTGAAAGGGCGGTTATCGCTTATAGTACCCGACCCGCTGCTTGTTGCATATTGGAGCGTTGCGCTCCAGCTTATAGAATTTGTAGTATTCGTACCGGCGGAGAACGGCACGTTTCCGGTAGCGTTATAATTGCCGTTGAGCAATTGAATGAGCTGGTTAGCTGTCGGTGACGTGATACCCAGAGGACCTGACGGGTTGTGGCTCAAAGTGTAGGGCGTAGACGAGAGGAGATTTCCGTTGTCGTGAAACCCGAGGGACCATGCTCCTGAAGGTTGACTGCATGAGATGTAGACACCACTAATAAATTCACCAAGACCTGTACTGACATAATAAGTGTCGCCTGCTTGGTCAGTCCAACAACTCCAAGGGGGATTATTGCAATAGTTGTGATAGGTCAGCTGTGCGCCATCAACAACGGAGCCATTCGGCGCAGTCGCATTTACTGCTATAACCTCGCCATCAGACGCATTGTTGACTGACCAGAAGTAAACTACGGCGTAATCTGACGTGTACGCCTGACCTTGGCCGCCATAAATGCTCGAACAAGTAGCCGGCTGGCAGCCGTTTTGAAAGTAGTTATTAAACGCTGTCTGTGTTGCGAGGCGAATAGGGCCAAGCTACCTATATTAATGGCCCGAGCACCGGACCCTACGAGCAAAAGGATGAGGACCAAAGCGGTTGCGCAAGATCTGCGGCAACTCGCCGATCCGAAGAGCCTGATCATGGCAGAACCTCCTTCTGGCGTTATAGCGCAAATACCGCACACCAAATCACCGAGCGGTGAAATGGGTGCGTCTCACTCGCAATGCGCTAGGTGTGATTCCCTGCCGATAACGAACTGCTCCTCACCCACCAGCTCTCGTATCTCAGAATAGATGTTATGTCTATATAGGTTGGCCGGGGATTGAACCGCTGCATGCTCAATTGCGCGGCTATATCAACTACTTGCACACACCAAGGAGTGGTCTGCGGGGCCCGCCATGCGGCCTCACGCCGGACCTGCTCCGCGGCGGTCTGCCAGGCCTCGTCAAAATCCGGGGGAGAGGGAGCGTCGCGTGCGCAACGAGCCAGTGACTCATCGTACCTAAAAGGTCGGTCCCCGCAACAGCTGGCCGATTAACCTTCAAAATGAGTTTGCGGGTGAGATCTCGAAACTCATATGATGTGGATCAATAGCCAACGATCTCCTCGAGAATCGGCACAACGCTGATGTAAAGCAGCGGCCGTTTGCAGC
>Ga0187846_10002026_pt1 | contig 11265 bp, 8 predicted proteins | sample TC_taG_FD_161473 | JGI IMG/M metagenome (GOLD analysis project Ga0187846, IMG submission 161473) | Biofilm microbial communities from the roof of an iron ore cave, State of Minas Gerais, Brazil - TC_06 Biofilm (v2) | ecosystem: Environmental > Terrestrial > Deep subsurface > Cave > Wall biofilm ... | reverse complement strand
AAGGATTTCGCCAGCGCTAAGAAATACTTGCTGGAAACCCTGCGCCTCGATCCTGCGTATTTTGCAGCGCACCTCAGGCTGGCCGAAATCAGCTACCGAGAGAACCAAGACGGCGAAGCGATCAACCATCTGCAATTCATTCTCGCCAGCCGTCCTCAATCTGCGGAAGCCAACTACGATCTGGCCAAGGTTTACGTCCGGCAGCGCCGCTTCGACGACGCTGGAAGGATTTTGACGCCGATTGTGCAGCAATTTCCGCAGGAGCCTCGATACCACTATCTCCTCGCTCAACTCTATCGCGAAACCGGGAAGGCTCAGCAGGCGGAGAGTGAACTCAAGGCGTACAAAGTGATGGATGAAATGCAGTCCGTCCAACATCGATACATCCGGCACTCATTCATATACGTTGAATAGTTCAGGGTTAACGAACGTCTCCGGTGCGCCGAAGGGTAGTGGTGCCGTGTCGGGATGCACGATGAGACTTTTCCCCCTCGAGAAGAACCGTGACCTCGCGTCGTGAATTCTTGGGCATCATGGCATGGACGCTCTTCCCCAGTCAGGACGAGAAGTCGCCCCAGATCGGACTCCGAATCATTCGAGTGAATACCCGCCCCGAGGCCGAAGACATCTTGAGGCGCTTGAAGTCCGGCGAACCCTTTGAAGGCCTGGCAAAACAGTTTTCGATTGACGCGAGCGCCTTGGGCGGGGGCGACATCGGCAAGGTCAGATTGTCGGCTCTTCGCCCGGAGCTTCAAAGGGCCCTCCAGGGGATCGCGCCGGGACAATTCACCGGATTTGTGGCGACCCCCTCCGGGTACGTGATTCTGAAAGTGGTAGCCGAATCTGAGGCTGGAAGAGAGGAGAACCTCGTCTATCCTCGACAGGCCGTCCAGCCAGCTCCACTCAATTACCAGCTCGTGACCAGTGTCATTGGCGATTCCGAAGTGGAGGGATTTTTCAGGCGATTTCCGAAACCGCCGGGCTACGAACAGGACCTGAAACTGGTCTGCGAGACCCGTCATCGGGCAATCGAAGCTGGCATTCTTCAACTCCAAAGCGAGTTGGCTGCGACGCCGCCAGCCCAACTTGCCGTGCAAGAGATCAATGACACCAAAATGCGAACTCATTACGCCTTGGCGCAAGTGTTCAGTTACCAGGGTGAAATGGAGAAGGCCATAGAACACTTCCAGGCGGCTTACGATCTGGCCGCAGCTTCAGGCGTGAAGGAGTATCAACTTTCCCTGGAGAAAGTGCTGGGAATCGCCGAATTGCGGCGGGGAGAACTCGACAACTGCCTCCATCATCATAACGCTTCCATGTGCGTCTTGCCCTTGCGCCGCGAAGCGCAACACCGCCTGACCTCCGGTTCGGAGAACGCGGTGCGGCACTTCCTCAAGTACCTCGATCAGAACCCCGATGACTGGGAGGAGAAGTGGCTGCTTAACCTGGCTTTTATGACCTTGGGAGAGTATCCAGAAAAGGTCCCGAAGAACTACCTCATCACACCTCAAACGTTTGAGTCCGAGGAAAAAATCGCACCCTTTCAGGACGTTGCGCCGTTCTTGGGCCTGGATATCTTCAACACCGCCGGCGGCGTCATTATGGAGGACTTCGACAATGACGGCTACCTGGACATCGTGATCTCGGGGATGGAGCCTTGCCAGCCATTGCGCTATTTCCATAACAACGGCGACGGGACATTTACCGACCGCGCGACTCAGGCTGGCCTGACCGGCGAACTGGGCGGCCTCAATATCATCCAAGGCGATTACAACAACGACGGCTGGATGGATATTCTGGTCTTGCGTGGAGGGTGGCTTACTCCGGTGCGCAAGTCCCTTCTGCGAAACAACGGGAATGGGACGTTTACCGACGTGACGCGGCAGGCCGGGTTGGCCGAGCCGGCGAGGGCGACCCAAACCGCCGTGTGGGCCGACTTTGACAACGACGGTTGGCTTGATCTCTTTGTAGGGAATGAAAACGCTCCCCCACAGTTATTTCACAACAATGGCGATGGAACCTTCACGGATATCGCTCGGGCTGCTGGGGTCGATCAAACTGCTTACACAAAGGCCGTGGTGGCTGGCGACTACGACAATGACCGTTACCCGGACATTTACATGTCGAACTACCGCCAGGAGAACCTCCTTTACCACAACAACCGCGATGGGACCTTCACGGAAGTCGCTCGTGAATTGGGGGTAGAGAGACCCATCCTCAGCTTTCCGGCTTGGTTCTTTGATTATGACAATGACGGGCGGCTCGATCTCTTTGTCTCAAGCTATATTGTTTCTGTCGCCGAAGTCATGCGCAGCTACCTGGGCTTGGCGGTGCAAGCCGAGACGCTAAAACTCTATAAAAATATGGGAGGTACGTTCCGCGATGTAACGAAGGAAGTGGGCTTGGATCGGGTCTTTATGCCCATGGGTGCCAATTTCGGAGATATCGATAATGACGGCTTCCTCGACTTTTACCTGGGTACAGGCAGCCCCTCCTATGCCTCGCTGGTTCCCAATGTCCTCTTCAAAAATCAGGCGGGGAAACGCTTTGTCGATGTTACTGCTGCTTCCGCCACGGGCTCGCTTCAGAAGGGCCATGGCGTGGCCATCGGCAACTTGTTCAATGATGGGTCGCCCGTAATTTTCGCGGAACTCGGAGGCATGGCCCCCGGCGACGCTTATTACAGCGCCCTCTTCAGAAACCCTCACTCGGGGAACAATTGGATCGATCTCAAGCTGGTTGGCGTGAAAACCAATCGCGCGGCAATCGGGGCGCGAATAAGACTCACCCTCCATGATGAGCAGGGCAAGCCCCGCTGTGTCTACAAGCATGTGACATCGGGCGGTTCCTTTGGCGCGTCCCCGCTCGAGCAACACATCGGCGTAGGAAGGGCGAGGCGGATTGAAACCCTGGAGATTGATTGGCCCACCAGCGGAACGCGCCAGGTCTTCTCGGCTGTAGGGGTGAACCAGTTCCTGGAGGTTAAGGAATTCGCCAAGACTTACTCGCAGTTGAATCGCCATGCCGTGAAGCTGCCAGCCACCAACTGGTTAATCCTTTAGTTCAGCAGGCTGCCGAAAAAGCCTCCGATCATGTCATCCCGAGCGAAGCGAGGGATCTGCTTTTCGTCTGTTTTCAATGAGATAAAGCAGATGCTTCGCTACGCTCAGCGGCCCCAATGAAGCAAACAGAGTTTCCGAGGAGAAAGACCGTTAGGCATAAATATACCGTGGGTGCGAGTGGTGAGCTTTGCTATGGTGCTGCTCGGAGCCATCGAGGTTTTTCTTATAAGTGTATCTCGATGGGGTTTTTGGCGGCCGAAGGCCCTAACGGGCAGAGATGGTTCAGGGTAACGATTTCGCTAGGTGTTCCGAGCGAATCGAAAGAGAGTCCGTTGCTTCCGGGCCAGGAACGTGAGATATGCCGAAATCACAAGAAGACTGAGAGCCATGAAGGCAAAGAGGTCAACGAATGCGCGGTGCTCAGCGCGAGCGATGTCGAATACAGCTCGCGCAACTACTCGAAGATCTTCGAAGATCGTGCCCATTTCAAATGAGGCGAGAAATGCGGCTGCGTAAAAGATACCGGGTTTTGCTTCTGCGAGTGCTAGCAAACGTGTGGAAAAGCTGGACTGAATCCACTCAACCTTCAATGAAGCCCACACCAGTGCGATTCCGATCAAGGCCCCCGCCGCGACATCGGATGCCCAATGCTCCCCCAAGAACAGGCGAGGCAAGCAGATCCACCCCGCTGTACACAGCATCGCTGGAAGGGCGAGACGCCGCGACAGGTGGGCGAGTCCAAATGCGAGAGCAAAGAAGTATGTCGCGCAATCGCTCGGAAACGAACTCCAGTCTACGAGATAATAGGATATGGGCGATGCGTACGGCCGATGTTGGAGGTGCACATCATACATCGGCCGGATGCGATAGGGCGCGAGGTCCGCCACGATTCGAGCTATGACTACCGCAAAAAGCGTGCCGACCATGATGGCAACGATGGCCTTTCGCCGTCTGTCCTGATCGGCACCCCCGGCAAACCAGAGGTACCAGTACACTGCAAGAAAGAGGGCACCCCTGAAAAGCATGTTACCTTCTTCGAAGCCCGCGAAGTGATCGAGAGCCCGGCTACCGGCAAATCCATTCAAGAAATGATACACCGCAACATCGACAGCCCGGATGATCTGAAGGACATGCATGCTTAGATAATCCTCGTTCCCAGCGCCGATTCGCCAAGCTTTATCCCGGATTTCTCACCACGATTGACTGAAGGGCGGGGTTAAAACCCCGCCCTTCCGCGGCAGCACCGAAGCTGGTGAGAAATCCGGGTTACATCACCAAATAACGCACATCGCACGATGGACCGTCATAGCGAATTAGTGCACCGTATTCTCTTTCGGCAATTCGGAGCGAAAACTTGATGCAGTTCGAAGATGCACTTTGAGCAGCGCGGAGGGGTTTGGTGTGCGGGCCCGAGGAATGGCGGTAGTCAAAGAAGCGGCCAAAAACACGCGCCCCGCTCCACCTTCTCTAAGGGGCGGTTGCAGATCATGCAGCTTGGCCCACCAGCGGAACGCACCAGGTCTTCTCGGCTCTAGGCGTGAACCAGTTCCTGGAAGTCAAGGAATTCGCCAAGACTTACTCGCCGTTGAATCGCCATGCCGTGAAGCTGCCAGCTAACAACTGGTGAAGTGACACGCGTTAATCCTTTAGTTCGGCGAGGGATCTGCTTTTCGTCTGTTTTCAATGAGATAAAGCAGATGCTTCGCTACGCTCAGCATGACGGGCACCCTTTTTCCAGCAGCCTGCTAGGCTAGCAGGCCCCAATGAAGCAAACAGAGGTTCCGGGGAGAAAGACCGTTAAGCATGAATGTACCGTGGGTGCGGATAATGAGCCTTGCTATGGGTGCTACTCGGAGCCATCGAGTTCTTTCTTCAGGGACTGAACCAGAGACCTTGCTGCGGTGTTGAGCAGACCTGCGTCGGAACCAGCCGCGACCAATTGGAACCCAAGGTCGACATACCGCTTCAGATCCTTGGGATTCGGCAAGAGAATTCCGCAGTGCTTCCCTCGCGACAACGCAGCATGAGCGGTCCGCCGCAGAGCCGAGAGAAAATCCGGATGTCCGAAGTCACCAAGCCTTCCCAGTGAATGCGATAGGTCCGAGGGGCCGATAAACAGTACATCCACACCATCGACAGCCGCGATGACCTCAGCATTCTCAACCGCAACGGGTGACTCGATTTGGATAATGGCCAACAACGATCTCGATCCCTCCAGGTAGGCGCGAAAATCGGAACCCCAGTTGCAGGCGCGATTCGCACGCGCGACACCGCGTACCCCAGCCGGCGGATAGCGCATAGCCGCGATGGCGGCCTTCGCTTCTTCCGATGACTCAATTCTGGGGAACATGATGCCAGAGGCTCCGAAGTCGAGAACACGATGCACCCGCTAGCGCACGGTTGATTCCACCCGTACAATAGCAGTGCATCCGCGGGTTGCGAGGGCTTGCATCTGGCTCAGCGCATCGCGCTCACCACCCGCCCCGCGCTCCAGATCGATGAGCGCCCAGTCATAACCGGCGGCCGCGATCATCTCGGCAATCTGGGCAGAACCAAGCGAAAGAAAGCAGCCTAATGGCGCCTCGCCTCGCGCGAGGCGTTCTCGAAGCAATTCCGCGCCCAGAGGCGCTGCGCACTGGTTTGGAGGTGTGGCCATTTTGCTCTCACAATTTACCACGGTGCTGTTCAGCAGGACCCCATGGATATCCGGTTTTCCCTCGGGTGCCCAGTGCGCATTCTTGCCGCATGAAAAGCAGGTACGATAAGAGGGCCGCCACCAAGAAGAACCAGGTCACCCGCATCGGGGCCTGGTAGCTGCCGGTAGAGAGGCGGCACGCCGTCTCATAGTATGATGCGCATTTGAAAATGAACCGGCGCAGCTTCCTTGTTTCCGTTCCCGCTCTGTCGGCTACGCTGGCGGCCGCAACCCGCCTGCCCGCAAATCGGAACGTAAAGTGGGCGCTTTCTTCCGCGCTTTGGAGGCATTATCCGCCTTGCCCTTTCACCACGATTCTAGATGTAATGAAAGAGACGGGCTTTCTCGGCGTCCGTCTTGCCGGCTTCCCGCGCCTGCTCGAGCAGTATGGATTGACCGAGGCGGAAATGCACCGGCAGGTGTCGAAGCGCAATCTTCATGTGGTCACCATCTCCTGGGGTGGGCCACTCTGCGATCCGGCGCAGCGCCGGCAGGTGTTGGAAAGCGCGCGCACCGCAATGAAGTTTTTGGCCGATTTCGGCGCCAACCATCTGGTCGTTTTCTCGCCGAGGCGCACGAAGCCGGGAGCGAACACCCCCGCCGCCTTTCGAGAGTTGTGCACCCGGTGTAACCAGGTTGGTGAGCTTGCAGGTGAGATGGGATTTACGGCCGGGCTGCACAATCATTTGGGCGAGATGGTCCAAACTCAGCAGGAAGTGGACCGGTTTATGGCGATGACGAATCCGAAGCTGGTCGGTCTCTCTCCGGATACGGCCCATCGACGCCATCCCTGCCTTGCTATTGGAATTGATGAAGGCCAACGGCGTCGCGCGGACAGTGTTGGTTCAGTACATCGGCTATCGGTGGGACAATCGCTACACGCTCGACTCCATGAAGAAGCATCAGCCCTACTTTATGGCCGTATGCCGCGTGAACCCGGTCGATCCCGCTGCGCCAGATCAACTTTCGCAGTTCACCGAACAGGGATTTCACGGTGTGCGGCTCAGCCCCTCTGGCGACTCGAACGGTGATTGGATCAAGGGACCTCTGATGCCGCCGCTGTGGAAGCGCGCTGAATCGCTCAAGGTGCCGATGCAGATCTACGCGCCGATCACGCGAATGCCGGACCTGGTTCCATTGATCGAACAATGCCCTGGGCTCGACGTGGTGATCGACCACATGGCCGAATGTCCCATTAGCCAGCCGCAGGAACTGGATAAGCTTATCGCTCTGGCGCGCTTTCCGCGGGTGTTTGTGAAGGTTTCGCACACCTGGTCGATTTCCCGGCAGCCGTATCCCTGGTTGGACGCGCAGGAATACGTGAAGCGACTTTATGCGGCCTACGGGCCCGAGCGGCTGATGTGGGGGACAGATTGGCCAGTCAGCGAAAACTGGACCACTTACCGGAAGACCTTGACCGTCGTCCGGGACGACATGAAGTTCCTCAACGAGGAAGACAAGAGATGGATCCTCTCGAAAACCGTGGAGCGCGTTTGGCCGTTCCCTTGAGCGCACCGTCGTGAGGCACCAATTCTTACACTGAAATACCTGCCGCAGTTAATGAGAAGCTCTATCGTGGCGGCCCCTCAGGCTCCTGCAGGAATGCCTGTCGCGGGTAATCTCCGATGACGCATTTTTCTCCTACGATCCCGCGCGGACGGAAGGCAGTTGTACGTGTAGGCGTTTATGGGCCAAGTGCCTTATATGCAGATGGCCGAGATCCGGCAGAAATGGCCGCCCTGGTGACAGGCCAGCGTTCCTAAGCTCGGATTGTTCAATGCCGGGCAGTCTGAGGCACGAGTTCGATCGTCTTCTCGGTCGCGTTCTCCACGGCCTTGCGGCTGTAAAGCAAGGGGAAGTACTGCCCAGCGCGCCACAACGATGCGAGATCACGATAGTGCGGGCTGTCGGGATCTCCGCTCTGGCCAGGGTGATTCACTGCTTTTGAGTTGTCCCAATTTCCAACGTCGACGATAAGACGAGCGGAAGGCCCAACGACCTGACGAAAATCGCTCGTCCGGTATCCGGAGGCATTCACCGTATACCGACCGCCATGCTTAGGAATGGGACCGACATTCAGCCGGGCGCGGGCCGGTTCGTCGAGGACGGGTGAAACCGGATGCTCACAAAGATTGAAGTGCAGCTTCCCCCATTGCCACTGGCTCGAATCCGTTCCCTCCAGTTTTTCCATTTCCCGGTAAGCAGCTCCGAGACTGGTCAGCAAAACGCGATCGCGTTGCTCGGTCGGGTCGCCTGGAAACCGCGTCTCCGGATGCTCAAGGGCATCAAGCATAGTCCGCGGATCGACGCGCTCCACGATCTCCACCGCAGCCTTGCTCAATACGGCTTCCTTAAATGCTGGGCCCAGATGGCGGCTGAACCAGACTTCTTCCAGCGCCGCCGGGGCGGAATCAGAACCCAGGCTGCCATTCCAGGTTCTAAGCAGTTTCAAGGCGGCTTCGGTGGCCGCATCTTCAGACTGCAATGACTTCAACAGGAGAATCAGGCGGCGCGCGGGAATTGACACCACATCGTTCTGCAGCGCCATGGAATCCTCGATTGAGATTTTATTGTGGCTGGAAAGAACTTCATCGATTCGCTGGTGGCGAAAAGGCGGACTCCATTCAAAGCCCAATTTGCGCTCCGGATAAGGATAGCTGGGCGGAAGATTCATTTCGTTGGACGTGGTGATATAATCGCAGGGCGGATCATAGACTCGGGGCAATTGATCACCGCTCCACTGCCCTGCCCACTCATAGCGGCCGTCTCCGGGCACCGGCAGCAACCCGTCCCAGTTCGGGCGGATCGGAGAAAATCCCATCGGTGCCCAGCCGATATTGCCCTCTACGTCCGCATATACATGGTTGATGGGTGGCGAACCCCAACCTCGAAGGGCGTTCTCAAATTGCTCAAACGTTCGTGCACGCATAAAACCGAGCGAGGCCATATAAGGTGCAGTGCCTGGTTCCAACCACTCGGTTCGCACCGCGAAAGCGCGGTTCTTCTCTTCCTCCACGTAAATGACCGGGCCATGGCGTGTGAACTTCAAGTCAACAGGAATTGCCGATTTGTTTCTTACCCTAATTTCTTCGTGAATTACGCGGAAGGGCTCCCATCGATTCTGGTACTTGTACTCATTTTTGTTGACGGGATTCAGTTTGTACACATACAGGTCCTGCTGATCGATGCCGAAATACGTTCCTCCAAAGGCAATCCAGTCGTTATGTCCATTGGAGACTCCGGGGATCGCCGGTTCGCCGACTCCGATGACATGCAAGGTGGGTGCATTCAGATCAGCGATATAACGGAGACTGGGCTCGACGTATTCTCGGTGAGGATCATTGGCCATGATGGCGCGGCCGCTCGCCGACTTGGCGGCAGAAATTACCCAATTATTGCTTTCTGCCCGGGCCTCAGCGGTGGAATCGCCGATGAGCGGAATAAAGTTCTGAGCAGCAGTGGCCAAGGCTGAGTCAGGTGTGAAGCGAACTTGCTGGGTAGCCAGATCGAAGACTTTCAATACCTCTTTCGGCAGGCAGGGATCGAGGCCTTCGGGAACGTGGGTTTCCCAGGCCGGTTCGAGCCGCAAGCGGACTTCGTCCGACTTCAGATCGGCAACGCAAGCCATCCTCGCGCGTGCGACCTCATCAGCCAGGTTTCCTGTCAACCCGTGACTTCGAATTCGCACTACATCCTCGGCTGCCCATCGCGCCGGCTTGTAATTCAGATGCTTGAACTCAAACGGAATACGCTCAGGATGCTGATCGAGCCAATCCAGGTAGGCGTTGATACCAGCGGCGAAACTTTTCGCAATCTGCCGCGCATCTTTGCTGTAGGACGCCCACTCCCGGTTCATGTCCCCGCGGTAGAGAAACAGGCGAGTAGCCCTATCCTGCTCGACGAAAGCCGGTCCAAAGGCTTCCGCAAGCCGGCCCAATCCGCGCCGGCGCCAAAGATCAATCTGGAAAAGCCGGTCTCGCGCAGCGTTGAAACCCTGTGCGAAAAATAAGTCCGCCTCGTTCTTTGCGTAGATGTGCGGCACACCCCAATGGTCAAGCAGGATCTCGACCGGTTGGTGCAGGCTCGGCAAGGAAATGGTTTCTGGCGCGTCGGCCTGCTTTGTCGCCGCCCCAGCGAAAGCGATACCAGGGCAAGTAACAAAAGGGAGCGCCGACGTCAAGGCCATGAGCAATGAGGCCATGCGGACTGATCGCTGAAACAAGAGTCTTGCCATGGGCATGCTTCCTCCGTGAGCCCGTGTCGGTGGGCAGTTTTGTATATTACCTTCCTTTCAGTTGAGGTGCGCCTCGATGCCTTTCTGCTGAGGCACAATCGGGTGAGACCTTCACAGGAACCTGCTCTCCGATGGCCTGCGACTGAGAAACAATGCGAGTGCCCACGTTGAGGTGTATGTCGGCAAACCGTAGATATGCGGGTGCTGTCACGCCTGGCGGGTCTGCCTGGATGACAGGTACCCCGGAACATCATGGTCAGGGACACTTCGCCCCATCTTAGTCGCCTGCCGGGTGTTTACCGACCGCATCGGGCCGCACTGGGCTGTCACACCTAACAGGTTGCTGAAAGAGTGTTGTGGCGCGCTCCGGAAGGGCGGGGCTTCAGCCCCGCCGCCAAGCGCGCCCCAACATCTTCCGTAACTTAGGATGAGGGCGTCGGTACGGCGGGGCTGAAAGCCCCGCCCTTTCGAGGCCTGAAACTCGATCTTTCAGGAGCCTGCTAAGCCTGTCGAACCCAAGAAAAGTCAAAAAAAAAGAGTCTTGACAACGGGAAGCATTCTTATGATTCTTTTTTCCCAATCGATTGGTCGATTCGGCATTGGTGCGTCGGTGTTGTGCGAGCTTGCTGAGGCAAGGCGTCCTTCGGATAAACGTTCGGCGCGAGAAGCTCAGGGTTGCTTCGAAAGTCAGCGTAACGGGGGGCGCGGAGGCATCGAGCAGTGGGGTTACGCTCCCATCGCCGCCGATGGCTCACTCGAACGCCCAATAGGCGTCATCGAACACTTCGGAGGAGCCCATGAAAAGTCATATTCGAAATGAGCGGAAGGCAAGTGCGATATTTTGGCTGATTCTTGCCGGAGCACTTTTAGCCCTACCCCTTCCAGTGGCCGCACAATTGACGCGCGGATCGATTTCAGGGTCGGTGGTGGACTCGAGTGGGGCGGCCGTGTCTAATGCCAGCGTAACCATCACTGCAACCGAGACCAATGTCCGCACGAGCGCACAGTCGGGATCGGATGGTCTGTTTCTCATCGCTGGTGTCTTGCCGGGCTCCTATAGGTTGACGGTGGAAGCTCGCGGATTCAAAACACTTGAACAAACGAACTTACACCTGTCCGCCGGCGAGAGACTGGCGGTAGGGCAACTCCAACTAGCCAAGGGCTTCGCCCTTGATATCCCTTCGGGATACGGAAGCCAGAAGTCAGGAGCCAGAAGCCAGAAGGGTGCGCGTGTACGTGTTCAGCAGGCGACTGACTTCTTCGAGCAGGCTCAT
>Ga0187846_10002025_pt1 | contig 11265 bp, 8 predicted proteins | sample TC_taG_FD_161473 | JGI IMG/M metagenome (GOLD analysis project Ga0187846, IMG submission 161473) | Biofilm microbial communities from the roof of an iron ore cave, State of Minas Gerais, Brazil - TC_06 Biofilm (v2) | ecosystem: Environmental > Terrestrial > Deep subsurface > Cave > Wall biofilm ... | reverse complement strand
AAAGGCACAGGTAGAGCGTTACCAAAAAGGCTTTGCGCTCTACCGCGACCTCTATACGCGACTACAAACCTACTTACCCGCATTGAGTCAACTCGATGATATAGGCTAGAGAGGAACTGGTTATGTTGTTAGTAGGCCTGCGCGGATTTATTACCGGGGCTGGCATGGGTATTGGCCGTGCCATCGCGCTTGAAATGGTGCGCGAAGGAGCTGATCTTTATATCACCGACCTGGATGTAGCAGCTGCGCGGCGAGTCGCAAACGAGGCCCGGGCTCTCCGTCCAGAAGCGCGCGTAGGTGCGGGGCAACTTGACGTGCGTGACGCGGCAGGCATAGCAGCCCGGCTCCAGGATGTAGTAAACCTCCTGGGCAGCCTCGAACTGGCTGTCAACAATGCCGGCGTCTCTTCCATGGGGAAGGTAGTCGACCTGAGCGAGGCCGATTGGGACTTCAACATGGATGTGAACGCCAAAGGCATTTTTCTTTGTTGCCAGGCCGAGGTGCGCCTCTTTCTGCGGCAGGGTAAAGGCGGTCGCATTGTGAATACCGCCTCTATGGCCGGTAAGAAGGCCGCTCCACTGCTGGCCCATTACTCCGCCTCCAAGTTCGCGGTTATTGGCTTCACGCAGGCGCTTGCTCTCGAAACGGCTGCAGATGGTATTCGTGTCAATGCCGTCTGTCCTGGTTATGTACGTACCTCCATGCAAGAGCGCGAGGTAGTATGGGAGTCGAACCTGCGTGGTATAACGCCGGAAGAGGTGCGTGCAGATTATCTCCGTGCCATTCCGCTTGGACGGCTGGAAGAACCGGAAGATGTAGCCCGCGTCGTGGTGTTTCTCCTGAGCGACCGCGCGGCCTATATGACCGGCCAGGCTGTGAACGTGACCGGCGGTTCCATCATGTTCTAGAAAGGTGCCATACTGTGAGTCGGAGGACCACCATCTTCTTCGCTACCGATATCCATGGATCGGAACGCTGCTTCCTCAAATTTATCAACGCCGCTAAATTCTACCAGGCAAATGTCTTGATACTCGGTGGCGATATCACGGGCAAGGCTCTTGTACCTATTGTGCGTCAAACAGAAGGTGGCTACCATGCGACCTTTCTTGGACAATCTGCCACCCTTGAGTCCGAGCAGGCCGTTGTAGATTTTGAACGCCAGGTGCGCCATGCCGGAGCCTATCCCTTCCGTACCACACCGGAGGAAGTGGTGGCGATGGAGACTGATCGTACACTCGTAGATCAACTCTTCAGCCGCTTGATGCAAGAAAGTGTGCAGCGCTGGTGTGATATTGCCGGAGAGCGACTGCGTGGTAGTGGCGTGCGCTGTCTGATCGATGCTGGCAACGATGACGAGCCCGCAATCGTCGAAGTGTTGCAGCAGGCCTCTTACGTCGAAATGCCCGAGGGACGCGTCCTCATGATCGACGATGAGCACGAAATGGTCAGTTCGGGCTTTGCCAACACCACGCCGTGGCACGCGCCGCGTGACATTCCAGACGAAGACCTGGGCAGATTTATCGATACTATGACCAGCCGGTTACGCGCTCCCGAACGCGCCATCTTCAACATCCACGTACCGCCCTACGCTACCGGCCTCGATATCGCGCCGCTGCTTGATGAGACACTGAAGCCAATCGTGTCCGCTGGGGAAGTGCTGTCAGGTCCCGTTGGCAGCAAAGCCGTGCGCGCGGCGATTGAGCGCTACCAGCCCTTAGTCTCCCTCCACGGGCACGTCCACGAATCGCGGGCTGTGACCAGGCTTGGCCGCACCACTTGCATCAATCCCGGCAGCGAGTACGGCGACGGAAGTTTGCGAGCAGCATTGGTGAATATTAAAGGCGATAAACTGTTGAACTATCAACTTATTACGGGATGATAATGTTCTTTTCTCAACCAGAATCGCTGCATTCACATAAATCTCAATAACATCTTAACGCATCGTCAACCTTGATCTTACTGTCCAGGCTTTATCATAAATACCAGGGGATAAAGTCACGTGGGGATGCTCTGGGGGGAGCATATAGTGACTCAGCATTTGAATTTGTATGGGGGTACAACACAGGAGAGCGCCTGAGCGCTCTCCTGTGTTTTTGGGAACTAAAAGCCTGCTCTTGATCTTCCTGCATCCAAAAATCTTTCCAAAAGTGATACAATTTAGGTATGCACGATTTGCACTGAATTGCAGAGTAAATGCTGCTTTTAGCATCACCCAGTAAACGGCGCGTGCTGCGGGCGAAACTGTCGCCTCAATGTAGAGGTATGTACCTCGTATTTTTTGAAACACTAAGGAGAGACGTCTTATGGCATTCGAACTTCCACCACTACCTTACGACTACAACGCGCTTGAGCCGCACATCGATACGCAGACGATGCAGATCCATCACGACAAGCATCACGCCGCGTATGTAACAAATCTGAACAATGCACTGGCAAATCACGAGTTCGCATCCCTCGCGGTTGATGATGTGGTACGCCGCATCAACGAGGTCCCCGAGAACATTCGTACTGCTGTTCGCAACAATGGCGGCGGACATTCAAATCACAGCATGTTCTGGCAGATCATGAAACCCAATGGCGGCGGTACGCCCACGGGAGCGTTGGCAAACGCCATCCAGAGCACCTTTGGCTCATTCGATGCATTCAAGGCTGCGTTCAACGATGCAGGCGTCAAACGCTTCGGCTCCGGCTGGGCGTGGCTCGTCCTCGACAAAGGTGGCAAGCTCCAGGTCATCTCTACCGCCAACCAGGACAGCCCATTGATGGATGGTCTCTACCCGGTCATGGGTAACGATGTCTGGGAGCATGCCTACTACCTCAAGTACCAGAATCGTCGTGCCGACTATCTCAATGCCTGGTGGAACGTAGTCAACTGGGATGAAATCGCCCGTCGCTACTCTCAAGGCGGCGGCCATTAGAAGATTCTACCTGGAACTTTGACCCTGGCGATCCCAGCCCGTTTTTATGCAGTAACGCCACCTCGGATGAGCAAACGTTCATCTTGAGGGGGTCGCAGGTGTTTGGGGTTGGGATCTCCAAGTCTTCTTGCTCGCTTATACCCTCTTTCTTTAGAGCTAAATCGGCAAGTAGATCTTTTGAATATTTAGAATGGTATCAAACTTCCTCATCCTTGCCCACTCGGCTTCCTTTCATTATCTGTTCAGTTCTTTGAGCCATGCATGCTCTGAGGAGAGCTGCACCAACGCCTGCGCCAACCAGTGTCTTCTCCGCTCATCGAGCAGCGGGAGTGCCGAGCGAAAATCCAGCTGATTGTCCATCGATGACAGATCGTTCGACTTGTAGAGCAGGGCAAGCTCTGGAGCAAGAATGGGCAAACCCGATGGTGAGTTCACAAATGCTTCGGAGAGGGGACAATGGATGGAACGCTCCCGACGAAACAGAAACTGCTCTCCATCTGACTCATTGAGTAAGATCTCCAGAAAATCAGGAGATGCACTGGCATTTCGACACCAAATCGTATGCACTGGGAGCCTGAGAAAATCGTCTTGCTGGAACGGGAGGAGTTTTCCATTAACCGCTTGCTCCAGGGTCCACCCTCGCTGACGAAGGAGATCAAACACGAGGCGCTGATCCGTTCGCAAAATGGCGACATCCACATCCTTATGCGAACGCGTGATGCGGTTCACAAACAGATCGATGGACCAGCCCCCACAGAAGCCCCATGTGATAGGAAGGGGAGTGATCAACGTTGCTATGACTTCAATGGCAGGATCGAAAGGCATACAAGTGTCTCCCTCCATTTTCTGTCCTCTCGAACAGTGTTTTAAACCAGCCTATCAGGTATGCTTATCGTGAGATAGATACAGTTTCCAGAACGCATGAAAGGAATCTATACCATATGCAGACCATCCACACAGGCACTGCCGCCGATCGTTTCGAGTCAAACGGGCGCTCCTTCATCCGCGCCGCCAGCATTGCCGAACTGGAGCAGCGCCCCTTCAAAGTCGTTACCCTTGAAGATCGTCATATTCTATTGCTACGCGCCGATGGACAGATCCGTGCGCTCGACAGCCGTTGTCCGCATATGGGCTATCCTCTTTCCCAGGGCACGATCAAAAACGGTGTGTTGCGCTGCCACTGGCACCATTGGCGTTTCGATCTTGCCTCCGGGGGATGCTTTACCGAGGGTGGGGACGATGTTGCCGTATTTCCAATGGAGATACGAGATGGCGAGATCTGGGTCAGTCCAACACCCCTGGAAAGCTATGTGCGCAGCCGCGTAGACAAGTTCCTGGGCGATCTGCGCCAGGGCATGGAAGAACGCAATACCTTCCTCATCGCCAAGGCCGTTGCAGGCCTGCGCGCCAATGGAGTGCCCGACCGCGATATACTCAGCTCGGGAGCAATGCACGGACTGCGCTTCCGCCAGGGCGGCTTCTCCATGGGACTGACCATCCTCACCTGCATGGGCTTGCTCGCGCCTCACCTACAAGAAGATGATATAGCACTGGCAGATGTCCATGCCCTCATCAACTGCTCCCGTGATGCTTTTGCAGGCCCACCTCGCCGCATGCTGCGCCCATTGCCCACTACCCAGTTCATCAACCAGGCGCAGCTCAAGCAATGGTTTCGTCTCTTCATCGAGGACCGCGAAGCTGCCGGAGCTGAACGTATCCTGCGTACGGCCATCGCTGCCGGTTATACCATGGAGGACCTGGTTGACCTCTTGATGGCCGGTGCTACCGATCACTACTTCCTCAGCACGGGCCATGTCGTCGACTTTACCAACAAAGCCTTCGAGTTATTCGAGGTAATGACAGCAGGCGAGACATTGCCTTTCGGCGAGTCTGCTGCCCGCGAAGTGTTGGCGACTACCCTCTCAGCAGTAGTGCGGCCCATGGCCATGGGTTTCCGTCACGAGGAAGACGCCGACTGGCACGAAACCATAGAACCGCAGGAAGCGCTCTTTGCCGTGCTGCCAGCTTTACTGGCGCAGCCGCGTGACCCCCACTGGGCGCGTGATGCCCGCCCGGAAGACCTACGCGATGTGCTGCTTGCTGGCAAACCCGATGATATTACACTTGCCCTGCATAGGGCATTGGAGCAAGGAGCTTCCGTGGACGCGCTGAGCAGCGTCCTGGCGCGAGCTGGTATCCACCGCGTTGCGCGTTTCCACGTGCAGAATGAGGAAGACTGGGACGACGTATTGCATGTCATCAGCTATGCTAACGCCATCGACGCGCTCACTCATCGCGCCGTTGGGCGTTCGCTGGAGGGCGACATCGCTCTGATGAAAGCGATAACCCACGGAGCGATGTTCGTCTACCTGACACATTTCCTCAATATCCCGCGTGCGCTCTTGCCAGCAGAACGAGGCAAGGCAGCCGTCCCTGCTCTTTTGCATGACAGGTCGGCACTGCTGGAACGCTTGCTGTACTGCGCCGAATTCCAGCAAGTCGAGGAAGCCGCGGCCATTGTGTACTACTACCAGGAGCAAGACTATCCCCTTGCCGCTTTGAAAGCAGCGCTAGGTAAAGCCTTATTGCGCGAGGATGCAACCTTCCATACCTTCCAGATGCTCGATGCTGGCCTGCGTCAGCATACAACCCTTGGAGCTGGTCATCCCGATGGTCGCCTGGCGCTGGTTGCTGCTACACGCTATATGGTAGCGCAGCGCTTGCGCCGCAACGTGCTCTTCTCGACACAGAACGCTTTGAAGTTGCAGCGCGGCGAGGCCTTGAACGAAGATGCGTAGATATCGTTCAACTTTGTGGTTGATCTGTCACAACTTGCTTTACTTTCTTCGACGCCGCCGAACCCCCAGTTCGGCGCGTCGTTGAGCGCGCCGGAGGAGATACCACAGGCTTTATTGTATCATCCTGGCGGTGTATCGTCTTGAGCTTTTCCACTTCGTAAATAATCTCAACCCAGCGGTCGATATCTGCCTCGTGTTGAGATTGGAGAGCATCAAGCTGTTGCCGCAGCGATTCTGAAGTCAACACGCGTTCTGTTAGCAAACTATGCAGGCGACCGCTTAGATCTGTAAAGATGCCGGGCTGGCTCGAAGGAGGCGCGTCGAGGCGATCGCTTTCATAAGCCTGTCGCATCTCCAGCTTGTCAAGCTCGTAGCGGAAAAGGTAGGCTATACGCTGCTCAGTGCTCCGGGCCAATCCCCCGCAGATAACATCGAGAATCGGCCCCATTGCCATACGGGCCTGCTGGACAATGTTTTCTGGCTTACTTTGTCGAGCGATAATACTATAGAGAGCATCTACGGCAGGGTCGTCTTTTGTAGGCGTGTATTTCTCTTCATTTAATAGATCGCCCATTGTCACATAGAGACAGATATCACGTGCCTTCTCGCGGATGCTGCGCTTGAGTTTGTTATATACTCGGGAAATCTCGTCCAGTTCACCACCAAACTCGCCGAGAGCCACACGATGAATATCTAGCGATCCATCGACTTCTTCCTTGTGCGCTATGGCAATCAGGAATGCATCGGCGAGTGTACGTGCAGGCTCATTCAACTCTCTTTCCAGGGCGGCGCTGAAGTTTGATCGCAACTCTTTGATGAGGTTCCAACCATCTATGTCTGCCCAGCCGCTGCCAGGCTCCATCGCCTGACCATTGCCGCGATGGTTCACCTTAATGAATTGGTCGAAATGTCCCTGCATGACGCGAATCTTGACGCGCCGCGCTGCCCGATCATGGGCCGTCTCCAATGCTTGATGGAATGCGCTATTCTCGCTATGGACCGCGGCATCAAACTCCTTCAGAGCGTCATTCCATGCATCTCGCATTGCATTGATACGCAACTGCAACTGCTCAAAACGGATTGCACTGCGTCTTCCCTGGCGCAGGTTCACCTCGTGTTGAAGCTCTTGCAGGTCGTAACTATGGATGCCCAGATTATTCAGGTTCTCCCAGCACAGGTCCTCCAGATATTGCAGGGCTATCGTAAGCTGTGTTTCGGCCTGCCGTAATTGCACCTCGTAACGATTGCTCGTCAAAAACGTTTGCAAGTCATTGATCAACTCCGGAAGCCCACTCAAGTGCAGCATAGCCTCATGCTGCTTGAGAGTAACCTGCTGAAATTCCTGAGCGACCACATTTGTGGGGAGAGTCGAGTCAATGTTCAACAGGTCGGGATAGACGCTCAGGATGCGCCCGGCGTAGTCACGGCCTTCTTGCTGTCGGTCTGCATCGAGCTTATGTTTCTCGACCCCGAGGGTAGAAAGGAGTGCGTCGAGCGCGCGTAGTGGGTAGAAGAAGTAACTGTGATTGGGGCCGTGGTGGTGGTAGCTATTATAATTTGTAGGAAGATCGCCCAGCAAGGGACGCAGGCTGCCAAGGGCTTTCTCCAGGCTGGCCGCCGAGTTTACCTCGTCCCAGTGTGTTACAACGAGGTATACCATGCGTGCGGCCACCTCCGGCGAACGTGCCTGCACCACTTTGCGCTTGCTCAGTTCAACGATACGCCGCGTGCGGGCATCGTCACCAAAGCGATTGTTCCCAATGACCAGGATCACAGCATCGACAGAGTTCAATTCATCGCGTAAAATGGCATCGTGTCGTAACTGGCCAGTAGCTCCCCCCGGCAGGTCAACCAGCAAGCTTCCCGGCGGCAGTAGTGCATTGGCTCCTGCGTGTACACTATACTCAACGTAATCGATGATGCGCACCAGGCGCGGCTCCTGGCTATCGCGTGCAGGCTCTTCGATGTAACGGCTGCTCTCCGTCTTCCAGCGTTCGCGAGCAATGATCTCGACATGCGCCTGTTCATCCTTGAGATACTGCTCGGCGAAGGCTTCGCTAGCCTTGAGTAAAATACTCAATTCGACCGCCAGGGCTTCGCGGGTGTGCTGGCTGGAAGCATTTTTTATGGCCTGCTGTGTCTGCTTTAACAGCTCATCGAAGGCGCCGCGCATGAGAAAATGCACGCGCATCTCTTCTGGCTCTTGCTCGCCGCACAACCGAACCCGTGTGCGCACGCCTGTCACAGCTCCGCCAGCCAGGCGAGGGAAAATGTCCTGACCGAGCAGGGCAGCCAGAAGCGTACTTTTACCGGCCCCCGCGTGCCCAACCAGTTTAACGGTATACTCGCGTGTAAAGTCAAGCGCACGTGTCGCCTCGGCCAGGTAATAGCGCAATTTTAGCGCTTGTTGTGACGCGATCTGCTGCAGTTGAGGACGTTCAAAAAGCTCGGTGCTGGCAAGCGCGCGCTGTAACTGCTTTTTCCAGGCGGTCATCTTCTGCGCTTTCCCAGCCAGGTCTGCTGGGAAATAGCGACCGATGTGCACTGCTTGATCCTGTAGCTGGCGCAAGATGTACAGCAGCTCTGCCGGTGTCGCCGGAATCGCAATACCCTTTCCATTTTGTTCCGGCTCGTCTTCATCTTCATCTATAAACTCGTCATCATCTTCAGCATCCTCTATCCCTGAGGTAAAAGCTGGTGGAGAATATGATGCCATTGGCATTCCTGTGCGGCTAATAGCTAAGGGGGGACGTAGTCGTTTGCCGCAAATATTACAAAATTCCGCGTCGATAGGCACGACATTATCGCACTGTGGGCAGATGATAGCTTGCTGGGTCTGTGTGGTGAATTGCATAAGCGCTAAGGTTCTCCCCTCCACTGGATTTTTGCTGATAATAGCATACTGCACAGTTAAGAGGCAACATGCCCGTTACTATCGGGAGGGAAGTGTTCCTTCTCACAGATTGCACTACATCGAACGATTCTGATACTATGCAACCATTAGCTTTTAGAAAGAAAGGCAGGTTCCTTCTGTGGATGATATATTTCCATGCTGGTATCCAGTACAAATCCGCTTTCGTGACCTTGATCCCCTAGCGCATGTCAACAACACTGTCTACTTTACCTATTTTGAGGAAGCGCGAAGCTACTATTTCAATCACCTTGAGAAGTGGCTTGATGAGTGGCCGTCTCGGGAGGAGCACCAAGAAGTAGAAAGTATTGTCTCACATCCACCGCGAAACCCACGCATTCAGACACGTCCCAGTGGGAGTCATTATGGACTCCTTGTTAAAGAAATCTCCTGCACTTTTATGCTACCCCTTATACGCTCTGATCGTGTTGAGGTAGGGGTTAGAGTGATACACGTTGGGCGAACCAGCTTCATAATGGAGCACCAGATACGCGACGTGAACGAGCATGAGCGAATCTTTGCAACTGGCAAGTCAGTCATGGTGTGGTGCAATTATCTCACGGGTAGACCTCATCCTGTTCCCCCTTCACTACGTTTTGCCTTCGAACAGATGGAGGAGCGCAAATTCCCACTGCCAGATCTATAATCGCATGTCTTTTTAACTGAGAAAACTTGACGACGTAATAAAGCCAGGCGTATCATATCGTTAAGAGATACAAATAACGAGGAATGTGGAAGAGTAGTTATTGCGGGGTGGTACGGATGCTGTCAATCAATCTTCCTGGCAGAACGTATAGTCAGCGATCATAGCATTACTTCGCAAAAACTGTCGGGAGGAACAAGACAATGAGGATTGCGCACATAGCTCCGCCGTGGATATCTGTCCCACCCAAAAACTATGGTGGGACAGAGGTTGTTATCCATAACCTGGTCGAAGAGCTGGTGGCACAGGGACATGACGTGACCTTGTTTGCCCCTGGTGATGCCAAAACATCAGCGAAGCTGGTTTCCTTCTTCCCAAAGTCACTTCTTGAGAAAGGGGTACCATGGCCTGCCCACCTCGAGGCCTTTTATCATCTATACAAATCATTGGAACACGCTCAAGAGTTCGATATTGTCCATACCCATCTTTCCTCCAGTTCAGATCTCTATATCTTCCCTCTCACCGCCCCACTGGCCACTCCTCACGTGACCACTTTGCATAGCCGTTTCCCCTTTGATCGTGTCAATATATGGACTGGTGATGCCGATTACCTTTACATGGAATGGGCGCCCTACGTGCCGGTGATCGCCATCAGCGAAAGTGCCCGTGCTGAGGTAGAGCACGAACTCAATTTCGTAGGAGTGGTTCCTCACGGCTTGCCAATGGCACAGTTTCGCCCTACAGGTAGGAAACGGGGCGATTTCTTCGTGTGGCTTGGACGATTTGTACCTGATAAAGGCGTTCATCTTGCCGTCGAAGCTGCAAAACGTGCTGAGGTGCCCATCATACTGGCTGGTACCATTGATCGCTACAGCCAGGAATCGGTACACTACTATCATCAAGTCATCGAGCCTCTCATAGATGGTAAGCAGGTCAGGCACTTTGGCCCGGCCAACATGAAAGAGAAGATTAGTCTGCTCAGCCGTGCTCGTGGCTTCCTTAACCCCATTCAATGGGAGGAGCCCTTTGGTATGGTGATGATCGAGTCAATGGCTCTTGGTTGCCCTGTCATCTCGTTCGCTCGTGGAGCCGCCCCCGAGATCATTGTATCCGGTAAAACTGGGTTTTTAGTGCAAGATCTCGATGAGATGGTAGCGTGTATACCTCGAATAGACGAAATTGATCGCGCTGTAACACGAATGCACGTTGAAGAGCACTTTTCTTCTCACGTCATGGCCGAGGAATATGTCGAGATTTACAAAAAGCTCATAAACACCTGGGACGAGATGCCACGACCCTTGGCCGCTGAGCCGGTTATGTCGCTTCGCTAATAAAATAGCCTCCCCTGCTCGGGTCCCATATCGAGGCGCTCAGATTGCCTTGGCAGCGGGGGAAGTGAAGCCAGAGTTCTGATACGTTTATAAAGAGCGAAGCAAATAGCAGGCGAGTATATCTCAAACGGACAGTGACAGAAGACATATGCAGTCACCTTTTGCTTCAACCATTGCGCCAGTTGTCTTGCCCATATCTCAAGGAATGGATCGTTGACGTCCATAGCGGGATTGCCGATGTAGCGTACAAAAGTAAGGTCCGTGGTAATCGCTATCTGGAGAGGTAAATCAGGTTTGCGTTCGCGCGCCTGCAGAACCCGCTGTTCCTCCCCAGGTCCAACTCGAATGGGTCGCGTATCCATCAATACCCGCGCCACCTTATACTCGCTAAGCAGCTTGTTCAGCGCCTCCGCGTGTTCCGCCACAAAGAAATCTGGATGGCGTACCTCGACCGCCAGACGCACGTCTGGCGGCCAGAACTCGAGAAATGATCGTAATTGCGACATTTGAACAGGAGAGAATGCTGGAGGGAGCTGCAAAAACATCGTTCCCAACCGTTCGCCCAATCCACGCATACGCTCGATAAAAAAGAACGTCTCCTGCTTGTGGTTTCCCAGGTCAGGTGAGTGGCTGATAGATCGTGGGATCTTAAAACAAAAACGGA
>Ga0187846_10002024_pt1 | contig 11272 bp, 14 predicted proteins | sample TC_taG_FD_161473 | JGI IMG/M metagenome (GOLD analysis project Ga0187846, IMG submission 161473) | Biofilm microbial communities from the roof of an iron ore cave, State of Minas Gerais, Brazil - TC_06 Biofilm (v2) | ecosystem: Environmental > Terrestrial > Deep subsurface > Cave > Wall biofilm... | reverse complement strand
GCGGCGGCAGCGCATCGCCCAGCGAGAAGCCACGAACGGGGACACCGTTGCGCGCGAGCATCACGGATACGGTTCGTACTTGGGGTAGATCACCTGATGCGGCGGCGGCACGACGGCCGCGGGCGGAACGACCGGGACGGGCGACGGTTCGGCGGCCGCAGCCTGCGCTTCGAGGCTCGGGAGCTTCGCTTGCAGCAGCGGCGGCGGCGGCAACGTCGCCGGCGGCATCGCCGTAGCGGCCGGCAATGTCGCGACGTACTTCGTGTCAGCAGTCGGTTCGCCGGCGGCCAGACCGTGCAGCGCGAGCTTGATTGGCCTCGTGGCGCCCACCGGCTTCTTTGCTGTCGCCGCGGTGGTGGACATGATCTGCCAGGTCGCGCTTCGGCCGTCGTACACATACGCGCCGAACTGCGCGCTCGGTGCCATCGAGAGAACCGTCTGCATCAGCGACGTCACCTGATCGAGCGTCATCCAGGCTCCAGGCGACGCTGGGTTGCTCACTTCCGCCAGCCATGTCGCTTGGCCGGGTATCCACGTGAACAGGTAGTAGAGCGGGTTCATGCCTCTGAGCCTACCACTACTTCTTCGGCTCAGGATCGATGGACGCCAGCGTGTCAGCCGTCGTCAGCTCCTCCTCGAACTGAGTGGACAGCGCCGGTGGTGGCTGGCTCACGAGCACCGGCGGGCACTTCGGGCACGCGACGAGCACTTCACCTGAGGGCTTGCTTCCAAGCTTCCAGCCCGGCATCGGTTCGATGTGCATGACGACGTGCGGCCGAAGCTCCGTGACGACGGCGCGACCTACGGCCTTCTTGCCGCAGCGGTCGCAGGCGAGCATCACGGTGAACGCGATCACGTCAGCAGCCGCCAGCCGATGCTCTGGCCGTCCCACGTGTACGCGCCGACCTGCGCTCCCGGCTCGTTCGTGAGAAGGCCGCTCATCTGCTCGACTGCATCGGCAGTCGAGAGCCAGCTCGCGCTCACCGGCGCCCAGGTGCCGGTCGGGTCCATCTTGAAGAGGTAGTAGTAGGACGGGAACATCACGCGATCCCGACCTTCGAGGCGAGCCACGAAGCGAGCGAGCCGGCGACCGAACGCGGTGATAGGTCACCGACCTTCGGCGCGTCGGGAACCTCCTTGAGTATCTCTTGCAGCGCCGCCTGGCTCACCTTCTCGCCACCGGCGATGCGGCGGAGCGCGTCGATCACGGGGTCCAGCGCGCCGGAGAGCGCCTGTGCGCCCGGCACCGCTGCGAGCGCCGCGTGGTAGGCCGAGTCGAGCGCCATCTGCAAGGCGGTGGCGCCCGAGAGCGCGTCGAGCGCGGTCTCGGCGGCGGCGATGACGCCGTTGACTACCTGGCCGACGCCGGGGATGAAGCTCGCGACAACTTGCGTGGCTTTCACGGCGTCGTCGATCACGGTGGTGGCGACGCTCGCGATCTGGCCCATTACGTGACCGATGTCGCTCAACACGTCGCCGAAGTCCTCGCCCCACCGATGCTCGTACTTCCAGGCGCCGTTCGGATGCTGGTACCAGATCACCGAGTCGTGCGACCCGAGTTGTACGGCTGCCGTGGCTTCGCCAGGCTCGAATCCCGGTATCGCCATCTGCAAGCCAAGCAGGTGGACCACTGGCGCCTTGTGTACAACCTGCCAGTTCCACTCCGGGAAAGCCGCGCGTGGTGATCCGCCGCCGGCGTTCAGCCACGCTGCGATGTCTGATGGCTGCGCAGTGGGGCTCGGTCGCGGATGCGTACGAAGCCAACTGCTATGCTTGGCAAGCATTATGTCGAGCATCGCCTTCGCCTGGGCAGTGCGCTTCGCTGCAAGCGCTTCGGTCGGCGTTGGATGCTTCACACCTTGCGCGCGCGCGATGACCTTTCCGGTCTTCGGTGGCGGCAGCATCGCATGCAGTGGGATGACCGGCTTCGACGGGATTGGCTTCGGCGCAGGTGGCTTCGCCGCTGCGACTGGTCGCAAGCCCGTACGAATCGGTACCGGCGTCGGCGGTTGCGGCGCCGGATACGGCGCGTACGCGGGCGCCGCTGCCTCGCCGAATCCGACTAGACGCCGGCCATTGCGGTAGACCGACAGCGAGCTGCTCATCCGACGCGGGCCATCGCGGTGCAAGTTCGAGCGATCGGCGTTCCCCCCTCGACCGAGAAGAGGTAGAGCGTGCCGTCCTGCCCGCGTGCGCTCGTCGGTCGGCCGCCGGAGTTGCCGAGCTGCACGCGGGCGGCCGCGTCCAGCTCCGGCGTCATCGCAACTGGATCGCCCCAGGTGGCGCACGCTTCGGTGGTCGGTGTGACGTAGAGCGGCTCGGGGTAGTAGTCCCACGGCCACGGCCACGGTCCCCACCATCCCCAGCCGCCGCCCCACCAGCCGTGTGGGAAGAAGCCGTGACCAGGGTGCGGATGCGGACCGGGATGCGGATGCGGACCTGGATGCGGATGGCCGCCGCCGCCGTGATGTCCTCCTCCGTGCCCACCGTGTGGCGGGGCGCCGATGGTTCCTGCGGGGTACGGCGCGTAGGGCGCTCGGGGGGCGGTCGGCGGCACTTCGTGAATCGACGGGGGCGGCGGTAGACCTGGCCCCGGTGGTCTCACGGGATGCGCCGGCGCCGGCGCGAGATGCAGTGGGATCGCGCGTGCAGGCGGCGGCTTTGGCAGAGCGAGGTGGAGCTTGACGATGTGCTCGGGACGCTTGCCGAGATTCGCATCGAGCCGGGACTTGTGCGCCCCGATGCCGAGCCGACGCGCTTGGATCGTCGCCTGCATGTCGGCGATCTGCCGCTGGATGATCGGGTTCTTCTTGTTGGGGTCTTGCTGGGTGAGCTTGACAATGCCCTGCGTGATCGCGGCGATGTCGTTGCTCTTGCTCGCGACGCCCTTGATGTCCTCGTAGGCGTTCTTGAGGTTGTCGATCTGCTTGGAGACGTCGGGCGAGATGTGCGCGCCGAACTGCTTGGCCGCCGTGTCCAGCCCTTGCTTCGCGAACCCTACGGCCGCCTGTTCGAGCGGCTTGTGCTGGAGGATGACCTGCACGGCGGCGTCGATGAAGTCGCCGACGATCTTGCGAAGCGCGTCGGGGATGCCGCGCTTCTGCGCTTCGGCCATAATGCCGTCCTTGAAGCCGGAGATGAACGCGTCGGTGACGCTCTTGCTCTTCTCGATGATGTCGGCGACTGCATCGATCGCGGGATGTAGCAAGACATCACGTATCTCACCAGGGATGCCGGGGATCTCGCCGAGCAGCAATTCGAGTGCAGCCCGGAGCGGGCTGCCGCTTTCGAGCAGCGCGACGGCGCTGCTGAGCGGGCCGCCGACGACGTTGCCGACGCCGGGCACCATCGCCACCATGTCGGCGACCTGATGACCGACGTCGAGCACGGCGCCCTTGAGCTTGTTCAGATCGCCCGAAGCGGCGGCGTCGAGGATGCTTTGCGCCATCTGCGTCGGGTCGGGCAGCGAGGGGATGTACTGGGCGACCTCGCTGAGCCCCGGCACGTGGTTGAGGAACTGCGCGGGGTTCGTGATTCCCTCGGCGAGCGCGGCCGGATCTGTCGGGATGCCGACGCTCTTCATCAGCTCGTCGGGGGTCGGTAGCCCGAGCTTGCGCAGCATGTCGCCGGGCGACGGCAGACCGATCTGCTTGAGGATGTCGTCGGGGCTGACGCCCAGGATGCCGAGCGGTCCCGCAGTCGCGAGCTTTGCCAGCGCGCCGAGCGGGTCTTGCGCGACCTTCTTCGCCTGATCGGCGACGAACTTCGCAGCGTCGCCGCCGGCCTGCGCCACGAACTTGCCGGCCGACGCAACGGCTTTCTGCATCTCGTTGCCTGCGCCCTGCGCGACCTTCGCGACCGAGCTAGCGGCCTGACCGGCGGCCTGACCGACGCTGCTGACGGCGCTACTGACCGCATTGCCCATGTCGCTGAACATGTCGGCCAGCGCGAAATTACCGAGGCCGAGCGCGAGGATTCCGGGCAGGCTCGCGTTGCCGAGTGTGCCGAGATCGTCGCCGGCACCGAACGCGTGCGCCAAGCGTGCGAACGCGTCATCGGGATCGGCCGTGCCGAATGCGTGCTGGAGTCGCGCGAACGCTTCCTCGTGGCTGCCAGCACCGAGACCGTGTGCGAGCGCGTCGCCGGCGAAGCTGCGTGGCACGAAGAGCTGTTCGCCGACGCCGAGCGAGGCGAACGTCGGCACACCTCCGACGTGGGCGATCGACTTGTGTGGGTTGGCCGCGATCAGCTCCGGATACCGCTGAGCGTCGCCAGTGAGCGCGTGGGCGATGCGCGCGGGGGTGTCGCCGAGACCGACCTCGTACATGCGTCAGAGAGTACCACCTACCATCGCGCGGAAGTACGGGTTCGTGAGCCCGTTTCGGTACGCGCGGATACGCCGTACCGCCCGATCGCGCGGCAGCCCCAGCTCGACGAGTGCCAGGCCCGCGAGCACCCCCGATCGGTTGCGGCCTTGCCAGCAGGTGACGAGCACGCGCTTGCCGGCGCGCACCTTGCGCGCGATCTCGCGTGCGGCCGTGCGGATGCGCGCGCGGTCCTGCGCGCTCGGCGGCGGGCCGTCGTCGAGCGGGACGTGCATCACTTCGTAGCCGGGCAGCTCCGGCTGGTACTCCTCGGCCGCGAGCACGATGACGTCGAACGGGATGCGTGCGCCGGGCGGCGGCGCGCTGCCCTGCGCGAGCCAGGGACCGGGCATCAAGTACGAGTAGCCGCTCATCGGTGGGTCTCGGCGAAGTGTTAGGCTTTGCGCCGTGCGCCAGGATGGTCGGCATCTGTTGCTTGCATCTTTCAAATCCGTCAGGTGTCGGGAGATACGCGTACTAGATTTCCAGACGTGTTGATGTAGCCGCGGGCGCGCTTTCCTTGTGCGATAGCAAACCCTCCGCCACTCGGCCCCTGAAATGTGGTCGTGAACGCTCCAGTGTTATTGTTGAAAAGGTCATAATTGAGTCCCGCGATGCCATTATTGACCATGACTGGAATGGCGATGGTCGCGTTACTTGTGAGCGCCCCCGTCGTCTCGATGACAGAATTTAGCTGCTGCTTGCTGTCGAGTGTCGTCAGGCCGCCGGTCGTCGCGACCGAAATCAACCCCTCTTGCTCCGCAAGGATTGTTCCGCCATTCAAGAGCTGGATCGGAAACGTGCACCCTGTGAAGTCGCAGTCGCGGTCTAGAACGACCGTCGCGCCGCTCAATACTTGGAGCCCCACGTTGGCTCCGGTGACAACGACGCCTCGTAGATGGGTGACACCCGCCTGACAAACGATGCCCACACTCGACGATGTGCCAATCATTACTATGTTGGCGCCGTCGATTCCGTGGTACGTCGAGTCAAGGCCGATAGCCACGACCGCAATTCCAGCCGTGTACGTAATATTGAGGCCGCGATAGATTTGGCGACCCGCAGTGGCGTTGATCATTATGGGCGTGCCGGCAGAGACCGTCCCGATGAGTCCATCGAGCACGAGATCGCCCGCCGCCGAGATGCCCGCCGAAGTCGGATTGACGATGATGAGCTTCGATGCGAACGTGCCTGTTACGCCGACCTGCACATTCAATCCGAATTGACAATTGCGACTGCTCACATTCGAGATGCGTGTATTGGTCCCGCTGGTCAGCAGGACGGTGCTTCCGCTTTGTCCCACGCCCGTGAACTCGTCAATCGTGAGTCCGTCGCTCGACGTGACCTGTACGCCATTGATGCCCGCAACGGCGCCGCACTCGCGCAGATACGCGTCGATGCAACCGAAGCCCCCGAGCACCGCTTGTGTCTTGAAACCGAGGTCGATTGAATACGTCCAGCAACCTTTGAATCCCGAATCGTACGAATCGTCTAGCGTGAAGCCAATTGAATTGGCGGCGCCATTGGATACGCGCGAATGTTCGATACTGGATCGTTCCTGCGCTTCGATCGTGGCGCCCGCTGCGACGTTGGCGCCGAGAGTTGCGTGGATGCCCGAATAAATGTTCTCGACACCGCCGAGATCCATGCCGAAGCCTGCGTCAGAGATTGAACCGCTTGCCGCTGTCGCGATCGGGTTGATGACGTGGCATCTCTGTGCGGCGACCGTTTCTACGTACCTGTCGCCGGTTCCGGTGAATGTAGCGTTGGATAGATCCATTAGAATGTCGTGCGGAATAGCACTGAACTCCTGCGCGACGTTGCCCGCCTGCCAGCTCCAGACAATCGGTCGCTCGAATGTCAGCTCGTAGTTCCCGCCTCCAAGCGAGGTCGTCGCAAGGATGGTGTACGTGATGTACGAGTCGCCGTGCTGGAGTTGCATGAAGTGCCCGACGATGGGCGCCTGCGGCATCGTCAGTTCTATCTGCGTACTTCCGATCGTGGCGTTGGCTTGTACGGTGCCCGGCGTGCCGTAGTCAGTCGGAAAACACGCGAATGCGCAGCTTGTGAGCGACACGCTGGGTGTCATCTGCTGGTTGATGATGACGCCGGGCCCAGCACGAAGCATGCTGTTCGAGGGCACGAGCACTTCGTGCTTGAAGAGATAGGCAATTGGCGGTGTTGGCACGAAGAGAGCGATGCCCGTACCAGCCAAAACCGTGAGCCCACGTGCGAATGCAGGGGCATCATCAGTCGTATTGTCACCTTTGGCTCCGAAGGCGGTGACCACGTTGAGGTGCATCGGCCCGCCGAGCGGTCCGATCGTGACGAAGCTGGGCTGCGCACCGAGACTCGATGAGGTGTCGAGATTGAAGATCGCGGTCCCCGTGCTGGCCGGATCGATGGCGGCAGGTTGTACGAACGAACCGCTCGTCACAGCGCTGAAAAAAGTTGCTGCCCCCTCGACCTTGACGACCGGGGGGAAGCCGGCCACGAATCCATTCCCGAGCACGCTCTGATCGGAGAGCAGCAGGTACAGCTCCGTGGCCGTTGTCGTGACGCGGAAAAAAGGCGCAGCCCCGAGTTCAGATAGGAACGTGCCCGAGTTGTAGCAAAACACGAATGCGTTGCCGGCTGTTTGCGTGAATACGGGGCTACTGCTCTGGCTCTGGATCGTGACGCCGTTGTTGAACAGAGAATCGAACGTAATTGTCGCTCCATCGTCCATGATGACAGTGAAGCCTTGAACCGTATCCTGCGCCGAGAAGAACTCGACACCTGACAAGTTGTAAGCGCCAGCCGGGATGTGTACGGGCGCGAACGAGCCGTCGATCTCCAGTCGCTTCGATCCCTGCACGGACGACATGGCTGCGTAGACAGACGTCCAACTCGTGTAGATGTTCTGACGGTTGCCGAGCGGATCGCCGGGACGGAAGACGAACACGTATTGAGTGGCAGCGATGCTACCGCCCCCGGTTCCTCCAGAACCAAAGGGATAGGTCTCTCGCGCATACCTTCCTCGCCCAATGACGTGACTCATGGCTCCCGATTCTGCCGCAGAATCGAGCCGGTGACGAGACAATACACGATACCTTCGGCGAAGCCGTGGACACCACCGGCAACAATCTCACGGTGCCCGTGAGCGGAGCTATGACCGATGAACGGCGACTACCACTAACCTTCCGTTCGACGTCATCGTGCTCATAGCGCTTCACCGGGAGGTTGCCGGGCTTCCGCGACTGCTCGACTGCTCGCAAGCCAACGCGCGAAGCGTTGCGCTTTGTGCCATCTGGCGGGTCCTCCGGTCGCCGTAAGGACATCGGCTCAAAGAACGAGATAGGCCCATTCGCCCGCGACGAGGGCGCCGCCGAAGACGAAAAAAGCGACATCGAACCCGTTCACGGTGATGTTGGTCACGTAGGGGGCTCCGGTAATGTTCGCCTGGGCGTTTGCCGCAACGGCATTGGCCGGAGAGAAGAGCACCGCGTGGGGGATGTCCGAGCGCGTACGCACGAAGGTCACGTGAGCAGCCACTCCGGGTGCCGGCCCCGCCCCGCTGGTCAAGGTGATGATGCCGGCGGTGGCATCTCCGCTTATTGTTGCCGCCGCCCCTGCTCCTCCAAGGCCTGCTTGCTTCGTGATGGTCGGAATGGCCCCATTCGTGCCTGCATTCTCGTTGAGCATTCCGAAGACGAACGTGGGAGCGTTGGGATATTCGACGTTTGAATCGTAGGACGGGAAGACTTCGAGTCCTGCGATTCCGGCCCCAGAGAGCGCGAGTGTGTGAATCTCGGAGCTGACCATGTTGACCTGTCCGCCGGCTCCGGCATCGAAGAGGATGGTGGGATGCGCGCTGTCCCCGATGCTGGCATTGGTCATGTGAAGCCAGAGAAACGCGTCTGCGGCCGCGCCGGTCACGTGAAAAAAGCCTTTGACACCCAGCGAATTGATGGCGGAAAATTCTTCGAGCACGACGTTGCATTCGCCCGTGGCGAGGGTGATGGGCGCCACCCCGGCGCTCGCGCTTACCATGTACGTCCAGGGACCGATCGTGAAGGTCAAGTTACCGTCTGCGTTCGGCATGAAGACGACCCCGTCATCCACGTTCACGATGGCTCCACCGTTCGCATTGACGAAGCTCGCTGCCGAGTCAAACACCCAGCCGTCGATGATCCAGGCGCCGGAGGTAATGTGAATGGCGCCGAGATTGTCGTCGCAGAAGACGCGCACCCCGCCCGCGACTGTGCTCGCTGCGGTGTATAGGGCGAGCCAACTCGTGTAGACGTTCTGATGGTTACCTAGCGGATCGCCGGGGCGGAAGACGAACACGTACTGGGTACCGGCGATAGCGCTGCTGCCGCCGCCGTTTGATCCAGTGGGGTACGTTTCGTGCGCGTACCTGCCTCGACCGATGACATGGCTCATATCTTGTTGGAGCCATTCTGCCGCAAAACCGAGCCGGTGACGAGACCGATCCCCGCCGTCGTGATGGACGCGATGGTGGCCGGAATCGCATGTCCGGTGAGCGTGAATGCGAGGTCGGCGCCGAGCGACGTGAGCACGAGCACAAGCCCAGCTCCGCGGCTGGTCGTCAGCCAGCTCGTGAAGCGCGCGAAGCAACCGTCCGGTGGGAGCCCCGAAGCGCTTGTTGCCTCGACGGGTTCAGCGTGGCGCGACATGCTGGGCCGAGCAGGTCCACCGGAGGGCTGCATCCCTCAACGTACCACGAGCCACACCAGGCCGACGAGCGTGCCGCCGACGAACACTCCTACGAGCACCGGCTTCCACGGGTTCGGCTCCGGCGGACAACCTGGAGCTGGCGGCGGCAGCGGCGCGCAGGTGCCCGTCTGCGGATCGCCGGGGCCGCACGGCGCGTAGTTGTCCGGCACCTGCTGCGCCTCGAAGACGTACGCGATGGTGCCCGTGCCGCAGATCCAGAGGATGCACTTGTGGAAGCTGCGCGCGACAGCTCGCGGCACGTCGCCGGTGAAGTCCAGCTCGAAGTACATCCAGACGGTGCCAGGCGTCGGCGCCGGCAGGTTCGCGAGCCAGTTGTCCACGAAGAACTGCCCGCGCGTCGGCTGACCGCTCTGCCAGGAGTACGTTACCTGGAAGCCCTGATTGTTCAGCTCGTTGACCGCATCGCTCACGCTCGCGCGTGAGTCCACGCTGAGGAGGCCCGCGTACCGACCGCCTGGCGTCGCCAGGTAGTTGCCCTGCGGATCGGCGCTGACGGGAACCCAGCAGGTCTTCATCAGTCCACCGCGTCGTCGTCGTCGAAAAACGGCTCGTTGTCCTCGTCGTCGAAGTCGTCGCGCAGCTCGTGGCCCACCGAGCACTCGGCCGACGTGTGGTGCTCGCTGCCGCAGTAGCCGCAGCGGATGAACGGCTCGGACATGACCCCTAGCCTACCCGAAGACGGCTGAGCACGGGTGCGTTCCAGCCGGGGCGGTGTCACGATTCTGAGCATGATCTTCCCCGTCGTCCCGCTCCTGTTCATTGTCGTCGGCGCGCTGATGTGGACGCTCGCGCCGGCCAAGACGCCGAAGCTGATAGAGACCGGCAAGTGGATGCTGATCATCGGTCTCTTCGTCTTCTGCTTCGTCAACGGGACGACGTGGAAGGCGACCGTGCACATCTAGATCACAATGGCGTGCGACCCGAAGCTCAGCGCAGCAGCAGGTACGCGCCAGCGGCCGCACCGCCAGCGAGCAGCAGCCCGCCGAACACTGCGCCGACTCGCGATCTCGGAGTGACGACGGTGGCCGGTGTCCGAGCGGACGCCTCGTGGAGCATCGCTGGCAGCACGATGTCGCCCTGGCGCTGGTGGCCGGTCAGGTCTTGAGTCGGGTACGAGTAAACGATGAAGTTGCCGTTCTCCAGTCGCGCTTCGCGGTCGAGCGGCAGCACGAACCCCACTATCGCAGACAGCACGCGCCAGGTGCTCGTCGGCCCTTGCAGCGCGGTATGCGAGGCGATGAAGACACGCTCGCCACGCCGCGCGCGTGCCGCGTAGTCGGCCCACGCGCCCGGTGAGCTGCCGTAGGTGCCGTCCGCAACGACGAGCGCGTCCGGGTCGCCGCCTTGATCCAGAATGCGCTTCGTCGCGAACCCTCCGGCCGAGAAGCCGGCGACGATGACCGGCGTGAAGCGCACGCCGCCAGCCAGTTCGCTGATCTGCGCGAGCGTGTCGGCGATCGGCGGTGTGTCCAGGTAGTCGGAACCGCGCTGGGTGACGTTGGCGATGAGCGTAGCGGGCGGCACTGCCCCTCGCAGCGCATCGTCGTCGCGCGCGTCCAGGTGGTAGACCAGCAGCAACGGCCGCGGATCGCCGGCGCCGCGCTGTACGATGCGCGCGGCCGGCGCTGCACCCAGCGCGAAGCCCGGTACCGGACGACCACCGAGGAACATCATCGCGTCGCGCCGAGCTGGTCGAGCAGTCTGACGATCTTGTCGGCATGCGCCTGGGCGCGCGCGAAGTCGCCGACGACGACGGCTTCCTCCAGGTGCGTCGCCGACAGGCAGATGCGACAGATGGTCTGCTCGCGCGCCGTCAAGCTGCGCGAGAAGCTCTCGACGGAGGAGAGCACTTCCTGGAGGGCGACCGATAGGCGCTTCGTGGTGTCGTTGCCGAGCGCGAAACCGGAGACCGGGTGGCCGCCGCGCCAGATCATCGTGACAGCTCCAGTCCTTCGACCGCGGCGTATCCGGCCGCCGCGGAGAGCGCGACGACGCCGACCGCAACAAGTGCAGCGGACACACGTGGTCGGACAGCAGGCGGTGTGACGAACAGGTAGTCGTCGCCGTAGGCCGGATCGCGTGGCTGCTCGCCGGAACGCATCGCGTACGCTTGCGCGAGCGCGTCCTGGACGGCAGGAGCGCTCGCCATCTGCGTCATCTTGTTCGCG
>Ga0187846_10002023_pt1 | contig 11273 bp, 10 predicted proteins | sample TC_taG_FD_161473 | JGI IMG/M metagenome (GOLD analysis project Ga0187846, IMG submission 161473) | Biofilm microbial communities from the roof of an iron ore cave, State of Minas Gerais, Brazil - TC_06 Biofilm (v2) | ecosystem: Environmental > Terrestrial > Deep subsurface > Cave > Wall biofilm... | reverse complement strand
GGCACCTCATGCTCGCTTATGATGACCTCTATTCCATCGAGTACTTTCATCATCGTCTCCGGCCGTACTGGAGGCACAAGGGAGCCCAGGCAGCCGATCTGCTGAGCGCGGCCGAGCGCGACCATGCTTCGCTCGCCGAGCGTTGCGAGGCGTTTGACCGGGAGCTGATGAGCGATCTAGAGAGAGTGGGCGGCCTCGAGTACGCTCGCTTGGCCGCGCTTGCCTACCGGCAGAGCCTTGCCGCCCAGAAGTTGGTAGCCGACCAGAAGGGCGAGCCCCTGCTTTTTCCCAAGGAGAACTTCAGCAACGGTTGCATCGGTACGGTGGACGTGATCTACCCCGCGGCACCCATCCTCCTGCTGTTGAACAGCAAGTTGGCTCGGGCGTCGGTGGTGCCCGTGCTTGACTATGCCGGCTCGGGACGCTGGCACTTTCCCTTTGCGCCCCACGATCTGGGAACATACCCGCTCGCGAACGGTCAGGTCTACGGAGGGCGCGAGCAGACCGAAAAGGACCAGATGCCGGTGGAAGAGTCAGGCAACATGATTATTTTGGTAGCGGCCATTGCCAAGTCCGAAGGTAATGCCGGCTTGGCCGCCAAGTACTGGCCGCTCGTGACCCAATGGGCTGGCTATTTGAAACAAGCCGGACTCGATCCGGCCAACCAGCTCTGCACTGACGATTTTGCCGGACATCTAGCCCACAACGCCAACCTCTCGCTGAAGGCTATTGAAGCGCTCGGGGCCTACGCACAGCTCTGCGACATGATGGGCGAGAAGGATGAGGCCAGCGCGTCTCGTGAGACAGCGCAGGCTTTCGCCAAAAAGTGGGTGAACATGGCCAACGACGGAGACCATTACCGTCTGGCGTTCGATAAGCCGGGCACCTGGAGCCAGAAATACAACCTGGTGTGGGACAAGCTGCTGGACATCAAGCTTTTTCCAAGGGAGGTGGCGGCCAAGGAGATCAAGTTCTATCTGACGAAACTCAATCGCTTCGGGCTCCCGCTGGACAACCGAAAGGAGTACACGAAGCTCGACTGGGAAATCTGGACTGCAACCCTGGCCGAATCTCCCGCCGACTTTCACACCCTGGTGACGCCGATTTACGATTGGCTGAATTACACGCCCAGTCGAGTTCCGCTCACCGACTGGTACTGGACCACGGACGGCAAGCAGGCCGGCTTCCAAGCGCGCTCCGTGGTTGGCGGGGTCTACATCAAGATGCTGGGCGACCCTGCGATGTGGAAGAAGTGGTCGAGCAAGACTCAGTGAGTGGAAGCGAAGTCCAGGGCCAGGGGTACGGCTTGCCTTACCCTGCCCTAGACCGATTCAATTTGATTGTTAGTCAGTGCAAATCAGGTCCGAACACATTCCCCTCAGAGCGCCCAGGCTCGACCTTTAGTTCGACAGCGCTCACCGAGCCCGCCGGAAATCGCCAGGGGAAATTCGGTGGCGTCATAAGTCCTTCCCGAGGCGCAAAGATATCCGGCCGATCCTGGTTCACGTATTCCCTCAGGTTTGCGGGCGCAATCTCAAACACCCTCCCTTGGGTAACCAGCATGCCTTTCACTGAGAAAGTGGCCTGTACGGGCTGGTTGTAGTTCAGGTTGGCGGTGTGGAGGAAAAACCGATCGCCCGTGCGGCTGGCTGCGATGTCGAGGCTGGAGGGACAGTCGCTGACCGCCACACCGTGCCGGCCATTGTGTTTGGCAAAGAGCCGCATCACCGACGCCACCGGCATCAGATAGCTCCTCCCGCGCGGCACCGGGATCATTACGGCGTTCACCGTCCACCGCGTTCCAAAGAAATCAGCGGCGGTGGCGATCTTTACCCGGGCGCCATGCCGCTGGTAAATATTCATGCTGCGCGCATGGTACGCCCCGGTGAGCCACTCTTCGAGGATCGGGTTGGCGTTGTGCGGTCGCAGGCTCAGGTGCCCTTCGGTGACCGCAATAGTCGCGGGAGACTTACGCTGGGCGAGCACACCCTCCAATTCCTGAATTCTCACTTCAATAGCCCCGGAGAGTCCCAACAACTCCTGCCAAGCCTGTTCAGGCTCCTGCTGGTAGCGCAAGTCCTCCAGCACGGTTTGGGGTCGCTTCGGATGCTGACCCATCATGTGGATGGCAACATAATCCAAATACTCCCCGGCCCGGTCGATCAGGTCGTTTGCCCATAGCGGCTCATCCGGCCTCTGGCGGTCGCCCCAGCCGATCAGCGTGACCGAGGGATCGCGCTCTTTCATGGCCCGGGCAAATTCGATTGTGTGTTGGATCGACTCCTCTTTGGTGAAACCATCCGTGCCGTAGGAGGTCTCATTGCCAAGCTGCCACAGCTTGATGTTGTAGGGAGTCGCCTCCCCGTTGGCCCGCCGCTCTCGGTTGTCGGGGTCATTAGAGTAAGATACCCAATCGGCCGCCTCCGCCGCATCGCCCGTTCGTACGGCGCCGCCAGGTGTTCTCCAGTAGTGCCTCCGCCCGTCACTCAAAAAATTGACACAATACAAAGGCTCGGCGCCTACGCGTCGGCAAAAGTCCACGAACTCCCGCGTACCTACCCGGTTGGTTTCCATACCTCCCCACATGAGGTTCCGCATGGGCGGGCGCTTGTCGCGAGGCCCCACGGCCTCGCGCCATCGGTAATAGCGGCTGAAGAGGCCACCGAATCGGACGACGCCAGGACCGAGGTCACGCACCACGTCGATCAAGTCCGCGCGCCAGTCATCGGTTTCGTAGTCCCAGGCCGCCTCGACGGAACCGTCCGTTGTGCCGAGGGGCTCCATGAACTGCATATAGAGGTAAGGGGAGATCTCAAAAAGCGGCTTAGGATCCACCACGACACTTGTCCCCTCAGAGGATGACCGCCATGACGACGTCAACGCCCGACCGGTTACAATAGCGCACGAATCCTTGAGAAAGTTTCTTCTTCCTGTGTTCACACTAAGAAATCTGTTGCCACCGGTCACCGATTAATGATAGTAACAAACCCTCGGGAGCGGTTAAACGTTTTATAACCTTGTTAGCGCAAATCATACCGCAAAAGAGGAGGAATCCACACCATGGTCAATGTCCCCCGGAGAAGGTTTTTGAACCAGGCTGGCATGGCGGGTCTGGCCGTGGCGGCCCAGGGATGGCTCGGTCGCGCCGCCCGGGCACAGGCCGGCTCCGCCACCACCCGCGTCGTGGTAGACCTCTCTCGGCAGATTGCGGCGCTGGACCGTCGCCTGTTTGGCTCCTTCCTGGAGCAGCTCGGTCGCGCCATCTACACGGGTATCTACGAGCCGGGCTCGAAATTGGCGGACTCCAACGGATTCCGCAGGGACGTGAGTGACGAAATCCGTGAGTTGGGCGTACCGATCGTTCGCTGGCCGGGTGGCAACTTCGTCTCCGGCTATCATTGGCTGGATGGCGTGGGGCCGAAGAAGGCTCGCCCGCAGGTGCTGGATCGAGCCTGGAACACACTGGAGACCAACGAGTTTGGCACCAACGAGTTCACTATCTGGTGCAAGCTGGTAGGAACGGAGCCCCTTTTAGGATTGAATTTCGGCACCGGTTCGGCAGAAATGGCGGCAGCACTGGTGGAATACTGCAACGTTGACAAGGGGACAAAATGGAGTGACTTGCGGCGCCAGCACGGTTATGAAGAACCGCACAACATCAAGTACTGGTGCCTGGGTAATGAAATGGACGGCCCATGGCAGATTGGGCATATGGTGGCTGTCGACTACGGGCGCAAAGCTGCCGACGCGGCGCGGCAAATGCGCGTCATCGATCCTTCGCTCAAGCTAATCGCCTGTGGCTCAAGCGGTCCCTTCATGCCGACCTACCTCGAGTGGGACCGCCAGGTGCTCGAAGAGTGCTACAACGAGGTGGACGCCATCTCGCTTCACCGCTATTTCGGCAACGCGGAGGAGACCGGTGGCGACAGCTCGAAATACCTGGCGATGAACCTCTCGATGGACCGCCAGATCGAGGAAATCATTGCCGTCTGTGACATGGTCCGTGGTGTGAAGCGCTCGAACAAGCCACTCTGGCTATCGTTTGACGAATGGAACGTGTGGTACCGGGTGCGCGGCAGCGACGCCGGAAACGGTCACCGCGCCAAGGCTCCGCACCTGCTGGAGGAGGTCTACAACCTCGAGGACGCGTTACTGGTAGGCGGGCTCATCAACTCGCTTGTGCGCCACTCCGACCGGGTGCGCCTGGCGTGCCTCGCTCAACTTGTGAACGTGATTGCTCCCATCGTGACTAATGAAAATGGGTTGCTGCGGCAAACGATCTTCTACCCTTATGCCTGGGGCCTGCACCATGCTCGCGGCAACGCGCTGAGTCTCACCCCCGTTGGTCCGACCTATGAGGTAGCGAGCCTCGGGCGTCCGATCGAGTCGGGCGGGAGAATCATGCCCGCGTTGGGACAGGTGCCCTATTTGGATGTGGTCGGAACCTTCGACCCGGCAAGCAAGACAGCAGCGCTGTTCGTGCTGAACCGCGATCTGGAAAAGCCGCGCGAGTTGCAGATCGATTGGCACGAAGTGACGCCCGCCAAGGTCAACCTCTGCGATGTGCTCACGGGGTCCGACCTTAAGGCGGTGAACACGTTTGATGATCCCAAAAGGGTGATACCACGGCCATTCGAAAGCCCGAAGGTAGGCTCGCGAATGACTCTTCAACTTCCCGCGCGTTCGTACACGGTGCTTTCGCTGGCGATGTAATCGCTGTTGGGGCGCTCGGCAGACTTGCCCACCGAAGGAGAATTGATGGTTTACACCCCCGAGGAAGTCGAAGAGTGGAGCCAGGTTCCCCAGGCGTTTGTCACGGCCGCTGTGCGCGAGGGCAAAACAGTCTATGATGATAGAAGAAACTGAGCTGGTTTTGATGCGATGAATGGAGACGAGCCATCGTGGCGGCGATTAGAGTGCCCAAGACAGAGATTGCAGAGTTCTGCCGGCGTAACCAGATCCGAAAGCTCGCGCTTTTTGGATCGGTCCTCCGCCCGGATTTCAAGCCTGATAGCGACGTAGACGTCTTGGTGGAGTTCCAGCCCGGAAAGAGCGTTGGTTTTTTTGAACTCTACGATCTGGAAGAGGAGCTCGCGCGCGCCCTTGGTGGCAGGAAGGTTGACCTCAATACGCCCCAAAGCCTCAGTAGATATTTTCGCGACCAAGTGCTCGAGGAAGCTGAGGTCGCATATGTCGAAGCATGACCCCAAGGTACGCCTTTTGCACATGCGCGACTTTGCACAGAAAGCCATCCAGCTCACGAAGGGCAAGACTCGAGCTGACGTGGAACACGACGAGGTGCTCAAGTTGGCTGTCAGCCGCCTATTGGAACTGATAGGTGAGGCAGCTACCCACGTCCCAGCCGACATTCGAGATGGGCACCCGGAAATCCCGTGGCCGAAGATCGTAAACATGCGGAACCGATTGATCCACGGCTATGATGATGTCGACTACGCAATTCTCTGGGACGCCCTCACCTTCAACTTACCCGAGCTGCTCCAGCATCTTGAGCGAGCCATCGGCGCCGAGTAAAGCGATGGCATTCACGGCATCATCGACAATCGCGAACGCTCGACGATCCCAAGAAGTGCTACCGCGACCGGAGCCACCCGCGTTTGCCAGATGTCCGCGCTACGTCTATTGCCGCACCCTCAGTCGCGCAAAGCGTCGCGGAATCGGCGAGACCGCCCGTGGTGTAAAATGGGATCTCAGCTGCTTCTCCGCGATGACGAGGAGTGCGATACGAATCGGCAGAGGCTGTTGTGCCCTCGGTCGGCGCCTACCTAGCCGGATGCGGTCGTTTGCAGTGGTTCTTCTTTGCGCTCCTTGGGCCGCGATGTTTGCTGTGAATTCAGCCGCAACCACGCTGCCTCAAAGCTCGGAGAAGACGATGAGCGCGCTCGCTGTCGATCCGAAGGACGACCTTCCCAGGCTGGAAGCCATGGAGGGTCCTATAAGGCAGCGAAAGTACGAGGACGTCGTTCCCCTTCTCAAAGATTATCTGAAAGACCATCCGGATTCCTCTCGCGGCCATTACGACCTCGGCTACGTCTTCTTTCGGACGCACCAAATTGCTGAATCCGTGAGCGAGCTCTCAGTATCACTGAAACTCAACGGTAACGACGCGGAAGCTCACAAAATCCTCGGGCTCGACTGCAATATTGTCGGCCGGTACGACCTGGCTGAACGAGAATTGGAAGAGGCTGTCCGTCTGAAGCCCGATTCGGCCGAGACGCATTACTGGCTCGGGCGACTCTACTACACGAAAGGGGTGTACCCTCTGGCGAAGCGCGAATTCGAGTCCGCGATACGGTTGGAGCCTGCTTACATGAAGGCGCACAACAATCTCGGGCTGACGATGGAAGTCCTCGGAGACAACGACGCTGCCCTAGAGCAATACACCCAAGCCGCTCAACTGGATGAAGAGCAGAGATTGACCTCCGAATGGCCTTATGTGTACCTGAGTGCCTTCTACAATCGCCAGGAGAAGTCGGACTCGGCTCTGGAATACGCTCGCAAGGCGCTGGAGACCAATCCCAAGTCGGATCTGGCTTACTTCCAGATGGCCAAGGCCTATCGAACCCGGGGCGAATGGCAAAAGTCCGCAGAAGCTGCGCGAAGTGCGGTTGCCATTAATCCTAAGACGGCGGATTTCTACTACGTGCTGAGCTATGCGCTGCGCAGGCTTGGAAAGACGCAGGAAAGCCGGCAGGCGATAGAAGCCTTCCGCAAGTTACAACTCGAGGATGCAGCCCAAGCGGAGCGGCGAATCAACAGTAAGGCTACCCGGCAGGACTCCATGACTCTTCACGACGATGAGTAAGAGCCTTAACCGTGTTCCTCCGGTTCGCTTCAACTCGCGACGCAACGCTTGCTTGGGTGCCCGTGGGGATTGTTTCCTGCGGAGATTTTCGCTAGCTATGACAACGATAGATTCGACGACCTCTTTTTAACCTACTGGGGCCAGAACGTGCTGTATCGCCATAAGGGCGACGGCACGTTCACGGATGTCACCGAGAAAGCAGGCCTCATAAATGAGCCAGAGCCAGTTGGGTAGAATCCGTCGGGGGCCGCATTTGTACGAATGCTGGACGGAACCAAGATGACCGTTACAATTCGTGACGTCGCACGCGAGGCCAGCACGTCCACGGCCACCCTGTCTCATGTCCTCAATTCCACCGGTCGCATCACCGCTAAGACTCGGCATCGCGTGCTGGCTGTAATGAAGAGGCTTAGATACTATCCCAATCTTCACGCCAGGAATCTGGCGCTTGGCCGCAGCCGTACCTTGGGAATTATCGTCTCCGACATCGAGAACCCTTTCTTTCCCGCGGTCATCCGAGCCTTCGAGATTCGCGCCCGTGATCGTGGCTATGAAGTGATCGTCAGCGATTCGACGGAGGTCTGGCGGCGGGACACACGATCGCCACGATGAAGCCTCGTCCCACTGCCGTAATTGCTATCAACGATCTCACCGCAGTGGGCGTCATCAAGGCCTTGCATCAAGAGGGACTCCGTGTTCCGCAGGATATTTCGGTCGTCGGATTTGACCGGACTCAACTCGCACAATGCTTCATACCGTCCCTGACGACAGTCGATATGCATCCTGACCTCCTGGGCCGGACGGCAGCCGACGCTTTGAACGAACTGTGTACCTCAGAGAACGGTAAAGAGTACTTCATGCCGTTGCCTGCGGCTCGTATCCGCCGGTCGGAGCCCGCGAGGCGGGCGACGTCCTGTAGCCCACGATACAAGAAGCTGTGAAAAAATCGCGGCAGAGCCGCGCCAGCCCGTCGATGAGGGTCGGTTGCGATTTTTTCACAGCTTCTTGCGCCGTGGGACCTGGATGGCGAAAAGTTCTTTCAGCCCCGGAGGGGCGACGTCCGGTTGAGCCCGCAGGTTGGGTCAAGCATCGCTCGCAGGACCGCTGGAATTTTCGTTGGCAGCCCGGCTACGCCGCCTTCAGCGTGAGTAAGTCGCAGGTAGAACAGGTGAAGCGGTACATCCTGGATTAAGAAGAGGCGGTGCCAAGCGGTCGCAGAGCTGCTCATCTCCGCAACTTAGGACATGTCCCGTCTTCGAAAGGAGATTGCTCATCCGAGGCAGACCAGCTCTGGACGCGGTTGTGGCGCAGCCAACGAAGAATCTTATGTCCGACAATTCGCGCTCTCAAAACAAATCCCCGCCGCTCCAGTTCAACAACGCAAGCTGATGGTAACGCAGGACATTGAACCAATAGGTCTGCATTGCATCGGGATGCTTCTCCACTCAGCGTACCCAGCAGGCGAGCACAGCCGTTACCAGCCCTTTGAATAGGCCAACATTCATACATCAAGAGCGAAGGTTTGCTGGCTGTGGATGAAGTAGAGGCTGCGCGTTGCGAGAACTCATCGGCCAAGTCAATTCCAGTCCATGCGACTAATGCCAACTCCCCGTTTTGTCGCACAAAATAGACACGGTCCCCTCTCTTGATACGCTTTCTGTACTCTCGAAATCCCGGGAATGCCTTTTCTGGATGGTCTAACGTAAGGTCGGCTAAGTCACTAAACTTGCCACACCTGATACTGGCTTCCGAACTGGCTGCCGAATCCTGTGGCCCAGACCACCGTCCGCCACCCTCCGATTGGAATCGAAGTCGTCTGTTACTTGTCCAAACCACGTTATGGAGAACTTCAAGACACAAGCCGGCCAGATACCGCATCACAGCACCGGCGTATCTTGCCGCGCGAAGCCGCCGCAACACCCGTCGCTGCCAGGACCAGACTGAGCGAACCGCCTGAAACACATTCTGATGGGTTCGGACAAAGTGTTCGATTGGACCCATTATCTTTCGAGAGTGACCTTGCGCAGATCGCAGACTTAGTCGACCTCGGCTTCTTAAGCCGGGACGTTCGAGATAGAGAGTGTGAACGTAATTCGTGTGGTTCGCGAAGCGGGTCTTGTAGAATTCATCTCCTCCCAGAAAGGTCGACCTCACGCTTCACTGCGCTTTTGGCATCGCGCAGAAGAAAGTGTAGTAGAACTTCGCCAGGATTATATTGCTCGGCGTCAACATCGAATGTCTGCTGGTAGTACGCAAACTTGTCATGCGCCTGAAAGCCCAGACTCCAGGCGAGGGGTCGGCCGTCCAGCTCTAGAACTCCAAAACGCAGCTCCTTCTTCAGATCCAGACGCCCAACCAGACTTCGCATCATCTCGCGCATCTCGGCTTCTTCAAAGCAGCTCACCTTCGCCAGCAGCGCGCATCTTCGCCGGTGCGATTGAAAGAACTGCGCCAATCGTAACTGAGCATCGGCCCTCTCTTCAATGTGACGAAAGCGGAGTGAGCCAGCCTTTTGCAGCTTTTGAAGACGGCGCCGCATATGTTTGCCCGCAAGCAGAGACTCGAGTATCTCGATCCTGTTCTCACCAAGCAGAATCGTGGGACAACGGTCGCTCACTTGTAGTCTCATCAGGCGGCGCAACTCTCGCGGTAGAGAGTTCCAGACGGTGACAAGCTGGCTATTGGCGGCCAACCCTGCGAGCGTGCAGTGCTTCCATTCGGGTGCGGTGTTCAACAAGGCCTCGAAAGCGAGCCCTAATAACTGTGCTGGCTGAGGATGGGAAGAAATTATGTCGCAATAGTCAGCTTGCGGCGAACCTAGGAAGGTTAAGATGCCGTCACGATGAACCGGGGGAACAATAAGCGCAGGCGTGCCCTCTTCATAAATGACGGGCACACACAATCCGTATCGGACGCCGTAAGAGTCCCACCAGGACTTAATCCAGGAAAAATGCTGGAAAATTTCTGCATTGGAATCCGATTGCCAGAGCCGCTCCCACACCGGTTGCAGTTCTTCCAGCCTTTCGAAGTTTCGAATGATTTCGTAATCCATTGACATCAGACGGCCGCATTTGCGTAGACCACTCTCGATTCTACTGGAACACTACGGCTGCTGCAAGGGGATGATGACGCCGGAAATGATGTGGCTGTAATAAGCGAGCAAGTAACAAATCCGTCTGTGATAATAACTGGGGAAGAAAAACATGCAAGACCATGCGACTCGGATTTGCAGCGAATGGTTCCGACAACGGCGATGGCGTTGGTAGGCCGGATGATGCCTCGGAGCCGCTGGGCTAAGTGGATACCCAATGAAACGCAAATAAAACGCTTGACAGCTCTGACCCGGCGCGTTAGTCTCGCCCCGTTCGGGTAACAGCGAACTTGTAGCCAACGGCGAGGGGATCTGTCGATGATAGTCGGTGAAGTTCCGGGAAAGCCGAGACAAGGAGGCGCCTATGTCGAGCGATTCAGTTGAGGGAAGGTCTCAATACCGAGTCCTTGCCGCGTTTCTCTTCGTTGGAATGGCGGCGCTGGGAATCGGAGGTCGAAACCTTGGCGCGCAAATATCCGTTTCCAATACCTCACTGAGCGGGACGATTGGTGACAGCACGGGCGCCGCTGTCCCTGAAGCCAGTGTGACGCTATCGAATCCCGCGCAGGCCTTCACTCGTACTTTTACCAGCTTGCCTGACGGACGCTACACCTTTGCAGCGGTTCCGCCCGGCACATATACGCTGAAAGTAGAGAAAACCGGCTTTGCCACTTACCAACAGACGGGAATCATCCTGGAGGTTGGGCAGCCCACGACCCAGGACGTTACGTTGCAGCTTGGTGCGGTAACCCAGTCGATTACGGTGACTGGCGCGGGAGCTATACTGCAAACATCGAACGCCAATCTAAGCACCGATCTCTCCTCCCAGCAGGTGAGCGAGCTTCCGCTCAACCTGCGCAATGTTCTCTACCTGATGTTCACGAATTCGTCGGCCAACAACAGCGTGCAATGGCAAGTGCTGAGTGGCGGGAGCGCAAGGGGAATACAGGACGGTGACATCGGCTTTATGAATTTCGGTGGAGGGCGATTTGGAACCACCGCGTATCTGCTCGACGGGCATTGGGACAGTTCTAACGACTGGATTGCTCCCATCTGGGTTCCTGGGATTGACGAGACCCAGGAAATGAGAATACAGACGCATACGTTCACAGCGCAGTACGGCTGGAGTACCGGCAACGTAGTTAACGTGGTCACCAAAGCTGGTACCAGCCAGATCCATGGTGACGTTTGGGAATTCCTGCGCAATAGCGCCATGGACGCCAACACGTTCTTCAACAATGCGGGCGGAGTGCCGAAACCAGCCTTCCGAAGGAATCAGTTCGGAGGGACGGTAGGCGGGCCTCTCGACATCCCTCATATTTACCAGCAGCGTGACAAGACTTTCTTCTTCGCCAGCTA
>Ga0187846_10002022_pt1 | contig 11278 bp, 12 predicted proteins | sample TC_taG_FD_161473 | JGI IMG/M metagenome (GOLD analysis project Ga0187846, IMG submission 161473) | Biofilm microbial communities from the roof of an iron ore cave, State of Minas Gerais, Brazil - TC_06 Biofilm (v2) | ecosystem: Environmental > Terrestrial > Deep subsurface > Cave > Wall biofilm... | reverse complement strand
CGTGCTGGTCGACCACGGAAACGTTCTTCGTGGTCAGCTCGGGTACCGAGGACGCGACCAGGTGAACGATTCCGGCGACCTGCGCTCGGTCGAGCGTCTTGCCCGGATGCAGCTGCACCAGCACCGAAGCGGTCGGCGCCTGGTGGTCGCGCAGGAAACCAGAGTTCTTCGGCAGCGCCAGGTGTACGCGGGCTCCCGCCACGGGGGCGAGCGACTGGATCGAGCGCGCCAGCTCGCCTTCCAGGCCGCGCTGGTAGTTGAGCTGCTCCTGGAACTGCGTCAGCCCGAACTTCTGCGATTCGAGGATTTCGAAGCCGACGATCGAGCCTTTCGGCAAACCCTGCGAGGCGAGCTTCAGCCGCGCCTCGTGCACCTTGTCGGCCGGAACCAGGATCGTTCCGCCGTCGGCGTTGCGGTACGGTACGTTCATCTGCGACAGCTGCGCGATGACGGCGCCGCCGTCCCGATCCGAAAGGTTCGTGAACAGCACGCTGTAGCTGGGATTTGCGCTCCACAGCCATGCGGCGCTGACGATTGCGCCGATGAGTGCTGTGCTCAGCACCATCAGTGCGCGGGCGCGCGGCGAGAAGCGGTCCAGCAACCCGGGGGGCCTCGCGGTTGTCGGAACTATCGAAGCGTTTTCCATTGGCTTTGGGCCGCGAGCCGGCACGCCGGAGGCAGGCGCCGGCGACCCGCGGTATCTGGATTCCGATTATTCGAAGACTTGAGATCCCGTAAACGCGGATAAGGAGAGGAAATCCGACCCGTCCGCACGTCCCGAAAATCCGTCCAGCACAGAGCGAAATGGCGTTGGAACACGCGCCTTCTCGTCTCAGTGTCTGACGACGGCCTTGACTAGATTGGTTGGTGCGGCGGTCGATTTCTGGCCGTCTGCGGGGGAACCGATGGACCTTAAGGCAATCAATACCCAAATCGCCACGGCCGTTGCCGGCATGCCGGCCGTGTCCGTGTCCGCGCAGGCTGGCGGCGCCACGTCCGATTTCGCCTCATCGCTGGACGCCGCGCTTAAGGCTGTCAGCGGCGGCCAGATGCAGGCCGAGGAGCTGCAGCGTCAGTTCGCGCTGGACAATCCGAACGTCGGTCTCGAGGATGCCGTAGTCGCGATGAGCAAGGCCAGCATCTCGTTCGCCGCCGCCGTGCAAGTACGCAACCGGCTGGTGCAGGCGTACGAGCAAATCATGTCGATGCAGGTCTGAAGCGCGCGCGAGTCTTAGAACCCGAGGGTGGCGAGCAGATCGTCCACGCCCTTCTGGTCGCTCACAACGTCGTCGCGCCCATGCGGCGAAACAACCGGTCCCTGCAGTTCCTGCGGGTCGATGCGCGGCCGCTGCGCGGCGGGTGTCGTCTCGATCAACAGCCGGACCAGCTGCTCCTCCAGTGTCTGCGCCAGTGCGACCACGCGCCGTATCACCTGGCCGGTCAGGTCGTGAAAATCCTGTGCCATCATGATGTCGGTCAAAATGGCGTTGGTCCGGTCGGCCTGGCTTCCGACGCCGCAGAAGAACTCGCACGTCTCGTCGACGAGCTCTTTACCGGCCGGAGTGCAGCCGCGTCCGCCGGAGGAGTACGTCGTGACCACCTGCCAGCGGCTGCGCAGGCTGCCGGCCTTCTCGGTGAGCTCATGCTGCACCGTTCGCGCCCGGTCCACCGCATTGAGGACCTTTTCGGCGGCTTCGCCGGTTACGCGCGCGATATAGGCCAGCCGGTCGCGCGCATCGGGCAAATTGGCGCGCGCGTCCATCAGTTCGCGTTCATAGCCGAGTTCCCGCAGCGCATCGTGCAGCGTGCGCGTCAGCTGGCCGATGCGGCGGCGCAGCGTCTCCTCTGCCGTCTCGGCGTCCTGTTGCTCGGCGGCGGCCTGCAAAGGGGCGTCAAGAGGTGCCATCGTCATGTCCTGGTCGGTGCGCGCGGAGCGTGCGAAAGAGCGATCGGGAAGCCGGCTCTGGGTCCTGAGTTGGACAGCAGCGTCAGGCCTGCTTGCTCAGAATCTTCTGGACTTTCTCTTCGAGCGTCGCCTTGGTGAACGGCTTGACGATGTAGCCGCTGGCGCCGCCCTGCGCGGCCTGAACGATGTCGTCCTTCTTCGCCTCGGCGGTCACCATCAGGAACGGGATCGACTTGAGCGCTTCATCGGACCGCACGATCTTCAGAAGCTCGAAGCCGTTCATGTTCGGCATGTTGATGTCGGAGACGACGAAATCGAACTTGTTGGCCTTCAGCATGCTCAACGCCACCACACCGTCCTCGGCTTCCTCGGCGTTGGCGAAGCCGATCTCCTTCAGCAAATTGCGCACGATGCGCCGCATGGTCGAGAAGTCGTCGACGATTAAAAACCTCACATCGGCAGTCATGGAGTCTCCAGCGTGCGCAAACGTGCGCGCAGCCGTGGCCGGCGGCTGGCGTCGCCTCTGCATTGTGGCGGCCGGCGCAGCGGCCCTATCGACCGAAAAGCGCGCACAAACATCGTGTTTCGCCCCTTATTGCGAAGCGGGAGCTGTGGTGCCGGGCGCTGCGCTGGCGGGCGCGGACGGCGCCGCGTCGGTGTTCGCAGGCGGCAAGACGCCACCTTCGGCAGCTGCAGCGGTGGCCGCCGCCGGGGCCGGGGCAACCGAGTCGGACACTTCTGCCGGATCACCGGCCTCGATCTCTCCGCGTGCGCGCTGCAGCCGCTCCTCGGCGATCTTGTTCAGCACGATGATCGAGATGCGGCGGTTCAGCGGGTTGAATGGATCGTCCTTGTCGAGCAGGCTCGAATCGGCGAGCCCCACGACGCGCGCGATCTTGACCGGATCCATGCCGCCGGCGATCAGCTCGCGGCGGGAGGCGTTGGCGCGGTCGGCCGACAGCTCCCAGTTCGAATACGCGCGCTGCCCTCCCGTATAGGGCTTCGAGTCGGTGTGGCCGGTCAACGCGATCCGGTTGTCGACCCCATTTAGCACCCTGCCGATTTCGCGCAAGATCTCGCGCATGTAGGTTTTGACGCTGGCACCACCCAGATCGAACATCGGCCGCTTGAAGTCGTCCACGATCTGGATCCGCAGCCCGTCCGGCGTGATCTCGACGCGAATCTGCTTGCGGAAGTCCGACAGCGTCGAATTCGCCAGGATCGCCGCGTCGATGCGCCCCTTGAGCTCCTCCATCTTGGCGAGCTGCTCGCGACGTTCCCCCTCGCGCTGGCGCTCGCCGCTCTTGTGGCGGTCCTGTTGCTGGCCCCGTTTGCGCTGGCCGACGGTGCGGGTCAGATCTTCGCCGCCGCCGGCAATGACCGAGGTGGCGTCGCCGGAGCCGCTGCCGCCGCTCATCGCCACCTGCAGCGGAGACTGGAAGTATTCCGCGATTCCCTTTAAATCTCCCTTGGTAGTCGAACCGAGCAGCCACATCAGCAGGAAGAAGGCCATCATCGCCGTGACGAAGTCGGCGTACGCGATCTTCCAGGCAGCCCCGTGCGCGCCGTGGCCAGCCTTCTTGATGCGCTTGATGACGATCGTCGATTTGGCTTTTTCGCTGGACGACGGCGCGGTCATGACGAAATCCGATCGTGTACCTGGTTACCGCTTCTGCTTGACGTGCTTTTCGAGCTCGACGAAGGTCGGCCGCTCGGTCGAGTACAGGATCTTGCGACCGAACTCCACCGCCACCGCCGGCGCGTAGCCCTGCAGGCTGGCCAGCAGCGTGGCCTTGACGCAGTGCAGCTCCTTGGTCGTTTCGTCGACCTTCTGCTCCAGCAGCTGCGCCAGCGGGCTGACGAACCCGTAGGAGATCAGGATCCCCAGGAACGTGCCGACCAGCGCGGCGGCGATCATCTCGCCCAGCACCGGCGGCGGCTGTCCCACCGAGGCCATCGTCTTGACCACACCCATCACCGCGGCCACGATGCCGAAGGCCGGCAGTCCGTCGCCGGCCTTCTGCAGCGCGTGCGATGGCGCCATCGCCTCGTGATGGTGCGTGTCGATTTCCTGGTCCATCAGGTTCTCGATCTCCAGCGGATTCATGTTGCCGGACACCATCATCCGCAGGTAGTCGGTGATGAACTCGACCAGATGGTGGTCGGCGACCACGCTCGGGTGCTTCTGGAACAGCGGGCTCTTGGCCGGGTCGTCCACATCGGACTCGATCGCCATCATCCCTTCCTTGCGCACCTTGGTCAGGATGTCGAACAGCAGCGCCATCAGCGCGAGGTAGCGCGCCTTGGTGTACTTCGAGCCCTGCAGCAGCTTCGGCAGCGAGCGGACCGTCGCGCCCAGCACCTTGGTCGAGTTGCCGGTGACGAAGGCGCCGGTCGCTGCCCCGGCGATGATCAGCAGCTCGATCGGCTGGAGCAGGACGTGGAACGCGCCGCCCTCGAGGGCGTAGCCGCCGAGCACGGCTCCCACGACCAGAACGTAACCGACGATGATGAACATGTTGCCCGGCCCCGACTTTCGGGACGAGGCGGAACGCGCGCAACCGCGGCCCCGCCCGCCCCGAGTATTAATTGCGCTACCGTTTCTTCGGCAGAGCGGGGCTGCAACTTAAGGCAGACGGCCCTGCAAAGCCCCGCGCAGAGGCTTTGCTAAGCGCCGAACACGCGCTTGCCGCGTGCCCAATTCGCGGCATCGGCGGGGCTGCCCCCGAAAAAAAAGAACCCGGCTGGGCCGGGTAAAGGGTCGGAGGAGGGAGCGAGAAAATCGGTTACGCCGCCAGTGCCTCGGTCTCGTTGCGCTGGCTGCCGCGGCCCTTGCCCGCGCGGGCGGGCGGTTCACACAGGCCGCAGACGTAGTTCTTTGTGAGCTCGTAGGTGTGCGTGACGAACTTGCCGCTGCACTTGCAGCAGGGCGTCAGCGTCACCATGCCGGCGTCGACGAACTTCACCAGGCGCCAGGCGCGCGTCACCGACAGCAGAGGCTCGAGCGACTGCGCTCGGGTCTGCTCGATGTACAGCTCGTAGGCCTTGATGATCGCGTCGATCTCTTCGAGCTCGGTCGTCTTGTTCAGGTACTCGTACATGTTCAGGAACAGGGACGAGTGGATGTTCGGCTGCCAGGTCATGAACCAGTCGGTCGAAAATGGCAGCATCCCGCGTGCGGGAGACTCACCCTGCACCTCCTTGTACAGGCGCAGCAACCGCTCGTACGACAGGTCCGTCTCCGATTCCAGGACCTGCAGGCGCGCGCCCAGCTTGATCAGCGCGATGGCGCGCTGGATCTGGCGGCTTTCGCTGACGATGCTCTTGATTCTCATCGCGCGGCTCCGCTCAGTTGCTCTCGGCGAACTGGCCCGCCATCACGATGTTGGCGTGCAGGCCGGCCACGGCGGCGCCAGGGGCAAGCTTGGCGCGCGAGTGGCTGGTCAGAAGGTTCCATACGACATCGTCGTCGAATCGAAAGCGCAGGATCAGCTGGTTGCTGGCGGCGATTTTCATCAGTTGCGCCGGGGTCAGTTGGTCGATGATTCCGGCCACCTCTTCCGACACACCGAGGCGGTACAGCGCCTGCGCGCGGTCGGCGCGGATCATGTGCTGGGCCAGCACCAGGTAGGCGAGGTTGACCTCGCGCACTTCCTGCAGCAGCTGCTCGTTGACGATCGGGGGGTTGCTCATCTCTTCCTCCTTGAACTTGAACCTTCGAAGGTTCGGATTGCGTTGCGAAGTGGGCCCATTTTGCGGAGCAGGGCCGGCGAGCCGGAATCGGGGCATCGCCAAATCGCGCGTCGGAAAACGGCTGCCGGTCGTGTAGGAATTGCGCCTACAACCGTGTTTTCAGAGACTTGTGCGCAGCGTTCCATCCCCTCTCGGACGCAACGAGCGGGCTCAAGACGCGCGCGTGAATGCCGATATACCGGGGGAAGCGACGTCGAATCGACGTCCCGGGTTTCTCCCCCGCCCTGCGCGCCGCGCTGACTTCGGTCACCGGCGCGCTTTTTTTTGGTGATGAAGCTGCGCGCGCTGCGGCGCTTTGCGTGTCGCCAGCGTCCCGTCATTGCGTGAGTTTGTCCCGTGCCGCATTCCTTATTGCGTGAGTGTGTGAAGGGGTCGGTGCTGCGCGGGGGATCCCGCGTGTCCGATCGGATGCGTGCCAGCCAAAGCGTCGAATTGCTCCCGATCCGGCTCGCTTTTCGGCGCGTCGGCATCTTGACGCTGCCGCTCAGGCGGGCGCGCCGGCTAAAGGTTCTTCCGGCCGGCACCGATAAGGCAACTAACGCGACGCCAAAAATCGGCGCGCGGACAGACACCGGCAGGCGCCAGACACTTGAACGGGCAGCCGACTGGGTAAAGGGTCAGACAGCCCTGCATCGGGCTGCAGTTCGAGATAGAGAGGAAAAGGAGCATCACATGCCACAAATTATCAACACCAATATCCTGTCGATGACCGCGCAGGCCAATTTGAACAGCACGCAGAATTCTCTTGCGACCGCAGTTCAGCGCCTGTCGTCGGGCCTGCGCATCAACAGTGCGATGGACGACCCGGCCGGTCTGGCGATCAGCCAGCGGATGGGTTCGCAAGTCAGCGGTATGCAGGTGGCGATCCGCAACGCCAACGACGCGATCTCTCTGTCGCAGGTGGCCGACGGCACCCTCGGTACCGTCAGCAGCATGCTGCAGCAGATGCGCGACCTGGCGGTGCAGGCCGCCAACGGCACCAACGGTTCGAGCGACCTGGCGAACCTGCAGACGGAATACACGTCGCTGGCGACCGAGATCAACCGGGAGCTGTCGCAGACTTCGTTCAACGGCAAGTTCATCCTGGGCAGCGATGCGGGCACGACCTCGTATCAGGTCGGCGCGAACGCCAGCCAGTCGGTGAACCTGGTGACCTCCAACCTGGCCTCGAACGGCACGGTGACCACCGTGACGCTGGATACGTCGTCGATCGCAGCCGGTGGCGCCAGCGCCTCGGCGATGATCACCTCGATCGACAGCGCTCTTGCGGCGGTCAACACCGAGCGGGCCAAGTACGGTGCGGACGAGTCCGAGTTCCAGGGCGTCATCTCGAACCTGCAGATCGGCGTGACCAACCAGTCTGCCGCCGAAAGCCGGGTCCGCGACGCAGACTACGCGCAGGAGACTTCGAACCTGACGCGCGCGCAGATCCTGCAGCAGGCCGGTACGGCGATGCTGGCGCAGGCCAACGCGATCCCGCAGACGGTTCTGAACCTGTTGAAGTAAGCAATGCTCGAAACGGCACGCCGCGGGCCGCGCACCGCGGCCTGCCGCTCGAAGGGCGCCTTCCGAAAGGGGGGTGCCCTTTGTTTTGTTGCACACGTTCTTGTTGCCAACGTGTTTGCGGGACGGCCGACTCTGTACTGACCCTCAAGTTCAATGCGTACGGGTCGATGAATTGGAGAAGCGCACGAGCGCGTTCGGATCGCGCGCATCCACACCATGCAAAGCATCGAATCGTCCAGCCCACCTCCCACCGCCGCATGGGGCGGTGGTGGTGTGGCGCCGGCGGCTGCGAGCGGTAGCAGCACCCAGGGGAAAAACGCTCCCGAGTCCGGATCCCCCAGTCCCGCCGTCACGCCTGCACAGTTGAAAGCCGCCGTACACGCGGCCAATCAGGCGCTCGATCAGAGTAATCGGGAATTGTCGTTCGTCTTCGACGATACGCTCGGCCGGATGTTGGTCAAGATCGTCGACACGCGCACGAACACCGTGGTGCGGCAGATCCCGCCGGAGGAGATGCTGAAAGCCGCGCGTGCCCTGTCGGGCGCGTCCAAACGCGGCGCCCTGCTGACCGGCAGGGCGTAGAAAGTTCGAGGGTCGGGCATGGCAAGCACCAGCGGCACCAGCAGCACGACTCCCAATACGCTCGCCACGCTGCTTTCGAGCTCGCTGTCGGGCAACCCTTCGAGCAGCAGCTCCAGCAGCCCGTCGATCACCGGCAGCCCGATCAGCACGGGACCGATCGACGTCAACTCGCTGGTGTCGGAGCTGATGACGGTCGAATCGCAGCCGATGCAGCAGCTGCAGGCGCAGCAGTCCGGCGTGCAGGCGCAGCTGAGTGCGTACGGGCAGGTCCAGAGCTCGCTGTCCAACCTGGACAGCGCGCTGACCGCACTGAAGCTCGGCTCGGCCTTCACGGCAGCGCAGGCGACCGTGACCGGCAGTGGGGTCGGCGCCACCGTGTCGGGATCTCCCGCGTCAGGGTCGTATTCGGTGACCGTATCGTCGGTCGCGCAGGCGCAGGCCGCAGCTTCGAGCCCCTTGGCCAACGCTTCGACCGTGATCGGAACCGGCACGCTGACGATCCAGCTGGGAACCTACAACGCCAAGGCCAACACGTTCACCGCGCAGTCCGGATCGAACCCGGTGAACATCACGATCAATTCGGGCAACGACACGCTCGGCGGAATTGCGGCCGCGATCAACAGCGCGGGCGCGGGCGTCACCGCCTCGGTCGTTACCGACAATTCGGGAAGCCGCCTGGTGGTGGCTTCCTCCAACACGGGCAGCGTGAACGGCTTCAAGATGACCGTCGCGGACTCCGACGGCAACAACACGGACACCTCCGGCCTGTCGCAGATCGCTTTTGATCCGACCGCAGCCGCCGGCGCCGGTCAGAACCTGACGCTGACCCAGGCGGCGGGCGACGCCAGCTACAGCATCAACGGCTTGTCGCTGACCTCCTCGACCAACTCGATCACCACCGCGATCTCCGGGTTGACGCTGAATCTGATCCAGGCGCCGCCTACCGGCTCGACGCTGCAGGCGCAGATCACGGTCGCACCCGATGCCAACGCGGTGGGCAAGAGCGTCAACTCCTTCATTTCGGCCTACAACAGCCTGGTGAACCTGGAAAGCAGCCTGACCGGCTACGATGCCAGCACCAACACGGCGTCGGTGCTGACCGGCCAGACGTCGATGTTCGAGCTCTCGTCCCAGCTGCGCTCGATCATCGGCAGTCAGACGAGCGGCGTTTCCGGGCTGTCGTGGCTGGCCGACGTCGGCATCGACTTCCAGAGCGACGGTACGCTGAGCCTGAACTCGACGAAGTTCGACGCGGCCCTTTCGTCCAACCCGAGCGCGGTCTCGCAGCTGTTCTCGAACGCGATCGGCACGGGCAATCAGCAGGGTTTCGCGGTGAGGCTGGCATCGTCGGTCGAGTCGATGCTGGCGCCCAACGGCCTGGTGGGAGCGACGCAGACGAGCCTGCAGTCGAGCATCAACACGATGGGAACGCAGATCACGGCGATGCAGACGCAGCTGAACCAGACGCAGCAGAACCTGATTGCCCAGTACAGCCAGCTGAACGCCGACCTTGTGACCGCCCAGGAGAACCAGGTCGCATTGGCCAACGCGCTCGCGGGATTGCCGCCAGCCTGACCGCTTTTCCGGTGCAAACCCGGCGTCTCGCGGGCTCAATGCGAGGCGCGCGGGCGCCGAAATAAGGGGTGGAGTTCGCAAACGGAGGGTGCAGGTGGCGGGATTCGGGGCAAAGGCCTATCAGAGCGTGGCGGTGGAAACGGCGGTCGGATCGGCGGATCCGCACCGCATGACCTTGCTGCTGTACGACGGTGCGATCGAGGCGATCCGCCTGGCGCGCGCCCACCTGGGAACGCGGCGCATCAAGGCCAAATGCGATTCGATCGGCAAGGCGTTGCGGATCGTCGCCGAGGGCTTGAAGCCGAGCGTGGACCGCGCGGCCGGCGGCGAGCTCGCGGACCGGCTGATCTATCTGTATGACTACATCGCGATGCGTCTGCTGCAGGCCAATCTGCGCAACGACGGCAAGGCGCTGGACGAGGCGGCCAGGCTGCTGACCGATCTGCGCTCGGCCTGGGCACAGATCGCACCGAGCGCGCCGCAAGGCGGCTCGCAAGCGAAGGCGCCCCAGGCGGCTGCCGGAACGACGCATCCCTCTGCGGGGCGGCCATCCGGTGGGCGCAACGCGCTTCGCACTTGAATGGCTTACCGGGTGTACTGATGGCGCCGGACGACGGCAACGCGGCAGGGCCTTGGAGGCAGGTGCCGCCGCTGATCGAGCGGTACCGCGACATCGCGCACCTGAGTCGCGACATGCTGGCCGCTGCGCATCGCGAGGACTGGACCGAGGTGGCTCGGCTGGCTTCCGATTGTCGCAACCTGATCGAGTTGCTGAAGCGTGCCGCACTGGTCGAACCCCTGGACGAAGGCGAGCAGCAGCATCGGCTGGAACTGCTGCGGGAGATCCTGCGCGACGACGCTCAGATCCGCACGCGCGCGGAACCCTGGCTGGCCGAGCTGGAACAGCTGCTGGGTCTGACGCGCGCCGATGAGAGTTCGGACTGAGGCGCCGGGGACGCTGCGACAATGAACGACGTGGTGATGCAGCCCCGCGGCATTTTCGAGCTGACCGAATGGCTCGGGCGCGGGCGCGGTGCCGTCGACGCCTGCCGCTTCGAGGACGCGCGGCAGGCCTATTCGCAGGCCATCGAACTGGCACCGGATTCGGTCGACGCACTGCGCGGGCTGGGGTATTCGCTGCTGCAGCTGAAACGGCTGGACGAATCGCTGCAGATGCTGGAGCGTGCGCTGGGGGTGGATCCGTCCGACCTGCTGTCGCACCTGCTGATGGGACGGCTGTGCCTGCGTCTGCAACAGCCGGCCGGCGCGGCCGAGCACTTTCGCACGATCCTGCGCCGAATCGAAAACAGTGCTGCGGCCCGTTCGGGACTGATCGATGCTTTGGTCGCGCAAGGACAGCTCACCGACGCCGAGACGTTGCGCGACCAGATCCTTCGCGCAGACCCGCAGTCCGAGGTGGGTCTGCTGGCGGCAGCGCGCCTGGCGGTGTTGAAGCTCGATGAAGAAGCAGCGCTGCGTCACTTCGATGCGCTCGTTCGCCTGCGCCCGGGAATGGCCCCACACCGCTACAACCGCGGCCTGTGCCTGCTGCGGCTGGGGCGCTTCGAGGAAGGCTGGAGCGACTACGAATACCGGTTCGCTGCCGGTGCCGTCGATCTTCGCCTGCCGTCGACCCCGCGCTGGGACGGCAAGCACGTCAAGCACCTGCTGGTGATCGTCGAGCAGGGCCTGGGCGATGCGATTCTGTTTTCCCGTTTCATCGTCGATGCGGCCCGCATTGCCGATCGGGTGACGCTGGTGTGCCCCGCTGCGTTGGCCGGGCTGCTGGAGCGCAGCCTGGGTTGCAAGTGCGTTCCGAGCGGCAGCGAGCTGCCGCCGCACGATGCCCATGTGCCTTTGATGAGCCTGCCGCACGTGCTGAAACTGGGCTCCGCTGCAGTAGCCGTCCGGCCTGCCTATCTGACGGTCGACCCCGGCCGGCGCGAACGCTGGTCG
>Ga0187846_10002021_pt1 | contig 11284 bp, 17 predicted proteins | sample TC_taG_FD_161473 | JGI IMG/M metagenome (GOLD analysis project Ga0187846, IMG submission 161473) | Biofilm microbial communities from the roof of an iron ore cave, State of Minas Gerais, Brazil - TC_06 Biofilm (v2) | ecosystem: Environmental > Terrestrial > Deep subsurface > Cave > Wall biofilm... | reverse complement strand
TAGGTGTAAGTATGGTATATATACCTCTACTTGCCGCCTCAAACAGCAAAGCGTTTTCTACTCCTGCTACTATTCCCGCCTTATCTAATATTGATTTATCATTTGTTTCTACAATAGAACTCATACCCTTACGAAGCAGGTATTCTCGCAGTTGTGTAGTTTGTTTGATACTCAGTGGTTTTGTTGGATAGTTACACTCAGTAGTAAGAATTGCTATTGTTGTTTGAGGGGGTTTTTGTTCTATTTTATCAAGTTTTACTTCTGCTTCTTTCCATAACTTCCATATAGGATGGATTTCATCAGAGGCATAAGTGATTTCCAGGGAATAAACAAACTCTTCTTTTTTGTCTTCAAAATCACTTAAAGTTATAACTTTATCTACCCAATCTCTATATTCGTCTCTACAACCAATCCAGATGTCTAATCCAAGTTTTTCAAGATATGGTCGTATTATCCTTAGTTGAACCAGATAATCTTTAGAATGTCCCAAATAGCAAATAAGAACTTTATTTCTAATCTCGTTATAATAAGGGAAAAGACAGGTCATAGATTAGATGAGTAAAGTATTCGGTTTAGCTAAGAGAAAAAAAGTTTGGACTATTGAAGAAATAGCCAAAAAGAACAATAAAATCTTAATCATTAGGGCAACAGGTGGGTTGGGCGACATACTAATGATGAGGATGATTTTTGAGGATTTCAAACTTATCAATCCGAATATCCATATTACCTTTGCTTGTCCTATTTATTATCACGACATTGTAAGAGATCATCCTTTTATAGACGAGGTGGTGGATTCTAATACCATAAACAAAGATGATTTCCTGATAAGTTGGAACCTTAGCACTGCTTGCGGAGCATACGAACAAGCCAAAGCGCCTTACGGAGACAAGCATCGAAGTGATATATGGGCTGAGTATTGTGGCGTAACTCTTACCTGTCATAATATGCATCTACAACTAACCCAAGAGGAGGTTGAGTTTGGAAAAAATAAAATAAAAGAACTTTCTTCAGGGAAACCAGTAGTAATCATTTCTCCCATTTCTGCTTTGATAGGAAAAAACCTTGATAAACAACAAATAGACGGAACCGTAATGGGGTTACAGACACTTGGGTTTGATGTTTTTGGATTACACTTAGTAGCCATCCCTGACTTCCCAGCAAAAGTTATTGCTGGGTTGAGTATAAGAAACATGATGGCTGTGGTATCGGCAGCAGATTATATTGTTAGTGTTGACTCCGCTACTTTCCATATGGCCGGAGGATTAGGCAGGCCAGTAGTTGGGATTTTTAGTTGGGCAAATGGGCTTCTATACGGCAAATGGTACTCCAAATGTGTTATAGTCCAAAAAAGAAAGAAGCTAGAAAACTGGCAATGTCCTTGTTATGACTGGTTCAAGTGTCCTTTATGTCCAGATCACAAAGTTCACAGAAAGCCTTGTATTACTGAAATCACTTCCTCTGAAATAGTAGAGGCAACTCGCTTTCTTGCCCGCAGATTCCCTGTGGTTAGCGATATATAAACATTATGGCCAAGCAGTATGCTCCACACATAATAGAGAGGCATTTTACCACTCAAACTGTTCAGGGTGAAGTTACAATCAATCTCAATCTAACTATCAAGATAGACCAAGATGGAAAAATAGGTATATTTCAAGACGAGGAAACCAAAAAACATAACTTTGAATTGCCAGACTTGGAATCTAACTCTACTCTAATTGATTTCGGCAATGAAGTCTGATTCAATAACCTTATCATAAAGAGCCAAATAGCGCATGGCACTTATTTCCCAAGTATTCTCTTCAATATACCTTTCCATACTCTCTATAACTTGTTGCCGGTGTTTACTATCACTAAATACTTTATCTATTTCTACGGCAAGTTCTGTATGTGTGAAAGGTCTTGGTAAAACGCCATCTAAATCATCAAACTGATGGCTGTTGCTGACTATCACGGGAGTCCCATTAGCCATAGCGATCCTTACTGCGCCAGAAGCACCATACACAACATTTTTTGGATCGCTACGATAGGGAAACAAAGCAAGTTTAGCAGTTCTCAAATAATGATTGATGGTTTGTTCAGTTTGAAACTTCCTGATTATTACGCAGTTGTCTGTTAGTCCAAGTGTCTTTATCTTGTCCTGCAAAAAGTTGTAATAGTTATTATGAATAATACTCGTATGAGGATTATCGGAACATAAATAGCAATAAAAGATTTCTTGGTATTTCTCTGGAAAAGTATTTTTTAGGTGGTGTATAGCATCTAAGACAATATCAACGCCTTTGTAAAAGAAACCAAAGCCAAACTGAACAATAGCATAAGGTGTCTGAAATATATTCCAGAGTTCCTCTTTATCTTCTGGTATTTTTTCAACGCAGCCGTGAGGAATCACAAAAATACTATTATTATTCCCTAATTTATGTAGCATCTCCTTCCCTTCTTTGGTATGAACTACAATACTCTTTATAGCAGAAGTGCATACACTTTTATCTAAATGCTCATAGACAGAGTGCATGGTTAGAAGGTATGGTACATTCTCTAACTCTTGTAGCATATGTAGGAAAGGCCCAGCCTTTGGAAATATACCAAACTCGTGTTGAATAATGAGTAAATCTGGATCCCACTCTTTGATAAGGTCTGTAGCCGTTTTCATACTTTTCCCCCTTGACCAACAGCGGACTACAAATGGTTCATCTTGAGGGTGTTCAATGTTAGTTTCCGAGAAGACCTTCACCTCAGCAACTTTTGGTTTGATGGCTTCTAACAAGTATTTACTATAGGTTGATATACCACAAGTGTCGTTCCAGTTACACATAAAAGCAACTTTCAAATCCTTGAAAGAAGTTTTCTTTATTTTTATTCTTTTGATTTTACCAATAAGTTTATATGTGTCGGAAATTTGTGGAAGTGATACTTGCTTCACTTCTTGCCCAACAGATACAAAAGGAAGTTCTGAAATAGCAGTAATAACATTGTGTTTATTATATGAGAGGAACATCAGCAAGACCCTTTATTAGTGTTCTCTGTTTGTTTAGTAACACTTTCAGTTCATTTCTTGCTGGCTCTGGGCTCCACAAAAACTTGTTGAGCAAACGCTTACACTTGTCTTCATCAAATGTCTCATAAGGTATAGTCCAATCAGTTTTCTCTATGGTCTCCGCTAACCAACGATTCTTATGATTGTGGAGTATATCAACAAAAGGCGTCGCAGTAGCACAGCTGAAAATAGTTGAGTGTAGTCTTGTACTTATTACTGCGTCTACATAAGAAAAAATGTCTAAAATATTTTGAACACTGGGTTCGTGTAAAATAATAGCATTTTTTTTCCAGTATTTACACTTGGAAGCAATCCACATATTCGTATTTCTATCGTCATAAGGCATATCTTGACCAAAAGGAACAAACAGAAAACTTGCGTTAGTACCGTCTAATAAATGAGATAAATCATAGGTTAGGTTATGAAAATGAACAAACTGATTTACATTATAAAGGTTGATTTCATCGTTGGCTAAAAAGCCATTTATAACTACAACCACAACTTTCTCATACAAATCCCTGTGATCATCGGCAAATGCTTTCTGAACTAATCGTCTGCCTCTCGCTCTGTCGCCCTCCAATATAAAAGATATATCAGGAACAAACTTAACTTCCAAGCCCTTTTGCTTTAGTATCTCTACCGATTGCTTATCTCTTACATAGATGTTTTCGAATTTATCTAACTTGTGTACATTGGTTTCAGCAGTGACCGAGACGGAAAAGATATGTTTCTTCTTGGAAATACCTAAAAGTTGGTCGAGATAATGATCAGACAATATATCTCCACCACCTAAAATAAAGGCGTCACTTTTTTCTATTATTTCATTGTTGAGGTCTGCGGTAAAGACGAAGTTATAATCTGGAAATACTTTCGGAAAAGCCAGTTTATAGCTCTCATCGCCACAGTTTTCTTTACTGTACCACCCTATTACCGTGACTACTTGCATCTTGGTCGTGCTCCTCATCATACTCAATCAACCAGCGCACAATACAAGTGTTGGACTTGATATCAGCGTATAGAACAAAACCATCGGGAGTTACATTGCTCCCAACGAAGTTTATGTCTCCCATACAAACAGATAGTCCACCATCGGGCTCATCACAGTTTAGATAAACTCTAACTGGATTTGGATCTTTGGTCTGAACGAAAATCTCGTGTAGTCCATTAGCCAAAACAATATGACCACGAACATAATAATCCTTTATACCAAATAGGTTTCTAAAGAAATCCCACCACCAATCGATGGTTTGAATGATTTGACCCATTTTTGGTTTACTCCTCATAAAAAACCTCCTTTATATGAGTAAGTCCTAAAATATATATTCAAAATGTTTTGTGATTATTGAAACTGATTGCTCTAATATAATGTTTATATAGGAGAAATGATGGGCTGCGGCATTTATGGAATAATGAATACCAAGAATAATAAAGTTTATATTGGAAAGAGTACTAATACTGTTGAGCGTTTTATACGGCATAGATCCTTATTGAAAAACAAAAAACATTACAATCAACACCTCCAGCACAGTTACGACTTTCACGGTATTGAAACTTTTGAGTTCAAGATACTTGAAGAATGTTCGCAAAAAGATTTAACCATCAAAGAGCAACAATGGGTAGATAAGTATGGTAAAGATAAACTTTACAACCATGTTTTAGATGTAGTGAAGTTGGCAGGTCCATCGAATCCCTTTTATGGAAGGAAACATACAGAGGAAACAAAGAGGAAGTTGTCTGTCCAACGAATAGGAACAATGTTGGGAAAAGACAATCCTAACTATGGGAACAAGCAGCCTTTAATAGTTCGCCTTAAAATGACTCAGAACAATGCGCATACCAAACTTAAAGAAGAGCAAGTTAAGGAAATAGTTCAAAGATTACGAAATGGCGAAAAACATAAAGATATTGCTAACCTATTTAGTATAAATCGTACTGTAGTTACAAGGATTGCTAATGGCACTCGTTGGACTAATATAACTGGAGGCTCCGTGCTCCCAGTGGTATATAAGGATGGGGTTAGATGGTTCTCAGAACGCCATCGTTCTTTGATAGAACAAAGCAGAAAAGGCAAAAAACATACCGAAGAAACCAAAAGGAAGATAAGTGAGAGTAGAATAAAACTATTTGAGCAAAGGAGGAAACTATGTCTTGCTGCGGAATAGACATTGGAACCTATAATCTGATTGTAAGCCGCCGAGGGGAAAACGGTGAAGTAAAAAGCAAAAAAGAAGTAAACTGCTTTTTAGAAGTACCTTTAGAAAATAGGTTTACTTTCAATATGCTTAAAGCCTCTGGTGTAAAACTTATTGAAAGAGATAAGATAGGTTATGCAATAGGTGAAAAAGCATTAGATATTGCCTATGGTTTTCCAGGTATGGTCGTAAAACGACCAATGCGTGATGGTTGTCTAAATCCAGAAGAGAAGGATGCTTTTCGTATTCTAATGATTATGATTCACTCTCTTATCGGTGAAGTATCCAAAGATAAAGAGTTGGTTTATTATTCTGTTCCAGCAAACGCCATCAATCAAGAAACGGATGCTGATTATCACCAAAAGGTTCTCCAAGATATATTCAATAAATATAAAATAAACGATAAGACGCTGCAGGCATTTCCAATCAACGAAGGATTGGCTCTGATTTTTGCTGAACTTGCTGAAAAGAACTATACAGGCATAGGCATAAGTTTTGGCGCAGGCATGATCAATCTATGTTATGCTATTTTTTCCCAACCTATCTTCCAAATGTCTTTGGTAAATAGCGGAGATTGGATAGATAAACAGGCTGCTAAAGCGGCTGGAGAAGGCGTGGCGGTAATCAATAAAGCCAAAACTAAAATAGATTTGCGAGAACCCGCTAAAGATATAGTAGAAAGAGCCATAAAGTCCCAATACCACATCCTTGTAGAAAAAACAATGAGCGCTATAAAGAAAGCATTGATAGATGCTGGAAGCAAAGTGAGACCAGAAAGTCCTATTGATATAGTTATTGGTGGAGGGACAGCATCTCCTCCTGGATTTGAACAGTTGGTTGCTGAGGTAGTCAAAGAACTAAACTACCCAATGCCTATAGGCAAGATATACAAGCCAGATGACCACCTTTACAGCGTGGCGAGGGGGTGCTTAGTTGCCGCAGAAAACGCCCAACAATGAAAGGAAAGAATATGACTAATAATGAAATAAGAAAAGAAGCTCCACTAAGAAAGCCAGTCTCCGATTTAGGAATGGCTGCTTTTGTAAAAATGCACGGCTTTAAATGCGCCGGAAGAAAAGGCAGGAACTTTTACTTTGAAGTAAATGCTTCTGATTTAGATAAGTTTGAACAACTATGTTTAGAATATGTGAATTCACCTTACCATGATTTTGATGCATGTATAATGGCGATGAAGAAAGTTTCTGAGTATCTACCAGAGCTGTAAGAGGACTTACGTTATAGATTTTAGTGATCGGACTTTTTCGCTCAATTCCGCCACTGATGTAAAAGACCCACTGTTTATTATGGGAGCTGGTTTCTTTTTTGCCTCCAACTCTTCTTTGATTTTTTTATGTTCAGGACTACCTTCGGGGATAAATGGCTCTTCGGCAATGCCTACGAGCGGGAACTGAAAATAAGCCATAAAGGGCGCATTAGGGTGTTTTAGCCAAACACCCCACTTATTTACTTCTGTTACTAACCCGGTAAAGAACTGGTTTCCTTGCCTTGAATCAGATAATGGGAAAGCAGTTGGATGTGTAAGGATTGTACAAATCTTTCCTATAAATTTTTTATAGTTTTCAATCATTTTTCAAGAGTGAAGTGGCCATTGTCCATCCCCAGCATAAAATCTGGAGTTTTGCTGGTAAAGTCTTCCTTTACTGTAAGGAGAAACTCTAGTTTGGCTACCTCACTATTGCGATCATAGCCAACTAAAGTAACCTTTTCTTTATCACATTTCTTGAACTCAACTTCTTCTGTAAATGTGAAGCCTACTTTTTTATCGGTTCTCATAAGAGGAGAAGGAGTTACACCTTTTTGAACATCCCCCATTTTCCAAGAGTATACTAAAATTCCTGACAGGATAATCTTATCAATAGTCAAACCACCATTTGCTCCTCGCTTCATGGTCATAGTAGGATGACCTTTTTCATTTTCAATCATGCTATTGGCTCCTTGTATATTTGGGTATGGCTGAAAGTTTTTATATCTAGTTGGACCATTGGTTTGCTTGGACATATCTTATTATAGTGCTTCACCTATTTTTTCAAGCAATGCTACGAGTTGTTTATCTTCTTGATCCCACATGCCAAACTCGACTTGTTCTAGTTGTTCATAATGTTCAAGAACCTGATCACTAAGAACATAGCACCAAGCATCTTCCGAAACATTTACATCGGTAGAAACTTTGACTGGGCGGCGGAGATGTGTATTAAAGGCTTGTGGCCCATTGAAACCTTTTACTTTGTCTAATAACAAGATGGTTTCAGAATGAGTAATAGTGAAAACATAACCGAGCATCAATGGACTTTCTTCGTTTATATCGATGATAGAATAGGTCATTGGCTCATAACTTATGATTCCTAAAGAACCGTGAATAAACGCTGGCTTGATATCATAAGCAAATGGATCAAAAGCAGACCAAAGATTAGAGTGTGGTTTAAATTCACAGGACAAAAAAAATCTCGAAAGTTCAGTATTTTTTCCTTTGTTTAAGTATTTAGATATGCGGTTCTTCATAATGACCTACCTTATATGAGTAATCCTGCTTTAGAAGGACTACTTCTGCTGCGGAAAAAGGTCTTTCATTCTTGCTTATATAAAGAACAATCATTTCTGGGCCATACTTGATTAGCATATCATTCCAGTCCTTACAGCCCTCTGCTGGGCGGATAAAACTAACTTTACGGATTCCACTTCTCAATAAATGTTCTCCTATCCTATTTAGTGCCTCTCGACCATATTTATCGCCGTCAAAGCTCAAGCAGACATCGTAAGGACGCATCAACTCTGTTTGCTTCGGACTAATGTTCTTTCCACCACAGGCAACTCCGCTAAATCCAGCAACGCAAAGAGACATAGCATCAAACTCACCTTCGGTTAGGTATATTTTTTCTCCCTCTTTCGGCCATTTATTGAACCATAGCACATCGCCCTTACCAACATTACTTTCTTTTTGGTCTGGTCCAAGATATCTTGCCCTTGATCTATTTGTTATGTCTCTTGAGTTGAAATAAATGAGTTCTCCTTCTGGGCCATAATAAGGGATGATTATTCTATCTCTATATCTCCCGTCTACACATACTTGTAAGTTGTTTATTGGTAAATGGCGAGAGGCAAGATAGTTTTCCGCCAATCTGCGAAAACGACTATCTTGATTCATCGTAGCAATAAGATAGGTTTGTGGAGGAAGAGATACTTTATTGGGTTTCTTTTCTTTCTTTCTCTTTTCAGCAAAGAACTTCGCCAACTTCATTTCTAATAATCTTAAGTCGTGGTCTCCGCCGAGTATTTCTATTGCTTCATCAAAATCGCATTTTTCTGTAATCATTACAAGATTCGTAAGAGAGCCATGTGCTTCACTTTTGAAACAATGATAAGCATTCTTTTCAGGATTACACCAGCAATGGTGTCCATAGTCCGGCTCTTGGGTAAAAGGAGAGTTGATTTTGATTTCATCGCCTTTTACTTCTATTGGATCAAAATGTTTTTCTACCCAATGTAAAAATGAATCACGATTTACCATTGACTTTCTCTCTTACTTTATCCATAATGTCCAAACGAGTATAACATATTTATGAAAATAGAACATATTAGTGTTTCAAGAGAACAGGTTTGGAAACTTTGCCAGCAACAATACAAGTTTAGATATCACCTAAAAGTTATTCCTGATGGCCCTCCAGCCATATATTTGACTTTTGGTAAGATTGTCCATAGGATAATCGAAATCCACACAAAAAGCAAGGGCAAGGAAGATATAAATAAGATTAGAAAGGATATCCTGTCGGGAAAAATAGAGTTAGAGCCAGGCGTGGTCGCTCCTGCACTAGATATAGAATACAACAACAAACTCAATAAGCATATCAAACATTACCTAAAACTAGCAAAAAACATTGGCTACGAAGGCAGAGTAGAATACAAGTTTTGGTATGATTTAGATCCGCCTAACAAAAAGTTTATGTATGGATTTATTGACCGAATCATTGAAAAAGATGGTTCTTTCTCGCTTATTGATTACAAAACTTCAAAGCCAAGCTTTTGGAGAAAGGATAGTAATAGCATTACAAGCGACTTACAACTTCAATGTTATTGTTATGTGATTATGAGAGAGTTTGAGATAGAACCAGATAAAATCCAAGCAGCGCTTTTCTTTTTGGATGATTACAAGTTAGTTCCAGTTCGTTTTTCGAAGCAAACTCTCTTGAAAGTTCCTGAGAAAATGCTTAAGGCATACAATGACATTGTAAGTTTGCCCGAAGAAAAAGCAATCGGAAATTTGGGTAGTTGGTGTAAAAGGTGTGATTACAAAAACCAATGTCCCTTTTACGCTCTTACTTGATAAAGAATAGCAGATTTGCTAAAATCAACAAATGAGTGCAACTCAACTTATCAAGATTTTGGAGCAACTAATCAAGATACACGGCGACAAGCCAGTTGTGTTTAGAGACGCTAATCTTGATTGCTACTATGTTACGGAAGTTCAAAAATCATCTGAAGATAATAGGGATTTTTTAGAGTTGCTTGAAGAAGAAGCGTTTATGTTAGACGGAGAGCACGTATGATAAGCGAAAAAGAACGAGAAGAAATAGAAGTAATGAACAGATGCTTTTCAAAAGGCAAAAATAGGGAGATTATTGAAAGTGTCGGGGACGACATCGTGGTTTCTTCTGGTAAAGCCAGAGATACTTTTCCAGAGTCATATCTGATGACTAATAAACTTTATATAAAAGGTCCGCTTCTTTCCAGTATTTTTCCAGGCAGACAAGTATTTTATATTTGTACGCCAGAAGAAGCCAAAATACTACAGTGGTAACTAAACACGATTATTTCATTTTTGATTCAGATGGAAGCATAGATGTTGTTCCAATGAAACTTACTATTTCCATCGCAGAAGAGATGAAGAAGGGTTGGCTCAACGACACAAAGTTGCCCGCTATTCTTTATACTCCCAACGAACTAGCCATATTTACTACTCCTAATAGTGAGTATATGGATCAACTCAAAAAGCAAGTAATAGGAATATATTCAGTTATGGTTCAAGAAGTATGGCTCTATAAAGAAACAGGCTATTGGATGAATAGATTTATTATTGGTAAAAGATGAAACTGAAAGAAATAGAATCAATAAAATACAATAGAACAAAAGAAGAACTACAACTTTTTATTATATTTGCTATTTGCGTTGCTGGGAAAACAGCAACGCAAATAGTCAAGGCGCTCAACAAGTTTTTTCCTTCTAACATCAGTCCTTTCAATCACTTGCGCTCGCTAGAGAAATCTAAAACTCTTGATTTGGCTATTCGTAATAGCAGTTTAGGACAACATAATAAACTCGGCAAAGCATTTAGATATCTAATCAATAACGATATCAACTTGGTTCACTGCTCCATCGAAGAGTTAGAGGCTATACCAGGTTGTGGCCCAAAAACAAGTAGGTTCTTTTTATCTTTCAATAGACCTAATGTAAACTATGCTATTTTAGATACCCACATTTTAGCCGAGATGAGAGAGTTAGGGCACGATGTTCCTAAATCAACACCTCAAAGCAGAAAAAGATATAAAGAGATTGAAGCAACCTTTGTAAGTTATGCTCAATCCCTCAACAAGACACCAGCAGAGTTAGATTTAGAAATATGGTTGAAGAGATCTCGTTCTCGTCAGCAGGCAACTACGGTAATGGAATAAACTTTTTTTTAGTATATTCTTGACCTGTCATATGGTCTAAGATGGGAATCTTATCTATTAGGATTTGGCGTGGGTCTTCAGGTGGTGTCTTTGGTATTCCTAAAAGATTACCTAGATTTTGAGATTGCGCATAAGCGTGTATTCTAGTCAATGGAACAAATAGCCCAGTCCCAGTTCCGTAATCAGGATCAGAAGATCCCCAACAAATTCCGACAAAGTAGCCATCAATAGTAATCAACCCACCACCAGACCTTCCGTGTCTAGGGCTATTGTTCCTAGTTATTAGATTCCTTCCTTCAAGTCCCATAACAGTCACATCATAGGCCGCCACTTCTCTCGCTCCATCACAACCAGCTGATATGAGTTTGGCTCCC
>Ga0187846_10002020_pt1 | contig 11285 bp, 10 predicted proteins | sample TC_taG_FD_161473 | JGI IMG/M metagenome (GOLD analysis project Ga0187846, IMG submission 161473) | Biofilm microbial communities from the roof of an iron ore cave, State of Minas Gerais, Brazil - TC_06 Biofilm (v2) | ecosystem: Environmental > Terrestrial > Deep subsurface > Cave > Wall biofilm... | reverse complement strand
TGGGGCTGGCATCGAGCACCAGTGCGATGGCGGCGGGCGTCGAAGACGCGTCAAACGAGGCAATCTCCTGCGGCGCGCCGTCTTCGGCGAGGCGGAAATCCTCTTGCTTCAGGCCGCGCACTTGCGTGCCGTCCGCCGCAATCACCGTGCAAGCCACTTGCACCAATGTGACGCGCGAGCGGATGGCCCCGGTATTGGTTGGTGGCGGAGACCCAGGCGCCACGGAATGCAATTCGCCCGAAGCCGGATCGCGCGCGAACGCGAGGTCACGTCCCAGGGTTTGCGGGCGAGGCAACTTCTCGGACTGTTGCGGCGAATCTGCGGGCTGCCGCGCTCCAGCGCGCGAATACGCAGCTTGTACGGACACACACGCCAGAAGCGGCGCGAGGGCCGCGATCCGAGTACTTCGGAACATGCCCTGAGTATGCCAGAGGCGCTGCGGCGATTAGAGGTCGAAATCGCGCAAGGGCTTCTCGACCGGTTGGTCCTTGGCCTTCTTGAGGGCCTCTTCAAATTTCCGGTTGAGCACGTCGTCCTTCTTACGTTCAGCCTCCCAGGAGTCGCGGAACTTGTCCTCGCGCTGGCGGGCCTGGTCGGCCAGGATGCGCGCAGCATCGCTGATGTCCACATCCGGCGCGGCCTTGGGGGGCGCCACATGAGAGAGCACAACAGCCAACTGCGTGTCCACGGTGAGCTTCGCGTGGCAGCATGGGCAGGTCACTTCAACCGGCGGGATGGATTTCTTCGCCATGCGGATATTCTACGCCAGTTTGGCCTGGCCGGCGCCGGCACTTGCATTCCGGCCGGCAACCTTGGAGAATTTGCCTATGGCACACGTATTCACAACGTCGTACGTGAAGGATGCAACCGACCTGCTTAACTATTACAAGCGGCTGGGCGACCGCGCCATGTCGCAAGCGCCCGAGGCGGGCCTGCTGGCCTCGCTGGACGATGAGTCGAACTCCATCGCCATTATCGTGAAGCACCTTTCAGGCAACATGGTTTCTCGCTGGACCGGTTTTCTTACCACCGACGGCGAGAAGCCAACCCGCAACCGCGATTCCGAGTTCGAGGACGCGCCGAAGACGGGAAAAGAAGTGCTGGAGCGTTGGGAAGCCGGCTGGAAATGCGTGTTTGACGCGCTGGCTCAGCTCACCGACGCGGACCTCAATCGCACCGTGTACATTCGCACCGAGCCCCATTCCGTGATGCAAGCCATCCAGCGCCAGGTCGGCCACTACGCCTACCATGTCGGGCAAATCGTCTATCTCGCCAAGCACTTTGCCGGAGCGAACTGGACCGCGATCACCGTGCCTCGGCGCAAGTCAGGAGAGTTCAACGCCAGGGTCGCCCGCGGGGAAGCGTCGCAGCGGTGAGGCAACTCCTTCCAATGAAAAAGAAAACCCGCTTCGGTGACTTCGAGCGGGTTTTAGGAGGGCAATTATCCCCCGCTTCTCAAGAAGAATAAAAAAAAGCCGGGATAACTCATAAAGTGTCGACATTCATAGAAAGTACCCGGCCCAGGTACTCAGCGATGCGGTCCTTATTGCCTTCTAGATTTGAGTACGTCTTCTCGCAGATATCAGTAAATCGCGCAAGCGTTTTACGTGCAATCGACTCCTGATCCTCAAAGATAGCCATTGATTGGAACGGAATCTTCCATTTCTCGAACGTTAGCAGCGATATCGTGGCTACGTTGACCTTTTCATCGTTTGGCAATGCATATACCAAGAGAGGGCGGGGCATATGGTTGACACGGGCATCGACGGGATATTTCCCGGCTTGATCGTGGTGCTGATCGGTCCAATCAAAGACTAGCCTCTCCTCGGGAACTCTAGATCTAAGGAAGGCTCTGAAGTCCTCAAGGAAGGTTGACCGGACGCGCTCGCGCGACAAAAAAGACACATCGGTAACTTTTGTGAGTGCCTGCACAAAATTGAAGAGAGCATCTCCAAATCTACCTCCGGATACTGGAATGACTAGCTCTCCCTTTCTGTTCTGGACAGAAAAACCAGCTAGGGACCCATCGATCAACTCCCCACGGTTCCCAGAGTCAAGGTCCTGGTCGTCAAGCTGGTAGGACAGGTGCATCAATGTGTTGGCCTCATCGCTGAGAATCCAGTGTCCGTTCTCCTTCTTTAGGAAAATCCCAAAATGATCTCCATCTTCAAAGCGAAACGGTGTAACAACTACGAATCGACCTTCGCCTTCTTGCTGCAGGTCAATCTGCTCGCAGACACGTTTTTTGAAGTCTTCCCTTACGGTTTCGATGTTCATATATTCCGAAAGAGCGAAGTGCCCGACAACGGAGAGCCGAACCCGCACTCATCCAGCAAGCATCGAATCGCGCTCTCTAGGTTCCAGTAACGATCGGTTCTTTCTGCAAAGTGTTCCTCGTTATAGCCTGGTCTTTGATACCGCTCCGTTGCCACGTGGACATGGAAATCGTAAAAGCGCTCATTCTCTAAGACGTTCGTGTGGTAATGCGATTTTCCGTTGTAACGGCGCAATCTGAAAACAGTGTATGAACCAGGTAGCATGTACCCGAGGATAACCGAGAAGTTCATCGTATTCACGCACGACTGCCTGATCTTGACGACGAAGCGGTTACCCGGATCGCCATCGATTTCAAACCCCTTTTGCCAATGCCCATTTCTCTCAATCATCGGTCTTAACGGCAGGGACAATCCCTCCGGAATAGACTTTGCCGCGCCGATGAGCTGGCTGATGGCAGTGTCGCTTAAAGGAATGGGAAGCATCGGATTGAAGCTGTCGACTTCTGTGGGGCCCCATGGCACACTCCTATTGTGCCGACGCGAAGGTGCAAACCGCTTATTCTCTCCGCAAGGCTGAAAAAGCGGGCGCAGCCTTTCACATTCTCCGATTTTGACAAGCTTCTAGGGCGGGCGATCAAGGCACCCGCCCGAAAGCCGTTTCCCTGACCTCGCCAATTGTACCGGAAACCGTACTCTTCTAGATAGCTCTACGAATACTTCTGTTTTATGTTATTGGCTCTAGAAATTCTGATGGCTGCTGAATCCGATCAGCCTTTGCTGTAGCCGGGTGCGGGGCGCAGCTCGGGGCGCGGCGCGGGCTTCGGCTCGGCGCCGGGCACGGGCTGCGGCGGTGAAGGAGGAGCGGGGCGGACCTTCTCCGGAAGCGGCTTGTTTTCGAGGAGCAGCTTCAATTCCCCTGCGTCGAGGACTTCGCGCTCGAGCAAAGCTTGCGCGATGCGCTCGAGGGTGTCGCGGTTGGTGAGCAGGACGTTGCGCGCGCCTTCGTACGCCGTGGTGACGATGCGGCGGACTTCCTGGTCAATGCGGATGGCGGTGTCTTCCGAGTAGTCGCGGTGCTGCGCGATTTCGCGGCCCAGGAAAATCGCCTCTTCCTTCTTGCCGAAGGCCAGCGGGCCCAGGTCACTCATGCCCCAGTCGCAAACCATCTTGCGGGCAATTTCCGTGGCGCGCTCGATGTCGTTGCCGGCGCCGGTGGTGATATGGCCGAGGAAAATTTCCTCAGCAGTGCGCCCGCCCATCAGCACCGTGAGTGTCCCTTCGAGGTAGGACTTCGTGTAGGTGTGCTTGTCGTCGATGGGGAGCTGCATCGTCAAGCCCAGCGCCATGCCGCGCGGGATGATGGTGACCTTGTGCAGCGGGTCGGTGCCCGGAGTCATCGCGGCGACCAGCGCATGGCCCGCCTCATGATAGGCGGTGTTCTTCTTCTCTTCTTCAGAAAGAATCATGGACTTGCGCTCGACGCCCATGAGCACTTTGTCCTTGGACATTTCGAAATCGGACATGGTGACGAGCTTGCGGTTCTGGCGCGCCGCCCACAGCGCGGCTTCGTTAACCAGGTTGGCCAAGTCCGCGCCAGAAAAGCCGGGCGTGCCGCGAGCAATCACGGATAGGTCCACATCCTCGCTAATCGGCACTTTGCGCGTGTGCACGCGAAGGATCTCTTCGCGGCCCTTGACGTCCGGCCGGGGCACGACCACGCGGCGGTCGAAGCGCCCGGGGCGCAGCAGCGCAGGGTCAAGCACATCGGGACGGTTCGTGGCGGCAATCAGGATGACGCCTTCGTTCGATTCGAAGCCGTCCATCTCGACGAGCAAAGCGTTGAGGGTCTGCTCGCGCTCATCGTGGCCACCGCCAAGGCCCGCGCCGCGGTGGCGGCCCACCGCGTCAATTTCATCAATGAAAATGATGCAGGGGGCGTTCTTCTTGCCTTGCTCGAACAGATCGCGGACGCGGCTGGCGCCGACGCCCACGAACATCTCGACGAAATCGGAGCCGGAGATCGAGAAGAAGGGCACGTTCGCCTCGCCGGCAATCGCACGCGCCAGCAAAGTTTTTCCTGTTCCTGGAGGACCCACTAACAGCACGCCTTTCGGGATGCGCCCGCCCAGCTTCTGAAACTTCTGCGGGTCCTTCAAAAATTCGATGATCTCCTGCAGCTCTTCTTTGGCTTCGTCGGTGCCGGCGACGTCCTTGAAGGTCGCTTTCTTTTGCTGCGCGGTCAGCAGGCGCGCGCGCGATTTGCCGAAACTGAGCGCCTTGTTTCCCCCGGCTTGCATTTGCCGCATCATGAAGATCCAGAAGGCCACCAAGAGAAACAGCGGCGCGGCATTGAGCAGGAAGGTAACCCAATCCGCGCGATTCACTTCCTTGACGTTGATTAAGACTTGCTTGTCGCGCAGCGTCTTGGTCAGGTCGGGCGCCGATTCCTTGAACACCGTCACGCGGAATTTCTTGGCCGGTTCGCGCCATTCGCCTTCCACTTCGTAGCTCGTTGGGGAAAGGTACAGCGTAACTTCCTTCACGTTGCTGCGATCCACCTGCGCCATGAACTCGCTGTAGCTGGGCTCTTCCTCGCGGGCCGACTGGCCGCTCTTGGACACGAGCGTCCACAGCAATACGCATAGCATGATGATGAACAGCCAGAACATGATGGTCTTCAGTGTTGAGCTCGGATTCACTGGCTACCTCACCTTCCGAACCGTCCCGGCCAGGCCATAGCCCGCTACATACTTAGATGCAACAGGCAAGCGAAAGTAATGTGATTCTGGCCCCCTGCGCCCGTGTTGTGGCTGCCCCTGCCAGCCGGCGCGCAAGCGCGGCCCTGAATGCAACCTTCAAATCGGCTCCTCGGCCACGATCACAGCCGCCCGCGTCCCGGGCCGCGCGGCAAATTCATCGGCTACCGGGCATCCCGAAGCCCAAATGAGCGCGCCGCCGCTGGTCAGCACAGGGCGAATCGCGCGCTCGCGGGCAGGAACGCGCGACTCGAGAAACATTTGTTTTAGCTTGCGCACCTGGCGGCGCCGAAACGGCCGGTAGGCGTCCCCTGGACGCCAATTTCGAACCACCACCGGCCAGCAAATTCTGTCGAAATCGAGCGCCGCATCCCAGGGAGTAGTTTCCCGCGACCCAACAGGCCAGTCAACGACTTTCAAGTTGATGCGTCTCCTGATTTCCGGAACGGCAACACAGGCCACCTGCGACGCCGCAGGGACCGGGATAGTGTATTCGTAAGAGTGGCCGCGCCCCATCTTCGCAGCAGCCTTTTCCCTGCGCGATTCTGGAATCACCGAGGAAAAGACGAGCCGGTCAAAGACCCGCGCGACCCGCAAGCCGGGAAGCTCGACGCGCGCACCGCTCTGGGCTTCCGTCGCCAGGTGTAGCACGCCTGCGACGTGCTGGGAGGTAATCTGTTTTCGGCTGCCCCGCAGCTCCCAATAGATGCGGCGCACGAGCCGCTGGCTGAGCGCGAGGGCTGGAGGCTCGCAGGGCTTGTCGCCGCGGGATTTCGGCGCCAGCGCCTGCATCGGGCAGAGCAAATCCGCGGCGAGGATGGACAGTTCCCCAGAAGTTTCACGCGTGGTCAGGGCGGCGAACCGTTCTTCCTCGAGGCGCCGCCAGAACATCTGCTCCTCACGCGCCAAGCTGGCCAATCGCGCGAGGCGAGCGGTAGCCTCCCGTTCGAAGTCGCGTTCCAGCAGGGGCAAGAGTACGTGGCGAAGGCGAGCCCGCATGCGCGTCAAGTCCTGATTGGTTGAATCCTCGCGCCACGGCTGGCCCCGGCGCGAGAGAAAGTCTCGAAGCTCCTGGCGGCGGACTTCCAGCAGCGGGCGGATGATCAAGCCAGCGACGGGATAGATCCCAGCCAGTCCCGTGGGCCCCGTGCCGCGCAACAGGTGAGCCAAAACCGTTTCGGCCTGATCATCAGCCGTGTGCGCGACCGCAACGCGGCGCAAGCCGCGCGCCAGCGCAGCTGCAGAGAAAAATTTGTAGCGCAGGCGGCGCGCAGCATCTTCCAGATTCCAGCCGTTGCGGCGAGCCTCACCGGCTACGTCGCCGCGGCCCGCTAGAAAATCCAAACCCAAATCCTGGGCAAGCGCGGCCACAAAACGCTCGTCTTCGTCGGCCTCGGCGCCGCGAAGCTGATGATGAAAATGCAACACCAACAAGCGAACTCCGAGCTGCGCCCGCAAACCGCAAAGCAAGTGGAGCAGCGCCACAGAATCGGCCCCACCCGAAACGCCGATGCCAATGAAATCGCCGGGAGCGGTCATGGCCTGGCGTTCGATCATCCGGAGGACGCGGCTTTGGAGGTTCGGTTTCATGGCACACGAAGGCGCGCAAGCCCCGCTTGCTGAAATCGTAACAGCGAAGCGCACGGGACACAATCAAACCACAACGCCGGGCCGCTTTCCTCGCTTGACAGTGTTTGCAGCCGCTCCGTACCATGATTGGATTGCGCTTTGCCAGACGTGCCGGTGTAGCTCAGAGGTAGAGCGAGGGTCTCATAATCCCTAGGCCGTGGGTTCGAGTCCCACCGCCGGCACCATTCATTTCAGGGTGGTTACGAAATTTGCATCTCCTCCGCGTATCCCCCGCGTATCCACATTCACAGTTTCTGGCGCTTCTGCATTTCAAAACACCCAGGCCAAAATCTGGCGTCAAGCACTAATCAACGTTCATTAGCGGGGGAGGCGGTCCTGGATTAATTTGGAAGCCCGTCCACTTTCTTGATTGAGAACGATGCAGTTGTTCCGTGCAGCAGAGCGATCGGGTCGCGACTCCACGCATGCTCCAGTTTCGCTTCGAGCTGCCGTTGCCGGGAGTGTACCCAAGGACTGTAATGCTTCTGAGTGATTGCGATATTGCTGTGGCCAAGAAGGACGGCTACCTCTTCCGTGGAAACGCCCGCCAATAACAACTCGACTGCAAACGTATCTCTGAAACGGTGAGCATGCCCTTTCAAAATGCCAGCGCGCTTGAAGAGTTTACGTAGTGTCCGTTGCCAAGTGCCGATAGCTGTGTGGAGTGTTGAGGTTCCGGTCCAGAAAAAATACCGATCACTCAAACGTGGCGCAATTTCCAGAGCATGGACAACAAACGGTGGAATAACGCAGAACACATCCTGTCCGGTTTTCCCGCTTCGAACGAAGAGCTTATTGCCTACGAGTCGGTCTACCGTAAGGCACACCGTGTCTCCGATTCGGAGCCCGGCATAGCGTAATGTCAGGATAAACGCACGAAGGCGCAGGGCATTAGGCCGTCCGGCCCTGCCTGATTTGTCGGGATAGTTTTCTACCGCCGCAAGAATCGCAGCCATTTCCTCTTGCGTGAACGGCAGAGTTGGACGCGGGCGGACTTTCGGTGCTCTCAGCAAGCGGGCAGGGTTGTCGGGAATCCAACGGCGTTCGAATGCAAAACGGAAGAACGCCTTCATGCGCTCCATGTTTTTGAGTCGGGCGAGTGCACCCAGATTCCCTGTGGCCTGAAAGGCTTCCAATGTTTCGAGATCGATGTCTTGCAGCGCCTCGATCTTGTGCCTGCGGAGAAAATCCAACATGCGCCTGCGAAGCAGGTCGTATTTATAGATCGTTGCAAGGTTCAGGTTACGCGATTCGGCTTGCGCGATAAATTTATCCCACGCCTGTTCTGCGGAAATCGGCTCATCTGTAGTCGAATGTGTTGGCGACCCGATTTTTTGATTGGCCATAACACGTCCAGCGAGCCACTCTTTAGCCAGCCCCTGTGCCGCATCCCAATCGGTGCAGCCCATGGACTTGAGCACGCGGCGCCGGCCAATCGTCCCATCGAACCATATAGGACAACGGCACCGCCAGTGGCGGCGTCCTCTGGGCCGGTGCGGGCAATCTGTCAGATGTCTTCTGAAAAGCAGCATAAGGCAGCTAGTGTTATACAGATAGTCATTATGTGACAAGTGACCATTTCCGGTGGACCCGTTCGAGAACCGAGGTGGGAATCCTGAGCGTGACATAGCCTCGCTTGCCACGCCGCTGGCGTGGCGAGATGGCAAGAACGCCTGGCTCGTTTTTGAAGAGCCTACGCACGGAATCCTGGCTCAAGCCCCACATCTCAGCGATTTCGGCGGGTGAATAGTGGCGCTCCTGCGCTGATCCAGGCGTGGGGTTAGCAGGCAACTCCCGTATACGGTTCCGCGCCGATGTGTCCAATTGACTCATATCTGAGCCGACGCTACGCCTTTTGGCCGACTAGATCGACGTGGTTATTGGTGGGATAAAATCCGCAAGCATTGGCACAAGAAGTGCTGATGATCTCGGTACCTAAGAGGCTGCCGATGGCAAATGAACCAGAAAAACCTGTCAACCCATCTGAACATTGGCGAGATAAGTTCGGTGGACCTTCTCGATTGCCCCGGCCTTGGAACGCCGAAGTAGCGGCTTTCTTGCATGACTGTTGGCCAACTGAGGTATTCCTACGCGAAGATGCAACCACAACGGAAATTGTCCTCAGGTTTCCCGTATCCTCCAAACAACTGCCAGAAGAGATCCAAACCAAATACTTCGGGCATGAACTATCGCTGAGCAGGGCTTTTGATGAGGTCGTTTGGGCACCGCCCGAGAAGGGCCAGCACAGTTTCTGGTCAAGGCTCGCCAAGGCAGCATATGACGCCTATTGGTCGGCTTGGATGCATTTGCTGAAGGTGGTTTACTGCGAGCAATTGTTCCCTGAAGGAAACAAGCAAGAGGATCTATGGCTTGCTGAGCTTAAGGCGTCCCGTCGATCACGCTCCTCTGCGGGGCGAAGAAGTGAGCTTGAGGTCGAGCGCAAAAGTTTTGAGCGCCGATTCAATGAATTACTGGAATGGTGTACCGAACTCCGCGACTTGGTGGAACAACGCCAGCAGGACAAACTGTCCAACGAGGATAACGAGAAGACGGTCTTCCAAAAGAGCACGGGTCAACGCCACGGTTATAATGTTCTGAGCGGAAAAGCCTTTTGCTGGACCAAGAATCGTTTCGATCCAGTTCTGCACGATCCCCACACATGGACGCCAAAAGAACTGGCTTCCGCGCTGCTTGCGGTTGAACGCTATGGTACATTCGGAGCCTACGATACGGTCACTAGAAGAATACGAACCTTCCTCGCAAGCACGGAGCTTGCCAAAAGCTAAGGGTTTTTATCCTCCCATTATCCACTTGTCGTAGGTCGCCCCGCTTCATCTAGTCTCCTCAAATACGGTCGGTGGTTGCGAAGTGCTGGAGTCACAAGCACCGCACGAACACACCTTAAAGGAGGCTTGCGTGGACAACTTTGCCGCGACGCAGAGCGCCGAGGCGGTAGCAGCGGAGGCACAGGCGGTCCTCCTCAAGGACCTGGAAGGCAAGGCAATTGATTTGATCGAGCGGGGCCGCCCAACCAACTTGAAATTGGGCCGGATCTTTATCCGTATTAAGGCCCTACTCAAACACGGCGAATGGAAACCCTACTTCGCCAATAAGTTCGCTCCGCATGGCATTCCCCTAAGGACAGCAACGGAATACATGCGGCTCGCTCGCGAAGAGGAGGGCACTCCCAAAAAGGCAGATTCTGCCCTTTTCCCGCCCGCGCGGGACTCTCAGGCCGTGACGATCAATGACGCGGCCGAGAAGGACGAGGCAGCGGTAGCGGCGGCGGAACAGCAGGCAGCCGAGGCGCCCGACCACGACAAAAGACCCAAGATGCCGCGACGGAAGCGCATGCGTCTTGACGGCATCTACCGGCTACCGCTCTATCTGACGGGACACCAAAAGGACAATCTGGATGTACTGCGGGACTCTACCAACTGGAGGAGGGCGGAAGCGAAACTGATCGCAAAAATTGTTGAGCTATGCGTCGAGTACGGCAGCGTGGAGGAGTCCGAGACCAAACGATTTCCACGACTCCCTCCGGGCGAAACTCTGGAAACAGCGCCAATCATTTTTCGGGACGGCAAACTGACAAGGACCGGGCGCTTGCTGGTTCAAATGTACCCTAACGACCAAAGCGGCACCGGCGCAGCGGAGGCCCCAAAGAACTGAAATGCCCTTGCAAACGCTCCGCACAGCTCGGGGCCGTCCTGGGCAGCTACTCCACCGTCCTATGACTTTTGTACGCAACTACACCTCGCCGGTTTAGCCGGCCGCAAAGGAGCTAGATCATGGAGCAGTTGGTTCTTAAGCACGATTACAAAGCAGCGACCGTGGAATTAAGCGGGCAGTACGCGGCCCCTTCACACGCTGACCGAACCATCAGCCAAGACACCGTAGTAATCGCGCCGGACGGGCGGATCATCGCGGTGCTCGTTACCCAGCAGATTGACCCGGAGCTGTACACCCGAGCGTACGAACTTTGGAAGAGCGTAGACGAATTACCAGATAACCGGGCGACGGCAGTAGGCTCGCGGTCGCTGCGACGCCTTAACAAGGACGGTTCCCTGGGTGAGCGTCGGGGCGTTCCTAGGAACGTGCTGGCAGTCCTCAAAGCTCAAGGAGTGCGTCAGGGAGTCCTCGGATACTTGGACGCAACGCGGGACGCGCCCTGTCACAAGACGTGGCTAACTGAAGACCGGCCAGGGCTGTTGAAGCGCAACAAGCGCCTGATTGAACGGGTGGATGAGCTCTACTCGCGAAACCTGCCAACGCCCTATGCGAGGCAGCGGGCAGAAGTGGACAAGGTTCCGTGCTGGCGACTTTGGGATACCGTGTTCTCAACCATCTATCTCGCAATGAATTTCCGGACCGCTTACCACCATGACAGCGGCAATTTGAAAGGGGTGATGACGGCCCTTATGCCGATGGGGCAATTTACAGGAGGCGAACTTGTTCTTCCTCGTTGGCGGATCGCATTCGCCTTGCGGCCCGGAGACCTCTTGCTGTTCGACCCGCAGCAACTGCACGGCAATCTGCCCTTCGTGGGGGAGCGGCTTTCGGCAGCTTTCTATTGCGAGCGCCGGATCGGGGATTGTCGCGCGTAGGGACGCCAACTAGAGGG
>Ga0187846_10002019_pt1 | contig 11285 bp, 13 predicted proteins | sample TC_taG_FD_161473 | JGI IMG/M metagenome (GOLD analysis project Ga0187846, IMG submission 161473) | Biofilm microbial communities from the roof of an iron ore cave, State of Minas Gerais, Brazil - TC_06 Biofilm (v2) | ecosystem: Environmental > Terrestrial > Deep subsurface > Cave > Wall biofilm... | reverse complement strand
CGAGCCCCGCTCAGGCCGAGTCGTCACCAGCGTCACCGACCGCGGTGCCGGCATCGACGACTTCGAGCAATCGCTGATTTTTGACAAGTTTTACCGCGGCCGCGATCAGCGTTACCGCGTGCAGGGAACAGGCATGGGCCTCGCCATCGCCAAGGCCATCGTCGACGCCCATAACGGCTCGATTGCCGTCACCAGCCAGCTCGGCCGCGGGTCCGTGTTTTCCTTCGAACTGCCCGCGGCCTGATGGCCGGCTCTTAATTTTTCAGTTTTTGGCGCTGGCAAGTGTCCACGATTTTCGCCGGGTCAATGGCGGCATCGTCGACTTGTTCTTCCATGACCTTCCCGTCCTTGCCGATCAGGAAGTTGATGCGGCGGGGAGCCTTGTATTCCTCGAAGTAGACGCCATACTTGCGCGTCACTTCCCCGCCCCAGTCACTCAGAAGGGGGAACGTCACTCCAATTTGTTGGGCGAATGCGTGATTGGCGAAGGGGCTATCCATGCTCACACCCAGGACCTGGGTGTCGGCTGCCTCCAGCTTTTCCAGACTCTGCTGGAGGTTTTTCATTTGCTGGGTTCAACCCCCGGTGAAGGCGAAGATGTAGAACGCTACTATGACGTTCTTCTTGCCCCGGTACTCGCGCAAGCTCACTTCCTTGAGCTTCTCGCCGTCGACGTATTGCATTTTGAAATCCGGCGCCACGTCACCGACCTTCAACATGGCGGCCTCCGCCGTTTTGTTGGTTTGCGCCAGCAGGGGATTGGCGGTTGAAAATGCCAGCGCTCCTGCCAGCAACGGAGCCAGCAGGGCGGGAAGTCTCTTCTGCATGCAGTTTCCTCCCACAGAACGATGCGTCAGCTTAACCCGGAATCACTGCAGAAGTAAACCTCGGGATAGTTGCAAAGTACTAGCCAAACGATGATTGCCGAAACGCGCCAATAGCAGTACATTGCTCTGTACACCGCATTTCTCGCCATCGATGAGCCTCGCCACGCTGAACGACATCTTCTTTGCGGCGGTCGAGCGCAATCTTGACCGCGTCATGCTGCACCGCCAGGCAGGAAAGTGGCTGCCAGTTTCGTCCCGGGACCTCTGTCGCAACGTCGCCGGTACCGCGGTCGCGCTGCAACAGTGGGGCATCCGCAAGGGCGACCGCGTCGCCATCCTCAGCGAGAACCGGCCCGAGTGGCCGACTGCCGACATGGCCACCTTGCTCCTCGGCGCGGTGACAGTCCCGATCTATGCCACGGTAACTGCCGAGCAGACCGCCTACACTCTCATCGACTCCGGATCTCGCATCGCCTTCGTCTCCACCGAACATCAATTGCGAAAAGTTCTGGAAATCCTCCCCCAGACTCGCGTCGAGCGGATCGTCGTCATGGACGACGTCGAGCTCACGCCCGATCTCGCCGCCCTTTGCCTGACCATGGGTCCGCGGATGGCCCAGGGCCCGGCCGCCCTGCCGCCTGCCATGGAGTCGTTCGCTCGCTCGATTCAGCCGGACGATCTTGCCACAATCATTTACACCTCCGGCACGACCGGCATTTCTAAGGGCGCGATGCTGACCCACGGCAACATCGCCTCCAACATCCAGTGCTCCCTGCTGGGCTTCAATATGGGGCCGGGGGAAGTGAGCGTCTCCTTCCTGCCGCTTTCCCACGTAACTGCGCGCCACGTGGACTTCTCCCTCCTTTATCACGGTGTGACCCTGGCGTACTGTCCGCACATCGAGAAGTTGCCCGAAGCGTTGCTGGAAGTGCGCCCCACGCTGTGCGTGGCCGTACCCCGCGTCTATGAGAAGGTCTACGCTCAGACCCAGGCAAAAACCAGGGGATTCGCCAAACGCGCGATCCTCCGCTGGGCGCTCTCCGTGGGACGCAGGCACAAGCCTGAGATTCTTGCCGGCCGCACTCCCACTTCCCCCAGCTGGAAGCTGGCGAATGAACTGGTGTTCTCCAAACTGCGCGCCGGCTTGGGCGGCCGCGCTAAGGTCTTCATCTCCGGGGGCGCTCCCCTGGGACGCGAACTGGCGGAATGGTTCGCCAATATGGGCATTCGCATTCACGAAGGCTACGGGTTGACGGAAACCTCGCCGGTCATCGCCGTCAACACTCCGGTCAATCATCGCATCGGCACGGTCGGCAAGACGCTTCCCAACATCGAGGTGCGCATCGCGGAAGACGGCGAGATTCTCGTGCGCGGGCCGTCGGTGTTCAAGGGATACTGGAACCGTCCCGAGGAAACGCGCAATGCCTTCGTCGACGGCTGGTTCAAAACCGGAGACATCGGCAACATTGACCCCGACGGATATCTTTCCGTCACCGACCGCAAGAAAGACCTCATCAAGACTTCCGGCGGAAAGTTCATCGCTCCCCAGCCCATCGAGAATTCGTTGAAATTGAATTCGCTGATCGGGACCGCCGCCATCCTCGGCGACCGGCGAAAGTTTCCCTGCGTGATCATCTCGCCTAACTTTTCCCTGCTCGAAGACTGGGCACGCTCCAACGGCGTTGCCTTCTCTTCCCGCACGGAACTCGCCGCCGATCCCAGGGTGCAGGAGCTCTACGAGCAGATCGTCGAAGGCGTCAACGACAACCTGGCGCGCTTTGAGAAACTGAAGCGGGTGGTGCTGGTCGCCGACGAGTTTTCTGTCGATAACGGGGCGCTCACCCCCTCCCTCAAGCTCCGTCGCCACGTCATCGAAGAACGCTACCGCCGCCAGATCGACGACCTGTACGCTCAGGCGGAGTTGACTGGCGCGCTTTAGCGAGATGCCTTCGGCATGCCGGCATCGTCAGAATCCTGCGGGTTGTCATTCCGCGGCTCCCCCTTGGCGAAGAACCTGCTCTTTCGCCCGCATCAAAACCGGTCGTAGCCTGCCACTTTTAATACAATAGGACCATGTCGGACCCATTCCTCATCGCCGGACGCACCTTTCGCTCCCGCCTCATCGTCGGCACGGGAAAATACAAATCCTTCCAGGAAACCGCGCGTGCCCTCGAAGCCAGCGGCGCGGAAATGGTCACCGTCGCCGTGCGCCGCGTCAATCTCGATCGCAGCAAGGAATCGCTGCTCGACTACATCGATCCGAAGAAATATTTCCTTTTTCCCAACACCGCCGGCTGCTACACCGCCGACGAGGCCATTCGCGCCGCCCGCCTGGGCCGCGAAGTGGGGCTTTCCGACTGGGTGAAGCTCGAAGTCATCGGCGACCAGGCCACGCTTTATCCCGATGTCCAGGCCACGCTCGAAGCCACACGCGTCCTGGTGAACGAAGGCTTCACCGTGCTTCCCTACACATCCGACGACGTCGTCTTCGCCAGGCGCCTGGTGGATGCCGGCGCAGCCGCGGTCATGCCTCTGGGCGCGCCCATCGGCAGCGGCATGGGCATCCAGAACCAGGCTCACATCCGCATCCTGCGCGAGATGATCACTGGAGTTCCTCTGATCGTCGATGCCGGAGTCGGCACCGCCTCCGACGCGGCCATTGCCATGGAACTCGGCGCCGATGCCGTGCTGATGAACACCGGCATCGCCAACGCGCAAGACCCGGTGCTGATGGCCGAGGCCATGCACCACGCCGTGCTCGCCGGTCGACAAGCGTATCTGGCGGGGCGAATGCCGAAGAAGCTCTATGCCACGGCCAGCTCGCCGCTGGAAGGGGTTGTGCGCTAGGGCAGCATCGTTGAATCCCGGCCCGCGCAAGGTCCCTAGCAGTCCCCCGCTGTCGCCGACGACGTGCAGATCGCCTGCATCAGCTCCTGTTCGAGATTCAGCAGCGGCGTGTCTTCGTGCACGGGCATATTCGTCAGCACAACCACCGAAAACCCGTCGTCCAGGAACATGCCGTTCACCGAAGTATAGGAATAGGTTTCGCCGTTGTGCCAGATGAACGGGTGGCCCACCTCGCCACCGTGCACCCAGCCCATGGCATAGTCGGTCGGTCCGCCTTGCTGATAGTTGGTCACGCCGGGCGGTGGTGTCACCATGACGGTGAAAAGCGCGGGCGGGATTACCTTTCCATTGAGCAGTGCGGCATCCCACGTCGCCAAATCCTGCACGTTCGACCACAATGCTCCCGCCGAAAAAAACAGCGAGGGATCGGGAATGAATCCCGGGCTCGGTCCTGGCGTGTACGGAGTAGCGATCGCGGCTGGTTGCAGATACGCAGTGTTGTTCAATCCCGCCGGCTGGAAAATGTTCGTTGCCATGTAGCTGGCATACGACACCGTACTGACAGCCTCGATCACCGAGCCCAGCACAAAATAATTGCTGTTGCTGTACTGGAAGTACAGCCCGGGGGTAAATACCACAGGCGCTTGCGCGATCTGGGTCAGGACCGTCGGCTCGGAAACTCCGCCGGTCCAGGAATTCGCGGAAGGAAAACCCAGATAGTCTTGCAGTCCGGAGGTTTGAGTCAATAACATGCGCAGCGTGATTCGCGGATCGAAGGAGTAGGCCGGCAGGTAGCTGACAACCGGGTTGTCGATGTTCAGCTTGCCCGCATTTTGCAGCTGCAACACTGCGGCCGCGGTGAACTGCTTGGTGAGCGATCCGATCTGAAAGTCCATCGACGGCTGCACTGGCTTGCAAGTGTTCAGGTCGGCGTAACCGTATCCTTGGGCGTAGAGAATGGTCCCGTTCTTGGCAACTGCAACGGACGCGCCGACCAGGGCCTGCGCGTTCATTTCAGCGGCAATCAGTGGATCGACGATTGCCGCGAGGCTCCCGCTCGATGGCGTGGTGGCGCCGAGAGGCGGACACGATTGCGCGGAGGGTTTGCTGCTTCCTCCGCAGCTGCTCAGGATCAATCCCCCCAACAGGAATGTTCCAAGGATCAGGCCGTTCACGCCAATTGACTTGAGCAAACCAGACTCTCCCGCGCGCCATTGAGCCAGAAACGGGAAGGCCGCAGACTACGCAGAGGAACGCGGAAAAGACGCATCCGCGCCAGCCTGCGAAGTCTGCGGCCGACGTGTCACATAACACTCAGAGCATCTTGGCGCTGTCCACGTGGATGGAAGTGCCGTTCACGTGCCCAGTCACGGCCACGTGATGTCCCTCGTGCCCCTTCAGCGCATCCGGGTTGTCCACCGCCAGCACCTTCTGATCGCCGTCGGTGACTACCACCATCTTCGCGCCTGCGGCCAGGCACTTCTTGGTGCACTCTGCGGCCCCGGCGTTGGCGCCTTTTGCGCCGCACTTATCGTCGGCAACCCACCCGTTCACCGTGGTGGCTTTACTCATGTCGTCGAACGCCAGCGCTGTCAGGGCAAACAGGAAACACAACGCAATGCAAATCAGCAGCACTTTTCTCATGGCCGGTTTTTCTCCTTTTGAAGTGTAAGCCAGCGGCTTCAGGCCGCCATTGGCGGGGACCGCCCCACAGAACGCACGCATCCCCGAGGTTGTTGTTTGAGGCACCGGAACTATACCACAGGGAAACAGCCGAGGTGTCACCGCACTCGTCGATTCAAGCAGTCAGAAGGGCAGGCTTGCCGCTTACCTTTTTGCAGAGTTATTACTCGCTGGCTGGGGATTGGGCGGAGCCGGCGGCACGTACACGTATTCTCCAGGACGCGCGTAGTGCATCTGCTCCCGCGCCTCTTTTTCAATCGCTTTCTCGTCGGTCTTCAGGCCGCGGATTTGCTGCTTGTACTGCTCATTCTCGTCGCCCACTCGAACGATCTGCTTGCGCAAGGTTTCGTATTCCGCTTTTTTCTGCTTGTAGACCAGCATCCCGTTGGCCCCGAACATTACGTGAACGAACAGCAGGCAGGCTGCCACCGCTGCTGAGATGGTCGCGATACGCCGGCGAACCGCATACAACGTCACCAGCGTCGGGCGCATCCGGATGATCCACGAAGCCGCCAGCGCCTCGGCCTGCGGCGCTTTCTCCGCCATCACCCGCAGGCCGTCCTCGGGGCGTGGGAATCGCGTGATTCTTGGAAGTCTGCTTAATCGAAGATCCACTGTTTCGCCGCCGCGCTCAATTTCTCCAGGCCCGACTCGCTGCGCGCCTCCGCATACACCCGAACCACCGGTTCCGTCCCCGACAGCCGGTAGCACACCCACGCCCCGTCGTCGAAGACCAGCTTCAGCCCGTCGGTGCGCACCGCCTCGCTCACCTTCCGGCCGCTGAACTCCCGCGGATCCTGCCGCAACTTCTCAGTGAACTTCGCCTTCACCTCGGGCGTCAAGCGGAAGTTCTCGCGCCGCGGATAGAAGGAACCAACTTGGTTACATATCGACTGCAAAACTTCGCCCAGGGATTTTCCGCGCCGCGCCACCAGCTCACAGCACAGCAGTCCCGCCAGCACGCCGTCTTTCTCGGGAACATGGTGGCGAATCGAAAGCCCCGCGCTCTCTTCCCCGCCGATCGCAATCTTGTCCTGCATGATCAGCTCGCCGATGTACTTGAAACCCACCGGGGTTTCGTGGAGCTCTACCCCGTGGCGCCCGGCAAGGGCATTGATGAGGTTGGTGGTGGCCACCGACTTCGCCACTCCGTTCTTCCAGCCCCGGCTTTCCACCAGGTAGTCGAACAGTAGCGCGATGACGTAGTTGGGCTGCACGAACGTTCCGTCCGCATCCACAATGCCGAAGCGGTCCGCGTCGCCGTCGGTGGCAATTCCGATTGCCGCCCCGGTCTCACTCATCTTTTTTCGCAGGTCATCCAGAAGATGATCATCCGGTTCCGGCGCGTGCCCGCCGAACAGCACGTCACGCCGATCGTGCACCGTAGCTACATCCACGCCCGCGTCGCGCAGAAGCTCGTCGGAGTATCCGCGCGCCGCGCCCCACATGGGATCGAAACAGATCTTCAGCTTGGCTTTGCGAATCACCTCGAGATCGACGATCTCCGCCAGCCGCTTCAGGTACATCGGCTTCGGATCAAGCCCTTCTTTCCCACCCCCATCGGACGAACCCGGACCGCTTGCTGCCGCATCCCCCGCCACAATCTCCGCCTCAATCTTCTTCGTTATCTCGGGCAGCGCCGGGCAGCCGTCCGGAGTGGAAAACTTGATCCCGTTATATTCCGGCGGATTGTGCGACGCGGTGAAGTTGATGACGCCATCCGCTTTGATTTGCGCGACGGCATAGGCGAATGCGGGAGTGGGCGCAGGCTCCGTAACCACCAGCGGCCTGATCCCGTGGGCAGAAAGAATTTCGGCGGCCATCGAGCAGAACGTCTCTCCCAGGAAGCGCGGATCGCGGCCCACGATCACCCGCGCCCCTTTCGGCTTCTGCGACGCAACGTAGCGCGCAATCCCCCGAACCGCGCGGCGCACATTGGCAAACGTGAATTCTTCCGGCATCACGGCCCGCCAGCCGGAAGTTCCAAACTTGATTTGGGTCGTCATAGCCTCACCCCGTCACGCTGAAGTGATACGCTGGGCCTGAAGCTGCCGCCTGATTCTATATGACCGACAAACGAATCGTCCTGACCGCCGCCGGCTCGCAAGAAGAAGCCGGAACGATCGCGCGCGCTCTGCTGGATCGCCGTCTCGCCGCGTGCGTCAACATCCTCCCGCGCATTGAATCGATCTACCGCTGGCAGGGCAAAGTGGAGTCGGCGCAGGAGTGGTTGCTGCTGATCAAGACCTCGGAGGAGCGCTTCCCCGCCGTGTGCGAGGCAATTCGCGAGCTGCACTCCTACGAACTTCCCGAGTGCATCGCGCTCAACATCGAAGACGGCAGCCCTGCCTACCTGAAATGGCTGGCAGAGTCGGTGAAGTAGATGGCAGAACAGTCCTTAGGACTGTACGCCGACACGACAGGCAGCGAGAACACTCTCGCTGCCCGTCTTCTTGGAGTTGCCGGGGCTATCCTTAGCGGTGCCCGCCTCGCGGCGCCGCCATGCGGCGATCCGCGCGGCGGTCGCGCACGTCCTGGTTCCGGTCTCGCCGGTCCGCTCGCTGGTCGCGGCGATCCTTATGCGCGTCACGACGATCATTGCGCAGGTCTCTGCGGTCGTGACGAATGTCCCTGCGGTCTTGCGCGGCCGCGGCCGTGTTGCCGTCTTTCATGTCGTGCCGCAAGTCGGCTCGGTCGTCTTTCAACTCTGTCCTGTCATTGCGCGCATCGCGCCGGTCCTGACGCAAGTCCCGCGCGTCCCTGCGCCCATCGCGATTATCTTGCCTGACGTCTCTTCCATCCGGTGCAGAATCGCCCGGCGTCGCGGTTTGACCAACCGCAACCAGCGAACCCATCAGCAGCAGAATCACACTCAGAATACTTCGTCGCATATTCACCTCCAGAAATCCTAGAACGACGAAGTGGCAAACTGCTCGAGTCACTGAATTAGAACCCAAATCTCAGGAAAAAGTGGCGCCGGAAGATGCTGTAGTGGTGGGATCGCTTCATTACCCGAATCACCCTAAGGTACGGCGCCCCGCAGATTCAGGCGCCAATAGTCCAGCGAGAACGGCGGATCGTCGCCGGCGGCCCGAGTCGCCAGATTCTCCATAAACTCCGATCGCAGGTCTTCCGAAGGAATTCGCCGCAGGTGCTCGCGCAGAATGATGTTGCGCACGAACTCGATATACTGTGCTGCGTCTTCCAGGACGGTCAACGCTGGTTCGACCGAGGTCTCCACGTCGACGAATCCTGCTCTCCGCAGCGTCTGCGCTGCACCCTTCGCATCCTGATACAGCCATGGCTCGTGGAAACCGGCAAAATACCGCGCGAACCTCGAAGTCGCCGCCAGCCCGTCGACCCGACCGCGCAGCCGGGCAAGATTCGCTGCGCCGCCGCATTGCGCTTCCAGCCATCCCCCCGGAACCAGCACCCGGCGCAGGTTTGAGAACAACTGGTCGTGATCGAGCACCCAATGAAACGCCGCCGTGCTCACCACGCCGTCGAACGCGCGCGCGAATGGCAGGCGTAGCAAGTCCGCCGCAACCAGGCTGAGTCGTGATCCCAGATGCTCGCCCAGATGCTCACGCCCGGAGTTCAGCATGTTCTGCGAGAGGTCAATTCCTACGACGTGCCCGTGCGGCAACGCCTCCAGCAACTCCGCGGTCAGCCGCCCCGTGCCGCAGCCGGCATCGAGCACAACTTCATCGCCACCGAGTCGCAGCCGCGACAATACCTTCTTTCCCCAACTCACTTGCGGGCCCGAGAGCCTGTGATAAACAGTGGAATTCCATTCGCGGGAAGTCGGCGAACGGGCAGTCACTGCACTCGCGCCTCTGGTGAAGGTGTCGAACGCAACTCACGATGACCATCAAACCACCACGCCCACGGAACCATGATCACCACCGAGATCACTCCGCTCCAGGCAAGGGTCGCGACGCTGGGAGGCGGTCCGATGAATCGATGTGCCAGGTAGCTCGCCAGCAACAACCCAACGTACGCGCCAAACGCATAGCGGCCAATGCGGTCGCGGGCGCGCGTCGTCGTCACATAGAACCACACGCCGGCGGCAAACATGCCGATTTCAACGATCATCGTGCCCGCGATCGAGTTCCACAGGCCCAGTCCCAGTTTCGCGCCTCCACCTGGATACAGCGGCATGTCCGGACGATGGCTGATCCAATCGAGTACCCAGTGGCTGACCACTCCGACCCAGACCGCAATCGTACCCGGCCGGTAGTGCGTCACCAGGTGGTAGACAACCGCGAACACAGTGGCCCACACGCTGCACATCAGCAGGCTGTGAGACCAGGGATAGTATTCGAGATCGAGTGGACTGAAGCGCGTATTGCCGGGATCGATGCGCACCCGCTCCCAACCGAGAAGCAGGAAGACCGGCCACAACATATCGGAGAAAAGAGGAGCTGCCAGCAGCACCGCCATGGAAGTGCGCGGCGCAAACTTCTTGGCGGCAAAACCTACGGCGAAGTGACCGATGAACAATCCCACTCCGAGTCTGACGTGGTGCGAGTAAGCGGTGGCCGAGCGCTCAAATCTGTCCCAGCGCCTGATCCAGATCCTCAAGAATATCGTCCACGTCCTCGATCCCGACCGAGATGCGCACCATCCCGTCGGTGATGCCGATCGCTTTTCGCCCCTTCTCTCCCAGCGCCGCATGAGTCATGGTCGCCGGATGCGAAATCAGCGTCTCCACTCCTCCCAGCGACTCGCCCAACGAACACACCCGCACATGCTTCAGCAGCTTGTTGGCGTCTTTCCGTGATCCCGTTTCGAACGTAATCATCGACCCGAACCCGCTCATCTGCCGCCGGGCCAGCTCATGTTGCGGATGATCCTTCAGGCCGGGATAAAACACGCTCTTCACTTTCCTGTGCCCAGCCAGGAAGTCCGCTACGATGCGCCCGCTGCGGTCGTGGATCTCCATCCGCGCCGCCAGCGTTTTCACCCCCCGCAGGATCAACCAGCACTCGAACGGAGAAAGAATCGCCCCCGCCGCTTTCTGCAGAAACGCCAGCTTCTCGGCCTGCTCCTGCTTGGTGCACACTACCACTCCGCCCAGGCCGTCGCTGTGTCCGTTCAGAAATTTCGTCGTCGAGTGCACCACCATGTCCGCTCCCAGCGCGATCGGCTGCTGGAAGTAAGGAGACATGAACGTATTGTCGACCACAAGCTCAACTTTCTTTCGGCGGCAAACCCTGCCGATCGCCGCAATGTCGCTGATCCGCATCAGCGGGTTCGTCGGCGTTTCCACGTAAACCATGCGCGTGTTCCGGCGAATCGCGCGCTCCACGTTGTCCGCCTCCGACGTGTCGACATAGGAGAATTCCAGGCCGAAGTCCGCCCACACCTGATTGAACAGCCGTGGCGTGCCTCCGTAGAGATCGTTGCCGCACACCACGTGATCGCCCGACTTCAGCATCGTCGCGATCGCGTTGATCGCCGCCATCCCGCTGCCGAACACGCGCGCGGCCAGCCCGCCTTCGAGCCCCGCCAGATTCTGCTCCAGCCGGGTCCGCGTAGGATTCGACACCCGCGAGTATTCGTATCCCTTGTGCTCGCCGATGCCCTGCTGCACGTAGGTCGACGTCGGGTAAATGGGCACCGTCACCGCGCCGGTAAGGGGATCGGCTTCCTGCCCGAAATGAATCGCGCGCGTGGCAAAGCCGGGGGACTTGTGGTTCTTCATCTGCGTCAATCAGCGAAATCTGCGGCTCAAATGCCGCCTTCAAAAATCTTCTTCGACAAGTATCGCTCCGCCGAGTCCGGGACAATCGTTACCACGCGCTTCCCTGCTCCCAGACCGCGCGCAACTTCCAGCGCGGCAAACACCGCCGCTCCGCCGCTCGAGCCCGCCAGCACCCCTTCCTCCGCTGCCAGCCTCTTCACCATCTCGAACGCGTCCACGTC
>Ga0187846_10002018_pt1 | contig 11288 bp, 8 predicted proteins | sample TC_taG_FD_161473 | JGI IMG/M metagenome (GOLD analysis project Ga0187846, IMG submission 161473) | Biofilm microbial communities from the roof of an iron ore cave, State of Minas Gerais, Brazil - TC_06 Biofilm (v2) | ecosystem: Environmental > Terrestrial > Deep subsurface > Cave > Wall biofilm ... | reverse complement strand
CGGCGGAAAATCGCGAGCGTTTTCAGGAATCGCATGACCTGATTATCAAAACCTGGACGGAACCCGGGCCATTTCGATGGGAGAGTAAGCATTTTCACTTCCGCTACGTGAATCCATGGACCTCGCCCATCCAGAAGCCCCATCCGCCGGTATGGATCCCAGGCATCGGCAGTACCGAGTCGATCAAGTGGGCCGCGCAGCACCGTTATCCCTACGTTTCCTTCCTGGCGCCGATGGATCTCGCAGAACGCTGGTTTGATCTCTATCGCGAAACCGCTCAGCAGACTGGCTACACGGCGGCGCCTGATAACCTGGGATATATGACGGGCTGTTTTGTGGCCGACACCGAGGCCGAAGCGCGGAAATCGTACGAGCATTTTCTATGGCGTACGCAAGTCTCGCTTAAGGGCCCGCTCAGCTACTACATGCCGGTCGGTATGACTACACGCGGTACGACGTCCATCCTTTCGCAAGGCTCCGCGACCAAGAGGCGCAAGCCGGTGTTCCAGATGTCGATCGACGAACTACGTGAGTCGGGCGGCTTCGTGGTTGGTACTCCCAAAGAAGTTGTGCAGCGGCTTAAGGAGATCGTTAAGCGGCTCGGCATCGGTCATCTGTTATTTGAAGGGCAATATGGCGGCCTGCCGCACGAATTGACGATGCATAGCATTGAGTTGATGGGCAGCGAGGTTTTGCCGGCATTGCGCAAAGAACTGTCCGAATAGACGAACGCATTTAGCAGGGTGCGGAAAGAGCAATTTTCGAGGTAAATGTGCACTTGACGGTTCCGTCCCCTGCATAAAAGATGGCTTCTTTCCTTTAGCTCTCTCCCGCTTGCTGGGGAGATTACAGAGCGGGAAGCAGGCTGCGAAGACCTTTTCTGCAGCCTGCTAGTGTCCTGAGTTGGAAGTTGGCCACATAAATAAGCAGACGAATACATCCTTTAGTTGTCACCCTCGCGCGTGGCTGCCGCGAAGGCTCCCGGATTCCGGGATTCCTCGCGCGCCAGACAACGGCAAACGCACGGGAATGACAGAAAAAGAACTCAAACTGACTGTCCCCAACGTTTAACTTCTTCCACGAATTTCTAACTCAGGACACTAGTGACTGATCAATATTGGAGGCGGACTCATATGGCAGCAAAAACCCTGGAATCAATCGTAAACGAACTTGCGGACCGCGAGGCGATTCGCGCACTGCCGCAACGCTACTGCGATTGTGTGTGGCGAAGCGACGTCGCCGGTGTAGTTGATTTGTTTGCGGAAGACGGCAGCTTTACGGTATCGGGCGGGGGCCGCAACCGTAGTGCACATGGCCGCAGCGAACTGCTTAAGACTTACGGCTCTGATTTATCATCGATCAAGCCGCGTCCGTATATTCACAATCACGTAATCGAATTGAAAGGTAACGGACGAGCCAGTGGACGTTGCTACCTCGAAGTCCGCAATGCGGCGGATAACATGAGCCTGATGGGCACCGGCTATTACAATGATGAGTACGTCAAAGTCGGCGAGGAATGGAAATTTGAATCACGCTCATTCAACATGATCAACGTGCAAGGTCAGGGTAACAGATAAGAGGCGCGTACCTGTTTCAGGCCACCTGATGACTAGGTGGCGATGACTGCACAGCGGCGGCGGGTTGCGCAACACAGCGGTTGATCGTGTCCAGCAGGGTCGCCTTTTTCAATGGCTTGCTGACATGGAGATTACAGCCGGCTTCCCTTGTCCGGCGCACAGCTTCCATGTCCGCGGAGGCGGTTAAGGCTACGACGGGTGTGGGCGAACGTCTCATGTAATTTTCCCAACGGCGAATCTCCTGGACCGCAGTGTAGCCATCGACGATCGGCATCTGGATGTCCATGAAAACCAGGTCATACTGGTTCGTCATGAACTTACTGATTGCTTCCTTGCCGTTTTCGGCGAAATCAATCAAGTGAGAGGTGCTCTTCATGTACGCTTTGATCAGTGCGCGGTTATCGGGTGAGTCATCGGCAAACAGAATGCGCATTGGTTCGCCGGGCAATGCAGCCGTGTGCCTGCGATTCTGGTATTCGAACCGCATCGGGACCGCTGCTGCACGCTGGCCAACAACCACGGCGACCGCAGCTAACAATTCGTGGCGCTTTACCGGCTTAACCACATAGCTGCCAATCCCTAGCGGTTCTAACCGCTGCGTCTCTACTTTGAGGTTGCCACTCGGCAGCATGATTACGAAGCTTGAATAGGCGGCGCCGCCCTGTTGCACTACCTGGTATCCGTCGAGATCAGGCATGCAGGCGTCGACGACGATCGCATCAAACATCTTCGACTGCCGCCGCATCCCACGAATCAACTCAATCGCTGTTGCTCCGGAAGTCGCGACAGTGACCGTGGCCCCCCGTTCGGCGAGCATCATCCGTATCGCCTCGCAGTTGGCGCTGTTATCATCTGTCACCAGGATTTTCCGATTGGAGAAATCCGGCAACGGGTCCTGAAGCGCAAGTGGAGTAGCTGGAGTCGCAAAGCCGACGCTAAAGCGAAACACACTGCCGGCTCCAGGCTTGCTCTCAATGGCGATCTCGCCATCCATAAGCGCTACCAAGCGGGCAACGATCGCAAGCCCGAGACCAGTGCCGCCGTAGCGGCGTGACGTTGATGAATCGGCTTGACTGAATGGTTCGAACAATGAATCCAGTTTGTCCGCAGGAATGCCGATCCCCGTATCACGCACCTCGAATCGCAGCAGCTCGGCCGCCTTGGGGTCAATTTGCAGCGCAATCAATACGTGCCCGTGTTCGGTGAACTTAATCGCGTTGCCAACCAGGTTGGTGAGTATCTGCCTGAGTCTGAAGGGATCGCCGACGACCAGCTCGGGGACTTTTGAGTCAATCTGGGCAACCAGCTCCAACCGCTTTTCGTGGGCACGGATCGCCAAGGTTTCGAGCACTCGCTCGACTACTTCTCGAGGCGAAAAGGGAACCCGCTCCAGGCTGACCCGGCCGCTTTCAACTTTGGCTAGATCGAGGATGCTGTTGATTAGTTCGAGCAGCAGGTTGCCGTTATTGATGATAGTATTCACATAGCGGCTTTGTTCGCCGGTCAAATCGGTCTCGGCCAGGACGTCCGCCATGCCAAGCACGGCATTCATCGGTGTCCTGATCTCATGAGACATGCTCGAAAGGAATTCCGATTTTGCGCGCGATGCGGAGAGCGCCGCTTCGCGCGCTTCAATCAATTCCGTTTCTGAGCGTTTCAGCTCATCAACGTCGTGGGCAATCTCCCGACGATAGCGGCCCCCGTAAATCGCGCATAATTGCCTTATGCCGGCGCCAGCCACCAGGCCGACCCAATGTGTATAGAGCAGCGGGTCATGAGCCTGGGAAAAAGCGGCAAATGCCGCCAGGCCAGTCATCATCAACCCGTTGGCCGCGGCCTGCCAGCCAAAGCTCCATGGCAACAATGAGGTGGCGCCGAGTGAAAGCACCAGTAAATCAACGAAGAACTGATCTGCCGTCTCGCCGGCGATCCCGAGAATTGTTGTAAGCGTCACGACCCCGGACGTGATGATGCATGCCAGCAGTTGCCATCGTTGCCCGAGGGGGGGCTTAAAGCTGATCATGAATAGCAAGCCGCCGAGCAGCAAGCACGCGACACGAATAGGTAGATGCCAGGCCAACGTCGACTGCTGGGTGCTTTCGCCCAGTGCGGATGCAATTTCGAACAGGATGATAACCAGAGCCGAGGCCTGGATCAGCCGAGCCGGCCAGACTACCAGTTCCGAAGTTGGGAAGCGCGTCGCCGGATCACCAGGGTCTGAGCTCGATGGCGCTGGGGGCGGTTCGGATGAAAGAAACGGGGCGGGCGACTGGACAACTGACCCTTGATCGTGTGAGTAAAATCCGTTCAGGCCAACATTCGAGTGCCCGTTCGAATTCAGTTGTTGGCGTGTCACTTCGAGCAAAATCAATTGGCCCCCGCTACCAGCTAGCTAAACCGGTGCCATCCACTCTTCATCAATTTGTGCCCGCTCAATGAGCTTTTATTGGGTTGCATCAGTTCCGGCTAAGCGCCCGCGTTCGAACGACTCCTCGCCGAAACCACGATTTCCGAATCCCCAGTCATCCACCATCGGCGATCTAATGAGAATATTCTCCGAGGCGCCGAGTCTCAGATTGGCACATCAAGAAGAGTGATGGATGTCCCAATTTTGCGCTCGGAGGACCGATTAGCGATTCGAGGGTCATTAGGTTCGGCAAACGATTTAGCGGTGCGGCGGAAAACACTTCTGCAAGCAAGCGGGGGTTAGCTGCTCCGCAACCAGCCTTCAAGCTGCGCGACGGCGCGTCCTTCCAGTCAGCCAACAAGGGTCGAGGCCACTAACTCCGGAGCGAGACGCACCATCCCAGGCGTTTTCTGCGAAAGCGTCCAAATTGACGGCTGCCGAAATCGTTTGCTAGCATCCGCGCGGGGCATGGAGGCACTAATGCCGATCGACAAGAACGAATTGCGCCGCATCATGGGCCACTTCGCTACGGGCGTTACTGTCATTACGACGATTTCCAAGGAGGGCACTGCCTACGGCCTGACCGCTAACGCATTAATGTCCGTTTCGCTGGAACCCCCGCTATTGCTGATCTCAGTCGACAAGAAGGCGGAGAGCTATCCTTACTTCGAGCAAAGCAGGGTTTTCACGATCAACGTTCTCCGCGACGATCAGGAGGGATTGTCTCGCAGATTCGCAGTCAGCGGCGGAAACAAATTCGAGGGTGTCGCATATCATCGGGGCGCGAATGATGTTCCGATTCTGGAGGAGACCCTGGCCCATATCGAGTGCCGCCTCTACGCGGCTTATGACGGCGGCGATCATACTTTGTATCTGGGTGAAATACTCGAAGCGGAGACACGCGAAGGCGGACCGTTGCTGTTCTACCGCGGAGGCTACCGTGCGTTCTCCGAATGACATACAAGTGCAATTGAGAGCGGCCGGCGAATCGACTCAGGCGTAACCAATTTATTCGTGCATGAGCGCTGCTCGAACGACAGGCGCGGAGCGCCGGCCGGCAATCTTCCGGAAAAACGGTCTGAACTCTAATCGGCAGCTGTCGGGGATATCGGTTTTCCTGCTGGCGCATAACGAAGAAGGCAACATCGAGCGAGTGGTCGAAGGCTTTAAGGCCGAACTTCCAAAATTAACGGACGATTACGAAATAATCGTGGTCAACGATGGCAGTTCTGACCACACTGGACAAATCGCTGAGTGTATGGCCGCGTCCGACCACCATGTTCGAGTTGTGCATCACGCATTTAACCGGGGCTATGGCGCAGCGGTTATTTCAGGTATAAACGCCGCCAGCAAAGCATACGTGCTGTTGAGCGATGGGGACGGACAGTTCGATCCGGTTGATTGCGCCCGGCTGGCAGCAAAAGTTGGGGATTACGACGTCGTGGTCGGTCGCCGCGGCCGTCGCGCCGACCCGCTTATGAGACGGCTAAACGGCAGGTTCTGGTCAATCCTGATGCGGCTGCTGTTTGGACTGCGAATAACGGATGTAGATTGTGGTTTCAAGCTGTTCCGGCGTGAGTTGTTGTCGAATCTTGAGCTTGAGGCCAAAGGTGCGATGATCACGACCGAGCTCATGGCCAAATTGCTGGGCCGTGGTGCGCGAATAACCGAGGTTGATGTGCGTCATTTGCCGAGAATGGCGGGCGAGCAGAGTGGCAACAGTTTGAGGGTGATATTCCGCGCTTTCAAGGAATTACCCGCACTCTATTGGAAACTAAGGGCGGTTCGCCGAGGCGGCGGGGCGCATTCCACCTGACATCGCAAAGGAGTTGTCAGCCTAAACCATTTGGAGCATCCGGTGAGCGCTAGATAGCGGAAAACTGCGTTTGCGGATATTTTCGAGTGTTTGATGAAGTGGCATGGCAATGGCTGAGAAAAAGGTCAGACGGCTCACAAAATCGCCGTCAAGGAACCGAGAAGGAGAAGGATATGAAGCGTACTGTTTCCCTGTTGACTGCGGCGCTGTTCGCCGGAGCGCTGGCGGCGCCGGTCCTCGCACAGAGCCCGGCGATGGAGGCGTCGCCTGCTGCCTCCCCCAGCATGGCCGCGCCGATGGGTGAGGGGTCGCCCAGTGCCGAAGCATCGCCGGCTGGCCATCATCGGCGGCATCATCGGCACCATCGTAAGCATGCGGCGACGTCTGAGAGTCCGTCGACTGAAATGTCCCCCAGCGGTGGCGAAGCATCACCCTCAGCCGCTCCGAGCGGTCAGTAGGCTGTCAGCAATTCTGTTTTGAGGAAGGGCGCCCGTCCAACCGCTAAGGTCCTATTCAGGGCCATTACGTTGGAAAGACGGGCGCCGAAGACCTTTCAGGTCCCACGCCCGAGCGTATCACGCTCGACGGCAGCCCTTTTTACAAGTCGAGCAGATTCCTGCTAATATCTTTGGTGGCTCGATGCGAGCAACTCAGCTAACCGGGCCGCAATACTTTGCTCGGACGCCATAATTCGACAATTGTCCTGTTGCTGCTTGGCCTACTGCTGTTCTTGCCGCCGTTGAGCGCTTTCGCGGCTTCGACTGGCAGCAAACTTGACGCGCAAGTCTGCGATCCGATAGGCGATTTCTACCTCGGGGCGGAGAATTACCCGCAGGCAATTCAGCGCCATCTCCTGGTTGTGCGAAACCATCCTGAAAACGCGCTCGCGTACTATCATTTGGGGTTCGCCTATGGGATGGTTGGCGATCATCAACGCGAACTGGATGATTATCAGAAGGCCATAGGCTTGGGTCTCAGTAATTGGGATTTGTTCCTGAATATGGGGCTGCTCTACATGGAGATTGGTCGTCTAGATTCCGCCAGCGAAGTACTTCAGCTTGCCACGTTACTCGGTCCCTACCGCCCGGAGACGCATTTCAACCTGGGCTTGCTTGACGAGCGGCTGGGGATGTACCAGAAGGCCGAGCAGGAGCTGCTGTCATCCTTGAGAATCGACCCTAACCAAGACGACGCCCGCAATACCTTGGGCGTGGTTTATGCGGAACAGGGCAACTATGAGCGCGCATATCAGGAATGGTCTGACTTGGTCAAAGCCCATCCCGACTACGCTCCCGCACGCGTCAACCTGACGATTCTAAACCGAATCGAGCGAGGCGAAATTGCCGGAGCCAGCCGGCTCAGCAGCGGCTTCGCCAAGGCTCATTAGCGGGGAGTTCAAGGATCGATTGCCAACGGCAATATCTTGTGCGAAGGCCGTCGCTCCTTTGAGTCTCTCTTGCTTTCACGGGAGGCAAAAGGCGGACCGTGAAATTGTTCTTATGGCCTGCTGTCCCTGAAGCTCAGGAGGGGGGCGAAGGTTTGTGTCAATTGACGGCGGCAGCGGTCGTTCCATAGAGGTAGGACAGGCAGAGGAGGCCGGGGGGCGGATGGCGGCACGGTTACGTCGGGGCTCGGAATCTTGGGCGATTTTGCTAATGGCCGCAGCAATAATGCTTGTGCCGGCGAGTTCCGCGATCGCCTCGCATGGCCACCGGAGGCATTACCGCCAACGATTCACCCATCGCAGTAACGGGCCCATTGCTCTGTATCATGCCGCATTGATCGAAGACGCTGACAGCGGCAACATTCTGTACGCCTACAACCAGACCCTGCAATGGCCGCCGGCGTCGATGGCCAAGATGATGCTGCTGCTGGTGGCCGAGGACCAAATCAAGGCCGGCCGCGCGTCCTTCAGTGATCCAGTGCGGATTTCTGAACGGGCGGCACTCACCCAAGGGTCGCACCTCGGCTTGCGCGAAGGCGAGATATACCCGCTGGGCGAACTGATGAAGGCTGCGCTGATTCGCTCGGCCAATGACGCCGCAGTTGCAATCGCTGAGAAGATCGCCGGTTCCGTCGAGGCCTGCGTGCGCATGATGAACCTTAAGGCGCGCGCGCTGGGCATGGATAGTACTTACTATGGGACAGTCGACGGACTGCCGCCTATCCCTGGCCACGACGTCGATTACACAACCGCTCTCGACCTCGCTACGTTGGCGCGCGCGATCATCCATTCAACCGGGTTGCTGCAATGGTCATCGCTCGAGGAAGCCCCCTTTGACGGTGGGGTGGCGATGCTTCGCAATACCAATCGTCTCATAGGCCATCTAGAGGGATGCGATGGACTCAAGACGGGTTTTACGCTTACTGCGGGCTTCAATCTGACTGCGACTGTGAAGCGTGGCGATATGCGCTTGGTTTCGGTGGTGCTCGGTGCGCCCTCGAATCAACAACGTTTCGCCCAAAGTGCGCACCTGCTGAGTTGGGGGTTTGACAATTTCGATCGGGTTGAAGTGCTCAGGCGTGGGGAACCACTGCCTGTACAAGTTCAAGTCCAATCTGGCGGAACGATACAGCCCGTTTCCGGGAGTGACATCGCGGTGGTACTGCCCAAAGCGCGTGTGCCTGAGGTGAAGCTGAAATTCGATATCCCAAGCACGATTCTTGGACCAGTGGCATACGGTGATACGATAGGACACGTGACCGTACTGGACGGCGGCGAGGTGATGACGACCGTAGATGCAATTTGTCCAGTCGCCAAGTCGGCCGAGCAGCTCCAGCCGCTTTCCTCCCTTCCCGCCGACAATCCTGCATCACAACTCCGATTACCCCGTCAGCCTGCTTATGGCATCAGGGAAAACCTTCCGGTCGCGACGAATCCGGCCGCCGAGAGTAGATGAGCCCCGCGTCGCGTCGGCGAAATCGGCGCCTTCATCGGCTCGCGCGGAAAAGGCGTTCGCATCCAGTTCAGGTGATCGCGCGTAAGCGCCGTGCGCGCCGTCACCGTATCCGTAACCACTAAGCGGTGCTTGTCCCTTCACTCCGGATCTTTCTGCTGGGGTATCTTTCCCACTACCGCTCACAGCCTGAAAGTTCTAGATTTTGCAGCAGCCTTCGATTTGGCTGAAGGTCGTACGGCTGCTGCAAGGAGAACATCTATGGCGAGAGCGCGAGCGGCGGTTCAGGTCGGCCCTCGAAAATACGAGGTGCAGGAGTTCGAGATTCCCAATGTAGGCGCCGACGATGCCGTCATGCGAGTTGAAGCTTGCGGGCTATGTGGCAGCGATGTTGACCAATACGACGGCAAACTCGATGGGATGGGCTTGAGATTTCCCGTCATTCCTGGCCATGAGCCAATTGGCATCATCGAGGAGATTGGCCCCGAGGCGGCCCGTCGTTGGGGCCTCAAGCCCGGCGATCGCGTCGCGGTCGAGCCGACCCTCGGATGCGGCCGATGCCGTGCGTGCATGACCGGAAACAATAGGCGCTGCCGTATTGGCCGGCCTGGTGTCCGACTCGCTGCTTGTGGCTTTATCCCGACAACCATCAAGCCTGCGCTGTGGGGAGGGCTGGCAGAATACATGTATCTCGATCCGAACGCGGCGCTGCACAAAGTTTCAGGTGAAGTTCCAGCGGAACTTGCCGCGCTGTTTCAGCCGGTGGCTGCTGGCATCAGCTGGGCCTACCGCGAGCCTAACACCCGCATAGGTGACACGGTAGTGATCTTCGGAGCAGGCCAGCGCGGTCTGACCTCGATCATTGCGGCGCGAGAGGCTGGGGCAGCGGCTGTTTTTGTCGTCGCTCGCCGTCAGAGTGCGCACCGTGTTGCGCTTGCTCGCGAGTTCGGTGCCGACGAAACAATCTTCAGCGATGAGGACGTGGTCAAACGGCTGCGCCAACTGACCCAGGGAGAAGGTGCCGATGTTGTCGTTGATGTTACCGCCGAGACTATGGCTCCGATCCCGGCGGCGATCGAGATTGCGAAGCCCGGCGCTACTATCATCCTGGCCGGGGTCAAGGGACCGGGAGTGTACCTGCAAAGGGTTGAACATGATCGAATTTTCGCTAAGGAATTGACTATCAAAGGGGTCAAGAACGCTGACTATCGCTCATTTGAAATAGCCATCAAGCTGATAGAGTCAGGTAAATATCCACTCGAAAAAATGCACACGCATAGGTTCGGTCTGAGCAGTCTCGAACAGGCTCTGCTGACCCTGGCAGGACGCGTGCCCGGCGAAAATGCGATCAGCGTTTCGATCAATCCGGCGCTGAAGAGATCAGTGTCCGATAGGCTCTAGAGAGCGTGGTGTCTCGCAAATATCTTAGCATTTGGTGCGTTCTGATTCTGTCCTCCCGACCGAAGCGGAGGGATCGTGCGCCGTCTGCGGCGCGCAGGGGACAACCAATCCACTGGGAATGTGCTCGATTGAAGCGGGATCTTAGCGCAGGCTTCATGCCCCGCGCCTCGCAGGCGGGGCGCGGTTCCTCGGCTTCGCTCGGAGTGACTAAAGTGGCTCAGGATGAATAGCAAATTTGTGTAACGTTATTAATGGGAGACAACACTAACAGGGTGTCGAGGAAAGAGTTTCACGGCAATCCGAAGTGTCTCCAGTCCCAACACCCCGCGAAAAAATGGCTTCCCGCCTTAATCTTCTCTCCTGCTCTTTTGCGGGGGAGATAAGAGAGGGGGAGCGGGCTGTGATTTATCAACAGCCTGCTATCGTTTGTAATCAGGATCAATCCGGAAGGAGAAGTAGCCATGGCAAGCAAGGCAATCACCGAAGTTCTGAAAGATGCGCCCAGGAATTGGGGACGGTGGGGTGAGAACGACGAAATCGGCTCGCTAAATTTTCTCACCAGTGAGGAAGTCTTACGCGGGGTCCGGGCCGTCCAACAGGGCCGTGTCTTTATGCTGGGCGTGCCGGTAGCGCGCCCGCAGGGCGACCCCACGCATCCGATCCGCTCGCAGCCGATACATACTCTGACTATGGATGAGGGTTTCTATATCAGCGGACGGGCCCAGCCCTTCCCTGGAGGGCTGAAGTACTCCGACGATGTAGTAACGATGTTCCCTCAAAGCACTACTCAGTACGACGCACTCGGCCACGCCTGGTACGGCAACCATCTCTACAATGGCTATGATCCGAAAACCACGATCGGGGGTTTGCAAAAGTGCTCGATCCAACCTATCGCAGAGCATGGCGTAGTCGGGCGAGGCATTCTGCTCGATGCCGCCCGTTTTAAGGGCAAGAAGCATCTCGACCGTGGCGAGGGCGTGACCCTGGCAGATCTGCAGAATACTGCGAAGAAACAGGGGGTCACGATTGAGAAGCACGACATACTTGCGATCCACACCGGATGGCTAAACCGCTACTATGAAGAAGGGGCGCAAGCACTCTTCCCGCCCGGAGCGGATTACGATGAACCGGGCCTCGAATATAGTCCGGAGCTGGTTCAATGGTTCCATGACATGGAGATACCGTCCATC
>Ga0187846_10002017_pt1 | contig 11288 bp, 11 predicted proteins | sample TC_taG_FD_161473 | JGI IMG/M metagenome (GOLD analysis project Ga0187846, IMG submission 161473) | Biofilm microbial communities from the roof of an iron ore cave, State of Minas Gerais, Brazil - TC_06 Biofilm (v2) | ecosystem: Environmental > Terrestrial > Deep subsurface > Cave > Wall biofilm... | reverse complement strand
GGTCTGCATCCATCGGATCTCGTGATCCTCGCCGGCAGAACGGCGATGGGAAAGACGGCATTCGCCACCAACATCGCATTCAACGCGGCGAAATCCTACAAGCCGACGCGCACCCCCGACGGCCGCACCATCGCCGAGGACGGCGCGGTAGTCGGGTTCTTTTCGCTCGAGATGTCGGCGGAGCAGCTGGCGACCCGTATCCTCGCCGAGGAATCTGGGGTGTCCTCGGACCGTATCCGCCGCGGCGACGTCAGCCGAGAAGATTTCGACCGATTTGTTCGGGCGAGCCAGCAGCTCTCGGAGCTGCGGCTGTTCATCGACGACACCCCGGCGCTGACGGTTTCTGCATTGCGCACCCGATCGCGGCGTCTGATGCGCCAGCAAGGCCTCGGGCTGATCATCGTCGACTACCTGCAGCTCCTTCGCCCGTCGAGCCAGGCTCGGGTTATGGAAAACCGGGTGCAGGAGGTGTCCGAGATCACCCGAGGGCTAAAGGCGCTGGCGAAGGAGCTCGACGTTCCGGTGCTTGCGCTCTCTCAGCTGTCACGCGCGGTCGAGCAGCGTGAGGACAAGCGGCCCATGCTCGCCGATCTTCGCGAATCGGGCTCGATCGAGCAGGACGCCGATGTCGTCATGTTCATCTTCCGCGAGGAATACTATAAGTCGCGTGAGCCGCTCCGCGCCGCCGATGAACCCGACGACAAATTCAACAAACGCTATCAGGACTGGCAAGAGGAGTTCCGGAAAGTTCACGGTGTAGGCGAGATCATTGTGGCGAAGCAACGGCATGGCCCAATTGGAACGGTGAAGCTTCGCTTTGACGCGCAGACGACAAAGTTCGAAGACTTTGCCGGGCTCGATCACTTGCCCGAAATGCGGTGACCGGCAGCGGAGGCTCGGGCACGAGCAGCAATCCCATCGACCGTGCGAGTGCCATGCTCGAGGTCGATGTCGCGAGCGTGGCCGCAAATTGGCGACTGCTGGCGGCAATGGTTGCACCCGCGGAATGTGCCGCCGTCGTCAAGGCCGATGCCTATGGTCTCGGCGCACCGCAAATATCGGCCGCCCTCGCCGCGGCCGGCTGCCGGTTGTTTTTTGTCGCCACGCTCGACGAGGCGATCGTCCTTCGCAACAGGCTTCCCGCGTCGTGCGAGATTGCCGTGCTGAATGGTCCCTTGCCCGGCTCGGCCGGCGAGTTCGTCCTCCATCGGCTGATCCCGGTGCTCAACGAGCCCGGGCAGATCGCCGACTGGGTAGAGATCGCGCGCCGGCCCGGCGGGTTGCCCGCGATGCTGCATGTCGATACCGGGATGGCGCGGCTCGGCCTGACCGCGCGCGAGTTCGCAAGGCTCGCCGAGCAGCGTCCGCTGGAAAATGCGATCCGGTGGCGCGGCCTGATCAGCCATCTCGCCTGCGCCGACCAACCTCTCCATCCGTTGAACGATCTCCAACATTCCCGCTTTGCCGCCATGTGCCGGCTCTTTGGCGGGCTCCCGGCGAGCCTCGCCGCGTCGTCCGGCATCTTTCTCGGCCGCCGGTTTCATTTCGACTTTGTTCGTCCGGGTGCCGCCCTCTACGGTATCAACCCGCAGCCCGACGCCCCCAACCCGCTGCGGCAAGTGGTCCGCCTGAAGGGACGAATCCTGCAGGTTCGCGAGGTTGAACGGGGCGAGTCGGTCGGCTACGGTGCCGCCCACGTCATGGAGCGTTCGGGCCGCCTCGCTACCGTCGCCGTCGGCTATGCGGATGGTTGGCTGCGCTCGCTGAGCTACCGCGGCTCGGGTCGCCTGGGCGGCAAGCGGCTTCCACTGCTCGGTCGGGTATCAATGGATCTCGTGGTTTTTGACGTTACTGCCGCCGATCCTTCGCTCGCGCGGCCGGGCGGCTTTATCGAGCTATTGGGCGACGACTACGGGGTCGACGCGGCGGCGGCCGATGCCGGCACGATCGGTTACGAGATCCTGACCGCGCTCGGTCGGCGCTGCTATAGGGCCTATCGCGACGCACCGGAACCATGCTGACGTTTCTCGCCGCGATTGGCGCGGTCTTTCTCGGCTTTCTCGCCGCGACCGGACGGCTGGTGATGTTCGCCGGTATGACCCTGGCGACGGCGTTCTCGCCGCCGGTCTATCTCCGTGCGCTTCTGCGGGAGATGGTCAATATCGGATATTTCTCGCTGCCGGTCGTCGGGCTGACGGCGATTTTTACCGGGATGGTGCTGGCGCTCCAATCCTACACCGGCTTCAGCCGATTCGCCGCCGAGGGAGCGGTCGCAACGGTGGTTGTGCTGTCGGTAACCCGTGAGCTCGGACCGGTGATCACCGGGCTGATGGTCGCCGGCCGAGTGGGTGCGGCGATGGCGGCCGAGATCGGGACGATGCGGGTCACCGATCAAATCGACGCCTTGGCGACCTTGTCCACCGACCCGCTGCGCTACCTCGTGCTGCCGCGCCTCCTCGCCGGTCTCGTCACCTTGCCGATGCTGGTTCTCGTGGCCGACATCATCGGCGTCTTTGGCGGATATCTGGTGGGCATCTACAAGCTCGGGTTCAATCCCGAAGCTTACCTAAACCGCACCCAGCAATACCTCGAGACGAACGATGTTGTTTCGGGTTTGGTGAAGGCGGCGGTATTCGGCTTTATCGTGGCGTTGATGGGCTGCTATCACGGCTATTACTCACGCGGCGGCGCGCAGGGGGTCGGCCAAGCGACGACCCACGCGGTCGTGTCGGCCTCGGTGTTGATTCTCGTCTTCAATTACGTAATCACCGCGGCCTTCTTCGGTCGGTGACAACCGTTTGACATGGCCGACAGCGCAACAGCGAAGATCTCCGTACGAGGGCTGAGGAAGTCGTTTGGCCGCAACCGCGTGCTCGATGGCGTTGACATCGACTGCGCAACCGGCGAAAGCCTCGTCATCATCGGCGGCTCAGGCACGGGCAAGTCCGTGCTGGTGAAATGCATTTTGGGTCTGCTGCGGCCCGAGGCGGGATCGATTTGCATCGACGGTGTCGAGACGGTGGGGCTGCGGCGCGTCGCTCGTGAGCGTCTGATGCAGAAATTCGGCATGTTGTTTCAAGGCAGTGCTCTGTTCGATTCGTTGCGCGTGTGGGAGAATGTCGCATTCGGACTGATCCAGGGGCGCGGCATGGAGCGGCACGCGGCCAGAAACATCGCGCTCGCGAAACTCGCGGCGGTCGGGCTCGGACCCGAGATCGGCGAGCTGCGGCCCGCCGAGCTGTCGGGCGGTATGCAAAAGCGCGTGGCGCTGGCGCGCGCGATCGCGGCCGAGCCCGAAATCATATTTTTCGACGAGCCGACCACCGGGCTCGACCCCATCATGGGCGACGTGATCAACGATCTCATCGTGAAATGCGTGCGCGAGGTCGGGACCACCGCGGTTTCGATCACCCACGACATGGTCAGCGCGCGCAAGATCGCCAATCGGATTGCGATGCTCCACGGGGGATGCATCGTTTGGAGCGGGTCGGCAACCGCGATCGATCGTTCCGGCAACCCCTATGTCGAGCAGTTCATCAACGGCCGCGCCGAGGGACCGATCCAGATGCAGATTGGTGCGGCGTGACGACAATCGCTCGCGCGCGGCGGGGCTGAACCGATGGCGCGGCTGCAGGCTCGCTTTGTTTGTCAGCAATGCGCCGCCGTATACCCGAAGTGGACCGGCCGCTGCGACAGCTGCGGCGGCTGGAACAGCTTGATCGAAGAGGTTGCACGCGAAGCGCCGCCCAGCGGGGGCAAGCGCACCCGTGATCGCCGCGCTGAGCGCTCTCTGGGTTTCGTCGGGCTGACCGGGCCGAGCATGGCGCCGCCGCGCCGACAAACCGGCATTGCCGAGCTCGACCGCGTCTGCGGCGGCGGGCTCGTTGCCGGCTCCGCGATCCTGGTCGGCGGCGATCCCGGGATCGGCAAGTCGACCTTGCTGCTCCAGGCGGCGGCTGCGATTGCGCCATCTATCCGAGACAGCACGGGTGAGCCGAAGGCGCGGCCGGCGACCGCAGCCTACATCACCGGCGAGGAAGCCATCGATCAGGTTCGCATACGGGCGGAGCGTCTCGGGGTGACCGCCAGCCCGATGCTGCTGGCGGCGGCGAGCAACGTGGAGGACATTGTCGCCTCGCTCGATCGCGAGGACTCGCCCGACCTGGTCGTCATCGACTCGATCCAGACGATGTATCTCGAAACCTTGGACAGCGCCCCCGGGACCGTGAGCCAGGTTCGGGCGGCCGCGCAAGAATTGATTCGCCTGGCGAAGCGGCGCGGGTTTGTCTTGGTGCTCGTCGGCCACGTGACCAAAGAGGGTGTCATTGCCGGCCCGCGAGTGCTCGAGCACATGGTCGACACGGTGCTCTATTTCGAGGGCGAACGAGGGCATCAATTCCGGATCCTGCGCGCCGTCAAGAACCGCTTTGGCGCGACCGATGAGATCGGTGTCTTCGAAATGAGCGACCGAGGCCTCGTCGAGGTCCCAAACCCTTCGGCGATGTTTCTTGCGGCGCGTCCGGCGCCGGGACAGCATGAAATCGGCGCGGTCGAGAATGACGAGGTGGCATCGAGCACCGGTCCGATCCATGGCTCGGCGGTATTCGCCGGTATGGAAGGAACTCGGCCGGTGCTCGTCGAGGTTCAGGCGCTCGTCGCCCCGGCGTTCCTCGGGACACCACGCCGGGCCGTGGTCGGATGGGACGGCACGCGGCTGGCGATGATTACCGCGGTGCTCGATGCGCGCTGCGGTGTGGCGGTCGGAGCCAACGACATCTATCTCAACGTTGCTGGCGGGTTGCGCATCGGCGAACCGGCGGCCGATCTCGCGGTCGCCGCGGCGCTGGTTTCAGCCCTGACCGAGACGCCGGTACCTATCGACACCGTCGTGTTTGGCGAAATCGCCCTCTCGGGTGAGGTTCGCCCGGTAGGGCACACCGACGCAAGGCTCAAGGAAGCCGCCAAACTCGGCTTTGCTGAAGCCTGGATGCCGATCCGCAGAGGGAAAAGGCGCGAAGAAGCCGCCGCAACCGGTATCGCGACGGCGTCTGTCAGCCATCTAAAGGAGCTCGTCGATCGCTTGGCGCGCACAAGATCGCCGCTCGGCTCCCCGTCACGGCAACGGCGGATCGGGGTCGCGTCGTGAACAGCCTCGATCTCGCCATCCTCGGGGTCATTGCGATCTCGGCGATATTCGCTTTTGCCCGCGGCTTTGTCCGCGAAGTGTTGTCGATCGTCGCCTGGATCGGGGCGGCGCTAATCACCCTGTATGCGTTCAACGATGTTTACCGCTTGGTCGTCCGCTTTGTCACGACGCCGCTGCTCGCCGATCTGATCGCCGGCGCCGGGCTGTTCGTAGCCAGCCTGATCGTGTTGACGATCCTGACCGGGTATCTCGCGCGCTTTGTGCAGTCGAGCGCCCTCTCGCCGATCGATCGAACACTGGGGTTGATCTTCGGCCTGGCACGCGGTGCCTTTCTCGTATCGCTTGCCTACCTCATGGTTGATATCAGCCTGCCGCAAAGCGATCGCCCGGGTTGGATCAAGCAGGCCAAGAGCGAACCCTTCCTCGTGCAGGGCGCAGAACTTCTGCGCAGCGCGCTTCCCGAGCCGCTGCAAATCAAGGGCACTGCGGCGGCCGACGAGGCGCAACGCGCACTGGCCGACAAGGCGATGCGTGCGCTTTCCAGCCCTGCCGCTCCGTCGCCGGCGAAACCCGGCGAAGGGCCGGCTCCGAACTATAAGCAGGGCGACCGGCGCGACATGAACCGGCTGATCGAGAACTCCCGATAAAGGGCTCACCCATGGCCTCCCTCTCGTATTCGAAGCGAGAAGTCGCCATTTTCCAAAAGTCGAAACGAGGCTCGCCGATGGCGACTACCGATCCCTTCGATGCGGACCACTTCCACGAGGAATGCGGCGTCTTCGGGGTATGGGGCCACCCGGATGCGGCGGCGCTGGCTGCGCTCGGCCTGCATGCGCTACAGCATCGCGGCCAAGAGGCGACCGGGATCGTCGCCTATGACGGCGAACAGTTCAGCGCCCATCGCGGGCTGGGCCACGTCAGCGACAATTTCAGTTCCAAGGAGGTTATCGGCCGGCTGTGCGGCAGCGCCGCCATCGGCCATGTTCGCTATGCGACGACCGGTGAGGTGGCGTTGCGCAACGTTCAGCCACTGTTCGCCGATTTCGAGTTTGGCGGGCTCGCGATCTGCCACAACGGCAATCTGACCAATTCCTACCAGGTGCGCCGCCAACTCGTGCGTCGCGGCAGTCTGTTTCAATCGACGAGCGACACCGAAGTCATCGTTCACCTGATTGCAACCAGCCTCAAGGAGACCGTCGTCGAGCGGCTGATCGATGCGCTGCGGCAAGTCCAAGGTGCCTTTTCTCTTGTCGCGCTGTCGCAGAACGAGCTCATCGGACTGCGCGATCCGCTCGGCGTGCGGCCACTGGTCCTCGGCCGTCTCGCCGACGCCTGGATCCTCGCCTCGGAGACCTGCGCGCTCGATATTATCGGCGCCGAGTTCGTCCGCGATATCGAGGCGGGAGAGATCGTCATCATCGACCGGCGCGGCGTGAAGAGTCTGCGGCCATTCGACCATCGCGACACCCGGTTCTGCGTCTTCGAGCACATCTACTTCGCCCGCCCCGACAGCGTCGTCGAGGGCCGGAGCGTCTACGAGGCGCGCAAGCGCATCGGGCAGGAACTCGCCCGCGAGAGCCCGGTCGATGCGGATATTGTCGTCCCGGTCCCCGATTCGGGGGTGCCGGCAGCTATCGGTTATGCCCAGGAATCCGGGCTCCCCTTCGAGCTCGGGATTATCCGCAACCATTATGTCGGTCGCACCTTCATCGAGCCGACCGACCAGATCCGCCATCTCGGTGTCCGGCTAAAGCACAATGCGAGCCGGGCCAATCTCGCCGGCAAGCGGGTCATCCTGGTCGACGATTCGATCGTGCGCGGCACCACCTCGATCAAAATCGTCGAGATGGTTCGGCGCGCCGGAGCGCGCGCGGTTCATATGCGGATCTCGAGTCCTCCGACCCGTCACCCGTGCTTTTACGGGATCGCCACACCGGAGCGCGACCAGCTGCTCGCCGCGCGCTTGGATGTCGCCGGGATGGCGGAATTGATCGGTGTCGACAGCCTCGCCTTCCTGTCGATCGACGGGCTCTACCGGGCGATGGGGGAGCCGGGGCGTGACGACTTGGCTCCGGCCTTTTGCGACGCCTGCTTTACCGGCGATTACCCGATCCCGCATATCGATGCCGATAACGGGAAGGTCGCGGTACAACTTTCGCTGCTCGCTGAACCTGCTTAACTCTTCGATTCCGCGATGAAACTACGGGTCCCCGGCATCAGGACCGTCATTGCCGGACTCGACCCACGGCTGCCCGGTTTGGCTCCGGATACAAGCAAAGAGAGTGAGATCAAACATTCACTCCTTCATAGGTCGTCATGGCCGGGCCAAGTCCCGGCCATCCACGCGACCCGGCGCAGGCAGAAAAGGCGTGGATCACCGGGACAAGCCCGGTGATGACGACTGAAAGTGGAGAGGAATCCTTCCTGTACACCGGTTTCTCGGAAGCGGACAACCGTGGGCGCAACTGGCAATCCATCAAGCGGTTCAATGTCCGCAGGCGCTGCGTGGATTCCTGGGTCAGTCCAACAAGACGATGAAAGGCTGATGGGCGGTGGCACGGAGGGCGCGGCGCGGCTGGCCGGTAGGATCGCGCTGATTACCGGCGCTTCGCGCGGCATCGGAGCCGCTGTCGCGCGGCACTTCGCGGCTCATGGTGCGCACGTCGTCTTGGCGGCGCGCACCGTCGGCGGGCTCGAAGAGGTCGATGACGAAATTCGCGCCGCAGGGGGCAGCGCCACGCTCGTTCCGGTCGAGTTGCGCGACTTCATCAAGATCGACGAGCTCGCCGCGCGCCTCTTCGACCGCTGGGGCCGGCTCGACATCCTCGTCGGCAATGCCGCTGAATTCGGCGTCTTCTCGCCGCTCGGTCATATCGACCCCGCGACCTGGGCCGAAGTCATGGAACTGAACCTGACCGCGAACTGGCGGCTGATCCGCGCGATGGACCCGCTGCTGCGGGCCGCTCCTGCCGGCCGTGCCATCTTTGTCACCTCAGGTGTCGCCCGCCGGGTCTCCCCCTATTGGGGCCCCTACGCCGTCAGCAAGGCGGGGCTCGAAATGCTGGTCAAGATCTATGCCGGCGAGATAGCGAAGACGCGGGTGCGGGTGAACCTGCTCGATCCCGGCATCGTCCGCACCCGCCTGCGCGCCCGCGCGTTCCCCGGCGAAGACCCGAACCGCCTGCCGCCGCCCGAGAGCGTCGTCGATACCTTCCGCTCCCTCGCCCTGCCCGAATGCACCCGCAACGGCGAGGTGGTTTCGGCCGTGACAGCCAGCGACCAGAAAGGTTGAAATTCTCAACTCAGCCAATAGCAGCGTCGGCGGGTGTTTCGATGCGCAATATCGTCCGGGCTCGCCCGTGATTTTTCCCGCTGTGTGACCTGCCTCACACTCCTGGGCTAGGCAGCCGGCGTATCCATCAGATTGCCGACAACCGAGGCGAAGAGACCCTATCGCATCGTTAGCCCAGGAGAATGAAATGGTTGACCCCGACCTGATTCCGGCCGTCAAGGAGGCGATCAAGCAGAATGAGATAGGAGATCAATCTCCTTACAAGCTCTCTTACGCTCGTCTCGGTGTAAGCGGGGCGAGCTTTGGTGTGTTCCAAGGCGACACAAACGTCAGTGATGTGGCCCGCCAGACGCTCAGAAAAGCGTTGGCGGCGAACGGCGTCGATGACGCTACGATAAATCGAATCCTGGGTCTGGTGAGTCAACGTCTTCCAAATGGAAATCCACTCTCACCTGACGATACCGAAGTCGCGGACAGCGCTCTGTCAGCACCAGCTGGAAGACAACTGGTTGACGCAATGGATCAAAGTTTGTTTCTGATCGTTATCAGGGACGTGAACGCATGTATTGCGGCGGCTCAGAGCCAAAATTTCTCGATTAATCCAGTGGCGCTGCTCTACATGGCAGTCTGGGTAAACATGACCGGTCCACCTACTCTGTTGACCAAGTTTCTCGCAGGCAGTACCGAACTTGGTGTATTACCGCCCGTTGGTCCGATGGTCACTACCCAAGATATTCAAACTTACCTTCATGCGAGCAGGTATTTCATATTACATCCGAGAAATTTTCTGCACATGCAAGAGTCGGTGGAAGCGGCGATACCGCTCTTACCCAGCCCTGTAGCGTAAAACCCCAGCGTCCCAGGCGGCGTACGCTCTCCTGTTTCTCTGCCGACCGAGCGGCGCTCGCCTCTGGTCAACAATGCAACCGAATTCGGTGTGGCCCTCACTGCTCGGCTGTGTCGGCCGCTGATCTAGGCCGAGGTGGTCGGCCTCTGCCCACCGCGAACTGGCGGCTGATTCGCGCGATGGACCCGCTGCTGCGGGCCGCTTCTGCCGGCCGTGCCAGCTTTGTCACCTCAGGTGTCGCGCGCCGGGTCTCCCCGTATTGGGGCCCCTACGCCGTCAGCAAGGCGGGGCTCGAAATGCTGGTAAAGATCTATGCCGGCGAGATAGCAAAGACGCGGGTGCGGGCGAACCTGCTCGATCCCGGTATCGTCCGCACCCGCCTGCGCGCCTGCGCCTTCCCCGGCGAAGACCCGGCGCGCCTGCCGCCGCCGGACAGCATCGCCGACGCCTTTCTGGCGCTCGCCCTGCCCGAATGCACCCGCAACGGTGACGTGGTGATGTCATCCGGCGCTTCGTTGCGACCGAATGAATGAGCGGAAAATCACCCTCGCCACGACAAGCCCGCCCGCGCCATCTTCTGCCAGAACGCCCGTTTCTGCCGATGCTCGGTGGTGACCTGCCGGCGGTAGGCTTCCTGAGACAGCTGCCCGAGCCAGTCCGCAACATTCGGGACGAGCCTCTCGGCGGCGACCAGATCCCGGACGGCATGGTCGTACTGCAGCGACTGACCGCGCCGAAGAACCGTGTCGGCCATTTTGCGATAGAGCAGGATGGCAGCTACGGGGTGAGTTCCCGCTAGACGGTCCGCGACCGGCCGCAGCGCAAAGTAGACCTGACCCTGGATTTCACCGAGGCGCTCCTGCACCAGCTCGGCAGCGACATCTGGAGCGAGGTCGGCCAACAGTTGCAAGGCCCGGTGGACGTCGCGATGTCCGCGGGCGGCCGCGATCGCCCTTTGGCGAGCCTCCTCTCTCGCGACCTCCGGCAAGCGGCCGAGATATTCGGCCAGAATGCCGGACGACAACGAGGCCGCGAAGATAGTCCAGCGGACTGCCTGCGCATCCTCGGTGCGGCCGAGCCGATCGAGGATGTCGACCTTCAACCGGTCGATATTCTCGCGTTCGAACGTTCGCAGATCCGTACGCTCGGCCCAGTCGAGCGCTTCCTCGAGCCGCCCCGCGGCGAGGAGGCGTTCGGCGATCTCTTTGACCGCCGCGTCTTCGCTGCCGGCGAGCCGCCGCGCCGCGATGTAGCCGTCGACGTCGCCACGCGCATCGGCGATGTTTTCCAAGGCGATCGGCAAGTATCGATCCTTTCCGGCAGGTCCATCCTCGAACTGCTCGCGGGCCATATGTTCGAGCTCATCGAGCCCGGCGGTGCCGAGCGCCGCCGCGAATGCGATGATCACCTCGCCGCGGGCGCCGTAATCGTCGGTCGTGAACAGGTCGAGGACTTCCGCCGCCAGCATCTTCGGATCGCGCTCGGCAACGGCCGCCCAGGCTCTCCCGCAGTCGCTGAGCGCCGCGGCGACGGCATCGCCGATCACGCCGTCCGAGTCATCCGACCGCTCGAAGACGTTCGCGTCGAGCCGGACCAGACGTCCGAGCAGCTCCGCAGCGGCGCGCGGGTGGACGGGGAGCAGTTCCGCGGTGATCCCCTCCCGGATCCTGCCGAGCTCGTGGGCGAGGGTGCTGCTTTCGCGGTAGCCATAGGATCGCCGATCCACGCGGACGGCTTCGATCTCGGCGTTGAGGGTCTTGACGAGCACATCACCCGGAGCCGAAGCCGCCAGCGCGATCCGCACCGTCTGGCGCAATCCTTCGTCTCGCCAGCAATGCTTGACCACGATCTCGGCGAGCCGCCGAGCCCCGAGGCGTTCAACCTCTTCGATCGTAAGTTCCTCGTCGCCTGTCAGCACCGGTGCCATCGCGTGCCTCATTCCCCTGGCTCAACCCCCTATCCGGCTTTTCGCCCCGACATATCAAGCATTCGGCGAGGACGCG
>Ga0187846_10002016_pt1 | contig 11288 bp, 12 predicted proteins | sample TC_taG_FD_161473 | JGI IMG/M metagenome (GOLD analysis project Ga0187846, IMG submission 161473) | Biofilm microbial communities from the roof of an iron ore cave, State of Minas Gerais, Brazil - TC_06 Biofilm (v2) | ecosystem: Environmental > Terrestrial > Deep subsurface > Cave > Wall biofilm... | reverse complement strand
TGCCCCGCTCACCGCCGATCAACTGGCCCTGCGCGCCGCTTCCAATTTGCGCTCGATTGGCATCCTTGCCGCACACATCATCGCCGCGCGTGTCGTCTGGTTCCATGCCGTCATGGGCGAAGGACCAGCCGATCTCATGCCGATGCGCACGTGGGATGACTACGATCCCATCCGGCAGAACGCTGCCGAACTGGTTGCCGGGCTGGAGACCACCTGGAGCCTGATCCAGGAGTGCCTGGCGCGCTGGACGCCCGCCGACCTCTACCAGACCTTTCAACGACGAGATGGCCTGGTATCGCGCCAGTGGATCATCTGGCACGTCATCGAGCACGACCTGCATCATGGAGGCGAACTGTTCCTCACCTGTGGCATGCACGGCCTTCCAGTGCCTGATCTATAAGGAAGTATTGCTGCGGAAAAACTTATGTTGAATTTCTTTGCCTGCAAATGGCTGTGACATGCTGTGATGAGCTTGCCGCCTCCGGCTTCGTGCGAAGGGATGAGAGATTGGTTCATGATACTACTTCCTTTCTCTCCCTTTCAACAAACTCGACCGGCGTTTCACGCCTGGTGTGTTCTTCAGGTAAGATGATCCGCGCTCCTGGCTGGAACGTCACATACGCCCAGGCATACTGGATCAGTACCAGGAGGCGATTGCGAAACCCGATTAGATAAAAAATGTGGACGGCAATCCAGGTCAGCCAGGCAAGCAAACCGGTGAAGTGGAGGGGGCCGATGTCAACGACGGCAAAGGAGCGGCCAACCGTGGCCAGGGTTCCTTTGTCACGGTAATGGAATGGCCGCCTCTCCATTTTCCCGGCTACCCCATCAGCAATCACCTTTGCCACGTAGCGCCCCTCCTGCATCGCGACCGGAGAAAGACCGGGCAATGGTTTCCGTTTCTGTAGCACGCACGCGGTGTCACCAATGACAAAGATGGTGGGATGGCCGGGGATAGTGAGGTCCTGTTCGACCTTGACGCGGCCATGCCGATCGACTTCGGTTCCAAGCCACTTGCCAGCAGGGGAGGCCGTCACACCTGCTGTCCAGATGACGTTCTTTGCCGCAATGTATTCATGCCCGATCTTCACTCCATCGGCGGTCACCTCGGTAACATGCACGCCCGTCCTGACCTCCACTCCGAACTGTATCAGCTTGTTCCGGGCTTTGCGCGTGAGCTTGGCCGGGAAAGTGGGAATGATTCGTGGTTCCCCCTCGACCAGGATGATACGTGCCGAAGCAGGATTGACCCGCTGGAAATCGTGCTCCAGCGCCCGGTGGGCCAGTTCGGCAATCGCTCCTGCCAACTCCACACCGGTCGGGCCGCCGCCCACCAGCACAAATGTTAATAGCGCCTGGCGCTTTTCTGGCTCAGACTCATTTTCCGCCTCCTCGAAGGCGCACAGGATGTTATGACGCAGCACCATCGCATCCTGCAAGGACTTCAGGCCGGGAGCCAGGCGTTGCCACTCCTCGTGGCCGAAGTAGTTGCTGGAAGCCCCCGTCGCCAGTATCAGGTAGTCATACGAGATCGCTTGATCTGCCGTCAGCGCCAGCTGCTTCTGTGTGTCAATACCGGTGACTTCACCCAGCATCACCGAGACGTTGGCTTGCCTGCTGAAAATGCGGCGGATTGGGGCAGCGATATCCTCGATGGATAACCCTGCCGTCGCCACCTGGTACAACATGGGTTGGAACAGGTGGTGATTCCAGCGGTCGATCACCGTCACCTGGACCGGCGCGTGGCGCAAGGCCTTGGCAGTTTCTAGCCCGCCAAATCCCGCCCCCACAATCACTACACGAGGCTGGGCAGCAGCAATCGGCTGTTGCGCGCCTTCTCTCGTCTGTAATCTGCTTCCAGATGCTATAGCATCTTTCATATCTTGAGACTTCCTCTCTAAGCAAACGCGGTTTCCCTTTGTAGATCAGGACTCGGCCCCACAGTCCGGTGCGGAGACACTCGAGCTGCACGATCTGGCCGTGATCTACGAGGAGGTTCACCTCTGCTCCGTAGTTCATGAAAATGTTCGCTCGCTCATACAGCTCCTCCTGTTCACTCCGATGAGCAGTTCCGTCAACTGGGACACGTCTATCGTCTCCAGGTGCGCCACCGCCTCGACGATCGCCTGGCGCAGTTGTCCCTCCGTGTACGGTGCCGCCAGGCGCTCAAATTTCGCCTCCGCCTGTTCCCAGGTGAAAGGCCGGGTAAAGAACCCCACGTAGTCCTCTTGCTCGAGATAGAGCACCCGGCTCCCGGTGAGGAAGACGCGGAGGCGGCAGGGCATCGCTGCGGGGAAGCGCTGGCTCAAGGCGTCGTCTGGCCGGACGCTCACCTTGCGCAGCAGGGCCTGCACGTCTGCACGCGCGATCCGCTCCGGCCTATACTGCGCCGGGGTCACCTCCCCGTCCAGCAGCGCTACGGCCACCAGGTAGGGCAGGCTGTGGTCAGCCTCGTCTTTAGTGCATACCTGGTGCTTGTTCCCCTCCTGGCCTCCGTCGATGACGTGGTAGGCAACATCAAAAATCTCGACTTCGATGCGCTCGATCTCTTCTGGCTGCACCTGGTAAAATTCCTTGAGTTCCAGCACGCCCTCCAACACCGACTGAGCGTGGAACTCAGCGTTATACTTCTTCACGCTCGTGTGCCTGACGGCCTCAAGATTTTCCCTCTGCCAGTCAAGCGCAAACTGCCCGGCGATGGCCTCCATGAACCCCTCATTGTCCTCAAAGACCTCAAGCGGGCCGGCGATGCCCCGCATAGCGAGGAAGGCGGCATGGGTGGCATTAAACGCCATGTTGGGATAGGCCAGGCCTTTCAAGTGCGATAGTCGCTCGGTGCGGGTGACGCGCAAGGCGTTGTTCGCCATACCGCTGATGGCAATGGCATGCGCGGTTTGCACCTCTGTGAGACCCAGGGCTTTCGCCACGCCTGCCGCGATGGCATACGCCCCCTGGGTGGTGTGATTGAAGCCCTTCGCGCGCACCGGAGCGACATCGGAGAGCCGGCACTGCACCTGGTAGGCCACCGCCAGGGCGGTGAGGAAGGTTTTGCCACTCCCCCTGGCATACTCGCTGGCGGCGAGCACTGCTCCCAGGTTGTCGCTGGGATGGCAGGTCTCGTTCTTCGCCAGGTAGCTGTCGTTGTAATCCAGGTAGCGCACCAGCGCAGAATTATAGAACGCGGCCCGGTCAGGAGCGGTCTTTCCGCCACCGATCAGCGTCACCAGCGGATTGCCCCCGAAGTCCTCGAGCTGGGCGCAGAGCATGTGCATGGGTGGTCCTTCGACGGCTCCAATGGCACAGCCCAACCCGTCTAATACGCGGATCTTCAGCTCGCGACACGCCTCTTCCGAGAGGTCTTCATAGCTGGCTCGTGCGACGAATGCCGCAAGTTGTTCAACGCTGGTCATGCCTGTCTCCCACTCTGGCTTCTCGCCTGCTTTCAATGTCCGTAGAGGGTCGAAAGCAGCCGCCTATCCCAGGCGTATGTCGCATTACGATATGCTTCTAGCATAACACGCGCAGTGTTGAGTGCATTGTCTGGCCAATCACAAAGCAATCACAATCTGTATATGTGATTTCTGAGTGGAGGGTGTGGATTCGAAGCCTGGTGGTCCATAGAGTCGCATATGAGCGTAGGAGACCCTCCCTTCCAAGAGGTAGGTTGGATTCTGGGGCGCTCTCAATGAGGTATGCTGTCTTCACACGTCATATAATAGAGTAGCTAGCTGTCACCTCATCGGCATGAGACAGGAGATCGTGCTATGACCAACCCCTGACGACTATGGATGCCTTTGCATCCGCATGTGCCATGCTCGCGGCTCTGCGAGACGGGCAGATTTCCGCAACGGCCGTCGTAGAGTTCCTCTTGGAGCGTATCGCACGCTACAATCCACAGCTCAACGCGATTGTGATCCCCAATTACGGGCAGGCGCGCTGGCGCGCAGCTGAGGCTGATGCAACTCGCCTGCGGGGCGAGTCGTTTGGGCCGCTCCACGGTCTGCCGCTGACGATCAAGGACAGTATCGAGGTGGCCGGTTTGCGCACCACGGCAGGTATTATCGCACGCGCCGAGGTGGTTTCAGTGGAGCACGCACCGCTGGCGCAGCGGCTCTTCGACGCTGGTGGCATCCTGCTCGGCAAGACCAACGTGCCGCCCTATGCCGGTGACTGGCAGGCCGATAACCCGCTCTTTGGGCGGACCAACAACCCCTGGGATCTGAGCCGTACCTCCGGTGGGAGTACAGGTGGGGGAGCGGCGGCTGTCGCAGCAGGACTCACGCCGCTAGCCTTCGGCAGCGATGTCGCCGGTTCGATCCGCGTCCCGGCTGCTTTCTGTGGCATCTATGGGCACCGTCCCAGCGAGACGGCCGTTCCACATGCCGGGCATATCCCAGGGCCATCCCTGCCAAATCCGGCGCTTGTCATGGCCGTGCAAGGACCGCTGGCGAGAGCCGCCGCCGACCTCGAGCTGGCGCTCGAGGTGATCGTCGGCCCAGTCGTTGGTGAGGAGGTGGCGTGGCATCTCGCATTTCCACCCGCGCGACATAACTCCCTCGTCGATTTCTGCGTCGCCATCTTGCCACCTGTCGCGTGGTTGCCCGTCGACTTTGAGATTGCGGCAGCGCTGGACGATCTGGCGCTGCGCCTCGGTCGGCTGGGGGCAACGGTGGCTGCAGCACAGCCGGAAGGCTTTGATCTCTGGAAGCACCAGGAGGTCTATGCCTCACTACTCCATGCTGTCGTCTTCTCCGAGCTCCCTGATGACCGGCGGGCACAGATGGTCCAAAGGCTGCGCCTTTCATCCGATCCTTTAGCCCCCGCGCAGGTCTTTGGACTGACAGCGACAGCGGCTCAATTCATCGGCCTGCACGCGCAGCGCGAACGCTACCGGGCAGCATTCCGTGACTTTTTCCGCACCTGGGATGTGCTGCTCGCGCCCGTTACCATCACGCCTGCCTTCCCACACATCGGCCAGGAAACCACCTTTTCGAGCCGCACCCTCCAGATCAATGGGGAGAGCGTGCCGTACTCGCGTCTCCAGGTCTATCCCGGCCTGGCCTCCCTCAGTGGACAGCCTGCCACGGCTTTCCCGTGGGGGCGCACGCAGAGTGGGCTGCCGATCGGGCTGCAAGCCATCGGCCCCTATCTGGAGGATCGCACTCCCATCACCTTTGCCGCGCTCCTCGCACAGGCCTTCGGTGGCTTTGTGCCACCGCCTGGGTATGATGCGTGAGTGTGATACAGCAGCACGCCTGCTCGAGCTCTACCTGCGCCTCTTCAAAGCGCTTGCGCAGGATCAGCGCTATCCCCCTGCAGGCATACCCCGCGTACTGCTGTGGATTCATCGCCGCTATGGCCGTCAGGCGTGAAGGATTCCTGGATCATTGGTATTCCCGCGATCGAAGCACGTGTTGTTTGCTTTCAATACACTGGAAGAGCTTCTGGAAAGAATCGATGAACTTTTGCACCCCCTCCTCTTGCAACTGCCGGGTGACCTGTTCGTAGTGGATCCCGGCTTCCTCCAGCGCGGACAGGTCAGCCTGGGATTGAAAGAGGTTCTCTTCGATTGAGAGGCGCACCCGGCCATGGTCGCGGAAGCTCTCGAGCGTTTTGAGCGGCATGGTATTCACCGTGTCGGGACCGATCAATTCTTCGACGTACAGCACATCCCGGTAGGCTGGATTTTTCGCGCCCGTACTGGCCCACAGGGGTCGTTGGACATGTGCGCCGCGCTGCTTGAGCGCCGCAAAGCGCGGCCCGCTGAACAGGCGTTTGAACTCCTGGTAAGCAAGGCGAGCATTAGCGATGGCTGCTTTGCCCTGGAGCGCCGTGAGCTTCTGCTGTTCGACGTGATCGCCGGTAGCTTTTATCCTGTCTTCGAGCAGTGTATCCACGAGCACATCGACGCGGCTGACGAAAAAACTCGCTACCGAGGCGATGTGACTGATGTCTTTGCCCGCTGCCAGGCGCTCTTCCAGGGCGCCGAGGTAGGCCTCGGCCACCTGGCGGTAGTTCTCGATGGAGAAAATCAGCGTAATGTTGATGTTGATGCCTTCAGCGAGTGCCTGGCGAATGGCAGGAATACCCGCCGGTGTGGACGGAATCTTGACCATCAGGTTGGGCCGATCAATGGTCTGCCAGAAGCGGCGTACCTCCGAGAGCGTCCCTTCAGTATCATGTGCCAGGTAAGGAGAGACTTCGATGCTCACGAACCCATCCTGCCCGCTCGTCCGGTCATAGATGGAACGCAGCAGGTCAGCCACCGTCCGTTCATCGGTCATAGCCAGTGCTTCGTAGATCTCCTTGGAAGCCTTGCCCTCCTGGAGCAACTGCTGCATCTGCTCGTCGTAGGTCGTATCATGGGTAATCGAATGTTCAAAAATGGTGGGATTGCCTGTCGCTCCAGTAAGTCCATCCTCGTCGACCAGGCGTCCAAACAGGCCAGAGCGCAGTTGCCCCCGGTCAATATCATCGAGCCAGACACTTTGCCCAAGTGCCTTCAGGTCCAGTAGTGGATTGGTCATGTTGTTGTCTCCTTCGTTTCGAATACATAGCGCACAAACAGGTAGCTCTCCCCCTGGTAGAGAGAGTCAGGTGAGTCGATTGTGCTTGTGTTCATTGGCGTACCCCACATACGGTAAAGAATTCGGCCCGCAGGTCTGGATTGGTGTCATATGCCCCGCGCCAGAACGTCGTGCGGGTCAGTGGTGCAATCGCACGCACGCCGCGCATCTCGGTACAGAGATGGTGGGCTTCTAGATAGACGGCCACCCCGTGCGGCTCAAGCATCGCATCCAGCGTATCAGCGATTTGCTGGCCAATGCGCTCTTGCACCGTAAAGCGCTTGGCAAACAGCCGCACCAGCCGCGTCAGTTTCGAAATGCCGATGATATGCTCGTGAGCGATGTAGCCCACGTACGCATGCCCATGGAACGGCAGGGCATGATGTTCGCATAAGGCAAAAAAGTGGATGGGGCCTTCAACCACCTGGCTCAGGCGGCAATCCGGTCCACCCCGGCACTCGGTCTCGAACACCTTGAGCAGCTTGGGATCGCCTTCGTAGCCCTCGGTCGAATCAAACATGGCTCGCAGAAAGCGCTGGGGCGTTTCGCGCGTGGCCGGGGTATCCAGGTCTAAGCCGAATGCGGTGAAGATCTCTGCCATGTAGCCCTCATAGCGGCGCAATTGCTCCTCCGAAAGGTGGCGACGTTGCAGGTGCATGGCGTCGAGAAAGTGCTGGTCATCAGAATCCAGATCAAAAGACATCCTATCTCTCCTTCATTCATAGTGTATCACTGTTTCCTGCTTCTGTGCTTCAGGTCTTGTTTAGTATTTCATAGCACGTCGTAATACGATCTATTATCTATGAGGCAGTGTAACCCGAAAATGACGGAAGCGGGCATGATGTCCATCACAAATCAGTCACAATCAGCCCAGGGGTATTGCTCAGGTTGCTTCGATTCCAGGAGACCGGGAGTCGAAGGATGCCGTTAGTATGGGAGACTTTCCCCGTTGCGTCATGTAGTTTGATCCGATTGTGATTGTTTCGTGATTACCCTGGCAGTTCTCTCCACACATGGTGTGCTACGCTTAAAGTAGATACATCGTATCACGATATATTATCCTGATTGAACCAACTCAGCCTTTGCAAAGGAGGTTTCAGAATGAGCAGCGAAACTACCGGAAATAAGGGGGGCAGCCACAGCCCGACCCCATACGGGAGGATATATCATCTGCTGGGCCACAACGTTCTCAAGAGGATATACCGGGCCAGCAGCACGCTCCAGTCAAAATTCCTGATCGAAACGACCAAGAAGCAAGTGCGGTAAAGGAGTGTTCACAACCATGAACAACCAGGTATTACCAGCAGGCAGTAGGGTACGTGTGATCAGTTATGGTCCCTTTCGAGGACTGAAAGGCACAATCCGAAAAGTCGATACCATTCCTGGCCTTAATGGTGGCGAAGCCTTTTGTTTCTATCTTGTTGAGCTAGAGGGCACGCACATCAAGGAACCTATCTGGTTTGCGTGCGATGAGATCGAGTTAGTGGATTGTCAATCTCTAGATGATGAGAGGGGCTTGGCAGGGAGCCTCGCATCCGCAAGGTATGCCGCTACATTTCTCCCATCAATTAAACATCGACTGAGCATTAATGGACTGACCGCCCGCATTCTCTCTTTTCCGGGGCCATATCACTACCAGGGAACAGTGGGCCCAAACCCTTCTTGTAGAATCGCCAGCAGCCAACGAACAAACCCGGAGCGATGATGGTCGGCAGGTGCCTGCCCTCCCTCTTGTTCAACGTAATCTCGACGCAGTCGACGTAACCGCTCTATTTCTGTGGCGGTCCACCCGGCCTTGCGCAACCGTTCAATGGCTTCTTTGTCATCAATGTAGTTCATATGATCCTCCTTGCTCAGCCCATCTCTCTGCCAGCGCTCCCAGCCCATCTTTTTGGAGAGTACCCCGGGGCCGTATCAGTGTGTTACCCGATGGCAGTGGTACAAGACCGCTTTGAAACTGGAGAAGGCATGTCACATTTGATACCCGACACGGTGGATTAGAGCATGCGTTTCCCCAGGAGCAGCTTACCGCGCTTCACAATGGTTTCTTTCCCTGCTCGACCGGCACCAGCAATCACGCTGATGACCTCCAGCAGAGGAGCCTCACCCGCCGGCAGGCGCAGGCGCAGCACAAATTCCTTGCCCGTGCCTATGAGACGCTTTGCTTGTATATCGTAGAACGATATACACCTAGCATAGCATATACACGACCGGGAAAGATGTCAGAGCAATCACAAAGTAATCACAATCCAGTCTGGAGGATCATCCGTTGGAGGGATGCTTTGTTTGCTTTATCCTCGTTATTCGTCGTCGCAAGATCGTGACTGATCTGTGACCGACCTTGCATTGGCATCCCTCGTTTTTGAGCTACATTACAGGTAGGAAGAAAAATACATCGTAGTGCGACGTGTTGCTAAGGGCAAATGCTCCCCGCTCAATGGTTGACGAAAGGAGCAGCGCCACCTGCAAACGAAAACAGTGCAAGTCGATTTCTTGTGACAAATATTAAGGAGAAGGAAGATGCAACCACGGATTGCATACATGAAGGTCGCGCCAGATGCGATGAAAACCATGCGCGGCCTGGAAGTTTATCTGGCAGCATGCGGCCTGGAACCGTCTCTACTCGACCTGGTCAAAACGCGCGCCTCCCAGATAAACGGCTGCGCGTACTGCATTGATATGCATACGAAAGACGCTCGAGCAAGGGGCGAAAACGAACAGCGACTCTATGCCCTCAATGCCTGGCGGGAAACGCCTTTCTATACGGAGCGGGAGCGGGCCGCCCTGGCCTGGACGGAGGCCGTGACGCTGATTTCCAATGGGCATGTGCCGGATGCAGTCTATGAAGAGGTGCGCCAGCACTTTAGCGAGGAGGAACTGGTGAACCTGACGCTGGCTATCGTCGCTATTAATGGCTGGAACCGCTTTGCCATCAGTTTTCGTACCGTGCCTGGAACCTACCAGCCGGCTCACCGTTGACATGGTTATTCTGTGACTCGCAAGGAGACAGAAAATATAAGCAGTGCATGAGCAGAGAGAAGGAAACGCATGAAGCTGAACGAGACCCTCCAGATATGTCTATTGGCCATTGCCAGCAGGTACCCCGATAGCACTTTAGATATCAATGAAGAGGTACTGGGGCTTCAGAGCTTTCAGACAGGGAAATGTACCCCTTTAGAACTGATGGAGCGGCTGCAAAACGATGCGCCACAGATGTTACAAGCACCGGCAAGTCTGGTAGTAGATGCACAAGAGCGCGGAATTTATCTCGTTGAGCAGTCTCAGCAAATTCCTGCGTTTTGGATTCGCTATCGAGAGCGGGCGCAAGAAGAAGAAATCGTGTCCCTGCGCAGGGAAAACGCAGCACTAAAGGAAGAGAATAAGGAACTGAAAACCCGGCTCGCTCAGGTGCTCCCCACTTGAAGCGGTAGGGGAGCGACCGCTAGTACCCTCTCACTTCTTGATTGCTCAGATGGAAATTTGCATTAATCTTTCCTCCTGCGACTTAAGTCACAGTCAGACTCGCGTGTCATCGTCTATACTCCAAACAGCAGATTCATCTGCGGCTGTAACAGGTTTGATAGTGTGAGAAGCCGGAGATCATGTGCGTGCGTGAGCAGGCGGGTAACACACGCAGTCGCGAAGGAGAGAAGACCATGGCAGAACGAGCAACGAGCTGGAAGTCGCAAGCACACACCGTACTTGACGTGCGGCCAGAGCTAGAACAGGGCGGAGAACCGTTTGTACGCATTATGGAAGCGGCTTCTGCCATCAAACCAGGCGAGACGCTGGTGATCGTTGCGCCATTCGAGCCGGTCCCGCTTTATGCCGTCCTGGAAGCCCAGGGATTCGCGCATGAAACAGAAAAGGTGGCAGCCGATGAATGGGTGGTCTGCTTCTCGCGCAGTGTGTAGCGCAAAAGGTCTACTAGTGTTCGGACTGCCACCCGGGCCGGGAGGAGAGGAGGGCGTGTGCTGTGAGTTCTGTGTCACACAGCCCCGATAACAGGCCAACGCCTCCGATTACTACCAGTGGGATGTTGGGTGGGGGGATGGCAGGACGCCGTGGCGTGCCACTGGCGGTGCCGCTGCCCTTTTTACTCACAGGCTCTTGTGCGGCGGCGCTCTTCGGCCTTCTGCTGCCCTGGCTTGCGCCCGAAGCCATACAGGCGCCGGATTTCCCGCGTGTGCTGGCGCTGGTGCATCTCGCGACGCTCGGTTGGCTAACCATGACGATTATGGGCGCCTCGCTCCAACTCGTACCCGTCATAATTGTGGCGCCCCTGCGCGCCACGCGCTTCCTCTCCTGGCAGTACCCGGTCTATACAGGTGGAGTCGTCCTGCTACTGGGCGGCTTCTGGTGGATGCGTCCCTGGCTCCTGGCAGCCGGTGGGATCGTGATTGTCCTCGCAGTGGTTCACTATGTGGCTCTCCTGAGCGTCACACTCCTCCATGCGACCACCCGGCCGCTGACGCTGCGATTTCTCGCTGCTTCGCTGGTCTACCTGTGTCTCGTCGTTGGCCTGGGGTTAACTGCAGCCCTGAATATGCAATTTGGTTTCCTGGGGGCGGGCACTGGCCGGCTGCTGTCAATCCATCTCACGCTTGGCGTGCTTGGCTGGCTCAGCAGCCTCTTGATGGGCGTTTCCTACACCCTTGTGCGCTTGTTTGCCCTGGCACATGGACATGATGATCGCCTGGGGCGGGCTATCTTCGTGCTCTT
>Ga0187846_10002015_pt1 | contig 11290 bp, 8 predicted proteins | sample TC_taG_FD_161473 | JGI IMG/M metagenome (GOLD analysis project Ga0187846, IMG submission 161473) | Biofilm microbial communities from the roof of an iron ore cave, State of Minas Gerais, Brazil - TC_06 Biofilm (v2) | ecosystem: Environmental > Terrestrial > Deep subsurface > Cave > Wall biofilm ... | reverse complement strand
AATCCGGTTGAGGCCCGTGCAAAAAGCATCGCGGCGCCGGCGGAACTCGGCCACCATGCGATCGACCGCATCCTGCGGCCCGTTCAACGCAGCGACTCCGGCGCGCTGCGAGAAGCTGGCGGTGCAGGAGTTGGAGTTCACCATCAGCTTGTTGACCGCCGCCACCAGCCACTCGGGCATCACCCCATAGCCCATGCGCCATCCGGTCATGGCGTAAGTCTTCGAGAAGCCGTCCAAAAGAATGGTCTTCTCCACCATTCCGGGGAAGCTCAAAATGGAGGCCGGCAGCTCGCTCGCGTAATGGATGCGCGAATAGATTTCATCCGCCAGCACCAGGACATCGCGGTAGCGCAGCAGGCCGGCTATCACGCGCAGGTCCTCACGGGGAATTACGCCGCCCGTTGGGTTCTGGGGTGAGTTGAGAATGACCAGCTTGGTGCGGTCCGAAAGCCGGTCGCGGAAAAGATTCAGATCGAAAGAGAAGCCGCGGTTTTCTTGGAGCGGCATGGGGACCGGCTGGGCGCCCAGAAATCGGATCATGGATTCGTAGATCGGAAACCCGGGATTCGGATAGATAACTTCATCGCCTTCCTCCAGCAGGGCGATCAGGGAAAAGTAGATGATCGGCTTGCCCCCCGGAGTGACACAGACGTGCTGGGGGCCGATGTGAATCCCGCGCGTCCGGCAAACATACGCGGCGATGGCTTCGCGTAGTTCGGGGAGGCCTTGGGTGGGGCCATAATGCGTCCAGCCTTCATCCAGGGCCAGCTTGGCGGCTTCCACGATGTGAGCGGGAGTTGGGAAGTCGGGCTCGCCGATTTCCAGGTGAATCACGCTGCGGCCCTGGGCTTCCAGCGCACGCGCCCTGACTAGGACGTCGAAAGCCGATTCTACTCCCAGGCGGCTGATTCGTTCCGCAAGTTTCATACGGTTTGGGCTTTGCGGAAAAAAGGAACGCCGTTGCGGACTTCGACCTCGGCCACGCGGTCGCCAATGGTCACGCGATCTCCCAGGATACGCCCCGTCACACGGCCGCCCCCGTCCAGGGCCACAATCGCGGTTTGGAACGGAACCTCGCTGGCGAACGCTTCGGCGGCGAGATGAATTACGGTTTCGGTGTAGACGGTTCCGGTTCTCATGCCGCCCCCAGAATGCTTACGACGCAGGTCGCGCCGGAACCGCCGAGGTTCTCGGCCAAACCCAGCGAGTGCCGCGCCACCTGCCGGGGACCGGCTTCTCCCCGGATCTGCTGCACCAGATCATAGATCTGTCCTACGCCCGTGGCTCCCACCGGGTGGCCCTTGGACTTCAAGCCGCCGCTGGCGTTGATGGGCCGCCCGCCGGTCAGGGAACTGTGCCCCTCCATGGCATACGGCCCGCCGCAGCCCCGTTTCACGAAGCCCAGATCCTCCGACGCGATGATTTCGGCGATGGTGAAGCAATCGTGCAGTTCCGCAAACTCGATCTCTTCGGGTGTCACTCCGGCCATGCGATAAGCAGTGGAGGCTGCGCGGCACACCGCTGGAAACGTGGTGATGTCTTCCTTCTGGTCCAAAGCCACGTAATCGGAAGCTTGCCCGATTCCCAGCACGCGTACGGGCTTATCCGTCAATTCGCTTGCGCGCTCCAGCGGCGCGAGAATCACCGCCGCTGCGCCATCGCTGATCAAGGAGCAGTCGTAGAGGTTGAGTGGGTCGGCGATCGGCTTGCCGGCGAGCGCCTGCTCCAGGGTGATGGGCTTCCGCATGTGGGCATCGGGATTGAGCGCGCCCGCCGCGTGGTTTTTCACCGCCACAGCCGCAAGATGTTCGCGCTTGGTGCCGAAAACGTACATATGGCGCCGCGCGATCATGGCGAACAGAGAAGCGAAAGTCGAGCCGGCGCGGATTTCACCCGTCAGATCACCCGCCGAAGCCAGGATTTCCGTCACCCGCGCGGTGGGCTGCGAGGTCATCTTTTCCACCCCCACCACCATGACCAGATCGTAAACACCGGCCGCGACTTCCGTCCAGGCATGGAAGAAAGCTGACCCGCTCGAAGCACAGGCGGCTTCCACGCGGGTGGCCGGAACCCCTTGGATGCCGAGCGCGGTGGAAACATATGGTGCCAGATGATTCTGGCCCACGAAAGCCGGCCCGGCGAAATTTCCCAAGTAAAAAGATTCGATCAGCGAGGGCTGGAGATGCGCGTTCGCCAGGCATCGTTCTCCGGCTTGGACCGCCAGCGAGCGGATATCCAAGTCCGGAAAAGCACCAAATGGGGTCTTCCCCACGCCAACCACGGCCACTGGTCGCATACTTTCAGCTTATCGGAAAAGCCTGGAAACCGCGATGTATCAGGGCAGACCGGGTGCGCGACAAATTCGTAGGTGCAAGTTGCGCCCTCTCTTTTTTGGCTGATAATCTGAATGTTTATAATCGTTCAGATAGAGGCGCCGTGGATCAGTCCCTACAAGACCTCGAGTTACGCCGCAAGGAGCTATTCCGTCAGATCGAGACGCTCGGCGATTTCCGCCGGGGCACCATCTCCGTGAACTACCGCAAATGCGGCAAGAAGAATTGCGCCTGTGCTCGCAAAGACCACCCGGGGCACGGGCCGCAGTACCTGTGGAATGCCAGCGTCGGCGGCAAGACTCGGGCGCGGAATCTGCCTTTAGGGCCGGAGCTGGAAAAGGTCGAGAAGGAAGTGGAAACATACCAGGCATTCGTCCGTTTAACCCAGGAACTGATCGAAATCAACGAACGGATCTGTCAAATGCGTCCGGTCCGCAGCGTCGATAACGAAGATGAGCTGGAGGAGTTGAAAAAAAAACTGCGGAGGCATTTCGCCGAGAAGCGGAAGAGGAGATAAATCGCCTCGTTGCGCGCGTGCTGCAAGATCGGCAGCGACTCGGACATCTGGACCTGGAAGCCAGCGAAATGGCCATTCGGGCAGCCATGCACCAGATGGGCGGTGCTTTGTTGCAGAAGTTGCTCAACAGCGACGGTGGCGGTTACCGTGGGGCGCACCTCGACTGTGGTCATGGGCATACCGCCGAATTTGCCGGCTACCGGGACAAACAAATTCTCACTGTACTGTCTGGCGTAGAGGTACAACGCGCCTATTATCATTGTCCCGACTGCCAGAGCGGATTGGTTCCCAAGGACCAAGAACTGGACGTGGTGGGGAGTTCGTTCAGTCCGGGGGTTCGGCGGATGATGGGCCGGGTAGGAGCTAAGGAACCCTTTGAACAAGGTCGAAGTGACTTGGAACAGTTGGCCGGTGTAGTGGTGGAGACAAAACAGGTGGAACGTATCTCCGCACAATTAGGTGCGCAGGTGGAAGCCTTCTGCCGACAAGAGCGAGAGGCGATCCTCACTGGCAAGGTGGCCCCTTTGCTGCCAGCGGCACCAATCCTGTACATTGCTATCGATGCCACCGGGGTCCCGGTGGTCCCACGCGAGGCCGAGGGCCGACGTGGTAAAGACGCCAGCGGCAAGGCCAAAACCCGCGAAGCCAAAATCGGCTGTGTGTTCACCCAGACCAAACAGGACGAGCAAGGATACCCCATTCGAGACGACGATTCCACGACCTACGTGGGCGCTATTGAAACGGCCGAGGCCTTCGGTCCACGCATCTATGCGGAAGCCGTGCGCCGCGGTCTGCGGCAGGCTCAGAAAGTGGTGATCTTGGGAGATGGTGGGCCCTGGATCTGGGGAATTGCGGCCCAGTATTTTCCCCGGTCCACCGAGATCGTAGACCTGTATCATGCGCGGGAGCATTTGGCCAATCTGGGCAAAGTCGTCTACGGCTCGACCAGCGTCCAAGCCAAGCAATGGGCCGAGGCCCGTTCCGAGCAACTCGATGCCGGGGATGTAGAAGCGGTGATCACTTCCATGAAGCGCTTACGGCCTAGCCAACCGCAGGTCCAGAAAGAGGTCCGCAAGGCGATTGACTACTTCCAAACCAACAAGCAGCGCATGCGCTACGCCAAATTTCGGAGCGAAGGTTTATTTGTCGGCTCCGGGGTGGTGGAAGCTGGCTGCAAAATTGTTATCGGGCTCCGCTGGAAGCAGTCAGGAATGCGCTGGACGGTCGACCACGCCAACGCCATCATCGCCCTGCGTTGTTGTCAGCTGAGTGGTCGATGGGAGGAATTCTGGGAGCAACGGTCCGCCGGCTGACCTGGAGTTCACCTACAAATTTGTCGCGCACCCGGGCAGACCGCTCCCGACCCAGTAGGAGGCAGCCTAGATCGAAACCGGGCCCGTACTGTCGGCGATGGAATCCTGTTCAATTCCCATGAGGTGTAAACCCGTCAACAAAATGTCGGCGGTCGGCCCCTTGGCCGTAACATTCAGCCTGGCCTTATGCCGCCCGGAGGCGCCTCCCGCCAGAAGATAGCCGACATTCGTGTGATTGTGTTGATTCGAGTTGCCCATGTTGCTTCCCCATATGATCAACGAATGGTCGAACAGGGTACCATCGCCATCAGGAGCCGCCTCCAGCTTCTTCAGGAAATACGCAATGCACTTGGCATGGTATCGATTAATCTTCGCGTACTCCTCCAGCCTTTGCGGATTTTCACCATGATGGGAAGCAGCGTGGTTGCCAGTTTTCACTCCGGATTCAGGATAGCTCCGCAGGCTTATATCGCGCGCGATCATCAAAGACGTGACTCGCGTGATATCCCCCTGGAAAGCCAGCACTTGCAGGTCGAACAGCAGCTTGATGTGTTCGTCGAACGACTCCGGAACGCCGAAAGGCAGATCCATGGAGGGTGATTCCGCGGATGCCTTGGCCGCAATTTGAAGCCGCCGCTCCAATTCCCGGACGGAATCGATATAATCATTCAGCCGATTCCGATCCTCCACGGGCAGATTCTGCTCGAATCGAGCCAGCTTACGCGTAATCTTATCCAGAATGCTGGAATCCGCCTGCCGGCGCGCCTTCCGTTCTTCCAGGCTGGAGCCGTCCCCGTACATCCGGCGGAAAACAGCCATAGGGTTGATTTCGTGCGGAAGCGGTTTGCTGGGGCCGGCCCAGGATATCGAATTGGAATAAGCGCAGCTATAACCGTAACCACAAACACCGGTATTGGCAGCCGGATCCTCGATCGCCAGTTGCATCGACGGCAAAAGCGTTTCCTGCCCATCTTTTTGAGCGATGATTTGATCGATGCTCGTCCCGCATCGAATATCGGCGCCCGTGGTTTTCTTGGGCGGAAGCCCGGAAAACACGGCTGCCGCACGGTCGTGATCGCCGCCGGTCGTTCCGGGAGGCGGCATGGACGAGGTCGCATCCAATCCGGATACGATCGTGACGTGGTCTCGCCAGGGCGCGAACGGCTGGTGAATAAATCCCAGCCCCGTATTGCGCTCTTCCGGATTTTCGATTCTCACCCCTTCCAAACCTTCTTTACGGTTGTCCGCCCAATAGGTCGGCGCCCATCCGTGGGGTGAAAACAGAGCGACGAACCGCGTCCTGGAAGCCGGCGCCGTCGCCGCTCGAGCCAGTGCTGGAATCATCGATTCCAGCAACGGCAACGCCAGCGTAACGCCACTGCCGCGGAGGAAAGTACGGCGGGGAATATGCTTTCCCGTTATAAACATTGCTTCGGCTCCTTCCTCGGGCAGACCTTACTGGCGCGCAGCAAGGTTCTCCGCCGGCCTGACATTCATCTGAAACGGTGCGCTCCGGACAATCCCCAACACGAGCGATGAGAAACGATTGTTGTCGCGTGCCGCTTCCTGGGTGATCGCGCGAACGGCGGGCATATCATAATATGAGATGCTTCGGCCCAGCGCATACGTCAGCAGCTTCTCGGTTAAAACCTGGACAAATTGAGGCGAATACCGCAACAACGCCTCCCGCAGTCCCGCCGGGCCTGTGAATTGTGTGCCATCCACGAGCTGACCCGATAAATCCAGTGCCTTGCCGAACTCGGTGGTCCGATATCGGCCGACCGCGTCAAAGGACTCCAGGGCGAAACCGATGGGGTCGAACATCCGGTGGCAACTGGCGCAGGCCGGGTTCGCGCGGTGCTCTTCCATCCGCTGGCGCATGGACGTCGGTGTGGCTGCGTCTCCCTCAGCTTTGCTTCCGGTTTCTTTTAAGGGCGGCACGTTCGGGGGCGGGTCCGGAGGAATAATACCCAGGATGTTCATCAGAACCCATTTGCCGCGTTGCACCGGGGAGGTCCTGTCGGCCAAAGAGGTAATCAGCTCTATACTCCCCTTCCCAAGGAGTCCCCGGCGCACTTCCAAGTCCCCATCCAGCTTGACACGCCGGAAGTGGCTGCCGTAGATATTGGGGATCCCGTAGTGCCGGGCCAGCCGCTCATTCACAAATGTGTAGTCCGCATCCAGCAGTTCGGCCACGTTGCGATCTTCGCGTATGATGCTTTCGATCAGCATCTCTGTCTCTGTCCTGAACGCCTCGCGCAGAGTGTCGTCAAAATCCGGAAAATCGAGCGCTATCGGAGAAGAATTCGCCAGATTGCGCAATTGCAGCCACTGTCCCCCAAAATTAGCCACCAGCGCGCTCGAACGGGAGTCCGCAAGCATGCGGCGGGTTTGTTGCTCGAGCACCGCCCGATCCTTCAATTGTCCCTGACTGGCCAGCGCCACCAACTGTTCATCGGGCGGGCTGCTCCACAGGAAGAAGGACAAGCGGGATGCCAATTCCAAGTCGCTGATGCGGTAGGATTGTCCAGGCTTAATCCCGGCGGGAATCGCCTCGCCGCGAAAGACAAATTCAGGATCCGCCAGAATGGCTTGGAGAGCCCTCTCGATCCCACTCTCAAAATCGCCGCCTTGATTCCGGCCGCTTTGATACTCGCTTAGCAGGTCCTCCAGATCGGCACTATTCACGGCCCTGCGATAAGCACGGCGAGCCAGGCCGGAAAGAATCCTCCGGGCGCACGGAACCTCATCACTGATGGCGGCCGGCTCGCATACCATGATCCTTCGGCGGCTCGGCAAATCCTTCGCCGGGCTTCCTTCGTATGGACCCATAATCATGATCTGGCCGATCTGAGGCGAGAAACTAAATCCTTCCAGGGGACCCGATTCGAGCACGCTTCGCAGGTTGTGCCGGTTCAAATCATCGATGGGCACTTGCGTCGTGGCGAGAAACGTAACGCCCACGGTGTGGGGACCGGCTTTGATAGACAATCGGACCTGATTCTTTTCGTGGAGCGCTTCGGTCAGCCTCGCAACCTGGTCCATCTCGAACAGCTTGATTCTCTCCCCATCGAGGAGCACTTCCACCTTCTCGCCCTTCCGGTTGCCCGCGAAGAGGACACCATTGTAATCCCGGACCGAGTACCACGAGATCACGTACTCGCCATCCGCAGGAAAGGTGTGGGTAAACAGCGCACCACCGCGAGTGCCAAGCGGTAGGCCTTCTACATGGCTCTCCTGAGAGCGGTCTCCCGGAATGACGTACCGCTTCTCCACCAGCGCAGTCTCATGGCCGAGGGCGAGCCGGCTGATTTTCGCGGCGGCTGCCACGTAGCCTTCCACCAGAGCGGGAGACAAAGTTAAGGAGCCGGCCAGATTATCGAAGCCGGAGCTGGCGTCATCCACCGGCAGAAAAGCCGCCGGATCGATTTCGAGCCCCAGCAGCTCCCGCACCGAGTTGGCGTATTCCGCCCGGTTGACGCGGTGGACTCCCGGCGGGATCACGGCTGGTTTTGCCGCACTCGCTTGATCGATGCTGGCCTCTATAGCGGACGCCAGAGCCTCATAGGTGGCTGGGTCGGGACGCTTGGAACCAGCCGGCGGCATCATGCCGGCGCGAAGTTTGCGGATTACTTTTTCCAACGTCTCGGCATAATCCCCAGCGCGGGAGAGATCCATCGTGTCGAGCGCTAAACCCCCGATTTTGGCCTTCTGATTGTGACACCCCAGGCAGTACTGATCGAGAAGCGAGCGCTGCTGGGCAGCCGAGAGCCGCGCGGCTTTGGAAGCCTGCCCGGGTACGCTGGAGGATTGGGCTGCAGCCAGAAGGGCCGCCAGCGCGACCATACCAGCAATCCGCAGTACGCTTCTCATCTAGCCACCGGTATCCGTGTTGCAGTATAACCCACTCAGCCTGGCTCATCAATGGCATGGCTGGTGGCGAAAACTACCGCAACATTGTATTCTCGAAGAGTCCCCCCCGGAGGTAATGCCGTGACTCCAAAATCCACCCGATGGATGGTTGCGAGTGCAGTGGTGCTTGCGGCTGTGTGGCTGTTGCAGGCTGCCAAATTGGAAAACCAGAAGATTGTAACCGGAAAAGATGCGTTTGCCGATTCGAAATCGCTCCAGCCCGGCTTGGCGCGAAAGATTACGGTGAACGATCTTCCCGAGCCGGCAGCCGCGACTCCCAACCGAGGCCAGCTTGTCCCTAGGCCGGCGAGTTCCTGGCCACAAGCCCCAGCCGGCTTCAAGGTGGATCTGTATGTTTCGAGCGGCCTGGCGCAGCCGCGGCAGATCCGCACCGCACCTAATGGCGATTTCTTCGTAGCGGATAGCAGCGCGGGAGCAATCAAAATCTTTCGCGGCATCACCAAAGATGGCAAGCCAGAGCAATCGGCGGTCTTCGCCAGCGGCCTGGAGCGCCCTTTTGGGATCGCGTTCTATCCCCTCGGGTCCGATCCCAGGTGGATCTATATCGGCAACACAAACTCGCTGGTGCGGTTCCCGTATAAGAACGGCGACCTGACAGCGAGCGGCCAGCCCGAGGTCCTGGTCTCCGACATCCCCGCCGGCGGCGGCCACTGGACGCGCGATGTCGTCTTCTCCAAAGATGGCAGGGATCTGTTTTTGGCGGTCGGCTCCGGGTCGAACATCGATGATCCGGATACGCATCCCCGCGAGTTCCACCGCGCGAACATTCTCGAATACACGCCGGAGGGGAAATTTGTGGGCATCTACGCTTCCGGCATCCGCAATCCGGTTGGGTTGGGAATTAATCCCGAAAGCGGCGAACTGTGGTGCTCCGTCAATGAGCGGGACAACCTGGGCGACAATCTCGTGCCCGACTATATCACGCACGTCGAGCGCGGCGGCTTCTATGGTTGGCCTTATTTCTACATTGGCGGCCATGCGGACCGGCGATTGAACGGTGCGCATCCCGAACTAAAGGGTAAGGTGATCGTGCCCGATGTTCTGCTCACACCGCACAATGCCTCGCTGGGGCTGACGTTTTACGAAGGAAAACAATTCCCGGAGGAGTATCGCGGCGATTTGTTTGCAGCCGAGCATGGCTCCTGGAACCGGTCCGCTCCTTCCGGCCATGAGGTGATTCGTGTGCCGCTCGAGAAAGGTAAATCCAACGGTGTCTACCAAGACTTCCTCACCGGGTTTATGACGCCGGCAGGCGACATGTGGGGCCGGCCGGTCGGCGTCACCGTGGCCCAAGATGGCTCGCTGCTGGTTACCGACGACGGCTCAAAATCCATCTGGCGCGTGAGCTACATGGGTAAGTGATCTGATTTATGAAACAGTACCTGTACTCTTCGTGTGTAACCGTCGGTGCTCTGGCTGCCTGTTGGCTGGCCGGGTCCACGCCGGCCCGCGCTCAAGTTGCGGCGAAGGCGGATGCGTCTGCGGCGGTTCCCCGCCTTCCTAATGGCAAGCCGGATTTCAATGGCGTCTGGCAACGGCCTTATGTCCCGGACATGACGAGAAGCTCAGGCGGAGGACGGGGTGGCAGGGGCGGGCCTGGAGCGGCCCAAGGAGTTCCCGACCAGAAGGGACCCAGCGAGATCCCATATACGCCCGAGTACGCTCTGATTTTCAAGAATTACGATCCCGCCAAGTTTGACTATACCGGCCGCTGCCTGCCGCAGGGGCTGACGCGCTCGATGAACTCGCCCTTTCCGATCCGCATCGTCCAGACGCCCGATATCTTCACGATTCTGTATGAGGCCTGGAACGTTTTCGAAATCGTCCACACGGACGGAAGACAGCATCCCAAGGACCCCGATCCTAACTGGTTTGGAGATCATGTCGGTTCTTGGGACGGCGATACTTTGGTGATCGACACGATCGGGTTCAACGATAAAACCAATCTCGATACTGCCGGACACCCGCACAGTGATGCGCTGCATACAATCGAGCGCTTCACGCGTACCGACTATAAACGCATCGCCTACCAGATCACCTTGGAAGACAAGAAGGCGTTCACGAGGCCGTGGACCAACGAGCGCATTTTTACGCTCCGGCCCGATTGGGAAATTATGGAATACTCCTGCGAGGAGAACAACAAAGATTTCACCGAGGGACACATACATTAAGCAGTAGCGGGGCTTGTGGAGATCCGGCTGGATTCTCGCGAATTTACCTGGGATCGCGTAGGCGGGGCAGGGGCGACAACTCCAAACATAGGCTAGAACATCAAAGGAGAAGTTCATGCGAATCGGAGTAATACTTGTGTGCCTGTTTTCTGCGGCATTGCGGGTATTCGGCCAGGCGGCCACGGGAACCATCACCGGAACGGTGGCGGATCCCACGGGAGCGGTCATCGGCGGCGCAGCAGTGGAAGCGCGGAACGCGGAAACCGGCGTGATCTTCCAAGCCGCGACCACCGCCACCGGCAACTACACCATCTCCCAGTTACCCGTCGGTACCTATGAGATTACGGTCAAAGTGGCGGGCTTCAAGGCCTATGCGCATGCCAACCTGGCCGTTCCGGCGGGGGCGACCATCAAGGAAGACGTGAGCCTGGAGGTGGGCGCGGCGACCGAAGCCGTGACGGTGACCGGGCAGGCTTCCCTGCTCAGCGCGGAGAGCGTCGAGACGGCACACAACGTAACGCTCAGCCAGTTGGACAACCTGCCCCTGCTCGGTATCGGGGCCACCAATGCCGGAACGGCGGGCATCCGCAATCCGTTCGCGCTCACTCAACTCCTTCCGGGAGCCATATTTGGCTCGCCGACAGGCGCCGGCGCCTCGAATACCGTGATCGTCAATGGTCTGCAAAACAACTCCGAGGCGGTGCGCGTGGAAGGACAGGATTCGCGGAACAATACGCCCGGAGTGTCGGCCACGGCGGTGCGCCAGCCCAGCGCGGATGCAATTCAGGAAGTATCCGTCCAGACCAGTAATTACGCTCCGGAGTTCGGGGAGGCCGGCGGGGCCGTCTACAACATCATCATGAAATCGGGAACCAACGGGTTCCACGGCAGCGGCTACGAATATTTCGTGAACGAGGATCTGAACGCCGCCGGCTCGTTCAGCCAAAGCTCCTCGGGCGGCAAGTACCGCCCCCGCAACCGCCGCAACGATTACGGCACCACGCTAGGCGGTCCGGTGTGGAT